>JABLTN010034939.1_pt1 | contig 80626 bp, 61 predicted proteins | sample 7160141 | NCBI WGS metagenome assembly JABLTN01 (sample SAMN14651226, study PRJNA627086) | human gut metagenome | isolation source: feces | host: Homo sapiens | reverse complement strand
GTTAAACCAGCGTATTACCTCAAGCCGCTTTATGGGGTAAGGGGATTTTGTGTCTGCGACGTTTCTGTTGTGCAAGAAATATATACAATACAACGAATATTGTCGTTTTGCTAACAAAATTCCACTAAACCCTATAGGTCGCGGATTTGAGGGTGAGACAAAAAACGGCAACACCGATACAGCCAGAAAAGGAACACTTGCAAATCCTGCTAAATCAAAAGTCAAAATCTAAGAATCATTTGCCAGATATTATCAAAAAAACAGATCTGTGAAAGACCAATCCGTGGTGCTCCGTGCAATCCGTGTTTCATTTTTTGATTTGTGTCCCCGCCATAGGATGGGGACACAACTCCAACACAGAAATGTATGTCAGTGATAATAATGCGTCCATCATCACGGCAAGCCCTGACGACTGATTTTTGTCTAAAATGGGCAAGGTGCTTGCCCCACTTGGGCACGATTCGTGTGCGACCCGTGCCCAAAACATACAGTAAAACCATCCAGACAATTACCAGATGGTTTTTGCTGTAAATTAAAAATGGAAGTCGTTGTAAATCAAGTGCTTCTGTGAAGGCGACCAGATGGTTGACGGTTTTGACGATATTTTTGCTTTTTTCATTATTTGCGCGATAATTCATCTTTTGGGGGAATGAAAAAAGAGTGATTAAGAACTGCCATGGCATAAAAAACGAGAAATTAACGTTGGAAAGTTGAGAGTTATGATTATCTTTGTTGGGAGTTTTCAAGAAATCATATATGGCACTATCCAATATAGAGAAGCATTACAACAAGCATCCTGAAGACCTGCGCCTGCAGCGTAGGCACGGTATCGTAGAGTTTGAAATCACTATGCACCATCTGCGCCGGTTTCTGAAGTCCGACTCCTTTCTGCTTGACATCGGTGCCGGGACGGGCCGCTACACTTCGGCACTCATGGCAGAGGGCTATAGGGTGAAGGCGGTGGAGCTGGTACGCCGCAACATTGAGGTGTTCCTCAAGCGTGAGCCGACAGCCGATGTGGTGCAGGGCGATGCGAGAGACATGCCGTTTGTCCCTACGGCAACGGCAGACGTGACGCTGCTGCTCGGTCCGCTGTATCATCTGATAGGAGATGAAGAGAAGCTGAAGGCGCTGAATGAGGCGAAGCGTGTGACGAAGCCCGGTGGACTGATATTCGTGGCGTATCTGATGAACGAATACAGCATCCTGTCGTATTGTTTCGACGAGGACCGCATCGTGGGGCTGCTGGAGAGGGGCGCTGTAGACAAGGATTTCCACATCCAGGCGCAGGCTGACGAACTCTACGACTATGTGCGCATCGACGACATCAACCGTCTGGACGAGAGTGCCGGACTGGAACGGGTTACCATCTTCTCGCCCGACGGGGCCTCCGACTATATGCGCACACGGCTCAACCGTATGAGCGACGAGACCTTCGCCCGGTTTATAGAATACCAGAAAGTGATATCAGAGCGGTCCGACCTGATAGGGGCCGGCAGCCATGTGGTGGATGTGGTAAGGGTGCCCGAGTAGGGCGAATATAGATAATGAAGTCGTTATAGCTTGTTGTCCGGTTCCGCGGCCATCATCGTTTCCTCTTCCGGCAGGGTGTATCGTTTGATGCTGCGGTCATGCAGGAATATGCTGTTCAGAGTGTGCGCCAGCGACTCTAAGGTCTGTTCCCTTACGGCCGGCTTCAGCTGGCATTCCCATACGGTGATGCAGTGCCATCCCATAGCGGCAAGTTGGTGCTGCTCCTCAATGTCGCGGGTCCTGTTGCGTTCAATCTTCGCTTTCCAGAACTCCGTGTTCGTCTTTGGCAGCACGTAGTATCTGCACCCCTCGTGTCCATGCCAGAAGCATCCGTTGACGAAGATGCACGTGCGGTATTTGCGCATTACGATATCCGGATGACCGGGCAGACGCGGATGGTTCAGCCGATAGCGGAAGCCACGGCTGAACAGGAATTTTCTGACCGTGATTTCCGGTTTGGTGTCTTTTCCCCGTATCGCTGCCATGCAGCGGTGGCGTTGTTCCTTAGTCAGCTTGTCCATAACAAAGGTTTAGAGTTCCAGAAGTGGCGTGCCGATATAGCGATGCCATTCCTTATGTGAATGAATGTGGAAAGGTGTCAATCCTTTGTTTTCCTCATCATTGTCATTTTTTTGTGGTGCAAAGATAATGCTTTTGATTAAACCCCAAACGGTCATTAGGACGTTTTATTGGGTATTTCATAACTGCTTGCAGTCTTTTGAATTTTATAAGGCGTATTTTGCTTGTTTTTATTTCGCAATAGCTCGCTATTACTCATTAAAAGCCAAACAAAATCCACTCTTCTAAAAGTCAAAATCCAAGCAAGCCCTAATGGCCGATTCGGGTTAAATCAGCAAAATGTAACAACCGTAAAAAAGCCAAACGAAATCCACTCTTCTAAAAATCAAAATCCAGGCAAGCCCTAATGACCGGTAAGACAGATATTTAGCTGGTGCTTATCAAGAAAAATCATAAATTGCTATCCTAATATTATAAGGAGACACCCCAGAAAACCTCTGACTTTTTTAAAATGCGCCCTAAAAAACCTCTGACTTTTTTATGATTTAGCATCTAAAAGCCTCTGACTTTTTTATGATTTGGCATCTAAAAGCCTCTGACTTTTTTTTAATAGTAGTTGGTCATCATGCATTTATTCAGATAAAAGCGCTATCTTTGCATAAGATAAGCTGCATTCGACAATCAGAAAGCAAGCTTTCATTGAGGGTAGTAAATTCGTTTATAGCCAAGTTGAGGGAGGTTATACGACAGCCCAAGTCAAGAATGCTTTGGAGATGCTAAGAGATGCTGGTATCATTATTCCTGTATGGCATACTGCGGCAAATGGCATACCGCTTGGTGCTGGGATTAATCCGAAGTTTGTGAAGTATAATCTGATAGACCATGGCTTTCTGCTCAATCTGTTAGAATAGGAGACACTACTAATTATTTCGAAGTATAGTTAACAATATTTCTGTATTTTTGTAAAGTATACTTTAAAATATTTCTTCGTTCCATCTGCCCAGTTGCCCATCCAGATGTCATATAATCTGAATGACGAGGCAAACTATGAGCGGGAAGTGGAAGCTCTCGTGAAAATCCTGAATGCCTTTCCCTGCTACCACGGCTACATCATCACCCGCGACTACCAGACACAAATACAGGAAGATGGTCATACGATAGAGGTGTGCCTGTCTGGAAATGGCTTCTGCAAATGTAGATGGAGCAATAAAATTCGGCTCCTATAGAAAACGACAAAGGGAAAATATGAACAGCTTGTGATATTTTATGAATATACCTATACGGCGATAAATCAGTAATTTTGCAGCCGAAATATAAATAAAGGTATGAAAAAAATATTGTTCACAATTTCCCTGACATTTCTTGCCGGTTATGCCATGGCGCAAGAAACGATGTCGCTGGGCAGATGCCTGCAGATGGGCATCGAGAGAAACCTGAATCTGAAAACGTATGAGGGCAATGTGCTGAAAGGAAAGCACAATGTGAGTGAAAACCGCTCCCGGCTGCTGCCGCAGATAAATATCGGCGCCGGACTGAACGACAATTTCACTCCTCCCGTATCGGTGACCGACGGTAGGGCATACGGCAAACCGTATAACGTGACGAAGACGCTGCAATATAATTCGTCGGCGAGTATACAGCTGCAGATGCCGCTATACAGTCAGACAGCGCTCACCGCACTGGAAATATCGAAGACCCTCGACCAACTCAACACCCTGTCGTATTCCAAGGCAAAAGAAGACCTGATAGTGCAGATAAGCAAGATGTACTATCTGACACAGAACACCGAAGAACAGATAGGGATAATCAAAGACAACATCAAACGACTGGAGGAACTGCGCGACATCACGCAAGCGTTCCACGACAATGACATGGCGCTGAGCGTGGACGTGAAGCGCGTGAACGTGAATCTGGAGAACCTCAGCGTGCAGTACGACAATGCCAAGGCGATGCTCATACAGCAGTATAACATGCTGAAATATGTAATCGACTATCCCGCCGAACAGGACATTGTGGTGGAGAAAGCCAATGTGGAGCAGATAGACATGGCGGCACTCACCGGACTCAACGAGAACCTCTACGAGCTGCAACTCCTGCGCAAGCAGCAGACGCTGGCAGAACAGCAGAAGAAACTCGCCAAGGATGGCTATCTGCCAACCCTCGCCCTGACCGGCAACTGGACATACACATCGTTTACAGACAAGATGAAAAACTGGTTCCACTCCGGTGAGTCGAACCATTGGTATAAGTCGAACGGCATCGGCGTGTCGCTGCGCATACCCGTGTTCGACGGATTTGAGAAGCGCTCGAAGATAAGAAAAGCACAAGTGGACATCGACAATGCGAAAATTGCCTACGAGAACGCCCTGAAGGGTATGCAGACGCAATATGCCAACGCCGTGAACGATCTGGCTAACAACCAGCGCAACTTCGCCAAGCAGCGCGACAACTATCTGCTTGCCGAAGATATATATAAGGTGACGAGCGACAGATACCGCGAGGGCATAGCCTCGATGACGGAGGTGCTGCAAGACGAGATGAGCATGAGCGACGCACAGAACAATTATCTCACTGCCCACTTCAACTACCAGGTGTCAAATCTGACGATACTAAAACTCACCGGTCAGCTGGACAGGCTGATGAAATGACAACAGGAATGGCGGTTGTGACTATGATGCCCCATTCGCCCTACATTAATTAATTACTAATAACCCCACCGAAAAATGGAAACAAACAATACCAATACCCCCACAAACAACACAACAAGCACCACAAGTGACAACAACCAGCAGCAGTCAACCCATGAAGTTACCGCCAAGCAGCTCAAGCGTCAGCGCATACGCCAGCTGATCGTCAGTATGATAGGCGTGGCAATCCTCGTATGGGGAATAGTGGAGATAGGCTGCATGTTCATGGACTACAAGAGCAACGAGAAGAGCGATGACGCACAGGTGGAGCAGTATATCTCGCCGGTAAACATGCGGGCTTCGGGATATATCAAGAAGATATACTTCAAGGAGCATCAGAATGTGAAGAAGGGCGACACGCTGCTCGTTCTCGACGACCGCGAATACCGCATCCGCGTGATGGAGGCAGAGGCGGCACTCAAAGACGCCATGGCAGGAGCCAACGTGATTGACGCCTCGGTGCAGACCACCCAGACTTCGGCAACGGTATATGAGGCATCGATAGCAGAGATTGAGGTGCGCCTCGCAAAACTCGAGAAAGACCGTCAGCGCTATCAGAACCTCGTGGCACGCAACGCCGCCACACCGATACAGCTCGAACAGATAGAGACCGAATACAACGCCACGAAGAAGAAGCTCGATGCCGTGCGCCGTCAGCAGAAGGCGGCATATTCGGGAGTCAACGAAGTGCAGACACGCAAGAAGAACACCGCTGCCGCCATCGAACGGGCACAGGCAGCTCTGGAGATGGCAAAGCTGAACCTCTCATATTGTGTGGTGACCGCCCCATGCGACGGCAAGCTCGGCAGAAGAGCGCTGGAAGAGGGACAGGCGGTGAATGCCGGACAGACTATCACATATATCATGCCCGACACCCAGAAGTGGGTGATTGCCAACTACAAGGAGACACAGGTGGAGAATCTGTATGTGGGCCAGAAGGTGGTGATGACGGTAGATGCCTTTGAAGGAAAGGAATTCCAGGGCAGAATCACGGCAATATCCGGAGCTACGGGATCGAAATACTCCCTCGTGCCCACCGACAATTCAGCCGGAAACTTCGTGAAGATACAGCAGCGCGTGCCGGTGAGGATAGAGTTTGAAGGAATATCAAAGGCAGACAACAGCAAGTTGGCAGCCGGAATGATGGTCGTTGTTAAGGCACAGCTCAAGAAATGACACAGGCAGAGATATATACGGCAGTGCCGGAACATCTGCCGAAGAATTTTCCGTTCTATAACTGGGTGCCGAAGCCCCTCGGCATCGCCTTCCTCGTCATACTTTTCATACCTATCATGACGGTAAGCGGTGCCTACACCGTGAATAGCAGCGAGATGGTGGGAGGGCTCGGCATCCAGTCGGAACACATCGCCTTCATCAGCTTCGTCACGTCGATTGGCATGGCGGCATTCTCGCCGTTCTTCTATCTGCTGGTCAGCGTGCGCCGACAGAAGATGATGAGCCTTGTGGGGTTCTCCTTGCTGGCGGTGCAGAGCTATATTTGCGCCAATACCGACAGTCTGTTTATCCTCGCCCTCAACAGTCTTGTGATGGGCTTCGTGAGGCAGACGCTGCTCATGTGCAACCTCTTTACGCTTATCAAATATGGTTTCGGCATAGAGGCGACGCGCAACGTGACGCCAGGCAACGAGCCCAAGGATGAGGCTGGATGGGACGCCCTCGACACGGAGAAGAAGGCGAGTCAGCCAATCATATATTTCTTCTTCATGCTCCTGGGACAGATAGGCACATGGATAACGGCGTGGTTTGCATACAACTACCAGTGGCAGATGGTATACTATGCTATGCTGGGAGCGATACTCGTGGCACTGCTCATCACCCTGCTGTGCATGCCATACAATCCATACCCCACGAAGCGTTCGCCGCTGTCGTTCTCCAAGTTCGGCAACGTAGTGGTGTTCTGTCTGATGTGCTGTTCGTTTGTATACGTGACGGTGTATGGTAAGGTGTACGACTGGTATGACAGTCCCAGAATCCGTTGGGCAACAGTTATCTGCGTGTTGTCGTCACTGTTGTTCTTCTATCTTGAGAAGACGCGCCGCTCGCCATATTTCATGCTCAAGGCATTCAAGTCGCGCAGCATCCAGGGCGGCATCCTGCTTTTTATCGGTCTGATGATATGCAACTCCAGTTCGATGCTCGTCAATATCTTTGTCGGCGTGGGCATGAAGGCAGACCAGATACAGATTGCCGCTCTCGGCAACTGGGTGTTGCTGGGATATTTCATCGGAATGGTGATTATCCTGATTCTCAACAACAAGGGCGTGCATTTCAAATGGTTTTTCGCTATGGGCTTCATGCTTATTGCCGCCGCGTCACTTTTTATGTATTTCGAGGTGCAGACCGCCGGAATGCTGGAGCGCATGAAATGGCCCGTCATCATACGTGCCACGGGAATGATGCTGCTCTATTCGCTCATCGCCGTGTATGCCAACCAGCGCATGCCGTATAAGCTGTTGTCCACATGGGTATGCATAATGCTCACGGTGCGTATGGTGATAGCGCCGGGCATCGGTTCGGCGTTGTATCAGACAGTATTCCAGTATCGCCAGCAATACTATGTGACGCGCTATGCCCACGACTACGATCGCACGAACTTGGAGACGGCATCTACCTATGACATGACTGCCCGCGGAATGCAATATCAGGGCAAGAGCGAGACGGAGGCGCAACACATGGCAGCCATGTCTGCCAAGGGCAAGGTGCAGGTGCAGGCCACCCTGTCGGCGATAAAGGAGATGTCCGGCTGGACGATATATGCTTGTATGATCCTTGCCGGTCTGATGCTTGTCGTGCCGTGGCCCAAGAGAGACATATCCAAGGACACGAGAGAGTGGTATGTTGGGTACTAGTTGACGAGTTGACGAGCAGACAAGTAGACGATTCTTTTGCAGTTCCTGTTTTTTTTTGTTACCTTCGCCGCAAACATACGGCCAGGGCTTATGAAAAACAGTAAAAACAATATAACGCTTCTTGAGCAGCAGATGGCAAATAATGAGGACATCTGCTGCTCTTGTGGTAATATAACGTCTTTTCCCGAAGCGTTCTTCCACAACTTCCATGTTGCCGACGTGGGCATCATAGTGTGTGCTTCCGGCAAATTCTCGTTTTGTTGTGAAGACGTGGACTATGTGGTGAATAAGGGCGAGACGGCGTTCCTGTCGCATGGTGTGTGCTTCTCAGTCACCAGCCACAGCACAGACTGCTCCGTTGTCATCATTCTCTATCGGGTGGACTCCATCCGCAATATCCTCGGCAGCACCGTGGTAGGGATGAGATTCATGAGTATCCTCAATCCGAGAGCGTGCTGGGTGATGCATACGGGGCATGAGGACGAACTGACAAAATATTCAGAGCTGCTGGCAGTGGGCAACAGCGACGACAATGTATTCGCTGCCAACGAGCGCCGGCTGCTCCTGCTCTCGCTGACATACAGGCTTTGCGGCATATTCAGAGAAATCTCCAAGGATGGCGACAATGCTCCGAGCCGCCGGCTCGATATGTATATCCAGCTCATGCATCTGATAGACCAGCATTATGCCAGTGAGCGTGGCGTCAGATTCTATGCCGACCGCATGTGTCTGTCGCCAAAATATCTCACTACGCTTGTCAAGTCGGTGTCGGGATGCACCGTGCAGCAGCTTGTCTTCAAGGCAATAACAAAGAAGGCGATATCGCTGATAACCACCACCGACAAGAGCATCAAGGAAATCGCTGACGAACTGAATTTCCCTAATGCCTCTTCGTTTGGCACATTCTTCAAAAAGCAGGTGGGGATGTCGCCGGTAAACTATCGTCAGAAGGAGAGCGAGTGAATAGCATTTGCCTTTTGGGGATTATTGTCCCGCTTTCTTGGTCCTTGACTTATATGCGATACCCACTCCTAGAAGGATAAACACCACCAGGATGCTGATCATCTGAGGCACATAGTGTAGCGGTTCAACCCATATCTCAGTGAACATGCCGTTACGGGCAAACACCTCCACAGCAGTCCAGAACACGATCACCGTGGCTATAGACATTCTGATGTTGGGTCCCCAGGCACGCAGTTTCAGCTGGTGGCGGAACATGAATACCGCTCCGATGACGCATCCCACGGCGCTGGCGATGGTGACAGGATGGCTGTCGCCAAAGAATTCAGGGTCGTAAACGAACATAAGATACAGGTAGCACGCCCAGTTGATGAGGTTGAACTCCAGGAAGGTGGTGATGGAAGCGTGGTGGCTCATATTGCTTGGCACCACCTCGTTGCGCTTCTCGCGGAAGAACACCTTCTGCAGCCAGTTCATGAAATGGCATCCAGTCTTCGAACCGAACACATAGAGCACCATGAACATCACGAAGAAGCCGAACGATGCCGGCAGAATCAGATATTCGGGACGCGAACCGCGCATAGCCTTCAGCTCGGCAGGCGGAATGCTGTTCACGTCAACACCATTGATGAGCATCTGATGGTTCACTCCGATGCCGTTCACGTATTCTGTTGTGGTCTGCACAACTCCAGACCCTACAAGGTCGTAATGCACTCCGAAGCGTGCGGCGAAATATCCGAACATGAATTCCACCCAGCCTGTCCAGAACAGCAGTGCGCCGAAGAGTCCCCAGATGGTGCGCTTGGTGTCGCCCTTCACGAACACTCCGATCACCGCCATCGCCAGACCTACAAATCCCATGATGACAGCACTGGTGTTCACGGCGCTGTGAGACATCGTGTCTTCCATGATTCTCATCATGGCATGGCCGAGAGGCATAGTGAACAATACAAAGACAAACGAGGTGATAGTCTTCCCCCAATACTTCTTTTTGTTATTCTCCATAATTATGGTTGCTTAATATAAATAAAAATGTTGAAATTATGAATTCAATCCAAAATTACGGATTTAGTTCAGAACAACAAACAAAATGTTCACCGTCTTAAGAAATATTATGAAGTCAGGAGCCTTTTTCTGTCAAAATACCTACAATTAGGTATGGCGTTTCTTACCCCAAAACGGCATAATGACCGATTTGTAGCTAAAAACAACCTCTCTTTTGCTATGTTGACTTGCTTAAATGATGTATTTTGTGGCAAAATGCGAATGTATTTGAAAAATATTTGCGCAAAGTGAAAGGCTTTTAAAATAAATGGTATATATTTGCAGCCATCAAACAACATTTATATAACAACCAATATTCCTAACGCTTATGAAAAAGATTCTTATCGCAATCTCTCTTCTGCTTACGGCTCATGGACTGTACGCACAGGAATCGTTGACAATCGAAGTAAAGACAGCTGGTACGCTGGGCACCCTCGTTCAGGAGGCCAACCCCAACTATCTCAGCGAAGTAAAGCAACTCACCCTGAGCGGACAGCTTAATGGCGACGACATGGCAGTGTTGCGCAACATGGCAGGCTGCAACGACGACGAAGAGTCGGCATACTATGTAGGAGCCCTGCGCGACCTCGACATGTCGGAAGCACGAATAGTGGAAGGCGGTGCCGCATACCATTCGGAATACAGTTTTGCCACGAGTTCATACGTTGACTTTTTTGCAGAGAACGACGTGGTGGGACCATACCTGTTCTACAACTGCGGACGCATCACTACGGTGAAATTCCCGCATACCACCAAGGTAATCGGCAAGTCGGCAATGAGTTTCTGCAAGAATCTTGTGACCATAGACCTTCCTACAGGCAGTGCGCTGACCATCGGCGAGGACGCCTTCGGAAACTGCTCTAATCTGCGACAGGTGGTGATACCGGAAAACGTGAAGAGCATCGATGATCTGGCTTTCAACTACTGTACAAACCTGAAGAACGTGGTGTGCTGCTCATCCACAGCGCCTGAGGCATTCTACAAGAACGAATATGAGAACGTGTTTGCCGGAACCAATGAGACATATCTCCGCATCTATGTGCCAGACGGCAGCGCCGAGAGCTACAAGGCACAGAAGGCATGGAACCAGTTTCCTGTAGTGGAATACAGTCCTGATGCACAGATCGGTGAGATGATGGAATATATCCACATCACCATGACAGAGGCAGGCAACTTCGACCAGCAGTTCCACTACACATATCCCGACCAGGAATTCTATGTGAAGAAGATGAAAGTCACCGGTCCTATCAACGGTACCGACGTGGGCATCATCCGCGGAATGTCGTCTATCGGCAAGCTCGCCGACCTCGACCTCAGCGACACCCGCATCAAGGCTGGCGGCGCAAGCTATAGCTACTACGACGGCAACTACTATAATACTGAAGACGACAAGATCACGAAGTATATGTTCAACAGCAGCTACAGTCTGCGCAACATCACACTGCCAGAGACCGTAACCTCAGTCTGCGCTCCCGGCACCTTCACCGACAGCCTCGCCACTATCACCGTGCCAGCTGCCAACGCATATTATCATGATGTGGAAGGTGTGCTTTATAGCAATGCCGACAAGGCACTGCGCTTCTGTCCAAAGAACCGCTCTCTGGGTATGCTCGCCGTTGAAGACGGCACAGAGCTGATTGGCGACTCTGCCTGCATGGAAAACCTCAGCATCGAGCAGATCAGTCTGCCGACCACACTGCGCACCATCGGAAAACAGGCGTTCTACTTCTGTGAGAATCTCACTTCTGCCACTATCCCGGAGGGAGTGACCGACATCAAGGACGATGCTTTCTGTTATACAGGACTGACAGACCTCTCGTTGCCATCCACACTCAAGAGCATGGGACAGTATAGCTTCTGCTGCGGTCATCTCGCCACTATCCACTGCTATGCTGAGGTGCCTCCAACGCTGAGCACCACAGAATATGCCCAGACCTTCTATAGCGTGAACACTACCGACTGTAAGCTCTACGTTCCGGAAGGAACAGCCGCCGCTTATGCCAAGGCTGAGGGATGGAAAGACTTCGTCAATGTGGAGGAGATGGTATCCGACGGTATCAGTGCCGCAACCACAACTACCGCTCTCCGCCCGGTTGCCACATACACCATCGACGGTCGTCAGGCAACTCCAGGCATGAAGGGTCTGCAGATTGTAGTGGATGAGAACGGCAAGGCACACAAGGTAGTGCGCTGATCTTATGAAATACTATCAGCCCCCAACGCTCATTACACCGTTTGGAGGCTGAAAAAAGAAATATTGCTGTTTGGAGGAAAACTCCAGGCAGCAATATTTCTTTTTAAGTCAAATCGATTATTTTTACTTGTTGCGACAAGATTAATTAGAACAGGTTATTTTAAGCACTGTTCAATCAAGTCTTTTGCACTATTGGCGTGAAATACATTTCCTGTCTTGACATCGTTAAGTGCCTCTTCAAGTCCAGACATCTGTTGTGAGGTGTTGTTTATAGTCCATCCGAATTTTTTTGCTAAATCCTTGAGTAAGGACAAATCCATTTTGGGAATTGTTATTGAGGTCGTAAGTGTAGAAGTATTCATATTTTTGTTGTTTAAAGTGATTAATGCAAAAATAATTATTATTTCTTTAAGTTGCAAGAGTTTTCTTGTGAATCTTATTTGTCACTAACCTCCAATCTTCTTTGAACTCATTATTAGATACAAGAAAAGATATGATTGTTTCACTTTCTTTCGTCTGATAGCACAGAAAAGTTACACTTTTCAGCTGAAGCAGTCAAGAAATGGTGCAGTTTCCCCACGCCAAGGGGAATTTTGCAGGCATGGTTCTTTGTCAGTATAAAGAACCGGCACTTGTTTGTGTTTTTGTTCATTCTCGCTTTTGATTTGTATGAGTCTGTTGTTCTTCCGCCAATATCATTTTCATCAGTTCGGCATTGGCCCTGTTGTTGATTTCAGCGTTTCTCGTTTCAGAAAGATAGTCGAGAGTGGCAGAACATTCGCCGGTAATGTCAACGCCTATTACCTCCTCATGGGCATAGATAATGCGGAGCACGGCTTGAAGCCGCAATAGCGACATGTTTCCATTGCTCCAATCAGTGACGGCGTCATGCTTTCTCAGCACGTCCTTGTCGATGGAGATGTAAACAGGCTCATGTATCAGTCTGCCGGCTTTTGAAGGCCATGCTTGATGATGGTCGATTTCGTCCTGACTATAGAACAACACCTTTTCTCTGAGATGAACAGGTATTTGGGAAATCAGTTCATCCGAAGTCCCCACGATAATGATATTTCTGACAAGTGGGTTCTTTTCCAACACATCAGTCACCCATCCTCCACACGACACGACGCCGTTCCATTGCGGTTCTTGCATGTCGGGATGATGGTCGAAGACAATCAGCGAGAACGGTTCCTGCAGTCTGGATACCCAATATTCAGTGAGATAATGGAAATCGCCGGAATCTATGAAATGCAGAGCCTTGGCAGGAAATGGTGAAAGTCTGCGGTGCAGTTCCTCCCTTGCCTGCTCATCACAATAGCAGTCCACGCCATTGATGTCGCTACAGTCAACATGGGTGATGTTCCGGTTTGAGGCAAACGATTCATAATTGTATATGCCTGTGAAATTCAGGAGTATGATGGGAAGTTTCTTTATCATGGATGCGAAAATACATATTATTCCCGATAGTGACAATAAAAAAAAGCGTCTTTTGCCTGTTTATTTATCCGTCCATCATGAATGTGCATCCTGACCTTGAAACTATGTCTGCAGATTCGCCATACAGGCAATCAATCATCTTTTAGGCATGATTCCAATCAATTCCTAATACCTGTATGATGCCTTTCTAATCAAAAATAGGATTTTTTTTGTAATTTTGCACCGTAATAACAAGATATTCTTAACGACATAATAATACACACTTACGGAAGAGCACCGTTTTTTTAGATTATGAAGACAACGAGACGCAACATTCTGCTGTCGGCACTATGCTGCATCAGCACCAGTATGGCGAATGGACAGAGTTTCGGGGGCAACTATACCACTGAGTGGCAATGGGATATGAATAAAGGTACCAACTGGGTGAACCTGCTGCGACTGGAAATGAGTGTTCCGCTATGGAAGGGCGGTTCCTTGGAAGCCGCTACGCTGCATGTGGCGAAGACTGGCGACGGCATCATCGACGACTGGCAGGGGTTCTCAAACATAGAGGCCGACAATATGTTTGCCGGCATTGCCGTGTTGGGGTATATGCACGAATGGAAGGCAGGACACCTGTTCGTGGGAGTGAGAAACGTGAATGAGGATTTCTTCACTTCCGACGTCACTGCACTCTTCACTAACAGTTCGTGCGGCATCTTCCCTACAATCGCCGCAAGCTATCCGATAGCCAACTATCCACTGTCAGGTCTGACGGTATATTTCGACGTGAGCAGGGGAGGATGGACATTCAGGAACAGTCTGTATAATGGTGTAGGCTATAATGGATGGAAGCACCATGACAATCCGTTTATCATCAATCCAAAGCGTGACGGCATCTTTAACATGTCGCAGTTGGAGTATTCCTGGCGTGGCGCTTTGTATTATGCCGGAGTTACTCTCCATACCCGCCGGTTCGTCTTCGACGACGAAGGTGAGATGGCGCCAGCCGATGAGGCTGTCCACAAGACGAGCTGCGCCTGGTGGGTGTATGGCGAACAGCCGGTGTGGAAATCAGACGGGAAGACCATCACCTGTATGGCACAATATTCAGAAAACACCTGCCGCGAGAGCGGTTGCTACCGTTATGCCGAATTGGGAGGCGCTTATACCGACAGTCTCAACATATGTGGCATCTCCGGACAGTATGCACAGTTCTGTCAGGACAATGAATTCTCGCTGGAACTGACATGGCGGCGACAGCTCACCAAGTCGATAGCCATACAGCCGTCATTCCAGTATATCAACAACGGTAACGGAAACTTCACTGTGCTCAGCACACGCCTTTGTTGCAGTTTTTGAAAGAGAGCACATTGCCTCAAACGGTCATTAGGACATTTGTCCCCAAACTCTAACGACGGATTGGGGATAAATGCAGATAAGAAACGTAAGGTTGCGGTCTTTAAAAGAAAATTATTACCTTTGCATTATATATACAAGTATATAAGTATGAATCTTTCACCTTGCTTAGACCTATGGATACACGTCCATATATAATACAAAGGTGTAGTATCGAGATATGAGACAAGAGATTATCGACCGCATGAACATCCTCGCAGCCGGGGGCGAACCATTCCTCTTCGTTATCGACTATGAGGGAGATGGCGCATATATACACAAGCTGTCGGAAATCAATCCGCAGGAATGCCTTTACGACTTTGAGGGAGTGGGCAATGTAGGCAAGATGGATGTCAGACCACTCCCAACGCCTGTTGAATGGCAGGTGGACGAACCTCGCTATGAGGACTATGAGAAGAGTTTCGCCATCGTGAAGAGCAATCTGATGGCAGGCAACAGTTATCTGACCAATCTCACATGCAAGGTGCCGGTGAGATGCAGTCTCACGCCCGATGATATCTTTCTCCATGCCAGAGGCAAATACAAACTGTTGCTCAAGGTGGGGAAGGAGACAGGAGAAAGGAAAAGCATAGTGTGCTTCTCGCCCGAAACCTTCGTTAAGATAAAGGACGGAAGGATATATTCCTATCCGATGAAGGGAACGCTCGGTGCCACAATCCCAGATGCCGAAAGGGTATTGATGGATGATGAGAAGGAGGCTGCCGAACATGCCACTATAGTTGACCTTATCAGAAACGACCTCAGTAGGGTGGCGACCGACGTGAGGGTGGACAGATACCGGTATATCGACCTGCTGCATACAAACAAGGGCGACATACTGCAGACCAGTTCGGAGGTGAGCGGACAACTCCCTGCCGACTATCGCCGGAACATCGGTGACATATTGGCGGCACAGCTGCCGGCTGGGTCGATAACGGGAGCGCCAAAAGACAAGACCGTGGCTATCATCAGCCAGGCGGAAGGCTACAAACGAGGATTCTATACCGGAGTGATGGGCATCTATGACAACGGAGAACTCAATTCTGCCGTCATGATACGTTTCATCGAGCAAGACCAGAGCGGCATGTATTTCAAGGCAGGCGGAGGAATAACCTGGATGAGCGACTGCCGGAAAGAATATGAGGAGGTGATACAGAAGATTTACCTTCCGATGGGGTAGGAATGATTCAGTCACTGTCTGTTCTATCATAAAAATATAATGAAAATGCACTTCGTAGAGACAATAAAGATAAAGGATGGCACAGTCATGGCACTGCCATATCATCAGACAAGGATGGAGAGAACCGTCAGACGCTTCTTTCCCGGCCTTGCCCTTCATGACATGCCCCGCCTCTGCGAAATCATTGACGCAAAGGCAGGCAAAGGAATATTGAAGGCACGGGTGGTGTATGGCGAGAAAGGAGTGGAGACAGTGGAATACGCACCCTACCACATGCGTGAAATGAAGACCCTGCAGGTGGTGGAAGGTGGCGACATAAGTTATGAATACAAAAGTACCGACCGCTCCCGTCTCAATATGCTGGCGGAGAAGAAAGGAAATGCCGACGAAGTGATAATCCTAAAGCACGGATTCCTGACCGACACATCGTTTACCAACATCGCCATCCACGACGGCAACGGATGGATTACGCCACGGCGTCCATTGCTCTATGGCACAAAACGGGCAGCGCTGCTCGACCAAGGTGTCCTCACCGAGGCCGACATCACCATCGGTGACCTTCAGCGGGCAACCCGCGTGAGCCTGTTCAACGCCATGATAGACTTCGGCGCGAGAGAGATTGCCGTTCATGATATAAACACGGAACTGATATGAACCAAAAGATATACAACCTGGAAGAATTTGCCTCACGATATCATCTGAAAGATATATTCGGAGCATACGCCGCCCACTTTGCCGTCACTCGGCAGGAGAGTGGGGACTTTGCCGATATGGTGACGGAGCGTACGCTTTTCTGCCGTATCTTTCTCGTGAAGCAAGGCAGCTGCCGGATGGTCATCAACGGCAAAGACGGTGATGTGCTGGAACTCGGCGAGGGCAGTATGCTTATGGTCTCGGTCAATGATGTGGCAACGCTCCTGTCTGTTTCTCCAGACATCGACGCGGAATGCGTGCTGGTGGACGAGGAGTTTGTAAGCCAGACATATTGCTTCCGTCTTTCCGCCGACAAATACAAGAGCGTTCTCGATATCTTCCATTTCATACGCGACATCGTGCGCCATCAGCATATCAACAAGATAGAGATGATACGAAGCATGTTCAATGTGCTCAATCTGATTATCGAGGAACTGCCATACGAACAATGTTCCGTGTCGCACGACATCGGCCACAAAAAAGGCATTTATGAGATTTTCCTCCATCATCTATACCGTAATTTCCGCAAGGAGAGACAGATCCGCTTCTATGCCGACAAGCTGAACGTCTCCACCGTGTATCTCTCCAGAATGGTGAAGGAAATCAGCGGCACTACCGTCAACGACCATGCCACATCATTGGTATACAAGGAAATATGCAATCTGCTCACACATTCAGACATGACGATAGGCGAGATTGCCGACTATCTCAATTTCAGCGATCAGAGCGCCCTCTCCAATTTCTTCAAGCAGCGCTCAGGCATGACTCCGCTCGCATATAGAAACAGACAATAGGGGCGGAGAGACCGCAGGGACCTCTGCTCTATGATAGTTTTTTTAACCCAAATCGGTCATTAGGGCTTGCTTGGATTTTGGATTTTTAGAAGAGTGGATTCTGTTTGGCTTAATATATCGTCAAAGATTTTTTCCTATCCCTTCTTCGTAAGTTGGAATGCCAGCCGCTCGTCGCCAGACCAGCAGTGGATAACTCCGCAATAGCTGAACCCCTCGTCGGCAAGCAGATGTTGCATCACGAGATTGTCGCGATGTGTGTCGATGCGGATGTTGTCATAGTGGGTGAGGGCATACTGCAGGGCGGTGTGCATGATGCCCGTTGCTTCGCCCGAACTGGCGATGCGGTGGATGGTGGCGTATGGTTTGTCGTTGGGCCACTCGCCGTCGTAGATGATGTCGTAGGTAGGGTCGGCGCCGCCACGCAGTACGAAAGTAGCCACTATTCTGTCTCCATTCACAATAACGTAGCTGTCTCCGCTGTCAATGTCTTCCTGTAGAAGTTCCTCGCTTGGATATCCTTCTGTCCATTGATTGGGGTTGCCGGCTTCCGCCATGAATCGTCGGGCAATGGCGAATATTTCCTTCAGCCGTGGTATGTCGGCTGTTGTGGTGTGGCGGATGATGCAGTCGTCCGAGTTGCGGTAGTTGAGGCTGTATGTCGTTTTGTTATTCATGAAGGAAGAGGAGACTTTGCCAAATTATTATCTTATGCAAAGATACTTGTTTTTCCCCCTTCTGCAAATTTTTCCAGTCAGTTTTTTGCAGTGTTGTCAAGTTGTAGTATATTTGCATCGATAGACATATTGCCGTATTAGTAGACTCCCGTTTCTGGATGTCGGCAGAATGCGCAAAATACCAATCAGTACCACATTATTTTGGCGTATGACAGATCGCTACTATACCTTAAATACATTTCGAAAAATCCGACTATTATTCTCTGTGCGCAGCGCAGCCTTCCTGGTTACGTGTGCCATAATCCTGACTCTCATCATGTCGTGCCATAGTTCACCGTCGCCACGCGTCCTCGCCATGAAGCGTGATGCCGCCGACAGTGTGGTAAACGGCATGAAAGACAAAGAACAACTCGACAGCCTGGTGAAAGAAGCTGAAAAGAGCGGCGACTATATGTTGGAGATGAGATCACTCCAGAAGCGGGGACGCTTGTGGCGAGATGAAAACCGCTTCATGAAAGCCATAGCCTGTCATAATCGTGAACTGGAACTCGCAAGGAAACTCGGTGACACCATCGCCACAGTGCAGGCGCTGAACAATATCGGAACGAACTTCAGAAGAATGGGAGTGCTCGACGAGGCAGTGGACTACCACTATCGTGCGTTGCACCTCGGCGACCTGTTCAGTCGGCGAAACGACAAGACGGCAATGAAAAACCGTGTGGTATCCCTCAACGGCATCGGAAACATCAGTCTCACTCTCGGCGACACCGAAACGGCAGACTCTATGTTCCGCGCTGCATTGAAGGGAGAGAAGACACTCGAAAGCCACCTCGGACAGGCCATCAACTACGCAAATATCGGTTCGGTATTCGAAAAGCGAAACATGCTCGACTCCGCATGGGCATGCTACAAGCAGTCGATGCAGCAGAACAGACTCGCCGATTCCGACCTCGGCATATCGCTCTGCTATACCCACTTCGGACGCCTCTTCGAGAAGCAAGGCAAACGGACAGAAGCAATAGCCGAGTATCGCAAGGCATACGAAATAATGGGAACGTCAGAAGACAGGTGGCATGCCATGGAACCATGTCTCGCTCTTGCGGAGATATACATTAAAATCGGCGACGAAAACACGGCGATGACCTATCTCGCCACTGCCGACCGCCTTGCCCACGACCTACATTCGCTCGAACACCAGGCGCAGATTGCCAAGCTGTACTACGACATCTATGCAAAGAAAGACGACTGCCGGCGCGCTCTTCACTACTACCGGGCGTTTGACCAACTCAGCGACAGTCTGACGAGCGAGAAGAATATTGTTCACATGCAGAACATGCGAGTGCGCTATGAGCATGAGCAGAGGCGTGCCGAAGTGAATGCCCTGAACGAGGAGTATCAAACGGAGAAATCGCTTAAGTGGGTCAGCATTATGGCTGCAGTCCTTTTTTTCGTGCTCGGTGGCGTGACAATGAGTTTCATGCTCTACGCCCTTCGTAACCGTAAGCGCAAGCAGATGGAGCAGCATCAGATGGAGGAGATGAGAATAAGTTTCTTCACTAACATAACACACGAGTTTCGCACCCCTCTCACCGTTATTCTCGGATATTCACGGATGATGGAGGAAGGCAAGGTGCCGGCAGGCGATATGGCAAAGGTGGGAAGTATGGTGTCAAGACAAGGCACGCGACTTCTGTCGCTCATCAACCAGTTGCTCGACATACAGAAGGTGAAGTCGAATATCGGACATCCCGACTGGCATCATGGCGACATCGTGCTCTTCATGGCAAACATCATAGAGAGTCATCTCAATATGGCACACTCCAGACAGATAACCCTGATGTATGCCCCAAAGCAAAAGAAGATGATGTGTGACTTCGTGCCAGACTATGCCCAGAAGGTGTTGTGCAACCTTCTGACAAATGCCATAAAGTTCTCCAAGGAGGGAGGACAGGTGCTTGTGGCGCTTGAGGTGGAGAACGACATGCTGATCCTGCGCATTGCCGACTATGGTAGCGGTATACCGGAAAATGAGCAGCAGCATATCTTTGAACCCTTCTATCAGACAGAGAGCGACAAGAAGGCCATCGGGTCGGGAGTGGGACTGGCCCTCGTGAACCAGATAGTGAAAACCCTTGGCGGCAGCATAATGCTCGACAGTAAGGTGGACGTCGGTTCGGTATTCACCGTAAACGTGCCCGTCAAGGCCCCGGCGGGTGTTGACGTGAAGCCGCTTGAGTCACTCGGAACAATCCCTGACGACATGCTGCTTGGAGCAAATACTAAAACAGGTGGCAATAACGGAACTTCCGGTTGTGGAGAGGATAATAATCCTGTGGCAGGCGACAAGAGTGATGCCCTCGTGGATATCGGTGCGAATAGTCATGATATGGATGATGATGGTGGTGATGTGGCTGACGGCAGTTCTGCTGACACCCGTCAGCTCGTGCTCATCGTGGAAGACAATGCCGATGTGGCGGAATACATGACAATGCAGCTTAAGGCAAGATACCGCCTCGTGTTGGCACGTGATGGTGAGGAGGGACTGCGCATTGCCACGGAGACGGTGCCCGACATCATCATCACTGATGTCATGATGCCACGCATGGATGGCTACGAACTGTGTCAGAGAGTGAAGGAATCGGAGGTGCTCAACCACATTCCAGTCATCATCGTCACGGCGAGGACAACCCAGAAAGACAAGCTGCGCGGACTGCAGATTGGCGTTGATGCGTATATATATAAACCATTTGATGCTGAAGAACTATCCGTAACTGTCGGCAACCTGCTGGAGAAACACCGCTTGCTGCGCCTGCGCTATATGCAGGCGCCAGCCGACGACAAACAAGCTGCAGTGGAGACGCTGCCGCCTTGCGACCGCGTGTTCCTCAATAGGGTGGATGCCGCTGTGGACGAATTGATGGCGACGGACCTCTCCGTAGACAGTGTGGCTATAGCCCTATGTATGAGTCAGCAGCAGTTGCGCCGAAAGCTCAATGCCGTGTCGGGCGACACACCGATGGCATATTTCCGCAAGCGCCAGATGCAGAAAGCCAAAGATATGCTGGACAACCGCGATGACATGTCGATCAGCGAGATAGGAATGAAGTGCGGCTTCTACGATATGTCGCATTTCACAAGAATCTTCAAGCAGGTGGTAGGAATAACACCGTCGCAGTATCGCAAGAAAGCATAACCCCCCAAACGGTCATTATGCCGTTTGGGGATAAAATCCGCTCTTCTGAAAAAAAACACAATTCAGGCTGGCCATGATGACCGATTTGGGATAAAAAACTCTTGTACATTTTTTACAAATCCTTGTAAATATCTATCAAAAACCCAATTTTGTAAGAAATTGGCTATTTTTTGTAATTTATATCCAAGTCCTTTTTCTGATTTTTCTTTTCCTTTGCAGTGCGAATCAACCTCAATGAGGTCTTTGATGAAGACTGTGGGGCATATCTCGCCAGGAGTATTCCTGTCATACAGATTGTGCACCTCAATATATATTGCATCTTTGATGTGTGGATTGCAATTCATGGACAGACTTAACTGATGCCATACAAATGGCAATCAATCTGATATTCTAACGAAAAATAGAATGATATGAAAACAAACGACCGGCCCTCGACCAACAGCAGTGACCAGCCCTCAACCAACAAACTTATAGGGTGTACAACTGGAAAGACAGACCAGCGTATTGCTAATGAAACAGACCACTGCATTACTGACGAGACAGACCATTGTATGGCTGTCAAGTCTGACTGCAGTATGGCAGACAAGACATTGAGTGAAACAGACAAGACATTGAGTGAGACAGACAAGACTACACAACCCTCGACCAACCAAGGCAGCCGATTCTCTTACGATCTTGTAGATGGGATGATAAAAGACCATCTGGCAAGCATCCACAGAGGATGACGGCAAGACAAGGGGATGAAAGAAAGATGAAATGACAACAATCCCCAAACATGACGACTTTATCCAGACTTATGAATTGTTACGTTAAACGGCTTTATGACCGTTTGTGGTAAATGGTTTGATGACCGATTTGGGTTAAATGGTTTGCTGACCGTTTTTGAGATTATAAGAATAGTGGTCTTGATTTCCCAATTGAAGAAATCAAGACCACGAATGTTCCTTTGCGAAAATTCCCCCCTGGCGTGGGGAATGTATCCCCACATTAGGGGGTACTGTTCCCCACGCTGTGGGGGAAATATGAGACCTATGGCTTGTCTTGTTCCTATTTCATGCAAGCCTTGAAGATTTCGAGGATATCCTGTTCCATGAGAGGAGCCCATGCCTTGTCGAGACCTTCATTGTCTGCCACGTGTTTCGCCATTTCAGCAAGGCGGCTGTCGTCGATGCCGACCTCAGGCAGAGTCATCGGGATGCCGATGTTGCGATAGAAGTCATGTATTGCCTTGATTGAAGCCTCTGCGTTTTCAGCTCCAAACACGTTCTTGCCGAACTTCTCGATGCGCTCCACCACCTGGTCGTGCAGTTCGCCTGTAGAGTGGTCGAGGATATGTTTCATCCAACGTGGCGTCACGATGGCAAGACCCTCCCCGTGGGTGATGTCGTAGTATGCCGACAGAGCGTGCTCCATGGCGTGCATAGGCCAGCCGCTCGGACTGTTGCCGAGACAGTAGATGCCGTTGCAGCCAAGAGTAGTGGCATAGAATATCTCAGCCCTGGCGTTGTAGTTCTGTGGATCTTCCAATACAATCTTCACGTTCTTCACGAGCGACTTCACGGCGCCCTCCATGAAAGCGTCGTTCATGTCGATGTGGTCGCCACAGAAATACGACTCCATGATGTGGTTGATGCAGTCGGAAACGCCTGCCAACGTCTGTTTCACAGGCAGTGTGAAGGTATATGTAGGGTCGATGAAGCTCACTGCCGGGAATACGAGTTTTGAGAAGTATGCAAGCTTGTCGTTTGTCTCAGTGCGCGATATCACTCCGCCCATGTCATATTCACTGCCGGTAGCAGCCATGGTGATGATGTCTACGATGGGCACTGCTGCCGTTGTGGGCTTGCGTCCGCAAACGATGTCCCATGCCTCCTCCACATTGTCCGTTACCTTTGTCTTGAGCGTTCCGGCAACACCGGCTATAGCCTTAGTGCAGTCGAGCACCGAACCTCCACCCACGGCGAGTATCACATCGATGTCGTTGTCCTGACACATGCGCACACCGTCAAGCACGCTGGGGTTGAACTTGGGATTAGGCTGTATGCCGCCGAGCTCGAACACCTGCTTGTCTGTCAGTGTATCCTTCACCAGGTCATAAAGACTCTTGTCGTGTCCGGGAGCGGTGCGTTTGATGCTGCCGCCGCCATAAGTGATGAGTACACGTTTTCCATACTGGTTCATTACGCTTGCGAGTTTTTCGCTTACTACACCCCTGCCGAAGATGAGGCGTGTGGGTGTCTGATAATCAAAATTGACCATAGCTCTTTGATTTTAAAAAGGTTGTTTACACATTGTCGTTGTAGATGGCAATCTTTATCACTCCGTCCTCCTTGTTTTCGAAGATGCGGTATGCCTCTTCTATCCTGCTCAGCGGGAAGCGGTGGGTGATGAGAGGTGTGGTGTCTATCTTGCCTTGCTCGATGAGCTGCAGCACTTCCTCGCAGTCGCATCCGTCCACACCGCCGGTCTTGAACGTAAGGTTCTTGCCATACATGTCGGGTAGTGGCAGCACCTGTGGCTCGTCATATAGTGCCACTACGGTTACGATGGCGTTAGGACGGGCGCATCGCCAGGCGAGCTGGAACGTATGTTTGCCTCCAGCCACCTCCAATACCCTGTCGGCACCTCCGTGGTCGCTGTTTTTCATCACGAACTCCTCACACTCTTCCGGTGTCGTTACCATCACTTCCGGATAATGAGCCTTTACGAATGTCTGTCGCTCTTCCGACTGTTCGCACACGATGATGCGCTTTGGCTTTTTCAGCATCACGCTCAGCAGTGTGCAGATGCCTGTCGGACCGGCACCGATGATGAGCACGGTGTCCTCTTCTGTTATCTCACTGATGCGTGCAGCCCAGTAGCCTGTTGCCAGTACGTCGCCCACGAAGAGAGCTTGCTCGTCGCTCACGCTGTCGGGAATGCGGTTCAGTCCCTGTGTAGCCAGCGGCACACGCACATACTCCGTCTGTCCGCCGTCGATGCGGCAGCCCAGTGCCCATCCGCCGTGTGGCGAGGTGCAGTTGTTCACGTAGCCATGCTTGCAGTAGAAACATTCTCCGCAGAACGTCTCCACATTCACCGTCACGCGGTTGCCGGCTTTCAGTCCCTTCACTGCCGTTCCTGTCTCTTCCACTATTCCCACCATCTCATGTCCCACGGTGATGCCAGGCACCGCCCTTGGCACGCTGCCATGCTTGATGTGCAGGTCGCTCGTACAGATGCTACCCAGCGTCACTCTGACGATGGCGTCGGTGGGGTCCTGTATCTTGGGTTTCGGTTTGTCGGTCATGGCAAACCTTCCTTTCTCAATGTATGTATATGCTTTCATGTTATTGTTGGTAGTTTATGTTATATAGACAGAGGGTCAGAAGACGGTGTGTCACTTCCTGCCCTTTGTGGCGAAGTATTTCCATAGCGGTGCTGCCATCATAGCCTGATGAAACTCGTCGTTCATGAGCATGCGTACCACTTCGTCCTCGTCCAGTAGCACGACCTTGATGTCTTCCGACTCTTCGAGATGCTGGGTGGAAAGTCTTTCCACCCCTGTGGCAAGGTATGTATGACTGTAGTTAGTGCAAGCCCCGGCATTGGGACTAATGGTCATCAGCTTCGACCATTCGCCGCCGCCATATCCCGTCTCCTCATAGAGTTCGCGCCTGGCAGCCTCCATCGGGTCTTCGCCTTTCTCCACGCATCCCGCCGGAATCTCTATTGCCGTCAGGTGCTGGGCATGGCGGTATTGGCGCTCCATGAGGAATTTCCCTTCTTTGGTTATCGCTATGACATTGCAGAACTCTGGATATTCCAGAACGTAGAAATCCTGTATCTCAGCGCCAGTAGGCAGTTTCACATGTTCGCGCCTTGCCGTGAGCCAAGGCTCTCTGAAGAGGTATTCGCTCTCTATCACCTCCCATGCCATAGGGTCTTTGTCTTGTTTCATGATTTCTGATATTTCATTTGATTAGGAAAGGTGTCCATTGGAGGCATACGATTCCTAATTTCTTCATATCCTTTCGTATTGTAGATTTTATATGTCTTGATAATTTCTGTCTCTTCGTCTGTTCTATCTCTTCATGTCCTTGTCCACCATTGCACATACACAAGAGTCAGACCACACGTTCTCTGCCGTCTCTATCATGTCGATGATGGTATATATCGGCAGGATGATACCCATGATGCCGATTGGCGCATTCACTCCCGACATCAGCGAGAGGGTGAGGAAATAGCAGCCCATAGGCACTCCGGCATTGCCCACCGCCGACAGCACGGAGATGAAGAGCCAGAGAATCATCGTTGTCAGCGGCAGCTCCATTCCGCCGTTCTGCATCAGGAACAGGGAGGTGACGAGGATGAACGCCGCACAGCCATTCATGTTGATAGTGGTGCAGATAGGCAAGACGAAGCGTGACACCTTGCCCGACACTCCCATCCTCTCTTCTGCCGTCTGCATGGTGACAGGCAGCGTGGCAGCCGAACTCTTGGTGAATAGGGCCATCAATACCGCCGGCATCATGCGGCCGAGGGTGCGGAAGGGGTTGATGCCCCTTGCCAGAAGGAACAGGGGCAGTACGATGAAGAACTGTATCACGTTGCCACCCAATATCACCGCCACGTATTTTCCGAGCGATGCCATCACGATGCCTGCCGAGAACTGTGCCGAAAGCTGTGCTGCAAATGCCACGATGCCAAGTGGCAAAGCCCATATCAGACCGTGGATGAGCATGAAGAGCAGGTCTTGCAGACCGAACAGTCCCTTCACCACCACCTCCTTCTTGTCATTTTGTGGCATCTTTGCCAATGCAATGCCCACGGCAGCAGCCAGCATGAGGATGGAAAGCACGTTGCCGTCGGCAAACGGTTTCACTATGTTGTTGGGAATCACACCCAATATGTGGTCATAATAAGATGTCTCGCCCAGGTTCTGAGGCACGTCAGCCATACCGCTCTGCACCAGAGCCGCCGGCAGGTTGCCGGGAGCAATGACATTGTAGAGCACCAGTCCCACGGCGGCAGCGGCAAATGTGGTGAGCAGCGTGTAAGTGATGGCATGCCTGAAAATCTTTCCCGTGTCGGCCTGATTGCCGAGCGAGGCGAGAGTCGTCATCACCGCCAGGGCTATCGTCGGCACCGCCAGGAGCTGGAACAGACGGGTATATACCGTAGCGATGAAGTTCATCAACCCGTTGAGCCATGCTATGCCCAACATTCCCAATGCTGCACCGACTACCAGTGCACCGATCCAAAGCATCAGCTGCTTTGTCTGCTTTTTGTTTTTTCCTTTTGCTATATTGTTCATGGTGTTATTAGTATTCAGGTTCGTTATAACTTACGCCCTTTCAAATCCTTTGTATTGTATGACCGGCGGTCCGTCATGCGAACAGCTCATTCTTCTTTCTGTCACGGCAGAGCGGTTCGAGATGCGCCACAAGCATGTTGAGGCGTTCCCCGATACCCCTTGCCTGTACCGGACATACAGCTACGCATCGCATGCAGCCGATGCAGAGTCCGTTGTCGTTGCCTCTCAGATTGTCGGGAGAGATAGCTCCGGCAGGACATTCGCTTGCGCAGGTTCCGCAGCCCGTGCAGTTGTCGTTTGCTGTGGGGTAGGGACCCTTGCAGCCCTGCTTGTATGGTCGGTTGCCCGGCAGGGAGAGAGGTGCATACTCTCTATCCCCCTTGATCTTGCGGAGTATGTCGGCGGCAAACGAAGCCAGTTCGTTGGCATCTTCTGCATCGGGGCGGCCGGAGCCATACATGCGGCAGATACTGTGTTCGGCGATGGCGGCAATGGCAGCCACCACACGGAATCCTATGCCAGTTGCCACATCCTGCATCTCCACCAGAGCGTCTTCGTAAGCCCTGTTGCCATATACGGCAATGATGACACACCGTGCCCCGTTAGCCTCGATGCCCTTCAGCCTCTCCACAGCCATGGCAGGCACACGGCCGGCATATACGGGCATGGAGATTACCGTCAGGTCGTCGGTGTGGATACCGGGGAGTTTCAGGTTCTCTTTCTTTGTGCAGAGTTCTGTAGTGACACACTCCCCGCCAAGTTCTTTGCACAGCAGTTCGCCCACGCGGCGTGTTCCACCTGTGGGACTGAATGTTATGTTGTGAATTGTCATTCTGGCTCTTATCCTTTTATAGCGTTTAATATCTGTTCAGCATGAATCTTTGTCTTGATTTCCTTTGGAGTGAAGATTTTCTCTATAATTCCGTTTTCGTCAACGAGATATGTGGTGCGCAGTATGCCGATGGTCTTCCTTCCGCATGTCACCTTTTCTCCCCAGCATCCCAGCTCCTGCAGCAGAGTGGTCTCCGTGTCGGCGATTAGCGGGAACTGCAAACCGTGAGCGTCGGCAAACTTCTTCTGCAGTGCCTGTTTGTCTTTGCTCACACCGATGATTTCATATCCGGCGGCTGCCAGTTCCTCTTTGTGTGCCTGCAGCGAACAAGCCTCTGCGGTGCATCCGCTTGTGTTAGCCTTTGGATAGCTGTATATCACCAGTTTCCTGCCGCGATAGTCGCTTGCCTTTATCTCTCGTCCGTCCTGGTCGATGCCGAGGACCTCTGGTATTCTGTCTCCGATATTCATAATGATTTTGATTTATATTATTGTCAGGTTTAATCTTATCCTTTTATTATAACATGCAAATATAATAAAATGTATTGATAGCCCGTGATAATATTTAAAAAGTTAACAGAATACCATTCATTTTTGTTCTCCTTTTGATGATTGAATAATTATGGCAGGCTTTTATGAATATTCAGCTCCGGCATTTGTTCGATAACTCGATACCAAATTCAAGGATTATCGGATGCGTCGCAAAAGCAGTTTTCTCGTTATTTTGTTTCATTTTCTTTCTTTTGTTTTGAAAAATAATTGTACTTTTGCGATTGGATAATTTGGTGGATTGTATCTAATACATAAAACCGATGCATCCATGTCTCCGTTCACGCCGAGCCTTTTGCGGGTTTTATGCCTGTAAACAAAGGAGGTTGGGTGGGTAAAGAGGCATGACATAATTAAGGCGTTTACTTGACGCTCTGTTTGAGATAGTCTGAAATCTTGCAACTTCCAGAATCTAAGTCTTGAACGTAGCAACGGTAGATGCCCCGGGTGTGATTATATCATTCCCGTGTGGTTCACTGCAAGCCACCATTGTACCCATTTGGGCGCAATGCGTGTTTGTGTATATAAACCTCACGGCGTGGATTTTCATATCGGCGTGGGCTCTGACGTTGTCTGTTCGACTTAGATAGGCAATGCAAGAGCCTCAGACTATGGAATAGACAACAGGTAGGTTCTCCACGCTTTTTTGTGCCATAAATCAGAATGCTAACCCTACATTGTTCGGGAGAAGGCAATGTGCTAATAGATGGCTATTTATGGCTACAGGACACTTGTATATTAATACTCGCGACGAACTTATTCGCCTTGACTGCTCCAAGATTGTTTATATGGAGGGTGACGGCAACTATACCAATATAGTACTTGCCAACAAACAGAAAGTATCGGTTTGCATGAATCTCAGTCACATGCAGCAGTTCATTTCCGAGAGCTTGCGTGAGCGTGCCTCTATTTTTGCACGCATCGGCAAGCGTTTTATCGTCAATCTCAACTTTATATATAAGGTGCAGCCCTTGCTGCAAAGCCTCGTTGTGACGGATGGAGTTCACTTCACCTTTCAATTAGGTATCTCGAAAGAAGCCCTGAGGCAATTGAAGGACATCCTTGTAGGACGTGTACCCAACAAGACATCTGTAAACGTGGGATAATATCATGGCTATGGAGATTATTATAGGAAGAGAAGAAGGAGCACGCCGTTTGCATTGTATCGCTGGCGGTCGTGAGTTCAACGTAGGACAGGCTGGCATGGTGCCGTTGTCCGTCAGTAGGCGGCATTGCAAGATTACTGTCAATGGCGGCAATATCACTATCGAAAACATCAAGGCGCAAAACGTTACTTATGTCGATGACAACCAGATATTCAGCAAGAGTATCTCACCGACGAGTCGTGTGCAACTGGGTGAGGAAAAATTCCTTGTACCCTTACAACAGATATTGCAAATGGTAGGTGCTGCGCCTACCACTACCCCTGCACCGCAGAAAGAAGTGCCGACATACTCGCTCAAGCCATTGGAGAGAGTTTGGAAAGAATACGATGACCGCAGAATGGAGATACAGAACAATGCCGCCAAGTCAGCCAACAGGCAACGCTTACAAGGCATCCTGTCGATGTTGGGTATGTTCATCGGATTCATTCCCGGCATAGACCAGACGGTACGCATCTTCATCATCCTTGCGGCTCTTGCCATTGCTGTCTATTTCTTCATAAAAGGCAGCACGAACGATACCGTTCAGCAACAGTTGCACGACCTTGACGAAGAGTATGCCAAGAAATACAAATGTCCCAACCCCAAGTGTGGAAAACCATTCGGAGCCATTCCTTACAGGAACATAGAGTACAACAAACAGTGTTTTGCCTGCGGTTGCAAATACACCCACTGACATTTCGTACAGCAATCGGGGTGTTTGCAACAGGATGCCGATTTTCTCATGGCACTGAGAGAAATGCACCTTAATTTTGCAGCATAAAACAATTATTTACGAACTTTAAAAGCTATCGGTATGAATAACGAAGAGACAATCGTCATGAAGCCTCAGACCGACAACAAGGCTGAACAGGCACAGAATGTAGAGACTATGGAAAAGAAGTCGAACAAGGGTAAGAAGGTCGCAGCAACTGCTGCCGCCGCAGTGATGGGTGGTGTCGTGGGCAGTGGCGCAACATACGCCGCAACGACCATGCTCCACGACAAGGAAGCCGAGGAGCAGAAACCTGAAGATGAAGCACAGACTACGGAAGAATCTGTTGTCGCTGCAGCGGAAGAACCGCAAAAGGAGCAGCAAAAAGAAGCCCCGAAAGAGGAAGAAGTTGCAGTAAAAGTGGATGCAGCAGAAAGTGCAGAACCTGACTACACGGGTGCCCATCATGCCGACCCAGTGACTCCTAATCCAGAAGTGCATGCCGCCGTTGACGAGACAAGCAATAGCGACACCAACGAGGTGCAAGTGTTGGGAGTGTATGAGGCGCAGGGCGAGAATGGTCAGACCATGCAAGCTGCCGTACTGACCAACGGTGAGGACGTGGCCGCTGTCATTGACGTCGATGGAGACGGTGTGGCAAACGTACTTGTTGTTGACGAGAACCATAATCAGCAGATTGACGAAGGCGAGGTCTATGACTTGTCCAACGACCACGTACAGATGTCAGACTACCAAGATGCTTATCTTGCCCAACAGCAGGAGCAGATGCAGCAAGAGCATGACACGTTTGCCTACAATGCCAGCGATGATCAGCAAGACTATAACAATGATGTTGATCCGCAATATGTATAAAATGGCTAAGCATACACTGTTGACGTTGCTCTTAGCTTTGTTGCCTGTGGTATGCCAAGCCAAGATATACTTGTTGTCAGTTGGTATCTCCGATTACCCTGGCAAACAAAACGACCTCCGTTTGCCGCACAACGATGCCGCCACGATGCAATGGCTATACAAGCAGAACAGTCAGGCAAAGGTTTGTCTCTTGATGAACGACAAGGCAAAGGTGGCAACTGTCAAGAAAGCACTTCAGAATATGGCTGCATTGGCAAAGGAAGACGACATCGTTGTGATGTTCTTCAGTGGTCATGGTGTAAAGGGAGGCTTCGTCTGCTACGACGGTTTCCTCTATTACAACGACATCTACTCGGCGATGGGTGCTTGCAAGAGCAGGAACAAGATGATATTCGCCGATGCTTGTTTCTCTGGTGCTATGCGACAGGAGAACTCATCTTCCCCAAATGGCAGCAACCATAAGGACAGTAACGTGATGCTCTTCCTCTCTTGCCGCAGTAACGAGAAGTCGATAGAGACCCCGAAGATGACCAACGGCTTCTTCACCTACGCCTTGCAACATGGCTTGCGAGGCGGTGCCGACACCAACAAAGACCGCATCATCACGGCGAAGGAACTCTTCGACTATGTGAGTGCTAAAGTGAAAAAGGAATCCAATAATCGCCAGCATCCCGTGATGTGGGGCAAGTTCTCCAACAATATGCCGGTGATGAAGTGGTAAACCATATATATATAATGTGTAACGATGAATGAGATTAAGATAAAATGTCCTACTTGTGGCAAGGTGCTGCGCTTGCAGGATGCCCCGAACATCAATGCGGCATTCTTCACTTGTCCCGTGTGTGAGGAAAAGCACGTCGTGGGCAAGTGCCAACGGTATGTGGAACAGCCGAAGCCGATGGTTTCTTCGGGCGATGAGACCCGATATGGCGGCGCTTCTGCCCGGCAGGGAGGCGATGAAACAAGGATCGGTTCACAACCTCAATGTGGTGGCAGTGATGAAACAAGAATAGGCTCCGCTTCAAGCCCTGCGGTCGGTGTACTTATGGACAACATGGGCAGAACGTATCAGTTGCGTCTGGGCATCAACACCATAGGACGCAAGGCTGCCTCATCCCCGGCTTCCGTGCAGATAGCAACAGACGACCGCACCATGAGCCGCAGTCATGCCGTGATAGATGTGAGCCATGCTGGAGGGAAGACTATCCACATCTTGAGAAATGGAGCAAACAAGAATCCGTCTTTCCTGAACGGCTCACTCATCGGACAGCAAGACCAACTCATCCTGAACAACGGCGACCGCATCAAGATGGGCAACACAGAAATGACATTCAAAATATAAAGGCGTATGAAATACAAGATTAAAGCATACAACCTGCAGGAACTCGGGCAAAGGCAGAATCAGGAAGATTCCCTTTTCCCTGCATTGGGTAAGTCAACGTCCGATGACCGTCTGTTTGTCCTCTGCGACGGAATGGGAGGACACGAAAAAGGTGAGGTGGCATCGGCTACGGTCTGCGAAACCATCTGCAGCAGCATCCTTTCCGGATGGAATCCCAATGAGGCATTGAGTGATGAACTTTTCCTGCAAGCTCTTAGCGCAGCCTATGACGCATTAGATGCGAAAGACAACGGCGAGGAGCGCAAGATGGGAACAACCCTCACCTTCCTCTGTCTTCATACCAATGGTGCTACCGTGGCACATATCGGCGACAGCCGTGTCTATCAGTTGCGCCCGGCATCCAAGAAGTCGCCTGCTCGCATCGTGTTCCGTACGCAAGACCATTCGTTGGTCAACGACCTCGTGAAGATTGGCGAGATAACTGAGGAAGAGGCGAAGCACCATCCGCAGAAGAACGTCATTACCCGAGCCATGCAACCATGCCAAGAACATAGGGCAAAAGCAGACATTGCTCATCTCACCGACATTCAGCCAGGCGATTACTTCTACATGTGTTCAGATGGTATGTTGGAAGAAGCCTCAGACGAAAATATCCTCAACATCATCACCAAACCGAGCGTTACCGACGAGCAAAAGCTGGAAATGCTCCGTCAAGTGACCGAGGACAACAAGGACAACCATACGGCACATCTTATACATATAGATAAGGTGGGAAGAGTGTCGGCAAACATTGCGCCTGGCACCAATCCATCATCGGAGATAAACGTAGCTTGGGTTACACCAGACTTTGCCAAATCAAAAAAGAAACGCAAGCTATGGTCGTGGTTATTGGGTATATTGGTAGTAGCTGTTGCTGCCATCGCTTCATTCTTTCTTTTTGGTGGAAAAAGTGAAACGAAAGAAGCCGCAGAGCCAGACAGTATCGTCAAGGCAAATTCGGGCAAGGCTCTTCCAACAGAGCATAAGCAAAATGCTACGAAAAAGGATACGCCGATGCATCATGCAGTGAAGCCCTCTGTCGCAAAGCCAACCATAAAAGAGAAGGGTAAAAAAACAAAAGCTGTAAATGAGTTTGTAACAAAGAAGAATAAACAGCAAAAGATAGAACGACCTATAAAGTCTAACGAAAATAAAGGATAAGTCATGCAACAACAATTGACAATAGGCACACTCCTTCATTGTGCATACAAAATTGAACGCATTTTGGGACAAGGTAGCTTTGGTATAACTTACCTTGGTACTCATCTTGCGCTCAACAAGAAAGTTGCTATTAAGGAATTCTTCATGAAGGGACTTAACACTCGTGAAGCTGATGCTTCTGTAACAGAAATGGAAGAAGGCAGTTTGCAATATAACTATGCCCAAAAATTTAAGAAAGAGGCATTGAATCTTGCTCTTCTTGACCATCCTAACATTGTTCGAGTCACAGACTCCTTTGAAGAAAATGGAACGTTCTATTATGTAATGGATTACATAGAAGGGCAAAACCTCAATGACTATATAAAAAGTAATTTTATTAGTGAGGCGGAGGCTATAGATATAATCAAATCAGTTGCCGATGCTCTCATCTATATGCACGAGACGCATCACATGCTTCACTTGGATTTGAAGCCAGGCAATGTAATGAGACGAACAAGTGATGGTCACATTTTCTTGATAGACTTTGGTTTGTCTAAGCATTTTAGCGGAAAGGGAGCCCCCGAGACCTCAACTTCAATAGGATTGGGGACTCCAGGTTACGCACCTATCGAACAAGAGAATAATAGTAGAAGAGGCGATTTCCGCCCAACTATTGATATATATGCACTTGGGGCTACACTTTATAAACTTCTTACCTATGAAACTCCGCCAGTAGCATCAGAACTCGTTAGCGATGAAAATATACTGGAAAGCAACTTGGTAGCAAAAGGCATCTCAAGAAACCTTATCAATTCCATAATGGTTTCTATGGCACCTAATGTTACTAAGCGTTATCAATCAGTTCGGAGTTTCAAAAATGCCTTGACAACAAACTTCCAAGAAGACGAAAGGACTCAGATTGATGGAGACGAGACCAGAGTTGTGGAAGAAAACACTCATTCGACCAACACGGGAAAAGCTTCTGAACAAAAGAAAAAGCGGAAATCCTCAAAATACACCATCATTGGAGTAATAGGTATTGCTATTGTTGCTATTCTACTTTATATGGGTAAGAACAACAATTCGACAGGAATGGACATCAGTAATACGACTGATACCATTCACGTTGAGAATTACCCTACTAAAATAATGGGAGACTTTTGCGTCTATACAGGTTCTGCCATTCAGTCTGGAGATAGCACTTGTACCTTAACCGGCAGAGGCGAAATTAAATTCAACGATGGCAGATCTTACAAAGGACCTATAAAACAAGGCACCCTAACTGGAGACAATGTGGTTTTCACTTATTCAAATGGAGACACATTCCAAGGTAGTTTTGAAAACGACCATTTTTCTAAAGGAAAATATACAGTGAAGAAAACAGGTGAGTATTTTATTGGTTCATTTGATACAAATGGGCAGCCATACAAAGGAACGTGGTATGAGAGCATGGGTAGAAAAATCGAAGATGTAAATAATTAAATAACAAACCAATATGACAAGGATAGTCTTTTTTTTACTTCTATTTTGCGCCTTGAAAATTTCAGCGCAAAGTGTTGGCGGAGAGATTAAGCACTCTGACAATGCCTCAACTTATAAGTCAACTATGACTACGGTGATTAAACAAAAAATCATCTACAAACATGGAAAGAGTGTCGAACTGGACAATTCATCCATTGATGATACATACAGTACCAAGTTAGAAGAAAAGGCCAAACATGGTAATGCTGCGGCCCAATACGCTTTAGCAAAAATATATTGTTTCGGAAACGGAGTTGAACCAAACGAAGATCTTTCAAATAAATATCTGGTTAAGTCCGCAGAGCACGGATATACAGCAGCTCAGTATAGTTTAGGAATAACATATTTGAATGGCAATATGTCTGGTGAGCCTCAGTATGATATGGCACACAGATATTTCGTTCTCGCTGCTGACAAAGGCCATGTTAATGCCATGTTTTACGCAGGAGTAGACTTTTTGCTTGGACGTGGAATTCCTAAAGACATAGATAAGGCGTTATATTATATAAAGGAATCCGCCTCTGAAAAAAATGAGCTTGCACTAAATCTTTTAGGGAAAATGTATCAAGATGGAAAATATCAACAACAGGACCCTCGCAAAGCATTTGACTGCTTTTGGGAAAATGCAAATCAAGGCAATGCTGACGCACAGTCGTATTTAGGGCAATGTTTTATGAATGGTTTGGGTACTGAAAAAGACGACCAGAAAGCATTTGAATGGCTAAAAAGATCGGCAAACAATGGTTCTTCTGATGGCTATTATTGGTTAGCAATGTGTTATAAAAAAGGATGTGGCGTCGCAGAAAATTTGCAAGAATACTTTAAGTGCATGATGATTAGTGCAAATTTAGGAGATGCTTCAGCAAAGGCCCAAATAGGCTTGTGTTACATAGCCGGCGAAGGTGTTGAGAAAGATGAAAAAGAATCTGTAAATTGGTTTATAAAGGCAGCTAATCAAGGTGACGTGTTAGGACAATTTTACTTAGGAAACTGTTTATTATATGGAACAGGAATTGAAAAAGATGACCAAGCTGCAATAGTTTGGCTAAAGAAAGCTGCAGATGCAGGTTTCCCTCCCGCAATTAAAACTTTAAATCAGATAAAAAAATGAGAAGGATTTTTATTATTATTCTGACGTTGGCTTCAGTAACAGCCGCAATTGCTCAGACTCGTACGTTTTCTATTAATGGACAGTACATTACGATAGATGTAGCGTCCACAATTGACGATTATTACAAAGCATCGTTAAATGGACGATGGACTTGTATTCCCGCAGTGTTGGAATATGCTGCCGAAAAAGCCAATTTGAGCAAAGCACAATACCTTTATGGTATGAGTTATATGCAAGGCCTTGACAGAGATAGAAATGTTAATCAAGGAATGATGTGGCTTAAAAAAGCTGCAGATCAAGGAGAAAAAGAAGCTGCAAGTGAATTGGGGTCATATTATGAGGAATTTGGCCAATATTCAGATGCTGAGAAATACTTATTGAAAGCTTGTACTCTCGGGGGTAATTTTGCGTATTTTAATTTGGGTAATCACTATATGGCACTTGATAATGCTCAAATGGCAGAAAAATACTACAAATTGGCCATCAATTTAGGTCCGAAAGGACAAGTCGAATCAATTCATAATTTGAACATTTTATATGTACGTCAGATGCGTATTACTGATTCACTCGTTATATTAAGGAAAGGAGCAGAAAAATACAACGACCCTTACAGCCAAGCACGTTTAGGTGAAATCTTGTATATGTTCGGTGCAAATTGTGATGAGCACCCCTCGCAAAAAGATAAATCAGAAGGGAAAAAGTGGATAGAAAAAGGAGCTGCAGGTGGTGATAGCTATGCAATACAATTGTTGTCTGAAATAAAATAACGTTCTGTATATGAGACAAGTTTTTGTTGCTCTGTTTATGTTGATTGCTTTAATCGGAAATGCTCAAATGCTTCCAGTTAAGCGAACCAACATTATGCGTCCTATTGATCCCCCTAGAAAAACAACTTGTAAATTCTCTGATGGTGTTGGAAAAACCGTCATTATTACAAAGTATATACCAGGATTAGACTACAATGTATATAGCAAACGTTTAGTTAATGCAGCAAACCAAGGTAATGCAAAAGCACAATTTGCATTATGGTATTTGTATTATCATGGTCAGGGAATGACGGTTAATGATGAAATAGCAACTAAATATCTTAAAATGGCCGCTAACAACGGTATAGCATCCGCACTATATCAACTTGGTATTTGTTATTTGGATGGCATTGGCATTTCTGCCGACAACAGTCTTGCTGCAAAATGTTTTGAAAGTTCAGCTTCTAAAGGAGATTTGAACGCTCAAACATATTTAGCTTGGTGTTATCTAAATGGTGTTGGCGTAACAAAGAATCGCCCAAAGGCAATGCAATTGTACAAGATAGCAGCAGATAAAGGCAATGCTATAGCCCAGTGTGCAATGGGAATCGCCTACGAAAAAGGCGAAGACTTACCTCATAATGAAGAGGCGAGTATAAAATATCTGCAATTAGCATCTAACCAAGGAGATGGACAGGCGCAATATGAGTTAGCTTGCGTTCATCATGATGATTACGAAAATAACTCTGTTCCAATACGCAATCGCACAAAAGAGTACGATTACTTTAAGAGTTCTGCAGAGAATGGATTTCTTCCTGCTTTAGAATTTCTTGGAGAATGTTATAGCTTAGGTATAGGAACCGAAAAAAATGACTACAAAGCATTCGATTGTTTTAAGCAAGCAGCCGATAATGGTTACCCACAGAGTATGTTTGAGTGTTCCATGTTCATGAAAACAGGGAGAGGCACAAATATTGACCTTAGAGGAGCATGGAATTATCTGAATATGTCTGCAGCAAAAGGCAATCTATTTGCAAAACATTTTCTAGGACTTGCATATTTTGAAGGAGATGGCGTTACACAGAATTTCGATATGGCGTTTAAACTATTTTCGGAAGCTGCAAATGAAGGTTGTTTCTTTTCTGATATGTATATGGGAATATGTTATGAAGAGGGGCTAGGAACTCAAAAGGATATTGTTAAAGCTATTATGTGGTTCGAAAAGGCAGCGGAATTGCCTCTTAAGGATCAAGAAAACATAATCAAACATTTAGAGATTTTGAAAAAACAAAATGGCGGTTAAAGTGACGAGGATACACCTCTTACCATTCCGAACAGAGAAGTTAAGCTCGCTATCGTCGATGGTACTACATTTTGTGGGAGAGTAGATTGCTGCCATTTCTGTGCAGGTATGACCAGCTAAGTGCACAGTATAGATTTGCTGGCGGGACAAAGTCCCATATTAAGGTAATCTTAAAAATGGAGGAATACCTATGCGTATAGAATCTAATTTTAAGATTGAAATCAATCGCAAGGAGATTGTTACATTGATTTTAATCATGTTCATGCTCTTTGCGTGATTTTCACAGCCTGTCTCAACAATGTAGGCAGGCTGCTTTTTAATCGTATATGGTTCTATGATTTGTCGAGAGTTGGGCAATAGCATATACGTAGGAGATGCGGATCTTGAAGTTGAACATTTAAAATGTATAGCCTATGAACAAATAGTTGTTTTAGGTGACTGCTACAGTTGCATGCTGCTTCATTGCAGACCCAGTAACAAGTCTATTGGTTAATCTGCTTGCAGAGATTGCTATAGATTTGTATTATCGCAGTCACAAAAAATGATAACTGCAGAATTCGTGAATTGAGCAACGATTAAGTTCGTTTTAATTTTAGGTGGAACGCATACCGCATAATACGTTCCATTATATGGGTTATGGAAATCCAGTAAGCCTGAGGAGTAGACTCCGTGACCTACACCTCTCTGACTTTCCTACTAATGCAAGTAAAGTAAAAACGCAAGGAATATCCTGCATCTGGTGGTTATATGGCTGGAACGATATTCAAGGAAATTGCGGAGCTTATGAATCGGCATAAAGACACTTATTGATATTTATTTTTAGCACATAACACAAACTTACACCTTTAATAATCTGTAAAAATAACGGCACATCTGCTATAAATGAAACATTTTCACTGTCTTTGCATAAACTTTTGATATGGCAGAAGATATAAACCGTTTGAAAGTAATACTGGTAGAAAAGAAGAAGACCAGCAAGTGGTTGGCTGATGAGTTGGGCGTGAACCCTTCCACCGTGTCGAAATGGTGTACTAACTCTTCGCAGCCCGACTTGACCACCGTGCTGAAAATCGCCGACCTGCTGAAGATTGACCTCAAGAAACTCATCGTAAGAGAGTATGAAGCCTTTCTTCGGGAGAAAATAAAGAAGAAATAAAGGTTCTTCCGTTAAATTTTACAGATGACGGAGAAAAGTTAGTATCTGTGCCATGTGCCTGCAATGAATGTAGTGGAACTGGTTGGAAAGAAACGATATGCCCAAATTGTTCTCCATTAGACCAGTGCAACAGATGCAATGGTCGTGGACGTATTATTGTAACAAAATGATTGGTGACATTTCGTACACAAACTCCACCATTACATACAAGTTGCAAACACTCTTTCTTTCATGCAGATACTTAGTCGTACCTTTGCACCATCAAAAACGAAGACTATGAAGAAAGTATTAAAAGTGATTGGAGTGTTGTTCATGTTGGGAATTGTCGGAGTGGGTATCGTTTGGTGGTATTCTAGCACGAGCAATCCGTGGAATGCAAAGACTGTTGGTGACATTTCAGCACCTGTAGGCTACACACGAGTGGAGGGCGGCTATGCTGAGTTCATGCGTAGTCTGCCGCTGAAGAAACGTGGTAGCAAGGTGCAGTTCTATACGGGCGGCGATGCACAATTCCAGTGGTTGTCTACTGGAGTGATTGATATGCCTATGCTGAGTAACTCGGAGCAGTGTGCTGACATGACCATGAGGCTGCGTGCAGAGTATCTCTTCAACCAAGGACGGTATTCGGAGATAAAATTCTGTGATGTAAATGGCAACACGCTACGGTATCATGACTGCGGTTCACGCAAGGCATTGGAGAAGTTCTTGAAAAACGCTTACGGAGTGTGCAGTACATTCTCCGTGAGCCGAGAGACGGAGCCACGGAAGATTAGCGAGGTGCAGCCCGGCGATGTGCTTGTCTATCCTGCCCGCAAGTTGGAGGGCATGGGGCATGCGCTGATAGTGATTGATGTGGCACGGAAAGGTAATCAGGTCGCCATTATGTGCGCCGAGGGCAATACGCCTGCCAGAGAACTGCATATCGTGCGCAACCACAATCCCATTGAGAATCCGTGGTTCTTCTTCGATGGCGACGAGAACACCCTCTGGGTATCTGTGTTCCACTTCAGAAAGAATGAGTTGAGACATTACTAATGTAAAAATTACAAGTTATGGAGCAACAAATCAAGGAAGAGATTAAAGAGTATATGTTTTCTTTCTATAGTGGAATACTTCCAATATGTTCAGAAGAAAGAATAAATGAGATTATAAATGATACTTATAATCACATAAAAGACAAATCCTATTGTTTTGACTTAAAAGGGCATGTTTCTGGAACTGGGCGTGATGAAATCCTAAGATTCCTTACTCCAAAAGAACAGGACAATGTGTGTTATTGGTTTGTAAACAGATATTTATCGGCACATAAACAAACTTATAAACAAGCTCTTCAGGAAGTAAAAAATGGCAAGAAAGAAACTCATTGGATGTGGTGGATATTTCCACAAATGAAGGGATTAGGAAAGTCTGAACGTTCAGAGTTCTATGGTATTCCAGATAGAAATCAAGCCAGAATATTTCTATCACATCCTATTCTTGGCAAACATCTGACAGAAATCACGCAAGCAGTTCTTGACAGTGACAAAACTCCTTATGAAATATTTGGAGCAGATGTTATAAAATTCCGCTCGTGTATGTTGCTGTTTGTTTCTTTAGAAGGAGCACCGTCCGTATTCAAGAAGGTTCTCAACAAAAATCAGTGGCGATAACATAGGGTTTCCTAAATTATAGAGTCAACCAGCAAGTGCAAAAATAAGAATAAACTCTGAAGAACTCTTCTTTTGGTGTGGAAAAGTTCAGTTTTTCTCTTGGCCTTCCATTAATTTTCGCTTGTATGGATGAAATTCTTTTGTCCGTCACCCTACTTAGTGACGGTAAAATAATAACTTGGTACGATTTGAGTAAGAAATGTAGCATCCCAATAATGTGCCGGTCTCATCTTTTTGGCTGTTTTCATCCCTCTCATCGGTCATATAGCCCGCTATACTCCCTCTTCGAGTGAAGAAAACATCTCAAAAAATATGAGGCTCAAATCATACCAAGTTATTTTTTTTACCGTCACTTAATATCCATCCCCTTCGGGATGTATTGCCTTATCAGTTTGTTGGTGTTTTCAACAGCACCTTTCTGCCAAGAAGAATATGCATCAGTAAAGAACACAGGCACTCCAAGTTTGTCGGTAATCCATTCATGTGCAGAAAATTCACTTCTATCTTGAATGTTTGCTTTCATTGCTTTTCCGCCAGATGTCATTGCAAGAACATCTGGAATAAGTGGTTTGGAAAACTATTGTGTTGGCAAGGATATAAACTGCGGCTATGGCGAACAAGGCTAAGACTCCAGCAGGAAAGTCAGTCCGCTGATGCCGATATAGGCATAGATGATGTATTTGAGCAGCGAGCCCGTGATGTGTCTGAACACCCATGCCCCCATCATGTTGCCAATCACCACGCCCACGATACCGTAGACATATCCCATTGCCACGGATGTGGTGAAGAATCCGTTGTATGCCCTCGCCATGGTCATCATCAGATTGCCTATGAAGAAGTAAGCCTGTGTCTGGGCGAGATAATGGTCCTTGTCGGGTTCGGAATTCACGAAATACAGCACCGCCGGCGGTCCCTGCATGCCGAAGAATCCGCCCATCAGTCCGCTCAGTCCGCCGGCCGTGACCTGCAGCGGCTTGGTGGGCTTTATCTTTATGCGCTTGCTGAAAAACGAGAAGTATATGCTCACGACGATCAGCGTGATGCCGAGCAGGATGTTCAGAATGCTGTATTCCATGCGTTTGAGCATGAATATGGCACCTGCCGACACCACCACAAAAGTAATCAGTATGGGCAGCAGTCTGCTCCATACGATGTATTTGTGTTTCTGTAAGACGATGATGAATGAAGTCGTCATCGCCAGGATGCCGGAGAGAGTCGTCGCCTGTCCGTAAGACGACATTATTGCCGGCAGCATGGTCATGATGAAGATGCCGAAGCCGAAGCCCGTGGTGCGCTGCACGAAGCTCGCCCCGATGCTCAGCAAGAAGATTTCAATAGGCATACTGTTCTCATTATTTTGAAGGTATCACGTAAACATGCTCTTCCCCGTGGTTGCCGCAGTCGTGATGGTCGCAAGATTCAGCCGAGTCGGTGAGTTTGCCGTCGAGATATGCTTTCAGCACATCGTTGATGTCGCCCTTGCAGCCGCGTATCACGCTTATTCCATGTGCAGAAAGCTTGTTGAAAGCTCCCATGCCCATATTGCCGGCAAGCATCATCGTGATACCCATCTGCTGCATCACAGAAGCAATGTTCGACTTGCATCCGCAGCCCTGCGGTGAGTCAAGGCGCTAGGTGGATACCACCTGCTTGTTGTCGTCGATGGTGAATACGGAGTAGTGGTCGCAATGTCCGAAGTGGTCATCCACACGACCTTCGCGTGTGGGAATAGCTAACTTTGTCATGTTTCCTTGTTGTTTAGATTTATTCTGCAAAGGTATAAATCTTATTGTATACCCGCAAGTTTTCAGTGTGATAACCGCCTGCCTGCATCTATATTGTCAATATTGAGAAAGACCGATGGAGCCGTCCATACCGCTGATGGTGACGAGCATTTTCACTCTTTCGCCCAGTGCGTCGGTGAAGGACACTGCATATTCAGGCAGGTCGCCCATGAATTGCATCTGCATGTTTACCGACTGTCCGGCTTTCAAAGGCGTGCTCAATAGCACTTTCCCCTCATTGGCGATTATCCTGCCGTCAACGAAGTCAATGCCGGAAAGTTTTATTACCCTGAAGTCCTTCAATGGCTGCGATGCCGAGAAGCTGACTTTGTCGCCTTCGCTCTGCTTCACCGTTATTGGGCGCAGATATGTGAACGGTGTCAGGTCTATCCATACCGCCTGTCCGATATTGTTCTCGTCGTTGGAGTTGTATGTGTCAATGTCGAAGTTCAGTTTGCTGCCTTTTCTGGGGTCGGCAGTCTCCATACGACTATGGTAATACACATGGTCTCCCGCTTCATTGAGAGTGCTGAACCAATAATGCTCACAGTTCAGCAGCTTGTTTATATATGAATACTGACCGCTCATCACATGGGCTGCACTTTCTTCGCCCGTCATATAAAACCATCCGTTGCCTTGGTAATACCATGTTTTCTGGCTTGAGCCATGAAGGAGACATTCCGGTTTGTCGCCATTCGCCGTATATATGGCATGTATCATGGTCCTGCCGGGAAAATTGCTGTAGGGCTCGATGTTTGTACCGATGACCAGTTCGTTCACGCCATCGCCGTCGAAATCGTAGAACGAATAGCCCACTCTTGTTGCCAACTCTTGCCACGACATCATCTTCCCGTCTTCAACGTTGTTGGTCATTGCAAGTACACCGTCCATCTCTTTGGGAATCTCAAAGGAATTTCCCGATACTGCCCCTGCAACAACCTCGATGGTTCTGGCATATCTCTTCAGATCCGTGTCGTTGTCGCCTCTGTTTTGTGGATTTACTGCTGCCTGAGCTCCTCCGGTGAACGAAAGAGCCATTACTAAACACATTAGTTTGTCATACATACCTGATCTCATAGCGTTATAGTTTTAAAGGGTTAAAAATGCCCGGGCAATGACACGTAGCCCGGAGTTGTTGTTTAGTGACGGAATTTATCAGCCTTGGTGTTGGAATGTCAAGTCGTAAATTCAGTTTTATGCAGGGCAAATATACGAATTAAATCCGAGAAGTCATATATATTCAACCCCCAAACGCTGATTAGACAGTAAATAAGGTCACTTTTATAGGCAGAAATTAGTAAACTAACCAGTTGGCGGAGTTAATTTAGTGCACACTTATTACTGACCGATTTGGATTAAAATTGGGCACGGTGCTTGCCCAACTGGGGTAACGTGCTTGCCCATCATGGGCAACGTGCTTGCCCCTGTTGGGCAGAATTGCTGTCAGGCGTCTGCCCAATAAGCTAATGTTGTAACACACATATTCCTGTTTTCAGAATTCTGCCAACGCATGCCATTCCTGCAGTCTGAATTACTCACAGCTGGCGTTCCTTTCATCTGACAATTCCTCACATCTGACGATTCCTCACACTTGACAATTCCTTTCATCAGCAAACCATCCAGACAGTTGGCTGACAATCGCCAGGCAGTCAACTATCTGTTTGTCAGAATATTACAACAAAAAACCAGACAATCTGACAGTTTTTCGGCAATTCTTGGTTTTACTGAAAATCAGCGCTATTCGGCCGTATCGAAGCAATTCAGAAAGTGAAAAAACCTTCATGTTTTTCGAGGACACTCGGGTGGAATTAGCACTTTTTTATTATTTTTGCACCGTGGCACATAACGCCATGGGGTTTTTATGTTGATATTTCTATATGATCTGGTAACCGTTTACATCATTCCCGGAATGATGCTTGCATTTGGTATATGCCTACTCTTCCTTTCCATTCCCGACAAGGAAGGGCTCAAGAATTATGTGTTTGCGCGCAAGGTGATGGGCGTCACGTTCCTTGTTTATTGTGTGGCGCTTATCTGCGAGGCGGTGACGCGCGAGCCTCTTGTGGGCGACTTGCTCAATAGCATGATCGTCATAGCCATTGGCATTACGCAAGCCTTTCTGTTCACCTATTCGCTCATAGCGTTGCTCGACATAGGCTTCTTCACCAAGGCCACGGCGTGTCGCGAGACCTTGGTCATAGCCATCACCACAGTGGCGGCGTTTGCCCTGTTCTTTCTCTTCCCACAGAGCAGCAGGGCGCTCATCTTCTATGGCTTTTCGCTTTGGTACATGTCGCTCATGGCGCGTTATGTGGCGCTTTTCCGTCGCTATTACAAACGCTACCTGCAGCTGATGGACAACTATTTCTCCGACGATGAGCGCCAGCGCTTGCATTGGGTTCCCGTGGCTTTCTATAGCGCCTTTGGCGTAGGCGTCATCGCCCTGTTGTTTGCCTTGTTGATCACTCCGTTCACGCAGTTGCTGTTCATGCTCGTCACAACGGTCTATTATTCGGTGTTTGCCATACGCTTCATCAATTATGTGGATATCTTCCCTAAGATCAAGGAGCCTTTGCGAGACACCGTTTGCGAAGCGACCGATCCCGTGGAGGTGCCTACCGACCCTTCCTCCGACATGATGGTTGTACCGACCGACGACGACCTGCTACTCATGCAAGAGATCGAACGGTTGATGCAGGAGCAAGCCCTCTTCAAAGCGACCGACCTCTCGATAGCCAACCTTGCGGCCTTATGCGGCAAGAGCCATCGTGTGGTGTCGATGGCCATCAACCATTGTCAGGGCGTCAACTTCAAGACTTATATCAACGAGTATCGCGTGGCTGAAGCCGCAAGGCTCATTGAGACGGGATGGCTCAAGCACCACACGCTCGACGCCCTTGCCTTGGAGACCGGGTTTGCCGGAAGGGTGAATCTCTATCGTGCGTTCAAGCGCAAGATGGGCGTGTCGCCAACCGATTGGGAGGCGAAGGTGAAGACCTGAAAACCCGATGGAATGGCGGTTTTTGGTTACACTTTACGCATTGTGTAACCACCATAACGTTTTTTTCGCTTAAGATTTCTTTGTATTCGTTTAAATTTGCAAAGGGTCGAACCAGCATTGCGCTGCAAGTTGGTTGCCCCCATTGCATCAGATAATCCTAACGAAACAAATTAATCTAAGCGATTATGAAAGAAAAACATTACTCACAACCCAACTTCTCACCGCCTCAGGTGGCGAGAAGCAAGCAATGTCAGAGCACGCCGCCTTGGCAGCGTAGGCTTTTGACGTTCCTCCTGCTGGTCATGGCCTTGGCCGTGCCGCGGCAGGCGTATGCCGGAGCACACTTCGGCACAGATTATGGTAGCAATTCACGCTACAACTCACGCATTTCGCACCATCCCACGGTGGACGAGCCATGGATTACCGTATATTTCTGGTTCTACGACAGGGATGGCCATGACGGCTATTTCCTGCACAACCAAACAGAGCCGGGCCACGATGGTCCCGCCGTTTATGTAGATGGCAAATACATCTGCTCACCCAACTGGGAGTTGTCATGGGCCTCAGGCAATGGTAACGCCTCCGGACTGGAGGACCAGCGCGGTAAGAACGGATGGTGGGGCGGCACCTACACCAGGAATGTTGACGGTGTGAACTACACCGTACGCTTCTGGGACCCACGAAGAGAGAATGATCAGTACTGGGTGGAGATGGTCATCTACATGGACAAGATGGCTGTGGCTACCGAGCACGACATCAAGATTCGCGGTATGTGGAGGATCAACGACGTAAGTGAGAAGTATGAGGAACGCACGTTCCGAACCCAAGCCATCAGGAACATATTTTTAGACAGTCCAAACTACGAACGTACCTATGGCTCGTTGAAGGTGACGAGAAGTTCGCTCAACAGGAGCTACGGCCCAACCACCGTGGCTATGACTACCGACCGTTCGTATTACAAAGACTACGGCAACGGCAAGCGCTACTTCGATCCTTCCACAATGGACCAAGCGGTTTACAAGACCTATAGCAAGGGCTCATCCACCTATAATGGACTGACGCTTTCGTATAACGAAACGGATGGGTCTTCATTCTATCTATATAGACAAAAATCAATTACTGTAACTCCCAACGATCGACCCAGTACGATTATATTTGGCTGGCAGATGGATATGCCTTACAGGTACGCCGCTCCTTGCAATGTAGATGCAACCACCGACATGTGGAAAAAACAAATATTATTGACATGGCAAGCCTCTGGTGGTCGTTGTTATGCAAATGGCACATGGAGCATCTACCGTTACCCTGACGGGCACCCAGAGGACAAAACGAAAGTAGCAAGCGACATTCCGTATAATACACGAAAATACACGGACGATGTGCCTGATTACGACCAAAAATACGTCTATCAGATTTATTTTGTACCTACCAATTCGCCTTCAGGCAAACTGCTGTCCAGACAAATGGAAAGCACTACGCAATTCGTGCAGCGCTCGTTCCCGATCAACATCACCGACGTGGTGTCTGACAAGAAATCGATCACGGTGAAATGGCAATGCCCCGAGTTTAAGGGCAACGAAAGCTATGCCTTCAAGCTGCTCCGCACCGAGAGCAAGAACGGACAGCCGGGCGACGACTGGACGGAGGTGGCTACCGTCAACGTCACCGACAAGGGCAAGACGCAATACGAATATACCGACACGCGCGACCTGAAACTCTGCCCCACCTATATATATAAGGTGCAGACCACGATGCTCGAGAACAAGCTCTTCTCAAGCACCAACATTCTGGAGGGCCGCATCACGGGCAACTCGCAGGTTACGGCGGTCAACGCCACTAAGGGCGACTACAACGGACTGGTGAAGGTGGCATGGGAAGCCGACCAGGTAGGAGCCGACGTGACACGTTACGAGGTGGCACGCCGCGTGAAGGGCACCGATACATGGGCCACCATCTACAAGACCAGCGGCACCGCCTCGTCTTATTACTATGAGGACCAGACGGCGCTGCCCGGACAATATTACGACTACAAGGTGGTGAGCATCACCACGTGCGACGGCAGCGACACACGCCTTGAGAAGAGCGACGACGGATTCAGTCGCGCTACCGGCATCGTGTCGGGTCGCATCACCTACGGCACCGGAACAGCCGTGGCAGGCACCCGCGTGGCATTGGTACGTGGCGACGGCACACAGCAGCAGGGCGGACAGTTCTATGCCCTCCGAGTGTCGGGAGCTGGCGATGGCGTGTTCCTCAGCAAGGACAGCGAGACGCTCAACAAGTATTTCGCCTCCAAGCCCTACACCCTGCAGATGATGATTCGCCCCGACGATTCGCAGACGGGCACCACCCCCACCATTCTCGATCTCGGTGGCAAGTTGCAGCTGACGCTCGGTGCTGCAGATACCAATGACAAGGGCTATCCGCTCACCCTCAAGAGCGCATCCGCTTCGGCGCCTACGGGCATCTATCTGAAGCCTAACGCCTTCACGTCGCTCACCCTCGCCGTTGATGCAGCGGGCGCAGCCACCGTGACGGCCGTCAACGCTGACGATTCTGTTACCGTCGTGCCACTTGCCGACAAGCTCAACGCCAAGGTGCAGTTTGCCAATGCCGACAACACCGGATTGTGTCTCGGCGGCAGCTACCAGTCGTCCGCCGACCGTGCCTTCACGGGCTACATCGACGAGATGCGCGTGTTCAGCGACAAGGCATTGAGCCGTGAGGAAATTCTCGCCAACTACAACCACACCCTCTGCGGAACGGAAGACGCCCTTGTGGCCTACTGGCCCGTCGACGAAGGTTTCAGCGGACAGACCACCGCCTACGACTACTCGAAGACGAGTGGCGTGGCCAATGGCAACCACGCACGCCTCGGCGCCGGCACATTGCCCACGGGCAGCATCATCCCCACATCGCAACAGCTTGGACTCTTTGCCCTGACCGACACACAAGGCAACTTCGTCATCCGTGGCGTACCGTTCACGGGCGAAGGCACCAACTATATGGTCATCCCCGCCCTGGGCGTACACGAATTCTCGCCCACCTATTCCACACGCTACGTCAGCGCCTCGTCGCTCGTGCATAGCGGAGTAGACTTCACCGACGTATCGTCGTTCCCCGTATCGGGCACCGTCTTCTACGAAGGCACCGATTATCCCGTGGAGGGATGCACGTTCTATGTTGATGGTACGATATGCAGTCGCGACGGCGAACTCATACAGTCGGCCGAGGACGGCACATTCACCATCAGCGTGCCCATCGGCGACCACTTCATCCAGGTGAAGAAGGACGGCCATGTGTTTGCATCAGCCGGACGCTACCCAGCCGACCCGAACGGAGCCGGCGTGAAGATCACGTTCGACCGCGAGATAAAGAACATGGAGTTCATCGACCAGACGCTCGTCAACTTCACGGGCCGCGTGGTAGGTGGAAGCATTGAGGGCGAGAAGCCCGTTGGATTCGGTGCAAGCCATAACAACATCGGCATCACCGAACTCGTTCTCAGCCCGACAAACGACCGCTATCGCCTCAACGTGGTGAAGAAGGTGAACGGCACGTCGTATAGCTACGAAACCAACACCGCCAAGGCTACCGTACAGTCGGCCACCAGCACCATTGCCAGCCATTCATGGCGCGGCGCGGGCGATGCCGCCAAGAAGATTTTCATACGCACCGACTCGCTCACGGGTGAGTTCTCTGCCATGGTTCCCCCACTTATGTATAATGTGGAGAGCATGAAGGTCGTGGCAACCGGCCTGAGCGTTGGCGACGCAACCACCGTCGACGCCACCAATCCGCTCTTGCAGTTGACCGACACCTTGGTCACAGAGAATGGAGCGCGTCAGGAGTATGCCTACAACTGCAAGCTTAGCCAGACCTATCATAGCGCACCCTCGTTCACCGTCACACAGCGTGGTCACGACGACGGAGCCTTCGGCTTGTCGAAGTATGAGATTGAGGATGCCAACGGCAAGCTCGCCATCGACGACATCTACACCATCGACACCAACGGCAAGGTGACCTACAACTATGGTGGTGCCATCTTTGAACGTGAGGAGAACTACACCTTCGACCTCAAGGGCTTCGAGGAGTATGTCAACCACGACGTGAAGAACCAGCCCGTGGCATCGCGCGTGCCGCTCAGCGGCAATGTGGTGACCATCAACAACGCCCTCTCTGCCTCACAGAAGGTTTATCTTGAGAACAACACGGCTGGCAAACCTGCCGGTTCATTGGTGGAGCTGGAGAGCAACCAGTTGCAACTCGACAGTCTCGGTTGCGCCGTGTACACATGGAAGGCAGGTCTGCCCAACATCACTGCGCCCTACTCGCGCACCCTCTCCATCAGCTACGACATCGACGACCGCACCTACAACTGGGACGGCAGTGGCATGAACGGCATCATTCTCGGTTCACTACCCACAGGCAACAACTTCGTGACGAGCGGCCCCGACATGGTGGAGATGATCCTGCGCGACCCACCGGGAACAGGGTCGAGCGCCGAGTGGACCAGCGGCAGTGTGACCTCCACGTCGAGCAGCAAGGGAAGCGTGTGGACGTCCGACAGTGAGGTCCTCACCACCACCAAGTTTGGCGTCAAGGTGAGCTCGGTGACGGGCACCATAGGCTTTGGCCTGATCAGCAACCTCCAGAGTGTCCACGACCTGAACGTGGGCGTACATGTCACCACCGAGGGCGAGAACGCCAACACCTGGAGCCGCACCGTCACGACCACGCGGACCATCGCCACCTCGGCCGCACCCGAGTATGTGGGCGCCAATGGAGACGTGTTCATCGGCTCCGCCACCAACATCATCTACGGCTTGGCGCGCGACATCAACTTCCGCCGACAAGGAACGAGCGACAAGGCAACATTGGAACTGAAGGACATCATCACCACGGGCCTCGACTTCAAGACCATGTTCAATTACACGGAGAACTATGTGGAGAAGGTGCTGCTGCCCAACCTGCGCGCCATGCGCAACAACCTGTTGCAGACCGTGGCCAGCACGCAGGGATACAACAACACGACAGGACGCCCCGTCTACCTCACCACGCTTGCCCCAGACGACCCCCATTTCGGCAGTTCGAACCACGACAAGAAGGTGTGGGGAGCGCAGGCCAAGGAAGGGGTTTCGACCAGCGGACCGTCGTACACCATGGTCGTGCCCAACAAGACCGAGAGCTTCCAAGACTCGGTGGAGTGGTGCAACTCGCAGATCAGGATATGGGAGAGCACACTCGCCCTGAACGAGAAGGAGAAGGTGCTCGCCTATGAGAACCGTGAGGAACACATCGACAAAAACTTCTCGTTCGACGCAGGAAGCAGCGTCAACGTGAGCATGCAGACAGAGGAAAGCAGTGGCACAACCCATGACTGCACGGTGACGGGCGCGGTCGTGCTGGGCACCACGTTTGGCGTGTCGATCAACGATACGGGTGTGCTGTGGAACATCTCCACGCAGACCGGCGGTGGCACGCACGAAGTGTCAGAGAGCACCACGACGGAGCTGGCATCCTTCAACTACACCCTCGCAGAGGAAGGCGACGATGACGCCCTGACAGTGGACGTGTACAAGTATGGCGCTTATTCGCCCATCTTCCGCACACGCGGCGGACAGACCTCCGGCCCGTATGAGGGCGAGGTGAAGACCAAGTATTATCGTCCGGGCACCACCATCATGGAGGCCACCATGCAAATCGAGGTGCCGCAGATCACGGTGGATGTACCCGTGGTAAGCAATGTGCCTACGGGTAGTGCAGCCAACTACACGCTGCGCCTCACCAACGCCTCGGAGATTGACGAGGACGTTTACTACAAACTCCTGATGATCGACGAGAGCAATCCCGACGGTGCCAAGATCACCATCGACGGCATGCCGCTTACCGACAACCGCATCATTAAGATCCCGGCTGGCGAGACCGTCACCAAGGCCATGCAGCTCTGGCAGACCAACACCAGCGTGCTCGACTACAAGAACATCGGCATCGTGCTCGCCTCGCAATCGCAGTACGACCCGACAAGCACATGGGACCAGATAGCCGACACCGTATACGTATCGGCGCAGTTTGTGCCCTCATCATCGGCAGTGACGATGAAGCTCGACCGCACTACGCTCAACTCGCAGACCGGCGACGACCTGAACATCTCGTTCAGCCAGTTTGACCGCGACTACCACAACCTCAAGGCGTTCCGCATACAGTATCGCAAGCAGGGCGACACCGACTGGACACTCGTTCGCGAATACGTAATCAACGAGGCCGACAAGACCCAGAACAACGAGCTGCTGCCCGGCACAGCCACGGTGTCGTACAAGTTGCCGATGCACAACTTTAGCGACGGCAACTACACCTTCCGCATACTCTCTGTCAGTGCGTACGGCAATGAGGAGGTGTACAACACCAGTGAGGAGATTGCCCTCGTGAAGGACATGCAGCGTCCGCAACCGCTCGGCATGCCGACACCTACCAACGGCATTCTCTCGCCTGGCGACGATGTGAGCATCGAGTTTAACGAGAACTTCCTCAAGGGCGAACTCACGAAGACCGCCAACTTCATCGTTACCGGTGTGCTCAACGGCGCTGAGGTGTCGCACGCCACTGCTCTCGGCATGACCGGCACCGACAACACCGCCGCTACCGAGGCCGACATCAATTTGGCAGGCAAGAGCTTTGCCATCGACGCTTGGGTGAACCTCAAGGGCGCAGGCACATTGCTCTCACACGGAAAGGGACAGCAGAAGTTCGTAGTAGGCGTGGACGACAACCGCCACCTACAGGTGAAGATCGGCAGCAACGTCTATACGTCGAAGGCTGAGATGCCAACCGACAAGTGGGCATACCTCACGATGAACTATGCCGTTACCGCCAAGGGCTGCACGCTGAAGGCTGCCGTGGCCGAAGACGCCACCACCACCGACCTCTTCACCGACCAAGCGGTGGCGACCTACGACGGCAACGGACCGATCGCCATCGGACAACGCTTGACGGGAGCCATCCACGAGCTCACGCTATGGGATGAGGCTCACGACATGACGGCTGCGCTGATGGAGAAGAACAAGACCAAGAATCCGGCCACACGCCACTTGATTGGCTACTGGAAGATGGACGAGGGCGAAGGCACCGTCATCACCGACTATGCCCGCAACCGACATCTCCGCCTGACGGGCGAGAACTGGTATCTCAACAACGAGAACAAGGCCATTGCGCTCGACGGCACGTCGCATCTCGACATTCCTACCGCCGACGTATCGCCGCTCGCCGCCGACAACTGCGCCATCGAACTGTGGATGCGCGCCGACAAGCAGAAGGGCGAGACCCAGCTGCTGCAGGCTGGCGAGGTGGAACTGTGGATGAACGCCGACGGTGTGCTGCAACTCACATCTGGAGACAACACCTTCGCTGCCGGCGCCACATCGCTCCACGACAAGGCTTGGCACCACGTGGCTCTCAACATCCTTCGCAACGGCAATGTGGCCGTGTATGTGGATGGCGAGCGCACCCTGGCCACCAGCGTGGTAGGCATTGGAACAACAGCCAGCGACCGCATGATCGTGGGCGCACGCCGCACACGCACCGCCGACGGAAGCTACCAGTACGACCGTCAGCTTGTGGCTGGCATTGATGAGATCCGCTTGTGGAACGCCACCCTCACGGCCGACATCCTCAAGGCACGCCGCAAGATGCGTCTCACGGGCAAGGAGCAAGGTCTCGTGGCCTACTACCCCTTTGAGACGAAGACGCTCGACGCCTATAATCAGGTGGTGACCGTGGGCAGCGACGACGACCTGCTGCGACCCGACCACAAGGCTGTTTATGCCGATGCCCTCGCCTTCACCGACGACGCTCCCGCCCTGAGGGAGAAACCGGCGGAGACCAACGTCGACTATTCGTTCACGGCAAGCGACAACAAGATTGTCATCACCCTCAACGAGACGCCCGCCGCCATGGCTGCCTGCACGATCCACTTCACCGTGCGCGACCTGCGCGACGCCAACGGCAACCTCTCGCTGCCGGTATGCTGGAGTGCTTATGTCAACAACAATGAGTTGGCGTGGAGCGAGAACACCATGAAGACGACGAAGCGGGTAGGTGAGAGCCACACCTTCGAGGCTACGTTCGCCAACAAGAGTGGAAAGCAGCAGATGTGGACCCTCAGCGGACTGCCATCGTGGCTCAAGGCAAGCGCGGAGTATGGCACCATCGATCCGCTTACCTCTCAGACGATCGCTTTCGAGGTAACGGAGGCCACGCCAGTGGGCAAGTATGAGGAGACGGTGTATCTCACCGGAAACGATGGCATTGCCACACCGCTCACGCTCGCCATCACCGTTGAGGGCGACAAGCCCAACTGGACGGTCGACAACGCCAACTATGAGAGCACCATGAGCGTCATCGCTACGCTCTCTATCCTTGGCAAGCCGAGCTACGACGCCGACGATGTTGTGGGTGTGTTTGTGGGCGACGAGTGTCGCGGCATGGCCCATCCCACCTACAATGCCCGCTACGACAACAGTTTCGTGCTGCTCGATGTGTATGGCAATGCCGACGACGCTGGCACGCCGCTCACCTTCAAGGTTTACGACGCCAGCACGGGCATCATGTACCCTGTTACCACCACATCGCAACCTGTGGCCTTCAGCGCCAATGTGCTCGTGGGCAAGTATGCCGATCCGCTGCGCATTGAGGCGGCCGACAAGATCGAACAGGCCACCATGCTTGGCGCAGGGTGGAACTGGATGTCGTTCTACGCCAAGGCCGACGACATGGATGTCAGGAGCGTGTTTGCCGATGTGGCCGACGGCGTACAGACGGTCAAGACGCAGAACGTGTTTGTCAATTGCGACAATGGTACGTGGTATGGCAAGAACTTCGATGTAGATAACCGATCGATGTATAAGGTGCGAATGACCAATGCCCGCCTGCTCAAGCTCATTGGCAGTAGTGGAACGCAGGCCGACCGCACCATCACCCTTGTGCCGGGTTGGAACTGGATAGCCTACAACAACACGCAGACCGCATCGGTGGCCGACGCCCTGGCCGGCATGGATCCGCAAGACGGCGACATGATCAAGGGCCAGTATGGGTTCGCCATCTTCGACGGCTACGAGTGGACTGGTTCGCTTAAGGCGCTCGTTCCCGGACAGGGTTACATGTTGCAGAGCGCAAGTGCGGGTACAAGGACGTTCACCTATCCCGCTTCCCTGGCGCCTTACGCCCCACAGAGGGCTGCAGCGCGCCCGCTGCTCAACTTCTCGCCCATCGACCACCACAAGTATCCGAGCAACATGACCATCACGGCTCGTGTTACGTTCAACGATGAGGTGCAGCAAGGAGCCGAGGTCGGAGTGTTCGCAGGCGACGAGTGTCGCACGGCGGAGGTTACCGATGCCGACGGCTACGCTTACTTCACCGTTCCGGGCGAGGGCAAATGTAACCTGAGGTTCCTCATGGTCAAGAACGGCGACGTATGGCTTGCAGAGGCAACGGTCGACTTCATCGAGGACGCCATCTGCGGATCTTACAAGCAGCCGCTTGAGCTGACCTTCGGAAAGATCACCTATGTGGACGGCATAGCCGTCGACACCGACGACAACACCCGTTGGTTCGACGTTCATGGCAGGATGCTCAATGGTAAGCCCACCGCTCCCGGTGTGTATGTGCGCAGCACCTACGACGCCAGCACCGGCCTGACTACTACCCGCAAGGTCGTGGTGAGATAAGATCCCTACACCCACCGCCAGGCCCAAGGCCTGCGGTGGCAACTAACCAAGGCGCACCATCCCGATAACGCAACGATATCGGGGGTGCGCCTTTTACGATGAGTAACATTTCCTTTTCATTCCACCGACCTATGCCGCCAATCCCTATAAGGGGAATGGATGATATGCAAAAAAATGGCAACAATCTATAGTCCAATCTACACCATCGCGGATACGCTTACTGACAATTCCTTTTATCAGCAAACCATCCAGACAATTATCTGACAGTTGCTGAATAGTCAACTATCTGGCTGCCAGGATATTACGACGAAAAACCAGATAGTCTGACAGTTTTTGGCAATTCATGATTTTACTGAGAATCAAGCGATATTTACAACTTTTACTCATATCTGTCAACATAAATTAATTCCGCCAACGAGTTAAACCAAATCGGTAATTATTCCGGATACCGGACTACTGATTATTGTTAGGAAAGTATCGTTTGTATTGAGTATCGGGAAATTAAATACCAATTTTAAGGTATTGCGCAAATTTGGAAGACCTTGTAATTTTGCAGCCGGAAATTTGATTACCACAGACTAATTATTTAAAGAAACAAAATTGTATTATATGAAGAAATTTTTTACTCTCATTGTAGCCACTTTGATGGCAAGTAGCATGATGGCACAGATGCACGGTGCTATGACTTTCGCAGGACCCTCGTCGGTTAATGTCCTGACTCAGAACACCGGGAATGCCTGCGATACCGTCAGATTTGAAATGGCAAGCACGAGTGCAGGCAACATCACGCTGCCCGTAATGCAGGGCATGGCAGCCATTCCGTCTTTTACCATCGAGAATGTGGCTTTCAGCATGGGAGAGAATCATGTGATAAGCATAGCAGAACAGACCTTCAGGTCTAAGGTTACGGTGAACGGTGAAGAGAAGAACATCGAAGGCTCATCAATCTCAGGCTCCTATAATATGGCAGACAATTCTCTGACTTTGAAGGCAGTGTTCAAATATGGATCTATGCCGTTCGATCTGACCTACGAAGTCAAGGCATATTATGTGAAACCAGTGGCAAGCGCCATCACCGTTAACGTGGGCGGAACCTTCATCTATGGCAACGACGGAGTGACATACAACGTGCGCAAATACATCGACGGCGACGCTGAGAAAGTGGATGTGGAAATCCCTACTTATACACTCGACAATACGGTGATGGGCAACCTCACTCTCGGCACATACACCGTGAAGGGCCTGACCTACGACGAGGAGAAGGGCGGCTACTATCGCGACTACAAGAACGACGGACTGGAGTTCCACTTCACGGCAGAAAACAATGGCACCAAGACCATGGACGGACAGTATTCGTTCAATGCCGCCAAAGACAACAACATCCTCGTGAAATACGACGGCAACAAAGTGACAGACATCGTAAACGCTTTCCAGATGGGTGCCATGCCTTTCGCTATCGTCACCTCTTTCAATACAGAGGCGTCAGGAATCTCTTCGGCAAAGACTGAAAAGAAGAGCGACGGCAGAATGTATAACCTCAACGGTCAGCTGGTGGGCGAGAGCTACAAAGGTATGGTGATTGTGAATGGAAAGAAATTCATAAAGAAATAAAATACGACAGATATGGTCTGATGACCGTAAGCGGAAAATACTAGATTCATATATAAAACAATCAATCGCAGATGATGAATTGGAATAAAAGGAATCATCTCAAAACTACCGTTGCAGGATTGGGGCTGATGATGCTCACGGCTTGCAACGGTATTTTTGACGATATCTACGACAAACCGGAAGAAATTGTTCCGGCAAAAGGGCAGATAGTGATGGATGCCACCAGCTGGACAGACTGGTATTATGTAGACCTCGACCGACTGCACCAGCTTGCCACATCCGGCGACGAGGCAGCGCTGCTGAAGGCGCAGACCGAATTTGAAGCCTACCCGATACCGATGCAGGCCACAGGCGACAGGGTGGACACACCAACGACTGCCGATGAGGGGAAAGACGGAAAGGTCATTGCAACCCAAGGCAAGAAAGCAGGACAGTATATGTATTGGTTTGATGTGTTTGGCGCGGGCATAAAGAACAACACGTTCTCCTTTTTCGAACCGACAGCAGGGCAGACGGCTCCGGAAAACTGGACTTTCGCCGTGCATCGCAACAATGTGAGGACCAATGGAGGCGCTGTGTTGGAGACCACCTATACGTCGATGGACGAACTGCCGGAGAGCAGTGAGGCATTCCGCAACATAACGTTCACCGAAGACGAATGGAGCGAAAACGCCGTGTGGAACAGTCAGGACCAGATGCTCCAGGGCTATGTGCCGTCGCAGGGAATAGAGGTGAACAAGGTGCTCTCGTCGTGGCTCAGCATGGAGATTCCTCCGATGCCACCATTGTTCAGCCTCAACCGCCATGTCTTTATCCTGCGTCTAAAGAACGGCAGCTATGCGGCGTTGCAGTTGGAAAACTATCTCTCGCCGAATGGCAAGAAGTGTTATCTCACCATAAACTACAAATATCCGTATTGATTCCGGTATCCGGTATAGATACAGTATATAGTACGCTATCATGACATTATGCCGGCATCCATATTTATGCCGGTATCACATGGAAGCAGATTCACAACAGAGGCAATCTGGCTTACACAATAAAAATATCCTATTCAGGAAATACTCGATAAAGAAGAAATGAAGAAGCATATATTATTCTCCATGCTGATGGCAGGTGCCGCATGGCAGCCGGCAGTGGCAGCCGGCATTATAGATGATGTAGTGACGAAAGGCCGGATGGAGAGGAACGGCGGCATGACGGCGACGATGCCGTCGGTGAGCGACTCTTTGGCATACGAGGCATATCTCGACTCCATCAGCCGCAAGTTTGATCTGGGCGAAGTGGTGGTGACAGGCACACGGACTCCGAAGTTTCTGAAAGACACGCCGATACAGACCCGAGTCATCAACTCAAAGGACCTGGCGAAGCTCGATGCCACAAATGTGCAGGACCTCTTGCAGCAGGAACTGCCAGGAGTGGAATTCTCGTATGCCATGAACCAGCAGACACACCTCAACTTCTCTGGTTTCGGCGGACAGGGAGTGCTCTTCCTCGTGGATGGAGAGAGGCTGGCTGGCGAGACCATGGATGATGTGGACTTCACGCGCCTCAACATGGACAATGTGGAGCGTATAGAAATAGTGAAGGGAGCAGCCTCAGCCCTTTATGGCAGCAATGCCACGGGGGGAGTGATAAACATCATCACCAAGCAGAACAAGCAGCCGTGGACGCTGAACGTGAACGCCCGCTACGCCAAACATAACGAACAGAGATATGGAGCCTCGTTCGGACTCAACGGCAAGTACTGGAACAACATGCTGACTGCCAACTTCAACCGCATGGACAATTATGATGTGCATAGCGCGGCAGACCCCGTGACGCGTATCATCTCTACCGTATATGGCGACAAGACGCTGAATATAAAAGACCAGTTGGTGTGGACCCCATCGAAGAATTTCAATCTCACGGGACGCGCCGGATATTTCTTCAGAGAGACAGTAAGGTCGGCAGACCAGCCGGAGCGCTATCGCGACTTCTCCGGCGGACTGCGCATGGATTGGAACATCTCAGACTGTGATGACCTGCAGGCGAGTTATTCTTTCGACCAGTATGACAAGTCAGACTATCAGCGCATCACCCGTCTTGACATCCGCGACTACAGCAATGTGCAGAACTCCTTGCGACTGCTCTACAACCACTCCTTCGACAGGGGAGACGTGCTTACCGTGGGCTCAGACCTGATGCACGACTATCTGTATAACACCAATCTGGAAGGGGAGACGAGAAAACAGAACTCATTTGATGTGTTCGCACAATATGACTGGCACATCACATACAAATGGGAGGCTGTGGCAGCACTGCGCTATGATTATTTCTCCGACGGCAGAGACTCCCACGTCACTCCGAAGCTGAACATCTGCTACAAGCCCATATACAATCTTGCCATACGTGCCGGATACGGCATGGGATTCCGTGCACCGACACTGAAGGAGAAATACTATAATTTCGACATGTCGGGCATCTGGATAGTGGAAGGCAATGCCAACCTGAAGTCGGAGGTGAGCCACAACTTCAACCTCTCGGCAGAATACACCAGGGGACACTACAATTTCACGGCGTCTATGTATTACAACAAAGTGAAGAACAAGCTTTCCACCTCAGCACCATATTTCAAGTCGCCGACCGACAAGCTGCCTTATCTGCCATATTCCAATCTCGACGACTATAGCGTTTGCGGAGGAGAAATCGGCGCACAGGCGAGATGGAACAACGGACTCGGTGCGCGCTTCACCTATGCATACACCAAGGAACAGCTGGCAAAGGACAAAAAGGGCAACACCATCAACAACCAGTATATACCAGCCCGCGAGCATGCCCTGAATGTAAGGCTGGACTACGACCGTCAGTTCACCAAACACTATGGCATGAACATCGGTCTGCAGGGACGTGTGCTTTCGGGTGTGAAGAATGTGGAATACAAAGACTATTATGATGTGAGCCAGGGAACGGTCTCCGTATCCTATCCTGCCTATACCATCTGGAAGCTCTCTCTCTCGCAGCGCATCGGAAAGGCGGTGAAGGTGAATGCCGCATTGGACAATCTCTTCGGATACAAGCCGAAGTATTATTACCTCAACAGTCCGATAACCGACGGAGTGACTTTTCAGGTGGGAATGTCGATAGATATTGATAAATTATTGTAATTTTGCAGACTTGTCGTTTACTTTATTACTCGTCAACAGATAAGATGAAAAAGTCCACTTGGAGAAAGCAACATAAATGGTTAGGGCTCGGCATGACGCTGTTCATGCTGCTGTTCTGCGTGTCGGGCATTCTGCTCAATCATCGTTCTCTGATCAAGAACGTGAACGTGAGCAGGAAATATCTGCCCGGCCGTTATGAATACCATAACTGGAACGGTGGACTGCTCAGAGGAACCACAGATATCGGACACCTCCCACCGTCTGTTTCCGCGGGCACCGCTGACTCATGCCGCCATCTGCTGATATATGGCAGCGGAGGTATATGGATTACAGATGCAAAAGCCTCATCAGTCAGAGATTTCAACGAGGGACTGCCAGAGGGAGCAGACTACCGTCAGATTAGAAATGTTGTCAGGATAGACAAAAACGCAAATGACACCAATGATAATGCCGGTGATTCCGGAAATAGAGATAAGTCTGTCAACACCGATGATTCTGACAATACCGATTATTCCTACAATACGATTTTTGCTGTCTCTCCTTTCGCCCTCTATCGTTATGGCGTACATGGCGCGTGGCATGAGATAAAGATGCCGTTGGGAGAAGATGAGCGCTTGACTGATGTGGCTTCTCATGGCGATACGCTGGTGGTGCTTAGCCGCTCATTCGTCTACACGTCATTGCCGCCTTATACCACATTCCGCCGCATTGAAATCCGTGAGCCGGAAGGTTACGACGGACGGGCGACGGCTTTCCGTGCGGTGTGGCTCCTGCATAGCGGCGAACTCTTCGGCATGGCTGGACGACTGGTCGTGGATGCCATTGCTATAGTGCTGGTGGTGCTTTGCGTCACGGGATTTATCTTCTGGCTGAGACCGAAACGCAAGGCTTTGCTGAAGGCGTCGTTTCAGATACACGACAGGGTGGGGCGGTATACCATCGTAGTCACTCTCTTGGTGGCGCTGACAGGATGGTGTCTGCGTCCGCCTGTGATGATAGCCCTGGTGCAGAACAAAATTCCTGCTATCCCCGGAACGGCGCTCAAGAGCCATAATCCATGGAACGACAAGCTGCGCATGGTGCGTTTTGATGCGGCTTGCGGCGATTGGCTCTTGTCTGCGTCAGACGGTTTCTATTCGCTGGATATCAAGCGTCGGGCGGCGACTAAAATCAGCGCCGCTCCGCCGGTGAGCGTGATGGGACTGAACGTGTTGCAGAAGGATAAGGACGGAAACTGGTATTGCGGATCCTTCAGCGGACTGTATGTATGGGACAGACAGCACGCCAAGGCAACAGACTATTTCACTCATGAGCCGGCTCCGGCAGAAGCCGGTCCGCCATTCGGCAAGAAGGCGATAGCCGGCATGAGTCAGCATTTCTGCGCTCCTGTCATAGCGGATTATTACGACGGCACGTCGGTGGTTCACCAGCCCTCAGCTTTAGCCCACCTGCCGATGTCGCTCTGGAATGTAGCCTTGGAGCTGCATAGCGGCAGAATATTCATCGGCAGCATCGCCACATACGTATTCATCTTCGTGATGGGCATCCTCTCCCTCTGGTGTCTGTGGTCGGGCTATAGGGTGAGAAGGAGGAAAAGAAAATAATGCATGCAAAAGTCTTGTCGAGCAGCAGTATTTGTTGACTCAATGATTGTCTGTCTTCATTTTGTTTGTTTTTCTGCAAGCTCCATTGGTAAATTCCCATAAATGGTCTATTACATTTTCTGGACCCTTATAGCCGTCATTGTCTTCTTTGTAAGATATGGGTGCAAAAGAGTCATTTGCCATCAAACCATAAAAGACCATTCCGTTTTCTTTCTCATTCTTGATGAGGTCATATACTTTTGGCGTTATGCTGGTCCATCCGAAGTCAGAAATGCAAAGAATGTCAGCACAATCATAGCTTTTCTCTTTGGGTAGAATGTCAGTAAAGAGCCAGTTGAAAAGTTCGTTTTCATTATTGCCCCTCATTTCTATATGGTTCAGGAATTCAGCGAGTTCTTTTTTCTCCTCACTTATATTCCTTAGTCTAAAGAGAGTATGTCCGTTAGAATACCTTACAACCAAGACGGGTCTTTTAGATCGTTGCCCGATAATGCATATAGCCATTGTCAATGCGGTGGCGACAATGATAGGGTCTCCTTTCATCGAACTGCTTGTGTCAAGACAGATAATGATGGGGCCATTCCTGTGTTTCTTGCCTTTTGATACAGAAGATTTAGAGGCGAAAATCTGCAAGTCTTTAGTGACGTATCTTTTGTAGAAGATGTTTTCAGTCTTACTGTCAGAAAGAAGAGCGAGTTCTGACGGTAGCAGGCTTTCCAGATTATTTCCTGTCGTGATGCCTGCTATGTCGCTCTTCGACGCGACGGAAAATGATCCTCCAGTATTCATTATGCCATCAGACGACCTGCCGATTATTTTGGCAAGTCTTATCAATGACGGAGGGACACGGTTCAGAAAATTATTTTCAATCCTCGTGTTCTCTTTGATTTCCAATCCCTTAGCAATTCTATTTCCCCACGGAGAGTCTTCTATATCCTTTAATGAAGGATAGTCCTGTTTTAAAGAATCGGCATCATCAGAATTGTCAGCTGCGGTCTTGTCCTCATCCTGTTCGTTCTGATTCTTGTTCGTTGATTTTTTCTCGTCATTGTCAGTTTCTGTAGCAAACGCAGGAGCATCCTCATCAATGTTTTTTACCTTTTTCCCCTCTATAAAATCCTTCAAGGCAGTTCTTATCGTTTTGTAACTTTGTGAATTCTTGTCTTTAGGAAGAGATACGAATTTCGCACTTTGACTGTCGTATTCTGAAGAAATTGCAACGGCTTTTTCATACCATGATGTCAGCATGTCATCCATGCAGAACATAGCTTTTTCTTCTGTCAAATCCGCTATAGCCATAAGCTGTGTCGCAAACGCCTCTAACTGTTGCTGTGCGAGCGCCTTCCATGACGGAAATCCACAAACGTGTATCTTGAACCTTGGGTCGCAGACTGCATTCATCAATGTCATTCTGACTATGTCTATTCCGTCAACGCATCTCTCGCGTAGGCGCATGGCGATGTCGCTTCCTTTATGTCTTGAATCGCTTGAAGCCTTTAAGAGCTTTCTGATGAGGGTGCTGTATTTCATTCGTCAATATCCTTTTTTTATAGTCTTCTTTTTCATCTTGTCGAAAGCGTGGTGCAAGAAAGGATAGTCATCGTATGAATTCAGGAAGATATTGTCGTTGATGAGTGAAGCAAAATCCTCTTCAATATGCTTCATCTCCTTCTTTACTCCTGCCATCATGTCGTCAATGAAGCCTGAACGGATCTTGCTGCTACGTTTCAGAGCATAAGAGAATGAATTTATGGCAATGCCGTCTATGGTTTTCCTGATGCGCAATCCGGTTGTTTCATCTTGGATGAGAAGTTTGCTGTCGTCTGTCATGACACCATATCTGAATTGTCCTGGCTTCAGACTGTCATAGTCTTGTTTGTTTACAAACACCTCTTCATCTCCAACCATGAAAGTGTAATTCTCGCCATCCAGCGACAGTAGTTCGCCTATCGGTCTAGTGTGTCGTTCTCCTCCTATTATGTTGCCGTATATGTCGGCTTTGTATCTCTTGTAGTTGGCAGCCAAACTTTCGGCAACCAATTTGATGACAGAATATATCTGGTCGTCATTGTCCCACAATGTATGGATTGTCAGCAAAGCGTCAGAAAGGTCCACTTTGTCTCTTCCATTGAGGAAGGCAGATGTACGCATCAATCCCATAATCTTTTTCCATCGTCTGTCGGAAACATACGGAGGTTCCACAAGGTCAGACTCGGTGATGTCGACAGGAGCATTCTCGTTTTCTCGGGCATACTCAAGTGTTGTTCTTATGCTGAAGATAAGTTCCCCTATCTCATGTGGCACGATTATTTGGCGTGAACCAATTCTGATGTCATTGAATTCCTCTTCTGATATCTTCAGTTCCTCAGGGATGGTACACTCTTCAGGCGAATCTATAAGTAAAGAAAGAAATTTATACTTGTCCTTGATAGGCTTTACAACATATCTGATCAGGAATCGGTCCCATAGTGCTTCGAGTCCTTCTCCTTCAGTCGGCAGTTCATTAGAAGCGGCAATGACGGCTTTCAGAGGCAGTTTTATTTCTTTTTCGCCATTTCTGTATACCCTCTCGTTAAGCACGGTGAGTAAGGCATTCTGTATTGCAGGCCCGGCTTTCCATATTTCGTCGAGGAAAACCACGTCAGCAGTAGGCAAATATCCGTCGATAATTCTCTCATACGTGTCTTGGTCTTTGAGTTTGCTGATACTCACAGGTCCGAAGATTTCATCCGGAGTGGAGAATCTGCTCATGAGATATTCAAATCCGGTGCTGTTCTTGAAAGCCATCTTGAGTCGCCTGGCAATCATGCTTTTGCCCACGCCAGGCAATCCCAAGAGAAATATAGACTCTCCTGCCAACGAACTGAGTAGTGACAGGGCAATCGTTTCTTCTCGTTCAAATGCCCCTTTACACATGGTTTCAAGCAAACTCTTTATTCTGTCTTTGTTCATGATTTGCTGTGTTTAAAATGGTGATACCATATCAAGAATGTCTTCATAAGTCAGTTGCCAACTGTCAGAAGTTCCATCTAGTATCTCGTCAGAAAGTTCCTGCTTTCTCTCATGCATACGCAGGATTTTTTCTTCTATTGTCTGGCAGGTAATCAGTCTGATTACAGTCACCTCTCTTTTCTGTCCTATGCGGTGGGCTCTGTCCATGGCCTGGTTTTCGATGGCAGGATTCCACCAAGGGTCCAAGAGTATGACATAATTGGCAGCAGTCAAATTGATGCCAAGTCCACCGGCTTTTAGACTGGAAAGAAAAATCCTGCTTTCTCCTTTCTGGAATTTGGCTACTATTTCTTTGCGCTTGTCCATTGGTGTCTGTCCGTCTAAGTATAAGAAATCCCAGTTTCGTTTCTTGAACTCAGGCTTCACCATTTCAAGAAAACTTGTAAATTGGCTGAAGATGATGACATTGTTTTCTTCGTTGTATACGATGCCGTCCAGTAAGTTCATCAGTTCTTCAATCTTTGACGACTGATCTTTCCATCCTGCATAGACAAGTTTCATTGAACAGGCGGCCTGTCGTAGTTTCATGAGTTCTGTAAAGAAGTTCATGCGTAGTTCTTTGGCTTCATTTCTTTCAGCCTTTGTCTTTTTGTCCTTGAATTTTATTTCCGTGAGTCTTCGCATCTCCTCATAGACTTCAAGTTCTTTGTCTGTTTGCTCTACCATGTGGGTGAGGATGGTCTTTTCCGGCAAATCCTGAAGAACTTCATGCTTCGTCCTTCTCAGAATGAACGGCTGTGTCAGGTCCTTTAGCATTTCTCTATGTTCTTCATCCGGTGGAACTGCGATGAAGCTGTCTCTGAATACAGGCCATGTGTTCAGCAAACCTGGATTGATGAACTGGAACAGATTCCATAATTCGCTCAGATTGTTCTGCAAAGGTGTGCCCGTCAGTATTACTCTGTATCCGGCATGTAGTTGCATGGCAGTATGCGAAGCCGCAGTCTGACGGTTTTTTATCTGGTGGGCTTCATCCAGACAAATCACATTCCATTCCTTCTTTTCCAACAATTCGCCCTCTGTTGTCAAAAGACCATAAGTACACAATACGACATCATCTTTCTTGCTGTCTTTGATAACCTGATGACGATTCGCTTCTTCATTCAGCAGAATTGTATGTAGGGTCGGAGTAAACCGTTTCGCTTCTGACATCCAATTCTGTATTACGGATTTCGGTGCAACCACCAGAGATGGTCCTTCTGCCGCTTTATACAACAAGAAAGCAAGCATCTGCAGCGTTTTGCCAAGTCCCATGTCGTCAGCCAGACAAGCGCCGGCACCCCATGCGTTTAACCTGCACAACCATTGGAAACCTTCTTTCTGATAGGGGAGCAGAGTGGCATTGAGCATAGAAGGCACTTCAGCGTGGAGGGCAAAAGCAGATTTCGTCTTTTCCATGAAAGACGTGTATGCCTTGTCTGAATGATAATGTAATTTCTTTAGCACATTGGCTAATGCACCCATTTGGAATTTCGGAACCTTTTTCTTTTTCTTTTCTGTTGGAAATGTTTCCAGCAAGGCGATATGCTTCTTCAGTTTATCGCTAATTCTGACAAACTCGTCATCGCTTATTTTTATATAATTCTGAAAGGTAGAATTGCTGCAGTTTCTGATTAGGCTTTCCAATGAATGCTTCATGCCTCCGATCCTGACTATACCTTCAACAGAGAACCATTCCACATTACTCTTCACCTGAATGTCTATGTCTTCTGCGCTTATAGTTCCCCTGAACTTCATGGGTGTTCCTTCTGGCCATTCAGCAAAGTATTTGTCTTTATGCTCATAAACGAATTCCAGTAAATTCAGGAGCCCTTCTTCTGACAGTCTGTATTTTGAGAATCCACACCGTTCTGCATATGCGGTATCAACCAAGAAAGAATCTATGACTTGATAGTTGTCATGTTCTTTTGTGAAATCCCTTTCAATGCAATGGGTCAGTCCATGGACATCATCGAATACAGTCTTTTCTCCGTCAGCAGGTGGAAAACGTCCTGTTCCGTCTTCTATAGCAGTGGCTTGTATCTCAATGTCAAATATATTCGGAGCCGGTGAAATCCTTACAGCCATGATGCCTTTAGACATATATTCCAATTGTTGTATCTTTGTGATATTCTCGTCATATATGTCAATTATTCCTTTGATGCTTGCAATGGCCTTTCTGAGACTGTTCAAGGCAGTAGACGGAAAAATCTTCATCAATAGGAATCTTCTCACGATGTCGCGTTGTAGAACGTTTGTCTTTATCAATGAATATTCGCCAGGACCGGTTATGCGTACGATGTGATGAGGGATGTTGTCTTGAGCATCTACCGTCAGATTTGATGAAATGTCAATATGATTCCCATCTCCATCGAATTTCAAGTATGGCTTTTCCTGTATGATGACAGCTTCGTTTCCTTGTGTTTCTCCATTTCCATACAATAGGCGTCCTGTTCCGTATAAATAAGGAACAAGAATGTCTATGTCGGAGCATTCATGATTCTCATGTCTGTTTTGGTATAGACCATTGGCGATGGCAATGTCTGAAAAATCCGCAAAGTCATATTTGCCTGCCATCATTCCAGACAATGACAGCAACGCCTTGTCGGTCCATTGTGATTCCTCCGATTTCTCCTGTAGCCAAATTGCATTCAGGTTTTTCCCCGTGACATAATATACTATCCGTCTGTCGAGGGATGTAGCTTCCTTTTTCAGTTTGCTTGACAGGTCTGTCAGCATCACTTCCCATGATTCTTTCTTTCGGATAGTGCTGATTAGCGGATTTCCGTGAAAAGAATTTCTGTTGTTCTCCTTGGTGTTCAATCCGGCAGGGATCCAGGTGGACAATTCGTGTTGCAAAATTGCAGAATTCGGAATTGTGCCTGTCTTGTCCACATTTGGGCATCCAAAGAATTTGCAAAGTAGGTAAGACCATACTTTATATCCCTTGCAGTCATATTTGTCGAGTATGAGTTCTGTTTTCTTTTTTACGTTTTTACATGCTGCAACAGGATCCAAGTCGATGTTTTCAAGAATTGTGCGTATGCAAAAGTTATCATCACAGTATTTGTACTGTGATGTCCTGGTGTATGCAGACAGACTGTCTTGATACGATGTATGGTCCTGTTTTTCTTTACTTAATCTATAAAGTAGAATGCCATAAGCGTAATTGAAAACGACACAAGGAAAGGCGGAATTCCGTCCCAAAAAGCGCTTGGCTTTTTGGAATTCATCGTATGAATCCGTGAGTCGTCCTTCATACATGGATATTGTTGCCGACAAGGCTTTAGACCACATCGTTTTGCCGCTGGTCTTGCTCAGTTTGCCTGAATGGAAATATTTGTATGCAAGGATTTCATCGGTCAGTACCTCATTGGATTTGAGGCTCGGATGGATAAATGAAGCAAGGTTGTCAAAGAGGGCTTCGTCTAACTCGTCGTTGTTGAATTTTTCTTTCAAGATTTCATCTATCATCAGGCCAATCTCATCATCATTCAATATTCTGAGATAACGAGTGTCTTCGGTGGCCAATCTCTCTACATATTTAAACAGGTTGAACAGTTCATGCCCCAGTCCTGAATATGGTCTTGAGAGCTTTCTGGCTGATTCAAAATCATCATTGATGATAAGTTTCGCTATTTTAGAGAGATAATCTGCCGTAGTGCTTGACCTTCCATACGGACATAGTTTTTTGAAGTCTTCAAGCCAGTCTGAGTGATTCTTGATCAGCTGAATCAGAATCTCTAATTGGTATTCACGATTGACAAACGAAGTGGTCTGGAGAATATTCAGAGACAATAGCTTCTGGATATTGTCATCATATTTTGCTGCGCTGACTCTATATCTCTTTCTGTAATCGGAAGCAGACTTGCTGTTTGGACCCATTTCGCCATGCCATGTCATGAAGGCTAATTGTCGAAACAGGTCCTTTGTCAATTCCGGATTTATTATATGGAAAGAGTCTTTCACGTTGTCTATGTCACTACTTATTTCTTTTCCAGCTCCTGCAGACTTTCCATCTTCTTTGTCTCGAGGAATTCGTAGATGCCGCAGAGGTGTTCGCGAACGCGGCCATGACCGAATTCGTATACTTTGCTTACAAGGCCGTCGAGGAAGTCGCGGTCGTGGCTTACCACGATGAGGGTGCCGTCGAAGTCCTGAAGGGCTTGCTTGAGCACATCCTTGGTTTTGAGGTCGAGATGGTTGGTGGGCTCATCGAGGATGAGCAGGTTTACGGGCTCCAGCAGGAGCTTGAGGATGGCAAGTCGCGTGCGTTCACCGCCAGAGAGCACTTTCACCTTCTTTGTGGAGTCTTCTCCTCCGAACATGAATGCGCCGAGCAGGTCGCGTATCTTGTTGCGTATTTCGCCTTTTGCCACGTCGTCGATGGTCTGGAATACCGTGAGGTTGCCGTCGAGTAGCGATGCCTGGTTCTGGGCGAAGTAGCCTATCTGCACGTTGTGGCCGAGCTCCAGTTTACCTTCGTTCTGCAACTGTCCCATGATGCATTTCACGAGTGTTGACTTACCCTCGCCGTTGCGTCCCACGAAGGCAATCTTGTCGCCGCGTTCCACAGTGAGGTTCACGCCGCTGAAAATCTTCTTGCCGTCGAACGACATTGCCACATCGCTCATCTGTACGGGATAGGAACCGCTGCGCGGGCTTGGCGGAAACTTGAGGCGCAGGTGGCTCGTGTCTTCCTCGTCCACTTCGATGAGTTCCAGCTTCTCGAGCATCTTCACGCGGCTCTGCACCTGGAAAGTCTTTGAGTATGTGCCTTTGAAACGCTCGATGAAATCTTTCGTCTCTGCAATCATCTTCTGTTGCTCTTCGTATTTCTTCATCTGTTGTTCGCGGCGCTCCTTGCGCAGTTCCAGATAGTGGCTGTAGGTGGCTTTGTAGTCGTAGATGCGCCCCATGGTCACCTCTATGGTTCGTGTGGTGATATTGTCAACGAATTTGCGGTCGTGGCTTATCACGACCACGGCTTTGGAACTGTTGATGATGAAGTCTTCGAGCCATCCTATGGATTCTATGTCGAGATGGTTGGTAGGCTCGTCGAGCAGCAGCACGTCGGGCGACTTGAGCAGCAGCTTGGCAAGTTCGATACGCATACGCCATCCTCCAGAGAATTCGCTCGTCGGGCGGTTGAAGTCAGAGCGCTCAAAACCAAGTCCGAGCAGTGTCTTCTCCACGTCCTCTTCGAAGTGAGACATGTCTATGGCGTAGAATTTCTCAGAGAGCGCCGACACTTTTTCTATGAGCTGCATATATTCGTCGCTCTCATAGTCGGTGCGTGTGGTAAGTTCGTTGTTGATGCGGTCTATTTCAGCCTGTATCTCGTGCAGATGGGCGAAAGCCTGGCAGGTCTCGTCGAACACTGTGCGACCGTCTTCTGTCATCAAGTGCTGAGGCAGATAGGCGATGACGCAGTCCTTCGGTGCCGAAACGCTGCCTCGTGTGGCAGTCCTGACACCAGCGATAATCTTGAGCAGTGTGCTCTTGCCTGCTCCATTTTTTCCCATCAGGGCTATACGGTCCTTCTCGTTTATCTGGAAGGAGATGTCTTTGAATAGGGTGGTGCCGCCGAACTCGACGGTCAGTCCATCAACTGTAATCATGTCTCTTTCTTGTACTTATAATGAAAAACGCTGCAAAAGTAGGCAAAAATATTCATATTCCCACGCAGAACGGCGGAAACATAGGTGGTATTATGGGTTTATATGATGCAAGGATTACAGGTGCAGGTGTCATTCTGTTGCCGTCATCTCAGAATATACCAGTTCTCCATTGATACGTTCGGATTTCATCACGAAAACTCGTTCTATCTTGATGCTTGCCGCCGGCACGTCGATGTCTGTAACGATTTGTGACGGGTGTCGCACCAGGGATATGTGGGGATAGAAAGCCTTGGTGCTGAAAGAAACTCCATTTGCGGTGAGGCGTTCGCGCAGCAGGTTGGCTATAGTCGTGGCAGGTTCGTTCTCTTTCGTGCCACACCAGATGACTCCGGCTTTCGTGGGGAAAGATCCAAGTCTGTCCAATGTCAGGGTGAAAGGTTTGAATTCCACTTCGCTCAAAGCCTTTCCGATTTTCTGCAGGTCATATCGTTCGCCTATGAAGACAAGAGTCATATGGAGGTTGCCATAAGGGCAATAGTTTCCGCTGACGCCTCTTGCTTTCAGAGCATCCTGTATACTTACGAGTGCTTTCTTGAACTCGTCGTTGAAACGTATAGCTATGAATATGCGGGCCATAAGTGAGCTAAAGCTATAAGACGCCTTGTGACAGGCAAAAGACTGCAAACAGTTCAGAATATTACATTAAACGACCTAATGACCGTTTGGGGGTAAAATATTATATTACACGGTCTAATGACCGGCTTGCATCATTGACTCAACGTTATTTCCGCAACATCCTGCGCGACTTTTCCTTGGCAAAAGCCTGCATGTCCACAGCCACGTCGTCTTCGTCCACGATTTCCACTCCGGTCATGGTCTCTATCACGTCTTCCATTGAGACCACGCCACGCAGACAACCATATTCGTCAAGGATGATGGATATGTGTTCGCGCTTCTCCAGCATCTTTTCCCATATCTGATACACCGAATCGTCTTCGTAGAAAGAAAGAATCGGTCGCATGAGGTCGGAGAGCCTTGTTTCGAACTTATCTTCCGACAACTCCTTCAACACCATGTCTTTCAGCACATAACCGATGATGTATTCCTTGCTCTTGTCGTATACCGGTATGCGAGAGAAATTCCATGTCTGCTGCTCGTAAAACTCCTTTATGGTCAGGTTCACGTTGGCCGTCTCCACCACGATGGAAGGTGTCATCACCTCCCTTGCCTTTACACTCGCCAGACGGATGCAGCTTTTTATTATCTTGCTTTCAGACTCGCAGAATATACCCTCCGTAGTTCCTACATCCACCATTGCCGACACTTCTTCGCGGCTCACCGAAGCCTGATGCTCCTTAGGGGTGAACACCTTTGTGATAAGCTCCGAGAGCAGCACCAGCGGATAGGTGATGAAGATGAGCACGCGGATGATCTTGGTCGACGGCATGGCGAGCGAACGCCAATATGAAGCTCCGATAGTCTTGGGGATGATTTCAGAGAGCACCAGAATCAGGAGCGTAAGGATGGCGGAAATAACTCCGAAGTATTCCTCGCCGAAAAGCTTTATTGACTCCGCTCCCACACCTGCCGAACCGATGGTGTGGGCAATGGTGTTGAGCGAAAGAATAGCGCCTACGGGGCGGTCTACGTTATTCTTGTATCGTTTCATCAAAGAGGCAGTCTTGTTGCCTTGGTTTTCCTTCATCGAGATGAACGACATAGGAGTGGACAGGAGTACCGCCTCGAGGACGGAACACAAAAAGGATAGTGCCAGAGCACCTGTAAAATATAAAATGATTAATGCCATTAATAAAAATGATATGTTAATAATAAGTTGTCTGTAAGTGGGGGATAGACAACTTACTACAAACGAAGGGCTTTATGATGTATGTGTAATCGGTATGTCATTTGCGACACAAAGATATCTGTTTAGTGATAATCATGACGTTCGGAGGCTAAAACATTGCGAATATTTAACTAAAAGGCTCCGGCTTTTATAAAGTCTTTACTATCTCACTTCTAATACGACTCTATTGGAAGTCTACTTGATAAATTCTCCACGTCCATCCTTGCCATTTCCGCAGCCAGAGTATCTGTTTTTTTTTGTATTCGCAAAGGTAACATAATTATTTATATTTGCGTCTCTATTCCGAGCAACACTCTCTTAGCCTCCAATCCTCCCGCATAGCCTGTCAGTGAATGGTCGCTGCCTATTATGCGGTGGCAAGGGATCATGATGCTGATGCCGTTTGCGCCGATGGCTCCTGCTACGGCCCTCACGGCTTTGGGCTTGCCGATGCATTGGGCTATATCCTTATAACTCATTGTCGCTCCGTACGGAATGTCGAGCAAAGCGTTCCACACTTCATGCTGAAAATCAGTACCCGCCAGGCGTAACTGTATGTCGAAAGCCTTGCGCTTGCCGGCAAAGTATTCGTCGAGTTGTCTTTTGGTCTCTTCCAAGACAGAGGTTGTCTCAGTCTTGAAAGAAGTCTTCATGTTCCTTGTAAGTCTGAGCATGTTGCGCTCTGCAAAAGGATTGTCGCTCCAATCGCAAAGGCATAGTCTGTCAGCGAAAGAAGCCAAGACCAGTCGGCCGCATGGCGAGTCGTAATACTGGATGCATATCCTTACTTCTCCTATGCTTATCATTCAATATCTATCAGTTGGAAGTGCTTGTTGAAGGTCAGGTCCAGTCCGTTCGTCAGTTCCACTTCGTATTCCTTCCTGTTTATTTCAATCTTTCTCACTGATTGTCCTTCATAATTCTCCTTCAGGTAGTTATTTATGGCTTGCGGAATCAGCTGATCGGGCACAATGCCTTGCTTGCAGTCAATCTCAGTGAGATTGCCCCTCTTGTCGAACTCCAGCTTCGTGCCATTCTTCAGAACAACGTCATAGCTCCTGCTGACAACGCCAGACTCAATCGTTGCAAGCATCACCTTCTGACCATTGAAATGATTATTGAGCAAGGTCTGGGCCTTGGCTGGAAGTGCATCTACAGAGATAGGCTTTCCGTTGCCTGCATTCGCCGCCATGTTGCATGACATCATACAACAAATGACGATCATCAATACTCTTATCATTCTTTTCATAAGCAAATAAATTAGATAATAAATTAATACCCAAGTTGTGATGAGTGTTTAATCATCTATGAATTAGACGCAGATTATGCCTGAAGGTCTGATACCTTAGGAACAACTATATTCATCGTTATGCAGTACAGGGTGTTCTGCCATAATCTTCTTTACCGGATATTTTCTCTTACGAAATGCGGATTGTTTGCGTCGCCTGATTGCGGAGCGTATTCAAAGCCTTCGTAGCTGAAAGCGGAGAGTTCTTCGGGAGTGACGATGCTGTTGTTCAGAATGAAGCGTAGCATTGCTCCACGGCACGACTTGGCCCATACTGCCTGCATCTTCAGCCTGCCGTCTTTCTGCCGTACATAGAAGAGGGGGTGAACGACCGTCACTTCCTTGCAGACTCTCTTCCAGTCGAACAGATGCTCGTATTCTTCGGTGGAGAGATGCAGGAGGATGCCGTCGTCAGCCTTCACGCTGTTTATTAGCACATCTGTCAGTCGGTCTTTCCAGAACTGATTGATGGGCTTGTCGTTTGTGGCGTCGAGCGTTACACAATGTTCCATGCGATAGGGCACTATGCCGTCCATAGGGCGCAGCAGACCATAGAGAAAACACGTTATCCAAAGATGCTTCTGGGCATACTCCAAAGCCTCGTCGCTCAATGTACAGGCACACAGATGCTTGTATGCCTGACCATTGAAGGCAAGCAGGGCAGGCATCTTCTCGGCTGCCATAAAGTCTTGATAGCGTCTCCAGTTCTCTGCCGCTATCTTCCGGCTGCAATCCAGCTGCCGGGCCAAATCCTCTACGCCCATCCTTGCCATCTCCGCAGCCAGAGTGTCGGCTACGGTCTGGAAGAGTGGGGTGGAGACCGGCTTCCTGTCCGTCTTGTCGAACATTATCTTGGCGTTTGCTAATAATATCTGCATGTTGCCTTATAATTATGATATAATCAGAAACCTTTCTGTTTGAGTTCGTTGTTTTTCTCTCTGTAATGCAAAATTACGATTTTTATATTGATACTGCAACAATTTTATGCGAGCAAATTTCTCTCTCCTCTCGCTTAATCGGATTTTTTTGTATATGTAACCTCTCTTTGCCTCCAATCCTCCCGCATAGCCTGTCAGGGAATGGTCGCTGCCTTCGGTGCGGTGGCAAGGGATGGGTATGTTTCTTTAGAGGAAACACTAAAAAATCAACTTTTCTGAAACTTTTTTCCTGCTACGAAAAAAGGTTGCAAGTTGGTCGATATGAGAAAAAGTTGCCAATAACGCTGATTATCAGTATAACCAAGAATTGCTGAAAAACTGTCAGATCATCTGGTTTTTTGTTGTAATATTCTGATGAACAGGCAGTTGACTGTCTGGCGATTGTCAGCCAATTGTCTGGATGGTTTTGCTGATGGATGGAATTGTCAGATAGCATGAATTGCCAGCGTTGGCAGAATCCTGAAAACAGGAATATGGGTATTACAACATCAACTTATTGGGCAGCTGCCTGACAGCAATTATGCCCATCCGGGGAAAGCAGCGTGCCCATAATGAGAAAGCAGCGTACCCCTGTTGGGCAAGCACCGTGCTCATTTTTACCAGAATCGGTCATTAAGATTAAGTGTGCACTAAATGAATTCCGCCAACGGGTAGACCTTCTTGAAGTTCTACGATTGAGAAAGGCTTCTCTTCAGACTGTATAGTTTGAAAACTTGTCAGTCAATATCGATTACCTCGAAAAGCTGTTGCCCCAACCTGATATTCATCCTTTTTCCTTTCAAGCATCCTGCCTCCTTTCTCCGGGATGCACGAACTGCCCATGCTTCATGGTGTGTCTGCCATATTGTATGGCAAAACGGGGGCAGTGGTGCAGGCATCTGAGACACAGCGTGCATTTCTCTTTCGTCCATACAGGATAGCCGTCCTTGCATTCTATGGCTTGTTCCGGACATTGGCTGGCGCATTTCCCGCAACCTACACATCTGTCGTTCATCACATGGAAATTCTTCGTCTTGCGCTGGTTCTCGTAAGTGAGATAATACCAATGGGCAAACCAATGCGGAAAACGCAGACAATCAAAGTTGCCAGCCTTGCGTGCTGCAGCCCTTGCCGTGGTCTTGGCAATGCTCTTTTCGGCTTCTTCCGTTTTTCGCAGGCATTTCTCGTGGTCCGACACATCGAATATCGGAGTCCATACATCCACCATTCTCACATTATACTTCGCATCCAGCCGCAGCCCCTTCTTCTTGAGCAATTCCTGCATCATATAATGAGCCTGCCCGGTAGTGGTGCCGAATGTGAGCACATGATAGATGAAGTTGTGATGGAGCCCCGTGAGAGTCAGTTTGTTGACAAACCTCACGACGATGTCGGGCAGCCCCCAGAAATACACTGGGGTGACAAATCCCACACGTTCATCCTCGCTTAAGGAAAACGAACATTCGTCCTTGCTCATGCAGTCTGTTATCGAAATGCAGCTTTCGCCGGTTGCCTGTGCCAGCTGTTGCGCCACATGCTTGCTGTTGCCTGTACCTGAAAAATAAAATACCATTATTGTCTTGATTTCATTTGAATTCCAAAGATACTGCTTTTTATTGGAACACAAAAATAAAGGCTGGTTTTGTCATGTTTTATATCGGTATTATCTGGTGGCATAAATTCAAAAGAGTCGAAATCGCCGTAGCAGCCGGATAGATATACCGAGATGTCGTGCTCTGTCTGCACGCTTCCAAATCAGCCCTTTATCTTTATCACCACTTCCTCATCTGCTGGCAGCCACTTCACACATCCCAGCTCGTCGCGCGTGAGCCACTTGGCTGCCTCGTGTTCGAGGAGAGTGAGGTTGCCGCTCTTGACCTTGCAGAGGTAGCAATGCATGGTTAGGTGGAAGTTGGGGTAGTCGTAGCAGACTGTGGTGAGGAGGCTTTCCACGGAGATATCCGTTGCCAGCTCCTCTCGTATCTCTCTTTGCAGGGCAGCTTCGGGCGTTTCGCCAGGCTCCATCTTTCCGCCCGGAAACTCCCACCAGTCCTTCCATTCGCCATAACCTCTTTGTGTGGCAAATATGCGGTTGCCGTCGCAGATAACGGCGGCAACCACTTCTATATGTTTTCTTTCTTCTGTGTTCATAATTATCCAATAGCTTTATATTGACTTGCATCATCCTTCGAAATCAGCTTCTTGCCTATATAGAATCGCCCGGTGTCCACCTCGTTCAATTTCTGTTTGAAGAGGCGGTTGATAATCTGTTCGTAAACGCCGGTATGGATATTCGTATCTTGCATAAATGAAAAGATTGAGAGTTATGATTTTTTCTTATTCATCCTTATGCAAGGATACAGTATTATTTGTTATGCCACAAATCGAGATGAAACAAATAATACTGACATATCTTCTTCTACAATAAGTTGGTATTTGCTATCTTCTTGTTGGGAAACATTCACTATGACGCTTGGATGACCTTGTTCTTGAAGCGAAGAAAGGTGCTCGACTACGAGTTGTTTGAGCAGCAAGCCATAAACAATAACAAGACCTATGAGTTTATCTCTTTCATGCAGGAAATCAAGTTGCAGGATTGTGAGTCAAAGTCTTTTCCCTTCCCCAAAAGAACAATGCTTTTGCCCTGTTTTTGCAAAAGTATTTAGTTAGCCCATGCAATAATCCACCCTTTTGCGTATTTATGTAAATAAAAAAGCTGAAAAGTATGGATTGTAAACAAAACAAAGTTAGTTGTAAAATGAAAAAAAATATCGTACACATAGGTCATGCAGCCGTTATGGCAGCCCTGGCCGCTACCACGCTTGGCTCGTGCGCCACGCAGAAGAACCATCAGAAGACGGATAACAGTATGAATGCAACCAAGATCGAGAGCAACCTCGATGAGCAATACCTCGTTCTGAGCGACGCAGAGCAGAAGGCTGTGGCCCAGACCAACGACTTTGCCTTCAACCTTTTCCGCACCCAGGAGGGTATGGACTCGAAGGTTCTCTCGCCCATCAGCGTGGCCTACCTCATGGGCATGCTGGCCAATGGTGCCGAAGGCGCCACGCAGACCGAAATCATGAAGGCATTGGGGCAGGACGGCACATCGTTGCAGACGCTCAACGACGCCTATAAGTCGATTATCAATCATGCGTTGGCTCTCGACCGTCGTACCCAGATCAACATAGCCAACTGCATTGCCGTGAACAAGCAGGTGACCTTCAAGAACGAGTATGCCACCGCCATGAAGGCCCTCTTCGAGGCACAGGTGGAGAGCATGGATTTCACGTCGCCCAAGACCCTGAGCAAGATCAACGGATGGTGTGCCAAGCAAACCGACGGCATGATTCCCAAGATTGTTGACCAGCTCGACGCCAATGCCACCGCAGTGCTGATGAACGCCATCTACTTCAACGGCACTTGGGCTTCCAAGTTCGACAAGAGCCAGACCAAGACGGAGAGGTTCCGCGGTTTCACCCGTGACATCAAGAAGGTCGACATGATGCAGCAGGAGCATAAGTTCATGTATGCCGACAATAAGGATTACGCCGCCGTGACCCTTCCTTACGGCAATGGCACCTACTCGATGACCATTATCCTGCCCGCTGAGGGCAAGTCGACCACTGATGTGGCGCAGCAGTTCAATGGCAAGAAGTTTGCCGAGCTGCAGGCCAGTATGACCGAGTGTTTGGTCGACCTGAAGCTGCCCCGCTTCTCCACCACTACCGAGACCCCGCTCAACCAGCCCATCTCAGCCCTTGGCGCCCCGTCGATCTTCCAAGCAGGTCAGGCCAATTTCAGCAATATGACCGACGCCCCCATGTATGTGTCGACCATGCTGCAAAAGGCAAAGATAGAGGTGAGTGAGAAGGGAACCAAGGCCGCCGCAGTCACCGCCGCCACCATGATGATGTCGATGTATCAGCCCGATGAGCCCCGCCACGTGGTGTTCCATGCCAACCGCCCGTTCATCTACATGATTACCGAGCGCGCTACCAACACCATCTTCTTCATCGGCCAATACACCGGCCCCACGGAGTAAGCATCCCCATCTTGCCAGGCACCGCCTTCGGCAAGCCTTCGAGCCATCCTTGTGATGCGCCTTTGCCTACGTAACGTTTCAGTATCTATATATCACTTGAAAAAATATTATCTTGCGACAGGACTTACTCTTCTTCCACGATTTGCGTGATGCGTCTGATGCTTCCGTTGCGTTGGCTGATGATGAGCGGTACACGTTCCACCACCACCATAGAAGTGTCGAGTCCCAATGCCTTTGGTTCGTCGATGCCTATCTTACTGATGAGTGCATACATACTCATTAGCAGGTTCTGCTGGCGGTTGACGGAACTCTCCGGATAATATACTCGGTGGATGATGATGAATCGGAAATCGCCAGGAATACCATTTTTGCGGAGCGACGGATAGGAGCTGGTCAGATCAACTTTTCCGTCAGCCACAAGGTCTTCCACCACTTGCCTCAAGTAGAGACTCACCCGGGGCTCTATGCGGAAACCAATGCGCATCGTAATGCTGTAGAGGGTGTCGGGTACTAGGGTATCAAATCTGTACTCCAACGTGTCTGGCGTATCGGCAAACTCCATGTTGATAAGCCAGTAGTGGTCAGCACGTTTAGGCTGCTTGTTGATGATGGAGTAGAGCAGTTTGTTGTCTACGGTGCCTTCCTTGTTGGCATGGTTTATATAGACAAGGTTGGAGGCGTACTTGGGGATACTCTTGTCTGCCTTGATGTCGGATATAATCTGATAGTAGTCATCCAGAGGTTTGGTTCTGATATAATGGTGGCGTATCTTCATGGCTCTAACCCATACATACATCATCAGAAACAGGATTCCGCCAATAAGCATCGTACACCATCCTCCTGCGAGGAATTTCGACAGGTTGGCTGCCAGGAAGATTGCCTCGATGGTGCAGTATGCGCCCATAAACAATATCGTGAGGACTCGCGACACACCCTTGCTGTGCAGGTAGAAACCGAGAAGCAGGGTGGTCATCAGCATGGTGATGGTGATGGCGAGTCCGTAGGCTGCCTCCATGTGTGAGGAGTCGCGAAACAGCAGGATGATGATGACCACACCTATATACATGGCAAGGTTGATCATCGGGATATAGAGCTGTCCCTTTACATGTGTAGGATGCTTGATTCGCATGCGGGGCCAGAAGTGCAGGTTCATGGCTTCGCTCAATATGGAGAATGTTCCGCTGATAAGTGCCTGACTTGCAACGATAGCCGCACCCGTGGCCATGATGATGGCGAAGATAAGCATGCTCTGCGGCATGATGGAAAAGAAAGGATTCACGGACAAGGCTGCCGGCACATTGTTCAGCACCCATGCTCCCTGTCCCAGATAGTTGAGAATTAGCATGGTCTTTACAAAGGCCCAGCTGATGGTGATGTTTTTCCTGCCGCAATGTCCCAGGTCGGAATATAGAGCCTCTGCACCCGTGGTACAGAGGAATACGGCGCCCAGGATTAAGAACCATTCAGGAGACTTTGTCAGCAGAACAATAGCGTAATAGGGATTGAAAGCCTTCATTATCATGGGGTAAGATGTGATGCTGACGGCTCCCGCCACGCCAAGCAGCAGAAACCATAGCAGCATGAACACTCCAAACGACTTGCCAATGTTCTCTGTGCCAAACCGTTGCACGAAGAAGATGATGGTGATGATGGCAAGCGTAATTGGAATGACCGGCAGATCAGGACTGATGCTTTCGAGTCCTTCGATGGCTGTAGTGACCGTGATGGCCGGGGTGATGATTCCGTCTGCCAGCAAGGTGCTTGCGCCAATGATAGCCAATATGTAAATCCACTTGCTCTTGAGTCGGCGCAGAAGAGCGTAGAGAGCGAGAATGCCTCCTTCGCCATTGTTGTCGGCTCGCAGAGCCACGCATACGTATTTGATGGTGGTCTGTAGGGTGAGTGTCCAGATGATGCATGACAATGCGCCCAGGATGGTGCTCTCGTCGATGGTTTCTCCAGTATGGAGGATGGCCTTCATCACATAGAGGGGTGATGTTCCGATGTCGCCAAACACGATGCCCAATGTGACGAGCAATCCAAGAAAGCCTACTTTATGATGATTGCAGGCTACCGATTTATCTGTCTCTTCTCTCATTTTAATTCTCTTTTTAATTTTAAAAAAATATTAAATTAGCGTGCAAAGGTATAAACATGAGAGATAAGACAGGATTTGTTTAACAAGATTTATCGGATTTAACATGTAGAAAATTCCAAGAGGAATATAAGAATGGTGTGTATTTTCCGTCAGTGGCAATTCCCTTGAATACCTTATTGGCATATATCCTGAGATTATGGTATACGGGTATCATCGTGGAATCAACGAATCCAGCAAATTTCCTGCATTTTCTGCATCAAAATGTTTGCAAAACTCGTCTATAATTCAAAATAATTCTGTAACTTTGTAATCGGTAGTCATATCAAATATATTTGTAACTTGTTGTAAATCACCTATAAAGGTACAAAATATTTGTGAGAC
>JABLTN010108488.1_pt1 | contig 84117 bp, 48 predicted proteins | sample 7160141 | NCBI WGS metagenome assembly JABLTN01 (sample SAMN14651226, study PRJNA627086) | human gut metagenome | isolation source: feces | host: Homo sapiens | reverse complement strand
GACAGATGAGTTGCTCAGTACAGGACATTGCAAGATGGATACCATCGTGAATGGTGCGTCTGCCAACTTTTTCGGCAACGAAGAGGATACGTTGAGAGAGTTGACTGATACGCTCGACGATGGCACGTCGTGGGCGGAAGGCTATCTGCACAACAAGGCGTACGACCATTTGTGTATCTGTTATGCGATGCATGCCTTGCATACTCATGAGCCTTGGTGCCTGCCTGATATTCTCCGCATGGATGATTTCACTATCAATGTGAAATTGAATTATAAGCGCAGCGTGTCAGAGCAGCGAGATATTCATTATCCTGATGTAAACGAGAATGACCCTCATTGGCCTGAGGGTTGATTTTATCTTTTATACAAGATAAATTTGCTATTTTTGCGAAAAAATCTTTTCAATATAAGGAAACTGATATAATAATAAATATTTTATAAACTTCTGCTTTCGAAACCTATGTTTCGGAAATGATTGTATAGAGATTAATGATATTATTGATTATAATATCATATCAAATGCTTTGATAATCAATACATTTATATTATCTTTGCGTTCGAAACCGTTGTTTCTGAAACGTAGGTTTCGAAAACGAGGTCCATTATACAAGATAGAAACGAAATTTTCAGTGGTTTTATCTTTTATACAAGATAAATTCGGGAACAAAGTTTCTTTTTTTTTATCTGCCATGCCACTATTTGGCACAGCTTCGTAGTATCTTTGCAACCGTAAAACAAAAATAATAACATGGCGACTATAGGGAAGACAGAGAAATTGAAGTGTATCTGCAATCCATGAACCATTATGGACTTGTAGGGGTTGCAACTTATCAATACCTTTGTCCTGCCAAACCAGAATCGGTCATCAGGAATGCAATATCCACAAGCAGACGGGGCGATTGGGGGCTATAGTCCAAACACGAAAGGAATAGCTTATGTTTAGAGGAATGACAAAATTTGTCTGCGATGACTGCGGACATAAATTCAAGGGAATGGACTGTGAGTATTGCGCCACGGTGTTCACCGCCCCGGTAAAATGCCCAGAATGCGGCAGCTGGCACACCCGACCTTCTTCCGGTTTGTTTTTCAGTTCTAACAAATACATCTATAAGGAGATCTGGAAGACATTGGATGAAAAAATGAACAACACTGAAAAACAATAATATATGAACGACGGATTATTCTTTCGTCCCTTCGTCGGCTCGTCATACGCCGACGGAGGACTCTTCGGCAAGCGCATAATGGTGCTTGGCGAGAGCCACTACTGTGATGAGGGCTGCGCCGACTGCGGTGACTGCCTTCGTCATCGGGAGTGTATGGAGTTCACCAATGGTGTAGTGAAGCAATATCTCGACGACAGAGTGGAGCGGCAGAGATGGATGCAGACGCTGCTGAAGTTCGAGCGCTCGCTCGTGGGCAGGGAGACCGACCAGACATTGAGACAGAGGATATGGCAGTCGGTGGTGTTCTACAACTATCTGCAAGTGGCAATGGGAGGTCCGCGTGAGGCTGGTACTTCTGCGCAATACCGCCAAGCCGGCGAGGCACTGTTCTGCATGATGGAAAGATACCAGCCCGAATATCTCATCGCATGGGGCAACCGCCTGTGGGACAAGCTTCCCGGCGAGCGCTGGACCGACGGCAGGGACATCATCGTGGATGGCTATCGCGTGGCAACAGGGACTTATACTCTGGCAAGCGGCAGACGGGTGAAGGTGATGGCTGTGAACCATCCGTCGGTGGGCTATTCGTGGGACTACTGGCACAGGGTGATAACGGAATTCTTGGGATAAAGGAGACGATATGGACAACAGAGTGAAATTCTATAGCTGGCTGATAACGCAGCTTAGTCGCCGGCCCATGACATTTGCTGAGATTGCCGATGCCTGGATGGATGCTACGGCTAATGTTTACAGGGAGGAGCTGCCGCTGCGCACGTTCCACCGCTACCGCAAGTGTATAGAGTCGCAGCTTGGCATCATGGTGGAATGTGGCGGCAAGGCTGACGGCTATCGCTATTACTTGAAGAAAGACCCCGTGGAATGTGACGAGATAACGGAGTGGATGCTCAGTGCCTTGCGACTGGCATCGCTGCACGACATGCTGCAATACCACAACAAGGTGATGCTCGAGTCACCACCCCACAACTCCGAATACCTCGAAGACATACTCTCTGCTATAGACAAGCAGTATCTGCTAAAATTCCACTACGCCACGCCATTCGGCGTGGAGAAGGACTTTGCCTTGTTGCCTGCTTTCGTGAGGTTATTCAAGCAGCGCTGGTATGTCATTGGAGTGAACGAGAAAGAAGAGGTGCGCTGTCTGCCGTTCGACCGCATCACCTTCATGGAGACAGTATGCAAGAAACATCCTCTGCCGGCAAAGATAAAGCGGCAGCTCAACCCCGAAAACTACTTCGACGGTTGTTTCGGCATCATGCGTATGGAGGAGGAACCTATAGAGAAGGTGCGCATACGTGTATTCTATCCGGAATACAACTATATAGAGGAGGTGCCGCTCCACGACAGTCAGGAGAAGGTCGGCGAGTATGCCGACGGTGCGTATCGTGAATACACGCTCCGTGTGCGCCCCACCCGCGACTTCCTGCAGGAACTGCTGTGGCACGGACGCAACATCATGGTATTGAAGCCGGAAAACCTGCGGCAGAAGATGATTGCAATATTGAAAGACATGACGAAGAGCTACGAAACGGGAGAGTGTCTCAACGGAGAATAAACACCTAACGCCCTAATGAACGATTTGGGGTAATCCTCATCACCTGTCCCATTGATTATAGTCGATGACACTGTTGTTATCCTGGCGGTTTGCCTTGCAGCCGCTTGGCTGACTTACAGTGTCATTCTCTTTATCAGCATCTTGGCTGCGGATGAAGAGCGATACTGCGAGTATGCAGACAAGCGCTGCCACGAGGGCAATGAGGAAGGAGATGATGCGGAGGTCACGTTGGCTCCTCATGAAGCGATTGCGCAAGGCTTCTATACTGTCGGGGCGCTGCGAGGCATCCTTCACGGTGCATATCCGCGACATCCTGCGCAGTTTCTTGCTGCCCGCAGCCACTGCCATATCCTCCATCACCATACCGAGAGAATATATGTCAGCCACAGGTTCTGCTACGGCACCCTCCAGAAGCTGCTCCGGGGCAAGGTATCTGTAAGTGCCTGCCGGCATCTTCAACACTTCAAAGAGGTCGCTGTCGGAAAGTCCGAAGTCTATTATCTTCACGTTCTTCCCCATGTGTGTCACCATGATGTTCGCCGGTTTTATGTCGCGGTGTATAATCTGCTTGCTGTGCATATAATCCAATGCGTCCATCATCTGCGACACTATTCTGAAGGCAAGTTCTGAGGAGAGTCTCTTTTCATCTATCAGCGTCTGCAGCGTGTCGCCGTCCACCTGTTCCATCACAATGGTATATCCCATGCCGGCAAAGCGCTCCATGGCAAAGGTGCGGCAGATGTACGGATGTTCGAGTTGCAGACCGATTTCAAACTCTTTCACTATCGCCTGCTGATATATGGGAGTGAGGAGGAAATCCTCTTTCAGACATTTCAGCATGTAGCGTTTGCCATACCTCGTGGCTGCAAACAGGCGTGTAGGTCCGGAATTTGAAACATAACACTCCTTGATGTTGCCAAATCCCTTCTCTTCAGGCATAGGGTCGGCAGCCATCTCCTTGTCTATCGACTCGGTGAAGCCTGATGTGTAGTCGCAGTCCAGAGAACCTGCAGCGTCGGTTATTTGTTTTGAATCGTCTTGCATAATGTAATACCATATCGGCAATCAGCCTGTTTATTTTTTCAGCTTCAATACGGTGAGTCCGCCGTTGCGGCCAGCCACGAAAGGCATGGTATGTTCGCCATTCCTGTCTATATACGGCAGCAGCAGCGGCTGTCCCTTGATGAAACATCCCGTGCAGAAGCGGTCGCCACTAAGCAGTTTGCTGTTTGCCGATGCCACCACCTCATATATGCTGTTTCCCATATAACGCAGAGTTATCAGGCGGTTGGGGCTCCACCCTATCATTATCTCCATGCCTACGGTCAGTTCTCCGCTCGTCAGCTGGTCTGCCATGAAGAAAGAGGAGTTGTATTTCGTGCTGCTCTTCAGCCAAAACACGAAAGCCTTGTAGTCGGCATGTCCGGCGTATTGCGCCAACAGGTCGAGAGTGGAAATCCTCGGCTTGTGGTCGTCAGCCACATATCCGTACAGGCGCTTCATGGTGGATGCCGAAATATTCTTTCCAGCCTTCTTCCTAAGATAGAGTGAAAACTCTTCAAAGTCGGTCGTCGTACTCAGAGACTTTCCGTATTTCTCCTCAATGAGCAGTTTCAGTTCTTCTATTTCTGGTGTCGTCATAATCAGTCTGTAATGATGTTCTTGAATAATTTCCAACCGTCGCTCGCCTTGTAGATGTTTACCCTTCCTTTGGGCACATGCACACGGCAGGTTCCGAAGATGCCTGTTCCTTCGATAGCAAAAGTCTTGGCATTGCATACCGGCGGCAGTTGGGCATCCACATATATGTCGGTGAGCGGACAGTCGGAGAAGGCATAGTCGGAAATCATCTCCGTCTTGCTGCCAAGGCGCACCACACGGAGCTGCTTGCAGCCCTGGAAGGTTGCCGTAGGCACCAAGCGCAGACCGCCCGGCATTCTCACCTCCTTCACCTTGCTGTCAATGAAGACGCCGGTACCGAGCGTGGTGATGTTGTCCGGAAACGTGAATGTCTCTATGCTGCACTCCCTGAAGGCGTAGTTGCCGATGGATGTGACAGTAGGCGGCAATGTATAGCTTCCGCTCTTGCCCATCGGGAACCATACGATGCGTGTGGCATCGGCATTGAGCAGCACGCCGTCCTTGCCGATATAATGGGTGTTGGCTCCCGACACGCTGATGCCCCGCAATGCCGAACAGCCGCTTGACGGCAATACGGATGCTGCCGATGCCGGTATGCTGATGCCTTCGAGAGCTGTGCAACGGGCAAAGGCATCCTTCTCTATCGTTGTAGTGCCAGTAGGCAAGGCTATCTTCACCAGACTTTCACAACCGGCGAACAACCCTTGTCCCACGACATTGTCTGAGGCATATCTAGAACCGTCGTAGGGGTCGCCTCCTGCAACTATCCTGGCATCCGTCAGGTCTGCATCAGAAAGTCTGCCTGCCGTCGCCGCATCATCAAGTCCACGGCCCATCATCTCTCTCAGGCAACGCAGGTCGTCACCATTCAAAGATCCCGCTATTGAGAGTCTGGTATAGGTATACAGTCCCTTGCCCAACAACGAGCGCAGCTGTCCCGCCTCACCGAGCATTACGGCATCACCGGTGGTGAATGTTATCGGTGTTCCTATGGTTTCGCCCATCCGGCTCTTGGCGTATGGCCATATCAGATACGTGGCATTACGATTGAGGTCGGAAATCAAGAGAGTCTGCCGTCCCTTGCCTTTCTGACAGTCTGTGAGCTGTACTCTCTGTCTGTCTTCGGCAGCAGAGGAAAGGGCATACAGGCATCCGGTCTCCGTTATTGTCTCTCCGCCATCGTCGGTTATCTCATAACTGACAATCACGCTCATCGGTCCGTGGCTGACGATGCTTGCCTCGCTCACCGATGGCTTCTCGTTGGGCAGCGTTGTGAAGGTCATCGTGTTTCCCTCTACTGTCGTCCTTCCGTTGTAGCCCTCAAGCATATAATAATAAGTGGTGGCAGGGATGAGTCCTGTGATTCGTGCCGTAGCCGACGGAGTGTTGCCGCCGGCAGCCGGTATAGTCTGACTCATCTCCTCCGTCATGCCGTATCTGAAACACAGCTGCGGCATCTCCGTCTCGCCTTCTACCATGGCAGAACCATTAAGCGTGGCTTCCGTACGTGTAATTTCTGTGGCTGGCAGCGTGGCGATGTGCGGCTCCAGATAGTCGGGTTTGTCGCTGGCACACGAGAAGAGGCAAGCGACAAGCAGCATGCAACAAAGAGCCGACAGCTGCTGACTGGCAATTCGCCACAAGGATATATGACGAGCGTTACGCCATATTATTGGTATGCATTTGTCATTTCTCATTCTTATCCCTCCATAGTTTTATACCCACACCAAGACTTCCCTGCCATTGCTTCCCGGCAATGGTGACGGCAGATGCCGACACGGCGATACGACCGAACGACAGGAGCGCACCAGCCTCGCCTGCCACTCCCTTATGGGTAAGTCCGTTGTTCTGCATATATCCGCCGCCCTCGCTCTCTGCCAACTGCCATGCCACGGCACTGCGACCATATCCAATGCCCTCGAAGAGAGACAGGTTTCTGGTCAGACGGTGTACTGCTCCGGCGGTCACGGTGTAATGGCTTTTGGCAGTATTGCCGGAATAATATGGTTTCTCTGCTGCTCCGCCTATGCTGCCATCTTTTGAGCAACTGCCGCGAGTGGTGCCTATACTACCGAAATCGGTGCTGGCATGAACAAAGAATCCATGGCGACGCATCATGGCAAAGAAGACTCCATACGACGGTCCGTTGTCGTGGGCGATGACGGTGGCAAGGGCATATAGGGACAAGGGCAATCTGGGTCTGGTCTTGGCCACGGTGACGGTATCTACTACTGTCCTCACCTGCACGATGGTGTCGTGGTGCTCCGTAACGGTGGGCTTCGGCAGAGTCAGTTTCATCTCATAGGTCATGCGGCTTTCCAATGCCATCCCCAACTTATAGTCGCGAAGCACGCCCCAATCAGGATGCTTCAGCGTTATCATCTTGGTTCCCTTCGGCAGATAAAGCCATATCTCGCCCACCTCGTCCTTGCGCTTCACTATGCCCAAAGGTGTGGAAAAGGCAAAGTCAGCCGGAGCCTCAACCTTCACCAGGGCACAAGCCTCATCATTGAGGTCGCGCACGCTGTTGACAAAGGCACTCACGTCGTTGGGCAGGATACGGAAACTGCTCACCGAGAATTCTTGTGAGAGTGCACTGCCTGCACTAAGCAGCCATAAGCAGACGACAAAGAGCAGTCTGCCGGCATTGCCAAAGGATGATGTTCTTTTCATATATTATATATAGTGAACTCGTATTTTATATAGTGAACTTGTTATATTATTTTTCTTTATCCCGAATCGGTAAGCAAACCATTTGGGGAGGATATTCATAGTCCTGGATTTCTGCTGACGCATTTGTCACTGCAGATTGAAATCCTGTATGCTTATCACGTCAGCACCATCGGCAACAGTGGATGCCGGCTGCCAGGTGCGGACATGAATCACGGGCATCGACTTGTCTGTGAAGTCCCACAACAGGAACAGATACCCGTCGTCGCTGTAGCGGTCGCTGCTGTAGCGCTGCCGCAGCGTTACGCCATAGATGCCGTCCATCGTGGGATGGCGAAGGATGCGGAAACCGGAGAACTTCACGTCAATCTTACTGTTTGAGGCAAACACCTTGGTGAGGCGTGCCATATATTGCTGCTTGGAGTGGATGGCGTAGCTCACCCGTGGTTCTGCTATACACTTGCCGTCTGTCGTGGCTGTCTTCACCACATTGCCCACGATAATCAGTGCCTTGTCGCTGAACACCTGGCGCAGGAAATCAATGTCTTTTGTAGTGTATGCAGAGCGCAGATGCTCACAGTAGTTGAGTATCGTGTGGCGCCTCTTGGCATCCTGCTCCGTCAACTTGCCCTGCAATATCTTCGATGCCTCCTTGAAGAACGCATGGTCTTTCGCTATGGTCTTCAGTGGCACTTGTGATATAGACAGGCTTCTCCGCCCTGCTCCCGACGGCTTTGAAGCACCTCCGCCGGACAAGGATCCGGATGCCTCGCCATACTCCTGTCGGGCAGAAGCCTCGTCGGAGGTGGCAAACCGTGCCGTAGTTCCTGTGGCAACCTGTTCTGGGATACTCGCCTTACCCTCGTCAAAGAAGGTCACGATGCCCTGGCGGTCGATATACCCTTCGCGCCTGGAATCCTCTTCTCTGAAACGGAGCCTGCCGCCGCGATAGCGGGTATCGATGATGCAGCCACGCAGGGGCACTGCAAACACCACGTTTCCCCTGTCGTCCTCAACGACATATTTCTTTTCCTTTCCGGCAAATGCCTGTTCCACCAATTCCAGTCCCTCGCTCACGCCATACCTCGTCTCGCTCTGTGGCTTGCCTTCTTCAGTGAGAGCAGGCAGCCACAACGCCACGAGCCACAGACAGAGCAAGATGGCAAAGGCGGACAATATGCTGATAGTCTTCTTCATTTACGGTATAAGGTGTTTTATTGCCATTCCTTTATGTCCCCACCTATCTCTATTCTTATATTGTCGGGATTGTTGGGGATAATCAGGTTCACGAGATGCTCCATGCCGGGTTTGAACTGGAACTTGCTTTCATACAGATAACTCATGTTGTGCATGACGACTTCGATGAGCGGCATGCGGTTCTCTATGCGCTGCGGCACGATGATGGCAGAATACAGGTAGTCGCCGTCGTGATGTGCAGTGATAGTCTGCCTTACAGCCTTCGCATTGCGTGTTGTCACCCCTGCCTGAAGGTCTATCGTTGCCTCCGGCACGGTGTTATGCACATATACGGTGGCGTTTACAGGCATCTCGCCCTCAAAGTCCTCACCTTTTATCAGCCTTATCGTGAGTTTGCTCATGATATGTCTGAAGATGAGGTTCACCGGTTCGTCGGATGCCGCCACGCCCTTACATGTGGCATGGAGCAGATCGCTCGCCTCATAACCACCGGGGGTTGTTGCCGTCTTCTCCGTGTTCTGGTCGAGACTGACGCTGAACGGCTGGTCTTCAATGCTGCTCAGGCTGTTGATATATGGATAGTAGGCATACACATTGTATGTGCCATCGTCCCAATACAGTGTTCTGGCTGCCGTCCACCCGTTGCCGCTGAATGTCATTGCCTCGTTGTTCACCACGTTGCCACCCAGCTGCAGTGGCTTGTCTGCCTGTGTCACGAAGATGCCCACCTTGTCGCCTTCCTCAAAATCCGTTGCCGTAGCATCCACCTTCTGGGCGGGATGGCTCATCACCAGCTTCATCTCCATGTTTTCTGTATCTGTCGGCTCATCCGTAGGCAGGATGTCCTGGCTGCACGATGTCATCCCGGCTACGGTCAGCACCAATGCCATATATATAATAGTATGTATCTTCATCTTCTAATCTAAATTGTATCCAATGGTCATTATCTGTGTCTTCTCACCTTCGCCATACGCAGCGGACTGCCCCTGCGTATCACGGGTCTGTGCTGATAGGTGATGGCAGACCGCTGCGATGCCCTACCCCATGCCGAAACCCTGGCTGGACTTTGCGCCACACCGACGTCACGCTTGTCGTGCTTCACGAAATCTTCAAACGAGAATGTCTCTCCGGCATATCGCTTTATCCTCTTCACGATACTCTCGCGGCTTATCGTGTTGTAATATGGTATGTCGTTGTTCATACATGAGTTCTGCTCTGAACGGTAGACACCGCGGGAGTGCATGAAACCGCCTTCATACACGTCAACGATATCACTGTAGCGGCTGTCGCTTATGAGATGGCTCCACCCCACTCCATGTATCTTGCCCGACAGCGAGAGGTTGTCATACCATCCATAGCTCTTGGCGGTGTTCAGTTCGTCTACGTGGCCGCAGCAGCTGCATCCGCAAGCGTCGATGAAGGCGTTGTGGCAGATGGCTTCCTCACCGAGCTTTCCGAAGCCATGACCGCCTGCCTCATGCTGCACCACGCCCCGGGAGTCGAGTGGATAGCCGTAGGTGCTGAGCGGACAGAAGGAGATTGCCGACCCGTCTGCCCACATCTGCGTTATGCCGCCATAGTCGGTGGAGTTGGGCACTACGATGATGAGAGTCTGACAGAGGTTGTCTTTCGTAACGGTGGGTGCTCCCAGGGCGTAAGAGAATATCTCGTCGTATTCGGCTTTCAGTCCGGAGCCTCCCGTAAAGGTGGTGCCGAAGCGGTTGTAGCGGATGGTATTCACCGAACCGATGCCCGACTCCGTGGACAGCGGCATGGCGGTGTAGACGTTGAAATACTGGCGGTAGGTTTTGTATGGCTCTATACCGAAGAAATATTCCATCTCCTGATTCATCACTTTCAGATATTCGCCAGAGGCTATTTCGTTGGCGTCATAACCGTCGCCAAGCAGTACGATGTTGATGCCACCACGGTTGCCGCGTGTCGCCTTCTGTAGCGTCACCCATTCGTCCTCGCCATACTGGTAGCCATACTGCGAAACGCTGCATTCATGGGTGTAGTCCTTATCTTTCAACCGGAACACCACCTTTCCGTCGCGCTTGCTGCCGGAGCTTTTCGCCGTTGCCTTGATGGTGATTGTAACATTAGTCTTCTTGTTGCCGCTCATTGGCGACACCTCACACCAGTCTGGCTTGCTTGCCACCTCCCATTCGCCTTCGGCATTGACGGTGACGGTCTGCTTATGCTCCGTACTGAGGGCGCAAGCTACAGAGGGGCTACATGTCAGTTCGTGGTGGGCGGCGATGCGCTTGAAGTCGCACCAGCCCTGTGCTGTCTGATAATGGGCTACGGCAGAAGACGGCACCTCAACGGTGAAATTGTCCTTTGCCACTCCATCAAAGGCACCGCTTTCTATACGGGGAGGCATAGTGCCACGACATACTATCGAACCGATGCCGAAACAACTGTTGAATGCTCTCTGGCGTATCGTCTCCATAGACTCAGGGAAGACGACACCCTCGAGCATCTTGCAACCTGTGAACGCATCTTCACCGATGCTCTCAATGCCATCCGGGAGATTAAGTATGCCTGTGATGCGATCATTGTTAGCAAACGCATTACTACCTATATGCGTGACTTCCGATGGCAACTTCAGTTCACCAGAAAAATCATTATTAGAAAAGGCATAGTTTGAGATTATCGTCAGATTTTTGGGTAAGCGAAGTTCTCCCTTAAAATGACAGTCACTAAAAGATGCTTCGCCTAAATTCGTTATTCCGTCATGAAGCATAAGCGTACCGTTGAAACCACTTTCATTAAAGGCGCCCACTGGGATTGTGGATAATCCTTGCGGTATTGACAACGACCCTGTCATTCCACTGCATCCTTGAAAGGCACATCTGCCCATATATTTCAGCTTCTCAGGCAGTCGTAACTCGCCATAAAATCCAGAACACCCAGAGAAGCAATAACCTCTAATCAGTTCGATATTATTAGGCAACACGAGGTTTCCCGTCAAGTTGCTGCAGTCTTGGAACACACCACCATAATAGTCGGTACCTTCGTCTGCGGAATCATCGTTCCAGTTGTTACCTAGTTTTTTCAATGTAGAGGGGAGCGTGAGCGTGCCGTTCAGTCCGCTACAGCCATGGAAAGCACCACGTCTTATCTCCGTCACTCCCTCAGGAATGATAAGTGAGCCGGTAAGATATTGGCATTTATAGAAGGCATTACCACCAATAGCCCTAAGATGGTCGGGGAGTATTAGATAATTAAGACTCTGGCTGCCAGAAATTGTCGCATTATAGTAGAAAGCGCTACCCGGTATCTGGTCGTCATATCCTTCTTCGCCCTCACCTGGTTTGCAAGATGCCTTGATGCGCACTTCTTTAAGATTCAGGGCTGAGAGTCTCGGCATGTGGTCGCGCATGAAGTAGAAGTCCTCGGAGTTTATCTCGCCGGTAATCTTCAGATTCTTCACTTTTTCATAGTCCTTGCCAATGGCTGCGATGGCGTCTTTCAGTTTGCCGGGAGTGGAATTCACCACGATAAATTCCTTTGCCGTGGCGTTGTGGCTTACGAGGTCGCTTTCCCATTCGCTGATGCTCGCCGACACAAGCGTCAGCTTATACTGGCCGCTGACTTCCTGCTTGTCCACCTTGATACTGAAGTTCATCATATAGCCCGCCTTGTATTCAAAGGCAGCTGGCTTGGAGAATTTGAATGGCGTTCCGCCGATGGTGATGCTGAAGAGCGTCGTTCCGGCGGATACGGTCTGCGGCACCACGATGGCGCGCCACTCGTTGCCGGTGCGCGACGGTATCGTGGCTGTATTCTCCACATCGCCCGCCACGCTAACAGTGCCCTCTGCAAGGTTGATGCTTGCCTTGCGTGCCACGTTTGGCACGAGCACTATCTTCTCCGTGTTTGCCCATTCCTCAGCGGTGAAGCCCGAACCTTGTACCAGTGTGACACGGGCGTTCGACATGCGGTGTGACAACGGCAAGCGTATCACGCTGGTGGTAGGAGCCACATCGGCTACCTTTCCCCAAAGGAAGTCGCTTGCCTCGTAACCGCCCATCTCGCCATCGGCAGAAGGTTTGCTCTGGTCTTTCTGCACTTCAAACTGATAGTCGTCGATGCTCTCGGGAGCGGCAAACGGATAATATCCATATACGTCTATTGGCGTATGCTTGTCTTTCCAATACAGATCGTAAGCACCGGTCCACTTGTTTGCGGACTCTTCGAAGGTGTAGCGCACGTTGTCGCCACGGTTGCCGCTGGGTTTCAAGGTGCCGGGCTTGCCGCCCTCGTAGTCCACCACATACACGCCCATCATGTCGCCGTCGCAGAAGCCGCTGTCGTTCACTCTCATCACTGAGAGCTGCTCGATGTCTGCCGCCAGTCTGATATTGGCGCCATCGTTCTGCCCACCGTCCTCAAAGAGGCTGTCGCTGCAGCTGCTGAGCGTTGCCGCCACTATGGTGATGATATAGAAGATGATGTTCTTGCTTATCTTTTTCATATTTGTCTTTTTTCTATTCCGGTTCTGCTACTCCGCCATAATCAACGCCGTCGTCCTGCCATTTCACGATGCTGGCATTTATACCACTGTTTGTCTTGCCCAATGTCACTGTCAGCTGGTAGCTGTGTCCCTGCTCCAAGGCTTTTAGCTTAGGGCCTTTCGGCAGGTGGTAATCCGTACCGTCCACCGTCACCGTTATCAGGTAGCCGTCGTCCAGGGTCTGCGGTACTACGAGCGCCTTGTATCCGTCGTTGTCTTTCATCGGTATGACATAGCCCTTGCCGCCGGTGGCTGTCACGATGCCGGAAGCTATATTGGCGACGGCCTGCGTCTTCACGTCGTTTATCCTTACGCTGACATTTGCTTTCGCCAACGAGGCTGCGGTAAATCCCTTGCCGGCAGCCAGAGTGATGACGACCTGCGCCATCATGTGCTTGGCTCCGATGTTCACGGCTTCTTCGCTCGGCGCCACATCAAGGGTCTTGCCGATGAGCAGTTCGCTTGCCTTGTAGTCTGCCCCTGCACTTTGGTCTGTCTTCACGCTCCACGGCAGAGCATCAACACTCGCTATCGTGGCGGTGTATGGATAATACATATAGAAGTCGGCATGCGTAATGTCGTCTTTCCAGTATTCCTGCACCGCTGAGGTCCAAGTGCCATGAAAGGTATACATGCTGTTGTCTATATAGTTGCCTTGGGCTTTTAGTCCGACCGCAGAACCGTCGGCATTGCGGTTTACCACAAACACGCCTATCCTGTCGCCCGTCTCGAAGGCATTGTCTAAGGCACGCTTCTCCGGCATGCTGCTGATGCGTATCGGCAACTGCTCCACCGGTTCGGGTGGAGTTGGCGGCGTGACAGGAACGTCGTCGACTCCGTTCTCTGACGAGCAGGCACACAACATCCCGGCACAAGCCGACATGATGATATGTTTCAGTGTAGAAGTATCTATGTAATTCACCATTCTTAGTTCTTTTCTTCTATAAGGGCATCACGCATCAAAACAGAAACGAGCCCTTCTTTTTCTTGCTTTTCGTTTTTTTAAAGCGTAAAGGTAAACAATTTTTATGAATATTTCGGTTCTGCCCTCCACTTTTTATGATAATGAACTATTATGGACTTGACTGATATGTCAATATTTACTAATTTTGACGACAGAAAGTGTGAATGTTATAAAGCAAGTATAACAAAATAACTATTGGAATTATGAAAAAACTACCAATCCTATTATTGGCTGCATTACTGACGCTTTGTTCATGCAGCAAGAGTTATCAAGAGTTAGTCAACGAGAAAGTGGAACAATACAAGAAGGAGGGCAAAATCATCCTTAACAAATCCGATGACCCTACCGGCAAAGAACACTATATCGTGTTTGCCGATGCTAAACAACAGTCTATCGGCGTGGACACGCTGGGAGAAGAGGCGCTGGTAATAAAGCTCGCTGACGTGAAAGAACAGGAAATCGGTCTCTCAGACGCTCAAGGCAGCGACACTTTTTCTATATATAGCACAAAGAGTGAACCGAAAGCGACAAGCATCCACGTCGTAGACAGCACTACTTTCAAGGACATCGGTTACAATAATGAAGAGGAAATGACAGTGGAGTGCTATAAAGACAAATATATCCTGATGACCAGCAATAAGGATGATTATGTCAGAAACAAGATTTTCTTCTTCAAACAGCCTTCCGTGATTTTCAATTCCTTTGACAATAAAATTGAAAAGGCTGATAATGGCGACCTGAACATCACTATAAAGTCTTCTGAGATGTTTGGAATGACAATGCTCGATCAGGAGTATGTACAAGCGATATTCCACGTAACACTAAATAGCGACGGTTTCATAAAGAAGCAAGACGACAATGTGAATTTCGGTGGGATAATGATTCCGACAAGTGCCTACGGCGATAATGAACAAATGGAACCATATCTCAACAGGATAGAAAACGACAGGGAGTCAAACTTTGACAGGGCATTGGAAAAAGAAAACGAATTCTTGGAGGAATGGCTTGTCAGCCACCCGGAGTACAGGAATTTGACTTTCTGTGAGCAGATTACAATATGTCACCAGGAGACCGGATTCAATTTCGACATCAACGGCAAAGCGTGCAGAGAAGCCGGACAATGATAGATGCCGGGCATACCGAAAGTAAAACGACCGCAAGTATTGGTTGACATTGCCGTTACAAAAGCCCGGCATCGTTCCATTTCGGAATACAGGTATGACTTAATATCTGAGGTTACACGTTTGCAAACAACCAATAGCAACTCAATAATCAACTACGCCATGCTTCTTTCTCTTGGCTATATCAGTGAGGCTACAACCTATGCCGAGTCATGTGGCGGTGGCGGTTCGCCAGGCTTTGGTTGGAGACGTGACAAGGATGAAGACGATGATCATTGGTGGCGCAGGTGCATTGCAGTATCGGCTGCGATGATGCGACCTGCGATGTATCGGATGCGACGTGGCAGATGATATAAGCAAGTGACTCTTCAGATAAAATGTCATTACAATTTTATCTGAAGAATCACTTGTAAAGAACGACCGAAAGAACGACTTAAAACGACCGAAAATAGCCGAGAACGACCGCAACGACCGCAAAAACGACCGCAATGACCGCAAAAACGACCGCACTCCTACAGTACGATGCTCATTGTCAATATCGTAATCAGGCATGGGGAAGAAACGATTGCGTTGTTCAGTGTAAATCTTCTTGATGCCACGTCCTACGGTATCAATCATGTTGAAGTTGACCATGCCTCGGCATAAGCATTCGTTGCGATAGTGAAACTGAGGACCTTTATGCTCCAAAGCATTCTCTATGGTGCCGGGAATAAAGCTACCGCCATTGCCATAGTATAAGGTGCTGTTGCGTATCTTGCCCAACACCTTATCTACAGTCAAGATGAAAGGAATGGAGAAGTGTTCATAATCTTGCACAATACCTTCTTCATCTTCCCAAGTCCAAGTGATTTGGGCTACGGCAGGATATATGCTTATTTGTATGTCTGGTGATTTGCCTCCAGTAATTTGTGCCGTTTCAAACGGCACAAATTATATGAAGGCTTTGATATCATATCAAGAGGATAAGATAGTATGTGAAAGTCAATTATTTCGCATACAATCTTATTTTTCCTTTTCCAAAAAGGAAGCAATAAAAAAGAAAAGCAAAAAAGCGACTTCGCTGATAGTCAATCATTTACGGGTCTTTTAACAAATTTTGCTTTTTCGAACCTTTTTTTTTATGCCACTATTTGATATAGTATTTACTATCAAAACGTGTTCCTTCTTTCTCTATATCAGTTCCTATCATATTGTATAGTTGCTTTCTAATTTCTTTTATGTCAACATCAGGGATACGATTGGCAATATCTGAAATTTTACTCATTGGGTGCATGCGTATGTCTTCCTTGATGAGGGCTTTGAGTACATGAGGCTCTATCGTCTTCAATGTTGTTACGATATTTGACTTTGCATTACGTAACAAAGTTGGGTTGATTTGGAAGTATGATCCCTTTTTGACTCCACTTTTTGTTATCAAGTGACTTTTGTCCAAGTTGTCGATGTAGCTTCTTAGACGCTCCTCTGCGGAAAGTTGGAGTATCTTAGATAAGTCGGTGGCAGCTATACGCTTTTCTCTTGCAATGATACCAAATGCAATCTTGTTCTTTTGAGATAGCACCCTTTTCCTCACCTACACGTTGGATGTCTTCGCTTCTTACAGGTTCACATTTGTCTGCTACACGGATATACATTTTTCCGTCAGATGTTGTGGCGTAAGAATGAAGTGAAGGAAAAACAGTAATGGTAAAGTATTGGCTACCAGTTTCGTCCTCACAAACATCTCCAACGGCTAATCCCACATTGAAACAAAGACCACGCAAACGAGTAACAGCACTGTTTGCCTCTTCTTGAGGGATTATCTGGTTAGGGGCAGGTTTGCGAGTCTTATCCTCAACTCCAATCATTATTTGACCTCCTTGTGCATTGGCTAAAGCTACACAAGTAGTAGAGAGCTCTTTGAAACCTTTCTCCCCAGTTCGAATCTTTTGCAGACTCTTGTATTCTATCTTTTGTTGTTCTGTATTCATGTTTATTTATTTCTCCTAATTTTAATCGTTATACCCAAATCCGTTCCAGGCATCGAGGACGAGGCGCTTGGTGCGGTATTCTCCGTACTGGCGTATCTCGTTGTCTTTCAGCACAAGGATAGTTTTCTTTGATGCTTTCTAACTTCTACAAATATAATGCTTTTCTTTGAGGTATAACAACAAAAAGCGAACTTATTTGTCGCTTTGCTTTTACAAATTCTTTTGTGACATTGCCCTTTTCTTTTACGACATTAGAGTTTTCTTTTAAGAATACCATTCTTATAAAGTTGAACAGGTTGTTTTCCCAAGTCCCATCGTATGTCAATCAGTCGCTATAGCGTTGGTTGCCTATCAAATAGCGAGCTGTTGCGAATTAAAAACGGGTAAAAAAACATCCGGCAAACGGTGCGTCGATGCTCTCTTGCATCTCAGCCCGTCCGCCGGATGGACCTTTTCATTTAGCTTGAAGATATTCCGAAATATCCTTTCTGATATTGTGAGTCAATCTTTATGCGATGATGGGGTCGGTCTTCCTGCTTGTTGGAATACTATTTCTTGATATTCACCACGTTGCCGGTAGCCTTGTCCTTGATGACATACTGCTGTCCGGCTGGCAGAATGCTGAACACGCCCTTGCCCTCGACCACGAACTTGCCGTCCACGGTGTATACCTTGATGTCGGCATTCTCCAGTCCGCTTGCTGTCAGCACTCCGTTGATGTCCGTCGACATGAGCGTCACCTTGTTGGATGCCGCCGACTCGCCGTGGCTGTAGACCACCGTGACGAAGTATGTATGTTCAGCCACAGGAATCTGTTCGATGTCGGTGTAGCTGGTCTTCGAGGTGTCAACCTTTGCCACAAACTTGTCGTCGCGGTATATGTTGTAGGCAAGCGGTGTGGCATCGTAGTTCTTCACGCCGATATACGTGATGTCGTCGAGCATGAACATGAACTTGTCGTTTGACACGCAGCGGATGGCGAAATACTTTGCGCCCTCGGGCAGATCTACGCAGACCTCTGTCCATTGTGCCTGCGGAGCCTCCCTCACGTCGCCTATGCGCTGGAACGACTTGATGTCCTTGTCGGTTGATGAGTAGAGCACCTCATAGTTCTCCATTCCGTAGTTGCTCGATTCTGTCTTCACCCAGAACGATATTGTCTGTGCCGTTCCCGGCAGCTCAGGCGAAATCAGCCAGTCGTCGTTCGCCTTCTGGTATGCGCCGAAGCTTGCGAGATACTGTTTTCCGGTGTGTGGCGCGAGCATGTCAGCCTGCTGTGCCTCGGCATCCCAGTCGGTTGCCGTCGGGTTGAACACGATGTATGCAAACGGCTGTCCGTTGTTGGGGAATGTCGCTCCGCCGCCGAATCCGTATGTCTGTGCCTTGTCGCCGTCGTAGAGAGTCCATGGCGAGAGTGCCTGGTATGTGAACGGGGCGTATTTCTCGAAGCTTTCGGTAACAGGCGCACCGTCGGCAATCTCCTCGGGGGCTGTCCATGAGAGCTTCACGCCCTCGCCCTCAACGGCCACTGCCGCAAGGTCGTTCACCGGAGTTCCGTCCACCGGCTCCACCGTGATGGCCTTCACGGCTGTGTTGTCGGCCTGGTTGCCGTCCTTGTCGAACACCACTTCACCCTTGAGTTCGGTGGTCTCCGATGCCATGTTGGCTTTCCAGGAGAAGCGCACGATGCCGCTCATTCCGGCATTGAGCACGAGGTTAGACTTGGTGTCCACGAGCGTCTTCCCGTCGTAGAGCTTCACCGTGAACTTCTCCGCATTGTTTGCGCCGATGTTGTCCACGAACACGTCCACCTCGTTGTCGGCACCCGCCGTGACGGTTTCCGGAGCGATGAGCTTGGCAGTGAGGTCGTAGTCCTTCTGGTCAATCACCTTGATGGCATCCAATACGAGCGGCATCTCGAGTTCGCTGCTCGTCAGCTTTATCTTCGGAACCACGTATTCCTCGTTCTTGAACTGCGATAGGTCTATCGTCATCCTCTGCCATCCCTTGCTCACATTGTCAGTCTTGAAGTTTACGCTCTGCATCACCTGGTCCACAGCCTGCGGAGCCTTGTCCACTGCGGCATCAATCTGCAGGTTGTAGCCCGGCAGACAGAGGTAATGGAACATGAACACAGGTCTTGTAGTTCCGGCGAGGGAAATCTTAGGCAGGTTCACCCATGCGTAGTCGCCCTTCGCCTTAGGTGCGAAATAGAGACAGCCGTTGTCCTGGTCGGCGGACAGGTCGCTGGCGAGGCTCACGCCGTTTTCGCCGTTGCGCTGCGTCCAGAGATACACAGATTCCAGTTCTGCATCAGGGAATGACTCCATGAACGGCATTGCTACCGGTGCGCCCTTCACCATGAGGTTTGACGGCACCGGGGTGCTTTCGCCGCCGGCGGAGATCGCGCCGATGCAATAATAGAGCAGCGACGGTTCGCCGGCCGACGGGTCTACGTTGTAGAATGTGACGGATGTGGATGTGAGACCCTTCAGATAGTAATTCAGATAGCCGTCATTCACCGTATATATATTATAGGTGAGCTTGTCCGGATTCATGTATTCGCCGTTTGCTCCTGCGAGCGGTGCCTTCCAGCTGCCTGTCACCTTGGTAATCTCGTCGGCAATCTTGAAGTCGGTTGGCTTGTCCGGTACGTCCTCGCCAACGAAAGCCGAAGCCTCGGCGAGCTTGCCGTATCCGTTCTCGTCAAATACGGTCACCACGTATGTGTTCGTTCCGTTCACGCAGGTCTTGTCCTCTACCGACTGCGTACTGCCTGGGGCAGGGTTGTCGATGGTGGCGATGAGTGTTCCGTCTCGCTTCACCACGGCCTTCTTTATCGCCGCAAGAGCTTGTCCGTTCACTCTCTTTGTAGGACACTTGAAGCTGATTCTCGCCTTCAGTTCGCCTTCGTTGGCGGCCTTCACCACGAGGTCGGTCACTGCTTCCGGAGCCGTTTCGTCCATCACCTGGTCGATGCCGATGCTTCCGATGTATATGCAGAACATGTTGGCATCGCTCACGGCATGCACGCCGAAGCGGTATACGCCGTCATGTTCAATCTTTACGGTGCGTGTTATGAGCGAGTCCTCCATCGATGTGATGTGGATGGAGTCAGACATCGATTTGAACGTAGCCACGTCGGTGCTCTCGCCGTATCCGAGCATTATCTTCTCGCGGTATTTGTCGATTCCCTTCTTTGCCGTGATGGAGAAGGTGTAGTCCTGTCCGCCCTTGAGCTTCACCGGCGGCGTGAGGAGCCAGTCGTCGGCCTTGTTGTAGAAGTTGTATACATACTTGGCGTATTTCCCTTCTTTTTTCCATGTGTTTGCATCAGCATTCACATTCACCACCTCGCAGATGTCAAACTTCTGTGCGGTGGAGAAATCCTGTGAGTATGGAGCCTCCATCGGATTGCCCACTACCACCTTGTTGGATATGCGTCCCTTACCCATCATGTCGCCGTTGTATGCAAACACGGCGTATTTATAGGCTGTGAGCGGTTGGTCTGACGGCAGGTCCACGATGAGGCTAGTCTCCTTCACCTTGTCTGCCACTTCGTTCATGTCGGGGTATGTCACCACCTTATATGATATGTTCTCCGGCTTCAGCTGTCCTGCATTCTCGCCCAAGGTCGGTGCTGTCCATGTCAGCGTGGCTTTCTGTAGAGTCTCGTCGTAGGCGAGCTTCACGTCGGTCGGCGGCTGCGGAGTGTCCGGTCCGATATATGCCTTCACCTGTGCTTCGGGACTCTTGCCCACGCTGTTCGTGGTATACACCGTCACGGTGGTCATGCCCGGGTCCACGGTGAGGTCTACGCTCATCGGAGTGGCAGCCTCTCCCTTGCCCGTTGCCACCTGCGTGCCGTTAACGAGCAGGGTGTAGTCCAGTTCGCCCGTCAGCTTGTCGCCGGCGAAGGTTCTCTTTGGCAGTGTGAACACTGCCTTTCCTGTGGTAGCCTCGGCTGCGAAGATAAGGTTGAGGTCGTTGATGCGCGCCGGTGCCCCGTCTTCAGCCTCGGGCTCCGGAATATAGAGTGCGGTGAATTCCTCGTTGTCGGCGAACGAACCAACCTCTGTTCCTGCTCCCGTCTCGGTGTTCACCTCGATGAGCTCTGAATATGAGAAGCCCGACGATGAAACCATTGCCGCCCAATACATCTTGCCGCTCTTGGGGTCGAAGGCTGCACTCTGCAGGTTTGTCGTTGGGGTGACTCCCGTCGGTCCTACGAGTGTTTCGGTGGCTTTCGCCTTGTCTATACGGTAAAGTCCGCCGTCGTTCTTTATGGCGAAGAGCTCTCCCTGCGGACTGCACGCCATGGCGAGATAGCTGTTCTGGAGTGCTCCGATGTCTTTTCTCGTCAGACTCTCGTAGTCTATGGTGGATAGCTTGCGCGACACGGCCTGTCCCTGGTCGTTGAAGTCGTAGCAGATGGCATAGTTCTTTCCGCTCACGGGGTCGTGTGTCACGGCAGTGGATACGAGCGACATGTCCTCGAGCGTCTCCAGGGCCTTCTGCTCCCAGGTCTTGGTGTCATACGCCACATAGTATACGGTAGTGCCGAACCATGCCGACGTTTCGTAGCTCACTCCGTGGAACGTGTTGTCGTATACCGTTCCTCCACCGTTTATATATAGATATCCGTCAACGTCCGAAAGGATTGAAGGATTGATGGACTGTGAAGCCTTGAACGAGTAGAAGCCGTATGGTACGGTTCCTCCCTCGTCGTAGATGTCGTCCCATGAGTCGGCATACACAAGGCTTCCCCATAGGGTCAGCGGACGTGCGCCGGCCTTCATCATCGTGTTCTCCTGCAGAGCCGGCTTGCGCCTTAGTCTGTCGGGCATCTGATGGATTGGCGACTTCTTCCTTACTTTCATCGGTTGCGGTATTCCGAGGTCATTGGCCTTCGGGTCACCGATTTTCGCCTTCAGCCTCTCGATTCCCGTCAGCTGCCTTTCCTGCAACGGCATATTGCCGCTGATATTGGTCTGTGCAATGAGCTGCAATGGCAACATCAGGAGAATCAGGGATACTAATTTCGCATGGATGTGTTTTACCATAATCTTACATCGTTTGATAGTTAATAACTCTATTTTGCAGCAAATATACATAAAATAAATATATGCAACATGAAAACGCTTGATTTTTTGCTGTAATCTCCTGCGTTTTGTCCATCCTTGGAGTATTTTTATACATTTCGCAAGTATTATTTGCATGATTCTAAAAAAAAGTAATATATTTGCAGAGATTTAAATAGCTATCGACAACAATCTTTATTAATAACTAAAAAAATGGTTGCTTATGAAAAAAGTGTATTTTTTTCTCAGCCTGTTTCTCCTGTCGCTCGTAAGCTATACGGCAGGTGCAAAAACAGTTAGCCCATACTCCTTGGATTTTGATGACCCTCTGGAGACGGCAGACCACAATTTCGCTCCCGTTGGCTGGGGTCACATCGTTGATTATTACGCAGCCTATGGCGAGGTGGAATATGTAAAGTATAAATGGGAAGCCACTACGGGAATCGACGACAGTGGCGCTCTCTACATCGGTTCGCAGGAACTGGAAATCTACGACTACGATGACGAGCCTGACTACAAGACTTGTAAGGATATGCTCGTTACACCGGCGATAACCGGTACGTCGAGCATCTGGGTGAAGAAGGGCAAGAGCGGTACTGGCTACATCTACTTCTACACCATCACCGAGGAAGGCGGCAAGCTCAAGGCGGGCAAGATGATTAACGTGACCGTGCCTACACTGAACGCAGCAACCTACGTGCAGGTGAACATCCCGCAGCAGCCCGACGGCAGCCGCATCGGTATTTTGGGAAACAATGTCTACATCGACAACTTCTCCGCTGCAAGCGCCGAAATCGACCAGAAGACGGAGATAAAGGTGTCTTCCGTAACGAGCAACATGCCGGAGAACCAGGACGCCGACGAGAACGGTAAGTTCAACGTGGCATTCAAGGTGAACGTGAGAAACACCGGTAATGTGGACATCCCGAAGGACACGGAGAACTTCTCCATCTCCCTCATCAACGCCACTCTCAATGACAGCGTGATGGCTACCGTAGCCATTCCGCAGGACCTGGCGGCTGGCGAACTGTCTGCCGATATCGATATCTCCGCCGAAATGGACGTGAACAAGTTCCCTCTTGAATATCAATATAAGATACGCGAGAATCTTGGCGGCAGTTCCGTAGACGGACTGAAGTTCAAGATTACGCCACACGTACCGACACTCGCCTTCATGAATTCTGACCAGAAGAAGGAATACGAAAGCGGTGCGGTGCTTGACTTCGGCATCAACAAGAAGGAGGCGACAGGCACATTCGTATTGAAGAACGACGGCGGTGCCGACCTCAACATAACTGAACTCACCGCACCGGAGGGCTACGTATTGAACAAGGCTGCCGCCTTCACCGTGGCGCCACACGATACGGCACAGGTAATCATGACCATGACCGCCGGAACAGTGGGTAAGAAAGACGGAGAACTCGTGCTCAAGTCAAACGCCGGCGACCTGACCTTCGCCGTGAAGGGCGAGACAGCCGACGAATTCACATACTTCGTTGACTTTGAGGACGGCATTCCTACCGACTGCTACAACGACTGGAGCACCGATTCATATCCTAAGGACATAAACATGATAGGCAACACCAAGGCAGGCTACGCCACATCATACAGCGACGAACCAAAGAGACTCGTCACTCCGCTGCTTGAGGTCAAGGCTGGCGAGACCATGCGTTTCATCGCAGCCAGAAAGGACGACAAATCCACACTCGACATCCTTTACTCTACCGACAGAAGGAACTGGACAGCTGTGCGCAGCATCTCCACAACAGCCGAGAACGACGCCGACAAACTGTCTGACGAAGTCGTGACAAAGGGCTATTGGAACAACTACTACGGATACAAGGAATACACCCTGGACAACATACCTGCCGGAAAGGTCTACATAGCATTCGACGGCAAGAGCGTATACGTGGACAACATCTACGGATTCCAGAAGACCGCCGTTGACCACGACGTATTCTTCACATCCACAAGCATGAAGGACGTGGGCACCGTGAACACCTCAATCACCGCACATGCAAAGATCGTGAGCATGAGAGATGATGCCGAGGAGCCGGAGGAATACAACCTCGGACTCTATGTTGACGACATTCTCGCCGCCAGCATCGAGAGCGTGAAGCTTCCGCAGAACAAGGAAGTGGAACTCACCGCACAATTCATCCCTCACGCCGTGGGTAAACATAACGTGACGTTTAAGTTCATCGCCGGTGACTACGTAGTTGTGTCTGATCCTACAGAGATTACCATCTCCAGGGAGATCTCCGAGAGCGAGAAGGCTGTGGGCAACAAGACCGGCACGGCATACACCGACGGACCGGTTTATACCTACGAGAAGGAAAGCCAGACAGAAATTATCTACAAGCCTGCAGATATCGACCTGCCGGTGGGTACCAAGATAACCAAGATGCTGTTCCGCGGCTTCGTAGGCTACGGAAACCTCGACGCCAGTGTCAGAGTATACATGAACAGCACCGACCAGACCAAGTTTGAGGAAAACAAAGTAGACGCTGACTCAACGAGCATGACAAAGATATTCGACAAAGCCGTGCACTTCGAGCAGGGTGGATCTGCTGTAGAACCTGTTGTGCAGCTCGAACTCAACTTCGCAGAGCCTATCGTTTACGACGGAAAGGGAATGCACTTGCTGTTCGTACACAAGGCTGATACATACAAGAGCGTGAACTTCGAGTTTGACGGAAGTATCACCGACCAGGCAAAGCATAGCTATAACGAATGGGGTACTGTAAAGAACGAATTCATCAAGCTGCCAGTGGCATACTTCTGCGTTGCCACCGATCCTCATACGCTGAGCGGAAAGGTAACTGACAAGACTACGGGTGCCGCACTGAAAGATGCTGAGGTAACACTCTCAAATGACGGAGTGGAATATTACGCCACAACCGATGCCGAGGGTAAGTATGACATGACGATATTCAAGTATGACCGCAAGTACGGCGTAAGCGCAAGAAAGCTGGGCTACTACCTCGAACCGATGGACTCTGTTGACGTGAACACCAACAAGGAGAACACTCTCAACATTGCCATGACAGAGGCCAAAAACCTTATGATAGCAAATGCCATCGCCCCTAAGGAGGGTATGGTGAACTACGAATACCAGATGGCTGTTGATGTGTTCAACTATACCACAGCCGACAAGAAAGCTGACGGCTACTGGTTGAAACTCAAGAGGAACGGCGAGGAAATCGCTACTGCCAAAACGGTGGACATCGCTGCTGGCGAGAAGACCACGCTGCTGCTTAGCTACACACCTCACGAGGTGGGCACGGACAAGATTTCTGCCGAGCTGACCGAAGGCGAGAAGGTGACAAGCGGAGACGAGGTGGAAGTGGCTGTGGCCGAAGAGGAGGCTGTAATCAAGAAGCAGGTGGGCGACGCCCTTAGCAATGCGATGGATGCTCCGGTGAACCCATACTGGAAGCACAGCGAGACTCAGGCTATCTATCCTGCAAAGATGCTCAAGATGAAGAAGGGTATGAAGATTACCCGCATAGAATACCGCGGATGGACTCCTGGTGGCATCGACCTCAAGGCTAAGCTATGGATTGAGAATACAGCTGACAGCAATGAGAATGGCGTGGCATTGGGCGACACCACGAAGATGCAGCTCATCTTTGACGATGAAATCAAGTTTGCCGACGGCATTCAGGTGGGCAGTCCTACCGAGCCGGCAACACTCTTTACCATCGATATCCCTAATGGATTCGTATACGAAGGCGAGAATATCAGAATAGCTGGTCGCGGAGACGTGCTGAGCAGCGGTTCCATATCCATCAACTACGTGGTGGACAACAACGAGAAGACCACCACTTTCTATCGTTCATCTGAAAATCAGGTGGAGGAGAAGGACTGGTCGAGGGTATACAACACCACAGTATTGTATCTCACCGCTGAGTTCAAGTACAACATCTCCGGAACAGTGACGAACAAGGAAGACAAGACTCCTGTCGGGAACGCCACGGTATCGATGGTAAGCGACGACGTGGTTTACGCCACGACAACTGCTGCCGACGGCAAATACAGCATCGACATCATGCAGCCTTCAAAGGTTTACAAGATGACGGTAACGGCCGACAAGTACTACGCCTACATGCAGGCTGGCATCTCGTCAGAGAAAGATATGGTAATCGACGTTCCGCTTGAGGCGGTTCCGGTCTCAGCAATCAGCGGCGTGGCATTCTCTGCCGACAGCGACGTGAGCATCTACTCTCTCGACGGTGCGCTCATCGCCAAGGGCAAGAACGCAGTTGCCAAGGTTGCCAACGGTACCTACATCATCAAGGACAACGCAACGAACCAGACCAAGAAGCTTATCAAGAAGTAAACGGTAAAAAGTTAATACATCATCGTATAGAGGTGGGCAGGCCGGCGGGCATTGTCCGCCTCTATTTTTTTTGAATACTGCCTGACGGCAAGCAGTAATAAACCGACACAATGAACATTCTGATGACCGATTGGGACTAAATGTATAGAGAGAAACAGGCTTATTCAAGTTCCGTCTGCCTTCGGCTTGCTGTCAATAAGCCAGTAGGCAAATGGAGAAGCTATCAAGTAAATAAAAAGAAAAAACGGTACCAGAGAAGTGTAGCATCCTGGCACTGTTGGTGCAACATAGCTACACTAACAGTATTCCATAGCTATACTGACGGTAAACAGCTGCTTTATTCGCACCCTGTGAAGATTTATGCGACGGACGATAGCGGCATTTGGCTGCCCCTGCCGGAGGAAATGAGCTGCATGAACGGCGAGACATTCTCCATCGCCAGTCCGTCGGGGATAAGTGGCGTAGGCAGATTGCCGGACGGCACGACGGAGATATATACGGCCACCGGCATGAAAGTGGGCGGATATGAGGGCACCGCACCGCTGCCCAAGGGCATGTATATCCTGCGCCGGGAGGAAAGACGGTAAAGGTGTGTATGGAGAAATGACATGATATGACGGGATGATTGATGGTTTTGGTTGCAAAATATGCCGAATTGTCAAATCCCCGTGTGCTTCAGATACTGTCGCGCCGTACGAAGAGATACCATCGTCGGCGAAACGAAGCAGAAGGTGATGGAGATGCTGAAGAAGACCATCCGGCCGGAGTTCCTCAACCGTATCGACGAAACCATCATATTCCTGCCTCTCACCAAAGACGAGATAGCACAGTTGGTTAGTCTGCAGATGAACGCAGTGAAGAAGATGCTTGAACCGCAGGGCTTCACGCTCAACGTGACAGATGCCGCCATCCGCTATCTGGCAGATGCCGGTTACGATTCGGAGTTCGGTGCCCGTCCTGTAAAGAGAGCCATCCAGCGTCTTGTCCTCAACGACCTCTCCAAGAAGATCCTCGCCGAGGAAGTCTCCCGCGAGAAGCCTATCGTGATAGACGCCAATGGCGCAGGTCTGCAATTCAGAAACTGATTGAAATGGACAGATTGTGCAGGTCTCGCAATTCAGGAACTGATTGAAGTAGAAAAGGCAGGATTTTGAATATAAAAAAATGAATTTGCTGAGAATATAACAGATACAAGTAAATTAACTCAGCAAAAACATAAAAGCAAAAATCCTAACTGCTCATATTCAAGCAGTTAGGATTTTTCTTGGTGCGCCTGATAGGACTCGAACCTACACGTCGCGAGACACCAGATCCTAAGTCTGGCGCGTCTACCAATTTCGCCACAAGCGCAATTTTGCGGTGCAAAGGTACGGTATTTTTTCCACCTGACAAAATTTATTGCGCTATTTATTTTAGAGTCAAAGACATTACACCGTCTGATGTATAAACTGACATTACATCGTCTGATGTATAAACTGACATTACGACGTTTGATTCATAAACTGACATTACACCGTCTGATGGATAAACTGACATTACACCGTCTGATACACTAACGGAGATTATGCCGTTCAGTCATGGCGACTTGCATAGACATCATGTGAATAGGGAGCTGTGAGCTACCCTATCCCGGCATGATGCAGACAAAAAGAAAAAGAAGCGGGACTAATAGTCCCAAAGGAGACCGGAGTTCTCCTTGCTCAATTCGTCACTTCCACCAGTGCCGCCCTGTGGAGGGGCGATTGGTGTGTTGGGGTCCACTTTGCTCTCTCCACCGGTCTTTGACAATTGTTGCATCACGCCCTCGATATGACATTTCACGAGCGTGGTCTGTGGGGTGATATATGTTTTCTTGTTCATTGTTACATTTATTATTAGTTTCTACAAGCTGTAAGAACTTGACAGCGAAAAGTTGTCAGAACTTGCTGCTACAAGTATTCAGAACTTGTTACTTCAAGTTATCCAGAAACTTGTTTGCTACAAGTATTCTGGAGCTTGCTTACTTCACTACTTTCTTTCCGCTAACCACATACACGCCGCCGGGCAATGCCTGGAACTGTCGGTATGAGGTTGCCACAACCTGTCCGTTGAGATTATACACCTTACCGTCAGCTGCGGTGACGCTGTCTGCCGGCATGTCGCCGTCGATCAAGATACCGTCGATTGCCGAAGTCTCGTCGGTTGTCACATTGCTGCCCATGCCCACGGTGAGTTTCTTTGCCTCAGACACTCCGTTGGTGCCGATATTCTTGAGATAACCACGGAAGCCCTTCAGCGTGCCCGGGTCGCCGACGAAATTCTTGAACGAACCGTCTTTGTTGCTGATGAAGCAGTCGCCCTCATTCACCATCAGGCCGTTGCTGTAGCTCGACATCCATACGTATCCATTTCCACTGCACCATTCTGCCGGCTGAGTGTTCTCTATCGTCACGTAAGGATAGCCTTTCACCTCTGCCGTATTGATAGAGGCGACATCCTTTGTCGGTTTGATGAGGAACGGTTTGCCAGCCACGATATTGTTGTAGGCATGGCGCACGAAAATAGCCTTCGTTCCGTCCACACGGTCGAAATACAGAATCTGCGTTCCGTTGGGAGTATCCCTGTCGTAAGTCTTTCCGAATATGGCATCCACCTGCTGCTTGTTCAGGCTGAACGGCAGCACGCATGTTGTCCACACGCCAGCCGCCATTGCGCGGTTCACCTTCGCCGTGGTCAGTTCGCCAGCCTTGGTCAGTTCGATGGTGTTTGCGGCGGCCTCATCAAATTCATAGTTCTTCACCGTCTGTCCCTTAGCCTCATCAAATGAGAATCCATAGAAACCGAGTTTCGAACCATAGTTATATATATAATATGTCTTGCCAGCCTTCACATCGAAGGTGTAAGTCACAGCCGCATCCACGAGCACCGACCATCCGTGAGAACCCTTCACATTGTCGTCGGCACCATTGTTTGGTGTGGCATAACTGCCCCATGTAACCTTGTTGTCGATGTTGCTCTCATACACGTTGTTCTGGAATCCCGTGGCAGTCATCTCAAATGAAGTCATGCCGCGGAAATGATTCTTCACGTCTTCAATGGTAGGCGAAGGATTGCTATTTTTTTTGCCGCCGCCAGTGGTAGAAGGACCACTCGCCAGTCCAGCGATATTACAAGGATAGTTTGTTATCTTGTACGGATCCTTCAGGTCATCGGTAGTAGCATTCTTGTCTGCCACGGTGAGTTTGCCTCCTGTAGCACTGATTGTCGCCTCAGAAGCCACCACCTTTCCAGCCTCGTCCAACACGAACACACGGCGCTGCGGACGGTATGCATAGACGCCACCCGACTTGTCGAACACTCCGTTCTGGAACACGCTGACGCTGACCTTACCGTTGGTCTTTGGCTCCACCGTGAGATATGCTCCCGAGCAAGGCACATAGAACATCGGATCTACCGTGCCGCCCTTTACCTTCTGCAGTTTGCCGTCATACCACTGAGTCTCGCTTGGCAACGGACAGGCACCGTCTTCCTGACGCGCATTCTGACATGTGATGCCCGAGAGATAATAGTCGAAACCCTTTATCAACCAAGTTGCCGGCGACGAGTCACCAGCCCATTTGTTGTTCTCGCCATAGGTGAGGCCCTCTTTCGATACGGGAGCCGTTTGGCGGTCGGTGAAGCTCCATCCGCCGAGAGTCACGGCAAGAGTCTTGTTCTGATTGAATAATGGTGTCATCGGACTGTATTTCTCTCCTGAGCCTGTGGCTTTGACGCGATATTTCGCAGGGTCGTCAACAGAAACGAGGAGATACGCGAACACATCCTCAAAGCCATTTCCGCTCACTTTCAGCTGTATCTTCACCTTGTCGCCGGCGCTCACGCCTTCGATCTTGCCCGTTGTGGCATCCACCTTACAAACGTCGGGTGCAAAGGATGTCCACTCCATAGTGTATTTGCTCTTGTCGATTGCCGTATCCTGTGCATCAGTAACGCTTACGGCTGGAGCATCCACCACCTGCCCCACATAGATTGTCTTGTCTGTAGAGGGATCGAGAGTGACTTTAGGAACGGTATAAGAATTCACGTCAACAGTGAATGTCACTGCTTCCGGAGCGTCATACTCATCAGCATAGTTGAACTCATCGTCTTTGCCTTGATTTATGACTTTAGGAGTGGCGCTGACCGTTATAGTGTATTTGCCTACTGTGCTGAAGGTGCATGTCATCGTGTTATTCGAGTTTTTCAGCCCAGACAAATTCGAGCAAGAGTATTTCACGTCGAAATATCCGCTCACATCCTCTCCTCCATAACTGAGAGGCACCTCGATGGCCTTCTTCGTACCCGTTTTCACCTTGATGGTAGCGCCCTTGTATGCAGGCATAAACACGGGCTTCATCTTGCCCTTCCTCACGGTGAACGTGAAGTCCTCTGTTGCTTTGGTATATTGTCCGGCAAGCGCTTCTGACGGTGTAGCCGTAACGGTGACGTGAGTGACGCCTTCAGTATAATTGAACTGGCTTCCAGCCGCCGTGAAAACACCTTTGTCATTGATGGTCACGTTATCGTTATCGGTAGAGAAAGACAGTTTATAGTCTGTGCCGAGAGTAAGCAGTTTATCACCAGTGCCAAACACTTTCACTTCCGGCTGCCGTGTCTCTTCGTCGGTGACATTCATCTCCACGTTTTCCACGGCAATAACCAGAGGAGAGGTCGTCGGAGTAGTGGTCTTGCGGGTGATGGTGATGGAAGATAGAAAATTGGATTTTTCACTCCAAAATACAAATATTTCGTTTTTCCCTTTCAGCACAGAATTTGCATCCAAAGTATAAGAGCCATTTGATGTTGACACGCTGTTAGAAGAGGATGCCTCAGCCGACAGTTTGAACGCTTTGCTATTGTCTTTTATATTTATCACATCACCAGCATCCAAAGACTTGTCAAGATTTATACGAATATAGTTTTTACTTTTATCACTAACAGTAATAGAAGCATTAGAGAAAGGTGTCCAATCCTGGCCACGAGTATTCACCAAAGTAACGGTTCCTCCTGTTATCGCAGCATGTTCGTCTGTGAGTTGTTTATAAGTTGGTACAGCAGTAGTTCCTTCTGCTACCGTCAATGAAGCAGGACTACTGTTTATCACCATCGAAAACAATGTCGTCTCCATGGTATCGCCACCTCCAGTATTTTCCTTTTTGAAATTAGCCTTCACGTTGACGTCGGCAGTGATGGAACTGATGGTATATACATTGTCGGATGCCTCACCACCGGTTGCTGTCCAGCTGTCAAACGCATATCCCGTGTTTGCATTGGCTGTGAATACAAGTTTGGTGCCCTCCTCCACCTGTGTTCCGGAGGTCACCACATTGTCGGCGCCGTCCTTGATTTCCACTGTTCCGTTCACTGCCGTAGCAGTGACGGTGAATTTCTGCTTGTCGGCAGAAGAGTTGGAATTTACCTTGATATTCGTCGCACTCGTCTTTATGCTTGTGCTGCCCACAGTAGCCACGCAGTAGTAGTCGCCTGTGGTCTGAGGAGTAAACTGAGCCTTCGTAGCTCCCTCAACGGCAACCTTTGTCGTAGCGTCATACCACTGGTATGTCGCATTGGCTGCACCCGTGCCACACACCTCCACTTTGGGAGCCGTAGCGCCCGACTGCGTCAGGTCGTAAGCAGGCTTCAGATCGTAAGAGAAGAGTATCTGCGAGGCATTGTCCTGGTTCTGATAAGCGCGCTCATATTCCGTTGCCGCCATAATGAAACCGCCGAGCACCTTGCCTTCGGTGAGATTGTCTTCCTTGGTCACAATTTTTGTATCCTTGCCAAGAATATAGTAATCCTTAGAACCGTCACGATAGTTTTTACCACCCAATCCTGCAGAACGGGAGCTACTCCATATATTTATAGTACCGTCAGCCTTTGGAGCGACAAAATTGTTCACGATTCCTTCAAATGCCTTTTTGGCGGCTTCCTTGTATGTGTCTCCGAGCAATCCCAAGCGGACAGCCTTGAAAAGGGCTGCAGAGAAAATTGCTGTAGCGGATGTCTCTATATAATTATTGTAAGAGGTATCCCAACTATAGCTGGAATTATAATTGCTTGCCTTATAATTACCGTTCTCGTCCATCACCTGATACCAACCGCCAGTTGTCTTGTCTTGCCACTTGACGATGCCAGCGGCAAAGAAATCAAGATGATTCTTCAGGGTTTTATAGTTATCGGTATTCTCCTGATTGTCGTTCTTCATTGCCTCAAGAGCGTCAACCAAGGCAAAAAAATACCACGAATTAGCACGACCCCAGAAAGCGGCAGAGTGATAAACAGGAGCATCGGCACTGTTGCTGATACCAGCCCATGTATCATTGGTCTTTGTTGAAGCCTTAGCAGCACCCGTTGCGCTGAAAGCGTGATACATAAGCTGTTTGTTGGAATCCCAACACTGGTTCCATACGATATTGAGCTGCTTGGCCACCATATTCCAATCAGCCTCCTTGCTCCCGAAGATATTCTTGCTGTCACCTAAATAGCCTGTAAGTTGTGCCAGCGTTGCACTACCCATATATGCGCCATCGAGCCACATCTGGTCAACATAGTCTGACGACTTGTGGAACCAGCCACCGAACATCTGCTTCTGTGCATCACTTGCATTTCCTTCGTTTAGAGTAGATTTCGAACCGCCGATAGAGTAGTTAGTATTATAATTCTTCATATCATTGGCAAGATTGGCAAGAGCGGTGTTCGCTTTTGTGACCACATTGTCACTCTTCAGACTGCTCGAAAGAATAGGGAAATACATCTTGACTGCATTCATGGCATCAAGTGTCGGATTCGTACCATTTGAATATGTCACTTCATTGGCAAATGCCTGTGCAGAATAGAACCATGGCTTCGACCAATCGAAACCTGCGTAATAATCCGCCGCCTCGAGTGTTGCCTTTGCCACAAGACCAGCCACGTAATCAAAGCTTTTGTTAATGTTATTTGATCCGTTCTTCCACTGCACCTCAGACTTCTTTGTGTTATTGGCGTCATAAACATCAAATCCAAATAACTTCGTGTTGCCATAGAAGTCATGCAGACGTGAGTTTATCGCCCACTGCGAATACCTCACCCCCGGATTGAACTTCACGCCATCGCCGTCGCCCGCCGCCTTTGCCGCCACTGTGGCGAAAAGCATAGCGAAGAGAGGGACGATACGCAGAATCCATCCAGACAGGGCATGCCCTTTCTGCGACACGGATATGCCGCAGCCAAAAGATTGCTCTTCTTTCTTCATAAACAGATAACTGAATTTTGTTTGTAAATTAATTTTTATATACTTCTTAGTAGTCTAAACGAGGAGTCTTCTTTTTCCTCATCAGTAAAATATCGAAATTGTCTTCGTACCAAATTGTGCCGGCAAAGGTAAAGAAAAAAATTGACTAATCGAATAGTGTGATGTTAAAAAACAAGGAATATATAGCGAAATTGGGCAGATTTCGCATCTATTTTCCTACCCCAATCAGTCAATTACCGTTAAGGGATCCTTAGCCTGACCATTTGCCACAGTCAGGCTTTCAGTTTCAGTAAAACAAATAAAAAAATGGTAAGCTATTCCGCCACCACACGTATCGTCATCGTGGTGGGATCGAAGCGGATGCCGCGCTTGTCGATAAACCGCGACAGGGTGCCGTCGGCGGCGAGGGCGGCAGTAGGTCCGGTGATGAGCCGCTCGTGAGTCATCACCCACAGGTCGTCGGCAATCTGCAGGGCCAGTTCGAGGTCGTGTGTGGAGAGGAGTATCGTCTTGCCGTTGTCATGACACAGCGAACGGAGCATCTGCAGTGTCTCCACCTTGCTGCCATAGTCGAGAAAAGCCGTAGGCTCGTCGAGAAACACCACGCTGGTCTGCTGCGCCAGAGCCTTCGCCGTCATCATCTTCTGTCGCTCACCGTCGCTCAGTGTACCTGCCATGCGTCCGGCAAGATGCTCTATGCCCACCATACGCAGGCTCTCGCCCACTATGCGCCTGTCGTCATCGCTGAGGCGTCCGAAGAATCCCGTGTACGGGCTGCGCCCCATGGCAGCCATCTGAAACACGGTGAGGTTCTGCACCTGCGGCCGCTCCGTGAGCACCACTCCGATGAGCCTCGCCAGTTCCTGACGGGTGAACGAGTCAATCTCTCTCTCGCCGAGCATTATCTCTCCGCCGAGCTTAGGCTGGAAGGCGGAGATGGTGCGCAGCAGGGTGGACTTTCCCACTCCGTTGTCGCCAATAAGACAAGTGAGGCGACCGGGATGCAGGGCAGCTTCAATACCCTGCATCACCACTCGCCTGTTTGTCGTCTTGCCATATCCGATCGTGAGATCGGAAAGTCGCAATATGTCTTTCATTTCAATTCCTTTTCAGAATCAGTTGTTTCTGCAAGCAGGGCGCGCCCGTTACTTCACGTCGCCCACCTTGATGAGATATTCGGCAATCTGAACGGCGTTCAGTGCGGCACCCTTGCGAATCTGGTCACCGGTGAGCCACAGCGTGTTACCGTTGTCGTCGGCAAGATCCTTGCGCACACGGCCCACATACACATCGTCGTGGCCGGCACTCTCCAGAGGCATCGGATATACATAGTTCTGGGGGTCGTCTTCGAGGGTCACTCCCGGCGCCGCCTTCAGAGCCTGGCGGATTTCCTCCACGGTGAGCGGACGCTCGGTCTCGAACCACACGCTCTCTGAATGTGAACGCAATGACGACACGCGCACACAGGTGGCACTCGTGCGTACATCGGAGTGCATTATCTTGCGTGTCTCGTTATACATCTTCATCTCCTCCTTGGTATAGTCGTTAGGAGTCATCTTGTCTATCTGCGGAATCACGTTGTAGGCAAGCTGATGAGGGAATTTCTCCACGTGTGTGGTGCTGCCCGTCTCCAGGATGTCCCTGTATTGCTGTTCCAGCTCCGCCATGGCAGCCGCTCCTGCTCCCGAAGCGCTCTGGTATGAGGCGATGTGTATCTTCCTGATGTGGCTCAGCTTGTCGATGGGGTTCAGCACCACCACCATCATTATCGTGGTGCAGTTAGGGTTGGCGATAATGCCGCGCGGACGCTTCAGGGCATCCTCGGCATTCACTTCAGGCACTACCAGAGGCACGTCGTCGCACATGCGGAAGGCACTGGAATTGTCGATCATCACGCAACCGTATTTCGTTATGGTGCCGGCAAACTCTTCTGATGTGCCGCCGCCGGCCGAGGTGAAGGCGATGTCGATATCCTTGAAGTCATCGTTGTGCTGAAGAAGCTTCACCTCATATTCCTTGCCCTTGAAGGTGTATTTTCTGCCTGCCGAACGCTCAGAACCGAACAACACGAGGTCGTCCATAGGGAAATCTCTCTCAGCAAGGATACGCAGGAACTCCTGTCCCACGGCACCGCTTGCGCCTACTATTGCTACTTTCATATCTACTTTTTAATTTGATTTGTGTTTAATAATCGCACGTTTATCTTAATTATTATTGCAAAATTACAACTTTCGATGTACATCTCGCCAATTCTAACATTTTTTTTGCACCTTTGCATTAAATTTAGTGCATTATGATACCGGATATTTCCAATTACCTGCCTGTTACAGACCCGACGATGATTTTCTTCGTCGTGCTCTTCATAATCCTCGCGGCACCTATCGTGATGGGGAAACTGCGCATTCCACACATCGTGGGAATGGTGCTCGCAGGTGTGGTAGTGGGCAAATACGGTCTGAACATTCTGGAGCGCGACAGCAGCTTCGAACTCTTCGGAAAGGTGGGACTATACTATATCATGTTTCTCGCCGGACTGGAGATGGACATCGAGGGACTGAAGAGCAACGGCAAGAAGGTGGCACTGTTCGGACTGCTCACCTTCCTGCTGCCTTTCGCACTGACCTACTGGGCGAGCAGCTACCTGCTCAACTATAACCCCACGGCAACGCTGCTCATCAGCAGCATCATGGCATCAAACACGCTCATCGCCTACCCTATCGTTTGCAAATACGGACTGCAGCGACATGTCAGCGTGACACTGTGTGTGGGGGCTTCGATGATAGCCCTGACGCTGGCGCTGGTGGTGCTGGCAGCCATAGTGGGCTCGTTCGGCAGCGGCGCCGGAGTGGGATTCTGGTGCCTGTTCCTGCTGAAGATATTCCTGTTTGTGGCAGGCGGACTGATACTGCTGCCGAGGATGGCACGATGGTTTCTGAGGCGGTATTCGGATGCCGTGGCGCAGTATATCTTCGTGATGGCGCTGATGTTCCTCAGTGCGGCGGTATCGGGGTTCATCGGACTGGAAGGGGTGTTCGGAGCGTTCTTCGCCGGACTGATCATGAACCGCTACATACCCCACGTGTCGCCGCTGATGAACAGACTGGAGTTCACGGGCAATGCGCTCTTCATACCATATTTCCTCATCGGAGTGGGAATGCTGATAAACGTGAGGGTGCTGTTCACTGGATGGCACACTGTTTTCGTGATATTCTGCATCATATTCTTCGGCACGCTGGGCAAAGGACTGGCGGCATACGTCATGAAGGGCGTGTTCAGGATGCCATGGTCTAACGGCAACATGATGTTCGGACTCACATCATCGCATGCCGCCGGATCTATCGCCATCGTGATGGTGGGAATGAAACTGCAGACCACACCGGGCGAATATCTCGTTGACTCCGACATGCTCAACGCCGTGGTGATAATGATTCTCTTCACGTGTGTCTTCGGATCGATGATGACCGACAACGCCTCGCAGAAGATAACGCTGACCGAGGGACTGGCGTCTGAAAGCGAAGGGAAGAACGACGACGAGAAGATTCTCGTGCCGCTGAGGTCGGGCGGACAGATAGAGACGCTGATGAGCATGGCGCTCATGATGCACAACAACAAGCTGAACCGCGGACTGATAGGTCTCAACGTGGTGTATGACGACGAGAACAGCCAGAAATTCCAGGCGCTCGGAAAGCGCACACTGGAGGAAGCGACGAAGATGGCAAGTGCCGTAGACGTGAGGATGCTCACGCAGAGCCGGCTAGCTACAAACATCACAAACGGCATCATACACGCCTTCAAGGAGTATGACGCATCGGAAATAATAATGGGACTGCACGAGAAGAAGACCGACGGCGACAAGTTCTGGGGGATATTCACACCAGACCTCGTGAACCAACTGAACAGGCAGATTATACTATGCCGGTGCAACAGGCCGCTGAACACGCTGAGGAGGATTGTTGTGGCGGTGCCGTCGAGGGTGGAGTTCGAACAGGGCTTCTACCGCTGGATAGAGAGGCTGGCGAGACTGGCTGAAAACCTGAGCTGCCGGATAATATTCCACGGAAGGATAGAATCGACATCGCTCATCAATGAATATATACGCAACCAGCACCCGGGAGTGAGGGCTGAATATGTATTGATGGAACACTGGAAGGAATTCACACAGCTGGCGCAGCAGATGAGCAGCGACCACATGCTCGTGGTGATTTCGGCAAGACAGGGCACGGTGTCATACAAACCGGTGTTCGAACGGCTGCCGATGGAGCTATACCGACACTACCACGAGCATAACCTGATGGTGGTGTTCCCCGACCAGAACGGACAGTCGCCTGAGGACATGACATTCACGGCGCCACAGCATCACTCCGTTGACAGCGCTTACTCTTCGATAGTAAACTGGGTGATGAAGAAGATAGACAAATGACGCTCCGACGCATCATGACAAGCCACGGGAGGAAACGGAAGACAACAATAAACCGACAATATAACAGACAATGATCGACATAAAGAATATCACAAAGAGCTTCGGCTCGCTGCAGGTGCTCAAGGGCATCGACCTGCATATAGACAAAGGAGAGGTGGTGAGCATCGTGGGACCGAGCGGTGCGGGAAAATCTACTCTGCTGCAGATAATCGGTACGCTCGACTCACCCGACAGCGGGGAGATAATGATTGACGGAGTGGACGTGAGGAGACTGAACCAGAAAAAGCTCTCTGACTTCCGCAACAGAAACATCGGCTTCGTGTTCCAGTTTCATCAGCTGCTGCCTGAATTCACGGCGCTTGAGAATATCATGATTCCTGCCTTCATAGCGGGAATGTCGAAAAGCGAGGCTAAGAAACGTGGCATGGAACTGCTGGACTTCATGGGACTAGCCGACCGCGCCAAGCATAAGCCCAACGAACTGTCGGGCGGAGAGAAACAACGCGTGGCAGTGGCAAGGGCTCTGGTGAACAACCCGGCTGTGGTGCTCGCCGATGAACCGTCGGGAAGCCTCGACTCCAAGAACAAGGCGGAGCTGCATCAGCTCTTCTTCGACCTGCGCGACAAGACGGGACAGACTTTCATCATCGTGACCCACGACGAACAGCTGGCAAGCATCACCGACCGCACGATAAAGATGAGGGACGGTATGCTGGAGAAAGAAGCGGAAGCTGGGGCATCACAGGATGCTGAAGCTGACGCAGAAACGGAAATGCCGGCATCACAGAATTCAGGAACAGAAGTGAGAACGGATGCGGAAGCGGGAAGCGAGTCAGGAAAGTAAACGAAAAAGAAGAAAAAAGCGACAAACTATGAAAGGAATAAAATTAGGCGAAATGAACACCATGAAGGTGGTGAAGGAAGTGGACTTCGGCATGTATCTCGACGGTGGCGACGAGGGTGAAATCCTGTTGCCAACACGCTACGTGCCGGAGGGCTGCAAACCGGGCGACACTCTCGACGTGTTCGTATATCTCGACCAGGACGAGCGCCCCGTAGCCACCACGCTGACTCCAAAGGCGATGGTGGGCGAGTTTGCTTACCTCGAAGTGGCTTGGACAAACCAGTTCGGAGCATTTCTCGACTGGGGACTGATGAAGGACCTCTTCTGCCCCTTCCGCGAACAGAAGATGAAGATGGTGAGGGGCAACTCGTATATCGTACACATACACCTCGACAAGGAGAGCTACCGCATCATGGCTTCGGCAAAGGTGGAGAGGTATCTCAGCGAGGAGACTCCCGACTACAGACACGGACAGGAGGTGGACCTGCTGGTATGGCAGAAGACGGATCTGGGATTCAAGGTAATTATTGACAACAAATACGGCGGACTGGTATACAAGGATCAGATATTCAAATATATCCACACCGGCGACCGCATGAAGGGATATATCGGCACCGTGCGTCCTGACGGCAAGATCGACGTTACGCTGCAGCCCACGGGAAAGAAGCTGTCGAGAGAATTTTCCGACACCCTGCTCGACTACCTCAAGGAGAACAACGGCTACTGCAACCTTGGCGACAAGAGCAATGCAGAAGATATCTACGACCGCTTCCAGGTGAGCAAGAAGACTTTCAAGAAGGCTATAGGCGACCTGTATAAGCGCCATATCATAACGTTGGAAGAGGGCGGCATGGGTATCGTATTGGTGGAGAAATAGAGGGATAACCGACAGGAACGACATTACGATAAGGATTACCGCGAAATCCCCCCACAGCGTGGGGAACAACACCCCCCAATGTGGGGTTTCATTCCCCACGCTGTGGGGGAAAATCCGGACATATATTTTTGTCGGCGTAATTGTATGGATAATGGATTTAAAACGAAACGGCCATCAGGACATTCAATGTAGTATTTTTATCCCTAATGAACTAAAAAGCCTGGGTTATCGCAAGCGGTGCGATTCCCAGGCTTCATTATTAATAGTCTTAAAGAAAAGTATGTACGGAGTTGATTAGAACTCTGCCGTCTTAGGTGTCCTTGGGAAAGGAATCACGTCGCGGATGTTCTGCATACCTGTGACGAAGAGGATGAGACGCTCGAAACCGAGTCCGAAACCACCGTGAGGACATGTTCCGTACTTACGTGTGTCGAGATACCACCACATATCCTTCATCGGGATATGGCGCTCATTGATTTCTGCCGTCAGCTTCTCAAGGCTTTCCTCACGTACGGAACCGCCGATGATCTCGCCGATCTGCGGGAAGAGAACGTCGGTACCCTGAACGGTCTGTCCGCTCTTGCCGCCGAATCCAGACTCCTCCTCGTCTATCTTCATATAGAATGCCTTGATAGCCTTAGGATAGTTTGTCATGATGACAGGCTTCTTGAAGTATTCCTCCACGAGGTAGCGCTCATGCTCAGAAGCGAGGTCGTCGCCCCACTCGCACGGGAACTCGAACTTTCTGCCCTTGGCGATGGCGTCCTGCAGAATCTTGATACCCTCGGTGTATGGCAGACGTACGAAGTCTGACTCGAGAACACCCTTCAGACGCTCGATGAGTCCCTTGTCAATCATCTTGTTGAGGAACTCCAGGTCGTCCTGACAATGCTCGAGAGCCCAACGGATACAATATTTGATGAAGTCTTCCTCAAGGTCCATCAGGTCGGCGAGGTCGATGAATGCCACCTCCGGCTCCACCATCCAGAACTCTGCAAGGTGGCGTGGAGTGTTGGAATTCTCAGCACGGAAGGTAGGACCGAAGGTATAGATAGCGCCGAGAGCCGTTGCTCCAAGCTCACCCTCGAGCTGTCCGCTCACCGTAAGAGATGTCTGCTTTCCGAAGAAATCGTCATCATACTTTATCTTGCCGTCCTCGTCCTTCTTCAGGTCGTAGAGGTTCTTTGTGGTAACCTGGAACATCTGTCCGGCTCCCTCGCAGTCGCTCGCCGTGATGATAGGAGAATGGAAATAGAAGAATCCATGCTCATGGAAATATGTGTGTATAGCCATCGCCATGTTATGACGGATGCGCATCACGGCACCGAAAGTGTTGGTACGCAGACGCATGTGGGCATACTGACGCATATACTCGAAGCTCTGTCCCTTCTTCTGCATCGGATAGTCGCTGCCGCAAAGACCATACACCTCGAGGCTCTCACACTGGATCTCTACCGTCTGACCGGCACCCTGGCTCTCAACGAGAACACCGGTGGCGCTGATGCACGAACCTGTGGTGATCTGCTTGAGCATCTCGGCATCAAACTTTGATGGGTCTACTACAACCTGTATATTCTTTATCGTAGAACCGTCGTTAAGGGCGATGAAGTCTACAGCCTTGCTGCTGCGGTGTGTCCTAACCCAGCCTTTCACGTTGACCGTTGAACCGAAATCGGTGAGCTTCAACGCGTCAACAACTTTTGTTCTTTTCATATTGAGTTGATTTCTTGTTGTTTTGCTATTCTTTGTCACAGCTGCCGGATGTGACAATCCGCCGCTGTGAAGAAAAACTCAGAAAGCCCAGAGTTCTTCTCTGAGCCTTCCTTATAGTTGTATTCGATTATTCGAACGCTCCCATGCGCAGCATGTCAACCTCCTTCTCGGTGAGGAAGCGCCAGTCGCCACGACGCAGGTTCTTCTTTGTGAGTCCTGCAAACTGCACGCGGTCGAGCTTCACCACTCTGTAGCCGAGGCTTTCGAAGATACGGCGCACGATACGGTTGCGGCCGCTGTGGATCTCGATGCCCACCTGGCTCTTGTCTGTAGGATGAGCATACTCGATGGCGTCTGCATGCACCTCACCGTCGTCGAGAGTGATGCCCTCGGCAATCTGCTGCATGTCGTGGGCAGTGACGTTCTTGTCGAGGTATACGTGGTAGACCTTCTTCTTCAAGAACTTAGGATGAGTGAGCTTGCTGGCGAGGTCGCCGTCGTTGGTGAGCAGAAGCACACCGGTGGTGTTTCTGTCGAGGCGTCCTACAGGATAGATACGCTCAGGACAAACGTTCTTCACGAGGTCCATCACAGTCTTGCGCTGCTGTGGGTCGTCGCTTGTAGTAACATAGTCCTTTGGCTTGTTGAGGAGCACGTAGACCTTCTTCTCAAGAGACACGTTCTGGTCGTGGAACTTGATCTCGTCGCTGCGCTTCACCTTTGTACCGAGCTCTGTGACTACCTGTCCGTTGACGGTAACCACACCTGCCTGGATGAATGCGTCGGCCTCACGACGGCTGCAAACGCCGGCGTTGGCGAGGAACTTGTTCAGACGTACCGGTGCATCCGGGTCTACGTTGACTTCCTTATATTCTATTCTCTTCTTGAGACTGTACTTTGCATTTGGATCGTAGTCGGCTGTGCGAGGGCGATAGCCACCCTGACGGTTGCCATAACCGCCCTGACCGCCACGCTGCTGATAGCCACCCTGACGGTTGCCATAACCGCCCTGACCGCCGCGCTGCTGATAACCGCCCTGACGGTTGCCATAACCGCCCTGACCGCCGCGCTGCTGATAACCGCCACGCTGCTGATAGCCGCCGTTGTCGCCGTCCTGGTTGTAGCGAGGACGATAGCCGCCCTGACCGCCACGCTGCTGATAGCCGCCGTTGTCGCCGTCCTGATTGTAGCGAGGACGATAGCCACCCTGACCGCCACGCTGCTGATAGCCGCCGTTGTCACCGTCCTGGTTGTAGCGAGGGCGATAGCCGCCCTGACCGCCACGCTGCTGATAGCCGCCGTTGTCGCCGCCCTGGTTGTAGCGAGGACGATAGCCGCCCTGACCGCCACGCTGCTGGTAGCCGCCGTTGTTGTCGTGCTGCAAACCTGCGCCGAAACCCTCCGGACGGAAGCCGCCGTCATTGTTGTTGTCATAGCTACGATTTGTGCTGTAGGCGCGCTGGGCTCCGCCGATACGAGGACGCATGGTACGTCCGCCGTTGCTGCGATAGCCTCCACCTTGATAATCATTCGAGCGATAGCCCTCGCGGCCACCCTCGTTACTCTGTGCGGATGTGTTCTCCGTCTTGTTGTCGAATTCTTCTGCCATAATAATTAATAGTTGTTTGTTGAAATAGCCTCACGGCTGTAAATAAAAAGATATTGTTTATAATCAGATGCCAGTGTATGAGTGTGGCGTGATAGCCATCAGCTCAGCCTTCACGGCATCACTGACATTAAGTGTCTTGATGAACTCATGGATTGTCTCCTCCGTCATTGTCTTATTGGTACGGGTGAGGGCCTTGAGTGCCTCATAAGGATGTGGGTAAGCCTCGCGACGCAATACTGTCTGTATTGCCTCAGCCACCACCGCCCAAGTGTTGTCGAGGTCTTCGCTTATCTTATGTTCGTTGAGGATGAGCTTGCGGAGTCCTTTGAGGGTGCTCTGCATTGCAATCATGCCGTGGCCCATCGGTACGCCTACGTTGCGGAGCACCGTAGAGTCGGTGAGGTCGCGCTGCAGACGGCTTACAGGGAGCTTCTGAGCCAGGAACTGGAGTATTGCGTTTGCCATTCCCATGTTGCCCTCGCTGTTCTCGAAGTCGATAGGGTTCACCTTGTGTGGCATAGCGCTTGAGCCTACTTCGCCTGCCTTTATCTTCTGCTTGAAGTATTCCATTGAGATATACATCCAGAAGTCGCGGTCGAGGTCGATGATTATAGTGTTGATACGGCGCAAAGCGTCGAACACAGCACCGAGGCAATCGTAGTTGCTGATCTGTGTGGTATACTGCTCACGCTCCAGACCGAGCTTTTCGCTTACGAACTTGTTGCCGAACTCGCGCCAGTCGTATTCCGGATAAGCCACGTGGTGGGCGTTGAAGTTTCCGGTAGCGCCTCCGAACTTGGCTGTCATAGGACAAGCCTTGAGCATCTCCACCTGTTTGTCGAGACGATATGCGAAGACCATGATTTCCTTGCCCAGACGGGTTGGAGAAGCCGGCTGACCGTGGGTCTTGGCGAGCATAGGCACGTCTTTCCACTCCTCAGCATAGGTCTTCAGCTGCTCTGTCAGTTCCTCAATCTGCGGGATGTAGACCTCGTTGAGGGCATCCTTGATGGAGAGAGGCACGGATGTGTTGTTAATATCCTGCGATGTGAGTCCGAAGTGAATGAACTCCTTGTACTTCTCGAAATCTCCGAGTTTGTCGAGCTGTTCCTTGATATAATATTCCACGGCCTTCACGTCGTGGTTGGTTATCTTCTCGATATCCTTGACGCGCGATGCGCCCTCCTCGTCAAACTTGCGGTAGATGTCGCGGAGGCTGTCGAAATGTTTGTGATCGAAGTCTGCCAGCTGTGGCAAAGGCAATTCGCAAAGCGTTATGAAATATTCGATTTCCACACGGATGCGGTATTTTATCAAAGCATACTCTGAGAAATAATCTGCCAATTTCTCTGTTTTTCCTCTATAGCGGCCGTCGATTGGTGATACGGCTGTCAATGCGTCAAGTGTCATAATTTAAAAAAGTAATACGTATTTGGCTGCAAATTTACTAATTAATATTTGTATTTCCTATCTATATGAGATAAATGTATCATAAAAATTGTTGCTTTCTTGGGTTTATTTGAAAAAATGGCATTAGAACAAGAATAATGTTATGGTTTTCAATTCAATATTCAACATTCATTATTGACCGCAGATAAAGCTGAATGACCCCAATGGCAGCAGTTCTTGGACGGGAAAGTAACCGGCATCAGCCCCCACCTGTCCTCCCCCGTAGGGGAGGGAATGGTTTGCCTGCAGCTGCCCCCTAAGAATCACCATGACACGAAGAGTAGTCTTTGAACAGAAAAAGTGTATCAAGAAACGGGACGGTCCCGAACTTGATACACTTTAAAGTATTGCGAGAAGTTTCCTAACTGATAGAGAAAACTATCTGGTTATGAAACGATGCGCTTTTTATCTGATTATGAAACGATGCGCTTTTTATCTGATTAGTAAGCGACGCACTGATATCTGATTAGTAAGCGATGCGCTTTACGAACTGCTGGGCGCCCTCACCCTTCACTACATAGATGCCGTGAGAGAGAGATGTTGGAGCAACCTGTGTTCCGTCGAGAGTGTAAACCTTAACGTTTCCGTTGTAACCGTCAACAACGAGGTTGCCGTTCTGGATGCGTACCACTGGTGAAGCGGCATTCTCTGTTGTCTCGATGCAGTCTGCAGAGTTAGCGCCGACATGTGCCTCAGCGGCGTTGTCTACATAACCTGTGACAGAGTCGATGAGGATAGCGATAGCGTTGAGGTTCTTCTTGTTCTGAACCGTTGAAGGGATAGGAATCTGAACGTTGTAGTTGATTACCTCATTGAGGTTGAACTCCGAAGGAATGCTTCCCTCGATACCATCATAACCGAGAGTAGCACGGGCTACATGCTGCAATGGGTCGCTTACCCAGCCGCCCTTGTTCTCCCAGCCGCCCATCTCGCCGTATGAGCCACCTGAGAAGTTGTTTGCCTGGCTATAACCTGTCACATTGTCCTCAGTGAGGATGAAGCCGAGCTTATAGCGGGCGCCTGCCTTCTTGATGAGAGGAGTTACCATTGCTGTAACGTCAACAGATTTCTCGTCTGCAGAGAGCTTAGACTCTACATCGATGTGCATCTCTGGAGTAATCTTGCTGAGGTTCTTCAAGATTGCCTCGAGGTTGTCGGCTGATGGCTGAGAAGAGTTCTGGCGCATTACTGTAGAGCCAGGGAAACCGCCGTTGATCAGATTTCTTACGAAATCAGCGTAGTCTGATGGTGCGAGAGGACCGTTGCCATCATAGCAGTGTACTGCAACGCCAACGAACTGTGAAGGATATTTCTCGCTCATATACTGGAATCCTACGATACCACGTGGACAGAAGCCACAGTCGACACCGGTCTGCTCCTCAACGAAGAGACGCTTGCCGGGAACGAACTGCAGAACGTTGATGAGAGACTCGCCGCTGTTGTTGTCAGCCACCTCGTCGTCCTTGCCGTTTACCTGGAGGATACGCATCTTCACATCGTGTACGCCAAGAGCCAGATTAGCCTCCGGGTCAGTGAAAGTAACGACGGCGTCCTTACCGGTAAGGATGTTTATCTTGCCGCTCTCGGCTGTCTTCTCCTCACCACCGTCGATAGAGTAAGCCACGCTGAGCTTCGTGATCTTGGTATAGCACTGGTTCTTTACTGTAGCAGAGAGTGTTGCTGGCTCGCCGACTGCAGAAACTGTGCTGTTTGCAGATATCAGACAAGCGTCCAGTGGCACCTTTGCACCGCTGATACGAGCGTCGAGACAAAGCACTGGAGACTTTGTTTCGCCCTCTGTAGCATAGTTCTTCCATCCGTCGCCGAGGTCAGCCCAGCAACCGTTATCGTTGTAAACGTTAGAAACGGCAACGATAGGAGCTGTACCTGTCACCTCATAACCTACGTAGAAGCCCTCTTCTCCGCTGATCTGGAACTTTTCTGTTGTCTGCACGTCGGTTGTTCCGCTATATGCCGCGTCTGACGTACCTGTAACGTCATAAGAGTTGAGGTCTTTGGTGATAAACACCTTCAGAGTGGTGCATCTTGAAGCGAGACCCACTCTCACCTTGTTGATGTAGCATCCCTTGTAGCGGCTTGCCACTTCTGCCGGAATGTAGATAGCACACTTAGCGGATGTGTTCTCCGTGAGCACACCAGTCTGTGTGGTTGTGCCGTAGCCGAAGAAGCAATACTGATCGGCAAGCGCTACGGTAACTGACATGAGCACTGCCATGAGGATCAATGATAGTCTTTTCATTTTTTAGTTCTTATAGATTAAATATAGGATTAATTATTTCACTAACACTTTCTTTGTCATTGTATTTCCGTCTTTCACCACTCTCACCACATAGAGTCCGCTCTTGAGGTTGGTATTCTAGACCTGCTCGCCGTTTGCGGTATAAACGCTCAGAGCGCCGTCGGCGATGATGCTGCCGTTGGCAACGGCGATGTATGTATAGCCCACATAGAAGGCGTCACCGTCTATCGTATATGGGGCGTCGAATTCAATTTCATTGTCACCCTTGCCTACGTTTGATTTCGAGGCAGAGGCGAGGTTGGTTCCTCCGAGTGTCTTCGTGGCGAATACGGTCACGCTGCTTGCGTCGGCAGCAAGTCCTGCCATAACGCCTTTCAGAGTGAGACCTTTGTAGAGCTGTGCCACTTCGGCAGGAATGTAGATGGCACCGCCGGTAGATGAACTCATGCCGAACTCACCGTCGATGTCTGTTGTGCTATATCCCCATTTGATCACTCTTTCCACTGCAAGTGCTGACGTGGAGAAGAGCAATAGAGAAAGGAATATAAGTAAGTTTTTTCTCATTGTGAAAGTATTGTTATTTATTACTAATAAAGGTAATGTCTTCTTGTGTCAATAAGCATAACTTGAGACGAGCAAGTTGACTGTGTCTGTGTGTGTTTCTTTTGTGGGAATAAGCCCCAGGGAATTTTCACCCTGGAGCTTAGACTTGTATCTGTAGCTGACGGGAAACTGATTATCCGTCGCTTTTCGTTCTTCTGATCATCCACTCCGTCGGATTCTGCAATCACTTGCGGCGCGGATCATTCATCACGTTGCCGTTCAGATTACTTCACTACAACCTTGACAGCAGACTGCTGCTTGCCGTCAGAAACTGTAACGATGTACATACCCTTAGGCAGGTTCTTGCCTGTGAAGCTGCGGCCGGAGAGGTCGTGAACGCCAACCAGTGTGTTGCCGTTGATAGCCTCAACGTTGCCGTCGGTCACTGTAATCATAGAGCCTGGGTTGAGGACTGCAGAACTGATGCCTGAAGACACCTGTACCTTAGACTCGCGGCTGTTGTAGAGCTGGTAAACCTTGTTGGAAGGATCGTAGTTGCTCAGGAATGAAACGACGCGCATGTTTGCGAGGTTCCATTTTGGATCAACGGCGATGCTGTACTCCTTGCTTGCAGAGTAGCTGCTGATGTCCACCTTGTCACCCCAAACGTCCTCGCTGAGCACGGCACGGATAACACCGTCCTGGATATACTCACCGCTTACGCCCTTCTGCTCTGTGCTCACGATACCGTCCTCTACAAGCCATGTAGTGAGGCGGAGGTCTGTCTGACCCGGCATCACATTAGCCTGAGTGTTCACGTTCACCTTGGCGGTGATAGTGTTGTCAGCCTCGTTGTGCTTTGGACGGACGTTAAGCTCTGCGAACGAAGGGATCAGGTTCACGTTGCCGAGCATAGTTTCGAATGCCACATTGCTCTCCACGAAGTAAGCAGGACCCGGGTCTTGCATGCCGAGGAACTTCATACGGTCGAAGCTAGCTGCCGGGAAGAATGTTGAAGCACCGCCATAGAGAGCAACATATTTCTTCTCGAAGTCGGTAACGAACTGGTCTACGAAGCCACCTTTAGTCTTGACATGGTGCTTAACCCAGATAACGTTGCTCTGGTCTGCAAGGAACCCCTTGTATGACTCGTTTACAAAGTCTGCATCATTGTAGCCCTCTGATGTGAACTGCTCGAGGAGCACGTTACGACGAAGGATTTGACCGCCCTCGCGATATGCGAAGCTGCTTGAGGTCATCTCGTTGTCAGCAACATCCGAATCGTCAACACCGTTCACCTTCTTTACAGTGAGTTTCACATCGAGGTTGCCCTCCTGGTTGATCTTCACGCCCGGCACGTCGATAGTGGTGATCTCGTGGCTTGGCACGTTGAGGTCGTTCAACACTACGTTGTCAGACTCCTTGCCGTTAACTGACACTGTGAACTCCATGCTCTTCACAGTCTCAGGACTGTAGTTGCGGAGCTTTGCCTGATATGTGGCAGGAGAGTTGCACTCCACATAGTAGTCGTTGCCTGAAGAGAGGCTGATGAGACCTACGTCACCGTCAGGGAACTTGTCGCCGGAAGCGATACCGCGGATGGCAGCATTCATATAATATGTCTGTCCGTTCACAGCCATAGGATAACCGCTGTTGCTCTGCCAGTAGAAGTCGACGGCGAGGAACGAGTTGCCCTTCTCACCGGAATAACCCATCACGAGAGGATCATCGAAAGCGATGGCGTCAAGGTTCTCGCCTGGATTAAGGTTGATATAATAACCGAGATAGAGATCCTGGTCTTTCTCGATGGTCACAGAGTTGTTGAACTTGAACTTGTTGTAACCGGAAGCGTAATCCTGTGTAGAAACCGAAGTGAGGACATCTCCCTCGATTACCTTTTCAAGATCCTTACATACGAAAGCAGTGAGACCATTGCCACGCTTCACACCCTCTACTGCCACGTCGGTAGCAGCCAGACCGGTACCGGTTCTTGCGCCGAGCACGACCTCGATAGAGTCGATCTTGCAGCCTACATACTTGTTGAGCAGGCTTGCCGGGAGGCGGATAGCCTGACACATGGTGTGAGACATAGGAGTATCCTCCTGAATCTGTGACACAGGGATACGGTATTTACCAATGTTCGTATATGTCTCACTCGGACCGAGACGCATACCGGCATCTTTCTTGGTTACTGTCGCCTTGGTGATTACAGCCTGTGGGGCTGGCATCAATGGAGTTCCTGTCATGCCAAACAAGTCCCCCCCAAAGAGGGGAAGACTTGCGATGGATAACAGAAACAACTTATTTCTGTTGTTACTCATAATGATTATTTATTGATATTAAGTTTTACACTCTGTACGTTGCCGTCTGCTGTGCGCACCTTGATGATGTACATACCAGCTGGCAGACTGAGAGTAGCCTCCTTGCCGCCGTTGAAGCTGCGGAGGAGCTTACCGCTGAGGTCGAATACGTTAGCTGCAGCACCGTTGAGGATAAGCTTGCCTGTTTCAGCGTCGAAGCAAACGTTAGCAGATGCGCCGTTGTTGATATCCTTGATACCGTCATGCTCCTGGTGGAAACCTACGAAGAGAACAGCTGCTTCCTTCTCGGTAAACTTAGAAGAAGCCTTAGGAGCCCAGTAGCGTATTGATCTGTTACGTGCGCCATCCTTGTTGAATGTTCTCCAGAGACATGGGAAGCCCATACCCTTCTTGACAGCACCTCTGTGCTCTACGCAAATGAGGAGGTTCTTAGTAGGATCCATCTCGTATGGAGTGTTGAGCTGCAGAGAAAGGAGGTTCTTGCCTGGATAGATATTAACGTTGCCGTTGAATACCTCTGTCATCTGAGTCTCCTCAGTCCAGTCTGCAACACCGTCAGAGAATGAGTTCTTGTCTGTAGCAGCCATCCATACTGTCACGTTCTCGATTTCGAGAGCGTCAGTTACCTGTGAATTGGCAGTGTACTCATAACCGATACGGTCGATTGTGTTGCTGCCAGTAGTGTTCTCAGCGAAGTCAGCCTTTGTATAGATAGACTGTGAACCGTCGTCAGAGTCTGTGTATGTGATTGGGAAGTAAGAAGACTGCCACTCCTCACCGTCAGTAACGACCATTGTCCAAGGTGTAGACTCGCCATAAGGCATAACCTTGAGAGTCTTGTATTCAGAAACGTTGTTGATAGCGCACTCGTCCTTGTCGTAGATTGTGCGGAATGCGAACTCATAGTCGCCCTCCTCTACTGGGATGAACTTAGCAGGAACATCAACTGCAGAACCAGCACGTACGAGTGGAGTCTCCTCTACAGTACCTACTACGAAATCGCCGTCTTCCATCTTCTGGAGAATCTCGATCTTGTAAGAGTTAGCCTCTGCATTCTGAGCGCCGTTGTTTCTTACTGTAACATTACACATGTTAACGTCACCGCTTGAAACGTCGTTGCCATAAGTTACGAGTTCAACAGCCTTGAGGTCGTGTTCGAAGATTCCCTCGATCTCAACTCCGAAGAAGTCGATAACGTCGAAGCTTGTGTTGTCAGCAACCTTGAAACCGAAGTAGTAGTTGCCAGATTCAGGAGCAGTGAACTTATCCTCATATACAACAGCAGGATTGCTGCTATACTCTGTGCTGAACTCCTTCTCCTCGCCAATCATGTTTGTCATAGCCTCGATAGTAGGAGCAGTACCTACATAGCGGCCGATAGTGTGACCAGAACCTGCGTAGTTGTTGTTGAATGTAGATGTGAAGAGATAAGACTTGCCCTTCTCGAGATAAACTGCTGGAGAGATTGCCCAGTCCTCACCGATTGAAGACTCTGCATAAACGCTGTAAGCGCTCTTCCAACCTGCCCAAGCAAACATCTGGCCGTCGCCATTCTTCTCCAGGGATGTCCACTGACTTGCTGTCTCCTCAGAGTTGATTGCGTATGATACAGGAGGCATTGGAGCGAGACCTGCCTCGATTGCCTTAGAGTCTACAGGGTCACTTGAACCCTTGGCGTTCTTTGCAACGATAGTGTATGTGTACTTACCTCTCTTCACCTTGGCTACAGACTCATCAGTGAAGCTTGTGCCTGTGATGTCAGAAGCTACAGTCTCGTTACCTGGGTTACGAACGATGTCGTACTTCAGGTCAGCCTGGTTGATGAAACCGTTGTTCTTACCGTCAACCGGAGCCTCCCATGTCATGGCAACATTCTCACCAGACATAGCAACCTCGAATTTCGTAGGAACGCCAGGGATGTCGAGACCAACAGCGCAACGTATGCTGTCTGGCACACCCTTCTCACCATTCTGACGGCATGGCACTACATAATATGTATTGATGCCTTCAACAGGAGCCTCGTCTGTCCAATTCATAGCCTTGCCGAGGTCGGCAGCTGTAGCAGGAACTGTAACGATGAGCTGTGAGTTGTCATAGATTTCCTTTGAAGTGAGAGCGCAGTTTGTGTAGTCAGCGTTCTTGCGATAGATCTGCACACCAGCAAGCTCTGTGAGGTCCTCACCGTTCCAAGCCTTTGAAGGGTTGGTCCAAGAGAGAACAGCATTCATCTGGCCATTTGCGTTAGGAGTAGCCTTGAGGTCAGCAACGCGAGCTGCAGCCTCACGAGCATCAGCAGTATAATAAGGTATATACATACCGATGATGAGGTTACCAGAAGCAAATGTGTTAGACTCAACCACCTTACCGTTGGTTGTGTCGATCTTCATGAACTTGTCGTATGGCATTGATGTAGCATCGTTAGCTACTCGGGCTGTGAAATAAAGCTCGCCTGTAGAGTGGTCGAAGCCCATTGAACCATAGCTTGTAGCGAAGATGTTGTTCTTATTCTGGTCCTTGATGATGAAACGCATACCGTCTACAGCCTCGAAGTTCTCATCATACTTTGTGAGGTAGTTTCCTGAGAAAGTGAAGATAGGATTATTTTTCTCATCCTTGCCTGTCTCCTTCCAATATGGTGAGATAGCCCACATGTTGCCATCCATATCGAAGCAGAAATACTGGATCTGGTCTGTCATGGTCTGCACCTTAGAGAGCTTACCAGTAGCCTTGTCGATAGTATAAAGGAAAGTAACAGCGTCTGAATTAGCATCCTTCTGATAAGCCTCAGAAGTATAGAGCAAATCGTTTTTTGGATCGTATGTCATGTCGAGCAGGTGGTTGAACTCACTGTTGCCTGCGCCGTAATCGAACACTACGAGACCGTCTTTAGCATTTGTAGCCTCGGCTGACATATCCCAAAGGGTAGCACCCAGCTGACCTGTTCTTGCGTCAAGAGTTGTGAACTGCTTGAAACCACGCCACTGCATGCCGTTGTCCAAATTGTTCATCTTTCCGTAGTAGCAGTAGTAGTTATCACCACCCCACGCACCGAGAAGAATACCGTTGATCTGCCATCCCTGCTCGTTGTCAAAGATATTGACACGATTCAGGTTGTATGGATTCTTGTCATAGAAATAGAGCCAGCTACGATGCTTTGACTCATCAATCAACTGTGTGGCAAAAATTTTCTTACCGAGCCCCTTGTCATCGATAGACGATGGAGTCTGTACCGGTGCTGCCAACAATGGCGCATTGCCTGTTGGCTGCTTTGCCGTAGGGAAGGTCTTTACTGTCTGCTGAGCAGAAGCAGATAAAGCCGCCATACCTACAAAGAGTAGAGTAAAGATTTTTCTCATTTTTAATAGTTATATAAATAAATAAAAAAGTTTCATTTTTTATCTCACGATATTTAGAATACTTGAATGGTAGATACCGCAGAAGCTTTTCCACGGGAAAACCATCGATTGCCAATAACCCTATAATGTCAATACAATGACAGATTTGGAAGCGTCTAAGGTCACGACAATCACAAGTGTTTTTATTGTTTGTTCATAATATTTCCAAAATAGCTTTGCAAAAATAGAAATTAATTTCAATACCTCAAATAGTTTGCAATATTTTTAACATTATATTACGGCAAATCAGACGATTAGAAGTCACACTATATACTTTTTTAATAGATATTGCTCAATGGAGAAGGCAAAACAGAGGGTTTTCTTTGACCCTAATCAAGAATATTATACTATAAGGTAGGATATTAACACGTTGGCGGAATTAATTCAGTGCACACTTAATTCGAATGACCATTATATGATCTAATGACGGTTTTGGGCTAAAATTGGGCACGGTGCTTGCCCAACTGGGGTAACGTGCTTGCCCATCATGGGCAACGTGCTTGCCCCACTTGGGCAGAATTGCTGTCAGACAAATGCCCAACTAATTCTTATTGCATACTCATATCCCTGTTTTCAGGATTCTGCCATCACAGACAATCCCTGTTATCTGAATTCCTCACATCTGACAATTACTTTCATCTGACGATTGCTCACACCTGACAATGCTTTTCACCAGCAAACCATCCAGACAATTGGCTGACAATCGCCTGGTAGTCAACTGTCTGTTTGTCAGGATATTACAGCAAAAAACCAGATGGTCTGACAGTTTTTACCGATTTTAGGTTTTATGTCATTTTAGGTGAATTGTGGTAAGATTTCCACTGGCTGAGAATCATCAGATGCTTTTCAGAAAAAGGGAGTGCCACAGGCACTCGCAAATCTACGAACATCCACAAATAAATCCAAAGAATACAGGTTTAAGAAAAAAATCAGTGAAAAAGTCAAATCCGTGTTCTCCGTTAAATCAGTGTTTAAATTTTTGTCCATCACCGCAGGCGTATGGACACTATATTATCACAGATATAATTATTCCGTGTTGCCGTTGTGTCCCCAGCCTTCGGCAGGGACACAAATCAAAAAAAGAAACACGGATAACACCGAGGAGCACGGATTGGACTTTCACGGATAATTTTTTGATAATATTTCATCAGTGATATTTGGATTTTGATTTGGATTTAGCAGGATTTGCAAGTGCTAGGGCACATCCTTTTGGTGTATGATATGGTGATGTAATAGATAGAATGTTATCGTATGCTTTCAGAAAAAGGGAGTGCCCAAGCACTCACAAATCCACGAAAATCCTAAATATAAGTCTAAAATAATCCGTGATGATTGATCCGTGGTGTTCCGTGCAATCCGTGTTTTTATTTTAGACCAGTGTCCATCACCGTAGGCTGATGGACACTAAGCACTCACAGATATATTTATTCCGTGTTGAAGTTGTGTCCCTGGCCTTCGGCAGGGCCACAAATCAAAAAAAGAAACACGGATAACACCGAGAAACACGGATCGGTCTTTTCACGGATTCATTTTTTGATGATATTTCGTCAGTGAGATTTGGATTTTGATTTGGATTAAGCAGGATTTGCGAGCACTAAGGTGCTCCCTCTTCAGATACCTTGATTATTGGAAGCTATTACAACAGAAATGGAAAAGACCTATACTCACCCGAAGGAAAGAATAGGTCCGTATAGATGTTTATTGGTTATCAAAAGATAGATAGATGGATGCAAGATTCCACTGCATACGATGTTACTATCTGCTATTGACTTCAGCCCCCACCTAGCCTCCCCCGTAGGGGAGGGACAGATACTCTCGGTTGTCTGATATCCAATGGCTTAGATACTCTCGGTTGTCTGTTATCCAATGGCTTAGATACTCTCGGCTATCTGATATCCAATGGCTTACCCACAAACAAGAGTAACCTGCATCTCCCCTACGGGGAAGAACGAGAGGGGGCTGACGTCTGTGGCTGAGTAATTTAGCCTACTATTGGCTTCAGCCCCCACCTAACCTCCCCCGTAGGGGAGGAACAGTTACTTTAGGTTATCTGATATCCAACGGCTTATCCATAAGCGAGAGTAACCTGCATCTCCCCTTCGGGGGAGAACGAGAGGGGGCTGACGTCTGTGGCTGAGTAATTTAGCCTACTATTGGCTTCAGCCCCCACCTATCCTCCCCCGTAGGGGAGGGACAGTTACTCTCGATTGTCTGATATCCAATGGCTTACCTATAAGCGAGAGTAACCTGCATCTCCCCTACGGGGGAGAACGAGAGGGGGCTGACGTCTGTGGCTGAGTAATATGCCTCTACTGAAGGAAGGATAGGACAGATGAAAGGAGAGGATGAAGTCGTTGTGTCCCCAGCCTACGGCAGGGACAGAAACGGAAAAGACCTATCCTCACCCGAAGGAAAGGACAGGTCCGTATAGATTGTATTGTTTATCAAAAGATTACTTCACGCTCACCTTTACGCTCTGTGTGCCGTTGGCTGTGCGAGCCTTTACGACATACATACCTGCTGGCAGACTTGGAGCCACCTGAGATACGCCGTTGTAAGAACGGACAAGCTTGCCGCTGAGGTCAAATACATCAGCCTGAGCACCACCGAGAACGAGCTTGCCTGTCTCAGCGTTGTAATAAACATTGCCGGCAGCGTTACCGTTCACATTCTGGATACCGGAGAGATTCTGCTTGAAGCCTACGAAGAGAGCTGCTGCAGAAGCCTCGCAGAATGTGCCGCTTGCCTTTGGAGTCCAGAAGCGGAGTGATCTGTTGCGAGCACCACCCCAGTTGAATACTCTCCACAGTGCTGCGAACTCAGGATCTACAGAACCCTCCTGCTGAGCGCAGACAACGAGGCTCTTGGTTGGGTCATACTCGAATGGAGTGTCGAGCTGCAGTGAAAGTATGTTGCCAGTACCAGGATAGAGAGTAACAGGACCGCTGTAGACCTGTGTCATAGTAGACTCATCAAGCCACTGAGAAGCATCAGTGAACTCTGTGAGGTCGCTGTTTGCCATCCATACAGTGAATGTACCGATAGGAAGAGCATCATTGAAGCCGTTGCTGTTATACTCATAACCGATACGCTCGATAGTGTTAGAGTCGCTTGGCTTCTCGGCGAAGTCTGAGTTCAGATAGATAGACTGTGAACCGCTGAAGCCACCTACGCAGCAAGTCGGAGTGTAAGAAGCATTCCACTCATCGTCGCCAGTAACTACCATAGACCATGGAGTAGCGTCACCGAATGGGATAACATTTACCTTCTTAGCCTCAGAAGTGTTGTTGCCATTAAACTCGTCCTTAGAGTAAACGATGCGGAATGAGAAGTTAGAGTCACCCTCGCCCTGCGGCATGAACTCTACAGTAACATCAGATGTAGACTCAGCGCGAACGACAGGAGTCTCCTCTGTAGAACCGACAACGGTCTCTGCACCGTCGATGTTCTGGAGAACCTCAACCTTGTAAGAACCAGCCTCGGCAGTCTCGCTACCGTTGTTCTTGATGTGAGCCTTGCACTTGTTGTAGTTGCCGCTCACAACGTCGCCACCGAAGATCTCGAGATCGAGAGCCTTGAGGTCGTTAGCAAACATAGGCTCAATCTCTACGCCATAGAAGTTGAATGTATCGTAAGCTGTATTGTCTGATATACGGAAACCGAAGTAGTAAGTACCGTCCTCAGAAGCAGTGAACTTGTCCTCGTATGTAACAATCGGGTTGGTGTAACCAGGAGCGCTATACTCAGTCTCCTCACCGATCTTTTCTGTCATACCTTCGAGAGTAGGAGTGGTACCAACGTAGCGGCCGATTGTGTGACCAGCGTCAGGCCAACCGTTGTTGAACTTAGAAGTGAAGAGGTAGGTCCTACCCTTCTCCATACGGAATGCAGGAGATGCAGTCCAGTCCTCACCTACTCCAGCGTTAACGTAGAGCTGATATGTGTGGTCCCACACTACATATTTCCATACATTGCCATCGGCAGTCATCGGGTTCTCGAATGCCGTCCACTGTCCAGCCTCATCCTCAGTCTCTGTGCCGAACTTCACTGGTGGAAGTGGTGGGATACCAGCCTCAACAGCGTTGGAAACCACAGCGTCGCTCACACCAGCCGGTGTCTTGGCAACGATAGTATATGTGTACTTGCCTCTAACGACAGTTGCAACCTCCTCATCGGTGAATGTAGTAGCCGCGAGGTCAGAAGCAACAGTCTTCTCGCCCGGGTTACGAACGATGTCATACTTCAGAGAAGCAGGGTCAACGTAACCGTTGTTCTTTCCGTCAACCGGAGCCTCCCAAGTGAGCTTGACATTCTCACCATCGAGAGCGGCAGTGAAGTTTGTCACAACGCCAGGGATATCAGCACCGGCAACGGCACGTATGCTGTCTGGCACACCCTTCTCACCGTCCACACGGCATGGCACGATATAATATGTGTTGATGCCTGTCTCCGGCTCAGTGTCTTTCCATGTCATCTCCTTACCGATGTTCTCTGCTGTAGCAGGAACGGTAGCGATAAGCTTGGAATTGGCAAAGAGCTCTTCTGAAGAAGTCACGCCCTTGGTATAAGAAGCGTTCTTGCGATAGATCTGCACATTGGCAAGTTCCTTCAGCTCGTCGCCAGCCCATGTTGTGGTAGGGTTCTTCCAAGCCAGTGTGATGTCGGTAGCACCCTGTGGGTTAGGTGTAGCGGTGAGGTCGGTAACGCGACCTGCTGCATCACGGTTGTCAGCCTCAAAGTAAGGGATATACATACCAACGATCATGTTGCCTGGATTGAAAGACTGTGGATAGTCAGCATACTTGCCGGTCTTAGGATCGAGCTTCACGAAACGGTCGTAGTTGCTTGAACCATCTGTAGGAGCGATGCAAGAAGCGAGGTAGAGGTCGCCTGTAGTATAGTCGAACGAGAGTGAGCCGTAACCGTTTACGAGTACGTCCTTCTTGTCCATATCCTTGATACGCATTTGCTTGCCGTCAACCTTCTCGAACTCTGCATCGTATTTGTTGAGAAGCGTACCAGACCACTGGAAGCCTCCACCCTCAGCATTAGTCCAATAAATAGCTACGGCATACATGTTGCCTTCGTAGTCGAAACAGAAATCAAGAATCTGGTCTTGGAATCTTTTAACTTCACTCAGTTCACCAGTCTCCTTGTCTATAGTATAAAGGATAGAAACTGCATCTGTATTCTCATCCTTCTGATATTTAGCCATTGCATAGACCTTGTTGTCAGAAGGATTGTAAGACATGTCCTGGATGACAGGGAAAGCCTGATCACCAAGTCTGTTATAATAAACTACGGTGCAATTGTCCTCACCCTGACGCAAGTCCCTGATAGATGATGTGGCACCTGTTTCGATATCGAGAGAAACGAAATCCTGGAAGCCGCGCCACTCGAATGCAGGTTGACTGGAATTCAGGTAAGCAATACCGTAATATCCATAATACTTGTCGCCACCCCAGCAACCGAGGAAGAGACCATACTGCTGCTCACCGATAGCATTTTCAAACTCTCTGATGCGGTTCAGCTTACCAGGGTTAGAGGTATTGAAATTGAGCCAGCTACGCATCTTTGACTCGTCCTCGATCTGTGTTGCGTAGATCTTGGTGCCGAGTGCCTTGTCGTCGATTCCCGAAGGAGCGTAAGACGGGGCTTCCACCTTAGCAGGCGCCTTAGCCTTGGTTCGCTCAAGAGTCGGGAATGTCTTAACCTTCTGCTGTCCGAATGCGGAGAAGGTCATAACCCCAGCAAAGAGCAAAGTAAGAAATGTTTTTTTCATTGTCTTAAAGTTTAATTGATTAAACATGTGTTATATTAAATGAAAACTCATTCGTGTATTTTGTTGTGTGCAGGTTGTAGTGTCATCACATGCTCTCTTTACTTGTATTTTTCATTTACCGGTCACAGTGTCACCACAGAAATCCTGCGGAACGCAAGCTGATATGTCGGTCAGACTTGCAGTGTTGTGTCGTGGAACGTTCCTTTAAATCAGAACCGGCGTTATGCCAGGACCAAGGATATAGGGTCTACAAATGTCGATTGCCCTGAAAAAAATGTCGATTGAGATATTAAAAGGAAACCTTGACCGCCAGGTCCATTCACCCGGCAGCCAAGGTTGATATAGTTTTGTTTATTTAACAGTCATTGTGATTCCGCCCTTAACAAGAGCCTTAGGAGCTACAGCACCATTGGAAACTGTTGTAGTGGCAGAATACTGGCGTGCAGAAACACCTGCAACTACTGCCTTAGGCTTAGCCTCACCCTGGAGTTCCTGTGCCTTTGAAGCATCTGGAGTGGTGAACTCGAACTTGCAGATTTCGCCCCACTCGCCCTTGTTGTTCTGACCTACAGAGATGGCATAGTATCTTGTGCTTGCCTTAACGTTCCACAAGTAGCTGTCAACACCGGTGTGATTGGTGTAAGCTGTGGTCTGCTCTGGGAAGAGAACAATTTTGTTGTAGTACTCAGGGTCTTTGTCATATTCATCAACCTCAACAAGACCGTCACGATAGATGTTTGTCTGATCGTTAGGAGTGAAGATCACACGCTGTACATACTGTATTGTTTGATCCTCAGCTGTGAACTTGTAGAACTCTTCAGCTGGAGCCTCAGCAGAAACCAAAGCAGCTCCGTCACCACCGGCACCAACAGTCTTAACCTTGACAATTATATAGTCGCCGAGGTTACCGTTCATGTCGAGAGGAACGATGCCAACCTCATACTCAGAGCCAGGCTCCTGGTTTTTCCATTCGATAGTCTCAACACCGCTATGCTCAACCGAGCCCCATCCTTTGATCATCTCGCCAACATTAGCGAAGCCGAAGAATGAGCCCATTGTAGTGAATGAACCGAGGACACCACCGTTTGCAACATCGAATGAACAAGCATAGTAGCCATAGCAGTCTTCGTTAGGAGTGACGGTGATCTTGAAAGAAGTTGTAGTAACTTCAGACACATCTGCAGTAACAGTAGGATTGCCGGCGAGGGCAGCCTTAGGAGTTCTAAAAGTAACCTCAGACACACCGCAACCGATTCCATACTCGTCGAAACCGAGAGTCATGAGAGTGTACTCAGAATCATCAGCGAATGTCTGGTCTGCTTTAGGAATAGTCAGCTTGGCACCGTTAGAGAAATCATCAGTCATGATTGATGAGCCATACTTGTCGATATAATTGGCCTTCTGAGCCTCTGTAGTCATATTCTTTGCTACGTTTGTTGCAAGGCAAGCAATCTTGAATCCCTTACAAGCAGGGCTATTCTTAACCTTGCACTGGATTTCAGCAGCCTCTTCTGTCTTGGTGAAGCTATCGAAAGTGATCTCAGCCACTACCTTACCCTCTACCTTACCGAAGTAGATACTGTCGATGCGCTCTGCGAGGTAACCGGTCATCGCACCATTAACGTCTCTTACAAGCACACGGTTAGGATTTGTCTGTGCGTTGCCTACCAATGCGAGCAGCGCGAATACTATTGTGAAGTATAGTTTTTTCATTATCTTTAATTATTAATGTTTTCCTTAATGTTAAAATGGTTACTAATGCGGCTTACTTGGCGAACTTGATAGACTTGCCACCAGCCTTGAATACGTAGACACCCTTCGGCAGACTCTCCACGCTGATGCGCGAACCGTCGAGGCGGGCACCGATCATCTGCTGACCGTTGATGCTATACACAGCGCCCTGCTGTCCGTTGGCACCGTCTGCCCATACATACTGTCCATCGAAATGCAGCATCATCTCCGACGCATTGCCATTCGTAACGGACTGGATGCCGTTTACAAGATCCTTGAACTTGATTGATTTCACGTCGCCGTAGTTGAGCTGCAGCGTTGAGCCATCCTGGCTCAGCACGTTGAAGCCGTTCTCACCGAACGTGATCTTTCTAAAATTGGTAAGCTCAACTGCATTGTCGGCCTTTCCCTGCACGCCATAGAAGACGAGAGACTCCGCATTGTCGGCAAATGCCGAAGCGGAGGCCAACATAGCCAATGCCACCAAACATGATTTCTGTTTCTTCATAATATAATTAAAAAATATTTTTCGCAAATGTATGAATTTCTTTTTAAAAGTCAAAGAGTTTGGCGAATTATTAACATTTAAGTCACATAAAAAAAAGACAAGGCTCATATATATACATATATTTTGCCTTGCCTTATTAATAATTTATGATATAATTGACTGCCTTTTTAATAAAGTGTCAATCTATCAAACTTATGCTTATCAATTCGCCATTACAGTGTAACCTTGAATGTTTTGGCAGCTCCGCCTACATTGACCTTCAGCATATAAACGCCCTTTGACAGACCTGCGACATTGATTGACGAGGCCTTGCTTGCTGCAGCCACCTGAGTACCAGCGAGGTTGAAGAGCTGGACCTCATCGCAAGCTGTTGCGAAGTAGAATTCGTTGCCAGCACGTGTGATAGCAAACTCATCGCCAACGAGTGAGAAGATACCTGTTTCGCCAAGACCCTCGTAAGAAACGCTCACTACAGGCATAAAGTCAGAACCATACACCTCTGTCAATGCAGCATCCTTACTTGTGCCGTTGCAATAAGCGGTGTGTGGAGTCTCTGTACCAATCTCCTGATACAAGAGCCAATCTGGATGTTCTTCAGGTCCCATCACTGTGCTGCCGAGCGGACATTCAAAGTCCATACATACGTTGCCACCCTTATATTCAAATGGTGTAGTGAAGTTGATAATCAATTCTTTTCTGTCGCCGACACCTGAGAATGACACTTCGCCGTCGAATACTGTTGTGAAGCCATCCTCCTCGAAGTATGCCCGTGTAGCATCATCGTTGAGCACATGGCTACGTGATGTCTCCTTGAAAGAAATCTTGGTTGGGAAAGTAAACTTAGAAGCACGCTTTCCGTTGTAGAGCAGGCGCATACCTGTGAGCTTCACTCCCTTCTTCTGCATCTGCTTAGCGAGGAAGATAGTCTGACATCTTGAATATGGATCCTGAAGGAAGAACGGATAACGCCAGCCCACGTTGTTGTCAACGTTGAGGTTGAGCCATCTTGTTGCATTCTCTGGCTTAACAGTTACTTCGATTGGATCAGCGATAGTGTTGTCAGCAGGATATGTATCTGATGCGAGTTCTACTCTTGCTGAGATGTTAATCTTACCTTCTGCGCTTGGGAACCACTCTACAGGCACCTCAACAGTCTGGTTTGGTGCCACGGCAATACCCTTGCTCTCGCCCAACACTACGTGTGTATCGGCATTGAGAATCACGACCTTATAGTCGTTTACATTAGCCGAACCCTCGTTTCTCACATCCACAGTGAATGTCTGTGGCACGTTGCAGTTCACCTCATTTGAACCTGTTAGCAGCTGTGCGCTAAGGTCTGATGTACTATATTCACGAATAGAAATATCCTTCAGATAGATGAAGCTACGGTCAGCGTCGCTATATGCCTGGAATCCGATGCGAGCAGAACCGCTCTCTTCTGGTTGGAAGTTTTCCTGTCCGTGGAAGTATGTACCAGATGCAGTGTGGAATTCGTCATGGTCATAGATGAGCTGCTGATTGCCAGAGTTGAGAGGCTCCTGACAGAGCATCACTTTCATCTTCTCCCACAGTGGCACTCTGTTTGCATCTACCCAGTTGATTGTCCAATATGTATAACGAACCTGGTATGTCTTGTTCTTGTCGAATGTGAGTGCTGGTGTATAGAGCCAGTCGTCAGCGACGTTCTCTGTACGTCCGTAGGTGGTTGTATTGGTATTCTCATCGAAATACCATGTTCCGCCGTCATTGTTATTATCAACAACGAGCCATCTATCAAACTCCTTTTGTGTCTGGAGTGATGATGTGAATGGAATATTGCCTTGAGGACCGAAGCTCAATGTGTTTGAAGTAGCAGAAGAGCCCTTACCCTTATTGTTCTCAGCTGTAACAACATAGGTATATCCCTTAGACTCAGCCACAGCATCGGTGATACTTGTTGCTGTAGTGCCTTCTACAATAGTCACGTTGTCTGGCATTCTAACAACGCTATACTTCAATGAAGAAGCATCGTAATATCCACCATGCTGTCCTGCTGCCGGTGCTGCCCATGAGATTGTGGCATTTGCGCCAATAGCTGAAACAGTAACATTCTGTGGCTCGCCCGGAAGGTCCTCGCCCACGAAAGCAGCATACTCTTTGTATACTCCGTCGCCTGAAGCGTTGAACGGCACCACCTTATATATATAGTATCCGTCAGTTGTAGGTGTGTCAGTCCATGAGACAGCCTTGTTCTGTGAAGTCTCTGATATGGTCTGCACCAGTTCGCCGTTGCGGTACACCTTCACACCAGAGAGGTCTGCGAGGCTGCCGTTGCGGTAGTTCAGGTTTGGTGTAGTGAAAGAGAGCGAAGCGCTGAGAGCGCCATTGGCATCGGCGGCAACGGTGAAGTTGCGCGGATAAGACGGTGTTGCGTCTTGCACATACTGATAAGGTATTGCCATGGCGAGGAGCTGCAGGTCGTTGCTCATAGAGGTCTTGCTCTTTGCCTCACCGGTCTCTGCATCAAGCTCCACGAAAGATGCTCCGCCGTCTTCTGTCTGTGCCAGCCACCACAGACGGTGTGTGGTCTTGTCAAACTCCATTGACTGGCTGAAGTCGCCCATTCTCACTCCCGTATCCACACCGGTGTTTGTCATGGTGCAGGTCTTGGCGGCAGCGTTGATGCTCGAGATTTCAATTTTGTTGAGCATACTTCCTCTGGCGGTCATGCTCATGGCGTAGAGACATCCGTTGTCGGCAGCGAGTGTGAAGATCAGCGATGGTATGGTGGCCACGTGCTTCAGCTCAAGGGATGTGCGGTCGATTTCATAAATGTAGGACGTCTGTTCGTCGGTGTCGTAGTTCAGACCGAAGATTCTGTCTGTCTTGGGGTCGTAGGTCATCTCGTCGAGGATGAGAGGTCTCTCTGTTGTAGAGTTCACAAGCTTCTTCTTTGCAACATACTCACCTGTGTTGGTGTTCACCACACAGATAGCCTCTGGCATATTGATGTTGTTATAGAAGATTGTCTCGAATGCGTAATACTCGTTGCCCACGTATGTTCCGGCGGTGAGCAGCGGTGTTGTTCCGGCGATGTAGCCATAGTCGCGAATCCACTCGAACTTTCCGGGATTGTCTGAAGTGAGCTTGATGAGTCCCATTCCCTTCATGTTCTTCTGATAGCGCAACTGTCCGAAGATGTCTGCCTCGCCATCCTTTACATTATATATATAAGGGCGGTCGGCGTTTGCCTTCATGATGCTCTTAGCCCACTGTGGACGCAAGCCTTTTTCTACTTGATTCGGGATAAAATCGCCAGAGATATTGCCCACCTGGCGTGCCGGCACTGCGTTCTGTGCCATGGGGGCAGCCAAAATTGTAAGCATACACCCAAATGTCAATGAAAATCTTTTAAATGCAGACATAGTTTAAATATTAAAGGTAATTTTGATGCAAAGTTATATTTTTTTTCCAAATAGTTGTAATTAATTGAAAAACTTTTGTATTTTTGCAGCAAATTCATGGTATTGGAGACGGCTATGGTTTGGAAACATCCGTTTTATTGTATGTCTTGGCAACATTACCCTAAATATAATAATGTAGCAAAAAGCAGTTTGCAATTGCGTTACTGAACAGGACAGAATGTCTGGCGGAAAACTGAATATCAGTCTCCACAATAGAGAACTTAAAACATACATGATGAAAAACTTTACCAAAAAAATGTTTATCGCAGGTGCGTGTGCTTTGATGTTCACTCCTGCAAGTGCCCAGTTCTTGGCAAGAGAGAAGGCTACACATCAGGTGGTAGCGCCAGTTTCGCTTCAGTCAACAACTCCTTCTGGCATGAAGGCTGTAAACGGCAAGAAGCAGGGTGTGAAGATGCAGCTCCTCTCTGTAAAGAAGGCTGACAGCACCAACCCTTACGCCAAGTACGGTGAATTCGAGGAGTTGCTCTATGAGGATTTCTCTAAGCTGACGACAGGTAGCGTCGGCAACCCTGATTTCAACACAAACCTGTATAAGGCATTTACACAGGTTGACGACTACGATGGACATACATACGAAATTCCATGGTACAGCTTCAACCCTGACTATCTGAACACACAGGGTGTTTATGACGAGAAGCACGGTTCTGTAAGCCGTTGGGGTGTAGGTAACGGTTTCCCAGCTGGTGGTGCTCTCTACATGTATCTGAAGGATGACGATGAGGATTGCGAATACGAGCAGGCTCACGTGAACACCTGCCTCATCGACTGCTCTAAGTATCAGGGCGACGTTCTCCTTCAGTTCGATGCTTATACAGACGACGCTGAGAAGACTAACTTCCTCGCTCAGGTAGAGGCTGCCGAGACAAACGGCATGGGTGCTTCTTGGGATGTATTGGGAAGCCTTTCTCTCCCTGAAATCAACTCGGAGAAGAAGACTTACACAATCTTGTTCCGCGGTGGTGACAAGTCTACTATCTTCAACATCGTTGGTACACGTGGCCAGTTGGAGCGCGGCGGTGATGTTTACGGTAACTCATTCTATATCGACAACGTAAAGGTTTCTGTTCTGAAGCCATTCGTAAACGCTCCTGAGAACCTGAAGATGAAGTTCTACAATGGTGACAACTTCAGACTTGAGTGGGACAAGGTGGAAGGCGCTGACAAGTATCTCGTTGACGTTTACACAAAGCAGGTTATCCAGAACGACAACGGGCGCACCCAGGAGACTATCGGCGACTACCTGCTGCAGGATGAGGAGACAACTGACAACTTCCTCCAGGTGAACAACGCCAAGAACGGTGAGGTTTACTACTACAGGGTTCGCGCTATGAAGGGCAACCAGGTTTCTATGGAGTCTAACGAAGAGAAGCAGATTTTGGGTGTTGTAGCTCCTAAGCTGGAGGTAGTTGACAGCTATGCTGACTCTAAGTACACTGCTATGTGGGCACCTGTTCCTGGTGCTGAACGCTATAGCTACGAGGCTTTGACTGCTACAAAGATCACTGAGGACACCAAGGTGAAAGTAGTAGACACCAACTTCGAGGGCATGCCATTCAACCATGGTTTCAAATGGGTAGTTAAAAGCTGGGGCAACGAGATTATAGAGGAGTACGACGCTCCTAAGTATTCTACCGACAACCCAGATCCAGGCGCAACCTGCAGCACATACACCTGCCTCGACAAGATGCCAGGATGGATGGCATTCGACTGGGCTCTTTATACCGACGCTCTGGTAGTAGACGGATATCAGGCATACTTCAACGGCGGTTCTTCTTCTCTGCAGAGTAACCCAATGGACCTCTCTAAGGACAACGGTAAATACGACGTTACTGTGACTCTGAAGGCTGAGAGTGCTAAAGGCTACGTAGACGAGAACAACAATCCTGTATATGCTCACGCAGCATTGGCAACATTCGTATTCGACAACGAACTTGACGAGTACGTACAGGGCGAGACCAAGTTTATCGCTGATACCAACGACAAGGAGTGGAAGACCACAACAACTACCTTCACTGGAGGTAAGGAGCAGACAATCTTCGGTGTATTCGCTACATACGCTCCTTCAAGTCTTTATATCCACGACTTGAAGATCGAGCAGAACTACAAGGCTGGCGAAACATTCATGACTCCATTCGACTACTACTACCGCATCGAGGGCGAGGAAGCTCAGAAGGATGGTCAGAAGTATCTCTCTATCGACATTCCATTGGTAGGCGCAACTGCTGGCAAGGATGTTTACCACCGCATGCAGGCAGTTCGTCTCGGACAGGCTGCTGGCCAGTTCACAAGCGCCAAGTTCTGCGAGAGCAAGTGGAGTCCGCTATCTCTCGTTGCTGAGAACGTAGTAACTGGAATCGAGAAGACTACAGAAATTGGCAAAAAGTCTGCTACTGTATTCACAGAGGGCAACAACCTCGTTATCAACAACCCTGCTGGTGCTGAGGTTCACATCTACGGTATGAACGGTGCTGAGCTGAACGCTGACAAGAGCGGCAACGCTTCTATCAAGATGGCTATGCCTGCTGACAACTCATTCATCGTTAAGGTTGGCAAGCAGTCTATCAAGATCGCTGTTATCAAGTAAGACTCGGATAAACTATAATCTGAAATAATCTCGCATGAGGGTGTGTCTACATGGCATACCCTCATTTTTATATATTCCATTTAGAGTGATATCGGTTTTCATTTCAGACCTGAGGGCATTGACGAAGGATAATGGACATATTGTAGAACCGACGAAAACCCTCATCTAAAAAAAACAAAATACAAAAAAAGCGTTGACTACCGATTTAGGACAAATCATGCAGCAAGAACTTGGCGAAAGGCCCCATTTTGTCCCTAAGAAGTAAAAAAAGACACAAAAGTTTAATCAAGTCAAAAAATATTTGTAACTTTGCAACCCAAATGTATAAATAGTACATTTACACATTACTGATAAAACAGATGGAAAGCTTAGAGTCTTTGAAGATAGACCTGAAGAGTCTGGACACAGGCGCATTGAGCACCAGCTGCCACTTGGGAGACGAATTCTTTGAGGCGGCAGAGAGTGACGAGATAAAGAGCGGCGACGTGATGCTCTCTATTTCGGCACGCAAAAGTGTGTCAGGACTATACGAGATAGACTTCCATGCCGAGGGCACTGTGAAAGTGCCTTGCGACCTTTGTCTCGACGACATGGACCAGCCGATATGCACCGACAACAGGCTGCTGGCTAAGCTCGGAGAAGAATACTCAGACGAAGACGACATCGTGACGGTGGAAAAGGACGACCCTGTGCTCGACACCGCATGGTTCGTATATGAATCCATAGCCCTCGACATCCCCATCAAGCATGTGCATGCACCTGGAAAATGCAATCCTGCAATGATAAAGGCTCTCGAGGAGCACTCCGCAGCCCGAAGCCCGGAGGAGGAAAACGAAACGGCAGTGGATCCACGATGGAGTGAATTAGAAAAATTAAAATCAATAATTAAAGATTAAAGAAAAATGGCACATCCTAAAAGAAGACAGTCAAAGACTCGTACACTCAAGAGAAGAACTCATGATAAGGCAGTAGCTCCTACACTGGCAGTATGCCCTAACTGCGGCGCTTACTATGTATATCACACAGTATGCTCTACTTGCGGTTACTACAGAGGCAAGGTTGCTATCGTAAAGGAGACTGCAGAATAATACCGTCATGGAAAAGATAAACGCAGTAATCACAGGCATCGGAGGGTACGTTCCTGACTATGTGCTGAACAACCAGGAGTTGTCGAGAATGGTCGACACCAACGATGAATGGATTATGACGCGTGTCGGAATAAAAGAGCGCCGAATTCTCACCGAAGAGGGTATCGGCACCTCTTATATGGCACGCAAAGCGGCAAAACAGCTCCTGAAGAAAACGGGAGTTGACCCGGACACCATCGACGCAATTATCGTAGCCACAAGTACGGCGGACTACAAGTTCCCGTCTACAGCATCCATCGTGTTGGGCAAGCTCGGACTGAAGAACGCTTTCGCGTTCGACATGTGGTCGGCTTGTTGTGGATTCATTTATACGCTCGATACTGCCGCTTCAATGATCCAGAGCGGAAGATACAAGAAGATTATCGTTATCGGAGCCGACAAGATGTCGTCTGTGGTTGACTATACCGACCGCAGCACTTGTGCTCTCTTCGGTGACGGAGCAGCTGCAGTTCTCGTGGAGGGAACGACAGAAGACGTGGGTCTTAAAGACTCTTATTTCCGCAGCGACGGACATGGACTGCCATTCCTGCACCTGAAAGCTGGCGGTTCTGTATGCCCGGCTTCCCACTTCACAGTAGACCACCGTCTGCACTACCTCTATCAGGAGGGACGCACCGTGTTCCGCTATGCAGTGACAAGCATGAGCAACGACTGTGCACTCATCGCCGAGCGCAACGGACTGAACAAGGACAACATCCGTTTTGTTGTGCCTCACCAGGCTAACATCCGCATCATAGAGGCTGTGGCAAAGCGTCTGGAGCTTCCTATGGAGCAGGTGATGGTGAACATCGAGCATTTCGGAAACACCTCTGCCGCCACAATTCCATTGGCTCTATGGGAGAACGAGAGCAAGCTGAAGAAGGGCGACAACCTTATCTTCACTGCCTTCGGAGCAGGCTTCGTTCACGGAGCTTCATACTACAAGTGGGGCTACGACGGCAGCACCGTGGAGCAGGGATGACACACTCCTTGACTGAAACAAAAAATCTTTATATCAGATAAAGCGCATCTGCAATGACGGAAGTCATACAGATGCGTTTTTTTGTCGGAACGCCATTTTAGTGACATTAACATATTCGCCGCAGTTACCACAAAAAAAACGGAAAGGATGTCCGACAAAAGACAATGAAAGGTCAAAATGGCGCATATTGAAAGGTAAATGTTTGGCGTACAACAATTTTTCAGTATATTTGCAAATAAAAAAGACAGATAAAATGCACAAAGCAGGATTCGTGAACATCGTGGGAAACCCAAATGTGGGAAAATCCACGCTAATGAACCAGTTGGTGGGCGAGCGTATCAGCATCGCCACATTCAAGGCGCAGACCACAAGACACCGGATAATGGGCATCGTGAACAGCGACGACGCACAGATAGTATTCTCCGACACCCCAGGAGTACTGAAACCAAACTACAAGTTGCAGGAGTCGATGCTCGCTTTCTCAGAATCGGCATTGACTGATGCCGACGTTCTGCTCTATGTCACCGACGTGGTGGAGAATCCGGAGAAGAACATGGAGTTTCTGGAAAAGGTGCAGAAGATGAGCATCCCCGTGATACTGCTCATCAACAAGATTGACCAAAGCGACCAGAAGACACTTGGAACGCTCGTAACAAAATGGCACTCTCTGTTGCCCGACGCAGAGATCCTGCCGCTCTCGGCAAAGAACAAGTTCGGAGTGGACATGCTGCTCAAACGCATAAAAGAGCTGCTGCCCGACTCCCCACCCTACTTCGACAAGGACCAGCTGACCGACAAACCGGCGAGATTCTTCGTGAGCGAGATAATCAGAGAGAAGATCCTGCTCTACTACGACAAAGAGATTCCATACTCGGTGGAAGTATCGGTGCAGTCGTTCAAGGAGGACGAGAAGCGCATCAACATCCACGCTGTAGTCTATGTGGAACGCGACTCACAGAAAGGCATCATCATCGGCCATCAAGGTGTGGCACTGAAGAAGCTGGGATCGGAAGCGCGCAAGTCGCTCGAACGGTTCTTCGGCAAGAAGATTTATCTGGAACTGTTCGTTAAGGTGGACAAAGACTGGCGCAGCTCTAAGAGGGAGCTGGACAGCTTCGGATATAATCCGGACTAAGCCGGAGAGACGGGGACAAACCTGAGGAAACAGGAACTCTGAGGAAAACGGGAGGTGAAACAGGACACTGATGGAGCGACATTCTGAACCGACAATCCGAAAGCATCCAAGAATCCCGGAAAGAAAACAACAAAAAGAAAACGAAAAACAGAATATGGCAAATTTAGTAGCAATAGTAGGACGCCCCAACGTGGGTAAGTCAACGTTGTTCAACCGCCTCACGAAGACCCGCCAAGCCATCGTGAGCGACGTGGCAGGAACGACACGCGACCGTCAATACGGCAAATGCGACTGGAACGGAAAGGAGTTTTCAGTGGTGGACACCGGCGGATGGGTAGTGAAATCCGACGATATCTTCGAGGAGGAAATCCGCAAGCAGGTGCTCATCGCCACTGAGGAGGCTGACCTCATCCTCTTCCTCGTGGACATCACCACGGGAGTGACAGACTGGGACATGGACGTGGCGCAGATTCTACGCCGCACGAAGCTGCCGGTGATTCTCGTGGCAAACAAGACAGACAACAACGACCTGATATACAATGCGGCTGAGTTCTACAAGCTCGGACTCGGCGACCCGATGTGTATCAGCTCGGCTACGGGAAGCGGCACGGGAGACCTGCTCGACGACGTGGTGGCGAAACTGAAAGACAACAGCGGTGAACTGCTCGAAGAAGGCATACCACGCTTTGCCGTGGTGGGAAGACCAAACGCCGGAAAGAGCAGCATCATCAACGCATTCATCGGCGAAGACCGCAACATCGTGACGGAGATTGCCGGAACGACCCGCGACAGCATCTACACGAGATACGACAAGTTCGGATTCGACTTCTATCTCGTAGACACCGCCGGCATCCGCCGCAAGAACAAGGTGACCGAAGACCTGGAGTTCTACTCCGTGATGCGTTCCATCCGCGCCATCGAGCATTCTGACGTCTGCATCCTTATGATCGACGCAACGAGAGGCATCGAGGCACAGGACATGAACATCTTCCAGATCATTCAGAGGAACAACAAGTCGCTCGTGGTAGTGGTGAACAAGTGGGATCTCGTGGAGAACAAGGACCAGAAGGTGATGGACACCTTCGAGAACGCCATCCGCAACCGTATGGCTCCATTCACCGACTTCCCTATCATCTTCGCCTCGGCACTGACGAAGCAGCGCATCTTCCGTGTGCTGGAGACTGCCAAGGAGGTGTTCCTGAGCCGCAAGATAAAGATAGGCACATCAAAGCTCAACGAGATGATGCTGCCGCTGATAGAGGCTTATCCGCCACCATCAATAAAGGGAAAATACATAAAGATAAAATACTGCACGCAGCTGCCTAACACACAGATACCATCATTCGTGTTCTACGCCAACCTGCCTCAGTATATCAAGGAGCCTTACAAGAGATTCCTGGAGAACAAGATACGTTCGAACTGGAAACTCACGGGGTCTCCGATAAACATCTTCATACGTCAGAAGTAACGGATACGATGACAAACAGAATAACAGCAAAGCTGCAGGCGTGTCTTACGGCATGCCTTGCAGCCTTGATTTTTACTTTGCTCGCGCCAGTGATGTCGGCGTGCTCGTCGTCGGAAGGCGGCAAGACGAAAGACATGGCTGCCGCAGAAGCTGCAAAGGAAATATACGACAGTCTGAGAAACGGCGGATATGAATATTTCACCGACATGACATACCGCAACGGGCGCATACCGGAAAACTACCGCAAGCAGCTCGTCATGAACTCCAAGATGTTCCTGTTTCAGATGCAGAAAGACCATGGAGGTATCCACGACATACAGATTGTCGACTGCCGCACTGACAGCGCCAGATCATCCGTCGACGCAAACGCCTTCCTGCTGCTCTGCTTCAACGACAGTACAAAAGAGGAAGTGGTGGTACCGATGGTGAAGATAGGCGAAAAGTGGATGATGAGATGACAAATCAACAAAAAGAAGAAAATGCTAATACACAAATATCTTACGAGCTTCGGCAAATACCTCATCCTCATGGGACGCTCGTTCGCACGCCCTGAAAGGATGCGTATGTTCATGAAACAATACGTGAAGGAGATGTCCGGACTGGGAGTTGACTCCATCGGCATCGTGCTCCTCATCTCATTCTTCATAGGAGCCGTGATCTGCATACAGATGAAACTCAACATCCAGAGTCCCTGGATGCCACGTTGGGTGTCGGGATATACCACGAGAGAGATTCTGCTCCTGGAGTTCTCATCTTCAATCATGTGTCTTATCCTTGCCGGAAAGGTGGGGTCGAACATCGCCTCGGAGATCGGCACGATGAGAGTGACGCAGCAGATAGACGCACTGGAGATAATGGGAGTGAACTCTGCCAGCTATCTCATTCTGCCAAAGATGTTGGGACTGATAACGATAATGCCGTTCCTCGTGATATTCTCGTCGGCAACGGGAATATTAGGCGCCTACGCCACAGCATACGTGGGACAGGTGCTCAGTCCTGACGACCTGACTGCCGGACTGCAACACAGTTTCAATCCATGGTTCATGTGGATGAGCATCATCAAGAGCCTCTTCTTCGCATTCATAATATCGAGCGTGGCGTCATACCACGGATATACCGTGGAAGGCGGATCGGTGGAAGTGGGAAAGGCGAGCACCAACGCTGTGGTGACGAGCAGCGTACTGATACTCTGTTCTGACGTGTTCCTCACTCAGCTGCTGAGCTGATGGAACGGAGAGACGAGAATATACAGAGAGAAAGAGAGAACACAACATAAGGAGGGCGAAAGGTACTGATTTATGATAGAGATAAAGAACTTATGCAAGTCGTTTGGCGACAAGGAGGTGCTGAAAGACATCAGCACCGTGTTCGACAGCGGCAAGACGAACCTTATCATCGGACAGAGCGGCAGCGGCAAGACGGTGCTGATGAAGAACCTGGTGGGACTGCTCACGCCGACAAGCGGCGAGGTGCTCTACGACGGTCGCGACTTCGTGACGATGACCAAGAAGGAGAAGGTGATGATGCGACGCGAGATGGGAATGATATTCCAGAGCGCCGCCCTCTTCGACTCGCTACCGGTGCTGGAGAACGTGATGTTCCCACTCGACATGTTTTCAAACATGAACTACCGCGAGCGTGTTCGCCGCGCACAGGAATGCCTCGACAGAGTGAACCTCGTGGATGCGGAGAAGAAATTCCCTGATGAGATTTCTGGTGGTATGCAGAAGCGTGTGGCGATTGCCAGAGCGATAGCGCTGAACCCTAAATACCTGTTCTGCGACGAGCCGAACTCCGGTCTCGACCCTAAGACATCGCTCGTGATCGACGACCTTCTACACGGCATCACCGAGGAATTTGACATCACCACAATAATAAACACCCACGACATGAACTCCGTGATGGGTATCGGCGAGAACATCATCTTCATATACCAAGGCGAGAAGGAATGGCAAGGCCAGAGCGCCGACATCATGGGCTCGACAAACAAAAAACTGACTGACTTCATCTTTGCCAGCGACCTGCTCAAGAAGATGAAGGAGAGCGAGATGAAGGAAATGAAGGAAAAGAAAAAGGGATAAGGCGAAAGATGCGAGGATAACCATAGCCTATAGAAAAGTACCATCTACAGCGCCGACAGAAAACCTGACCATCCTATCAGAACAATTAAGAAAACAAAGGGCAGACAAGCTCTATACACATAGCGCCGGAACACGTTTCAATCAGTGATTGACGTGTTCCGGCGCTTTATTGTAACAAGACTGGAACATAGTCGGCAGAAATAAATGTCAGCATAGATTTGGACAAGAAAGAAAATAAGCATATCTTTGCAAAGTATATCGCAAGCGGTTTGCCCTCACGGGTGATTAAAAGGGAATCGGGTGGAAATCCCGGACAGTCCCGCTGCTGTGAGCTGCCCCTTATGAAAGGGTCGAACAATATGCCACTGGAAATTCATATAGCTCCAATCAGTTATTATGAAGTCTAACGATTGTTGGAGGTTAACGGGAAGGCGTTCGATACCGGGCGGCAAGTCAGAAGACCTGCCATTGCGACACATGGCGTATAGTATCCATTATATATATGGTGGGAGAAAATGCCATTGCTGTCTCTCATGGGCTTCGAGGAAGGCGCACGAGGGAATCATGATGCTTGGGAAACAACAACATTTTCATTCATTAACTTTATAAACAAAATGCAAAAGAAGTACAGTTATCTAATGCTGGCACTCCTGTTGTCTATGTTATGGCTGCCAATGCAGCTGATGGCACAAGACGGCAACACAGTGCTGCAGCCGCAGTTCGGCAAGCAGACAGTGACAGTGGCAACGGATCAGGAACTCACGTACTACGACTACAAAGGCACAGGGTCGATCATGAGTTCCAATTCAAGCAACTCGCACTCCCTTCTCGTGTTCAAACCGGCAGAACAAGGGTATTCTATCATGATTACCTTCGAGTCGTTTGACGTGAGGACCCAGATGGGGTCATATCAGGGATATGCGAAGGTTTACGACGGTGAAGTGGACGATACGGGATTCACCTGGGCTACGACAATAAACGAGGTGACAAAGGACACGAAACTGCCTGAGGGCAACGTGATAGAGACCCTCGACGGCATCTACGACAGGAAGTCGTTCTACTCTACGACAACCGACGGAGCATTGTCGGTAGGATTCATATATCGCTACTCATTCAAAGCTGACGGATGGGTGGCAAAGGTGAAGTGTGTGAAACTCGAGGACATGAGCGTTACGAATGCCGGTTCGCAGTATGGCAACGTGAAAGCGCCTGAGTTGACGACGAACGTGAACCTCGCCGGATTATATGTCAACACCAACGGAGTGCTGAACGCTGACCACCTGACATCCATCAAGTTCAGAATGGCTGAGAACGAGAATGTGGTAGACCCTCTCTCTCTGAAACTGTTCGCCGGAAGCGCCGACTCATACAAGGGAGCGACACCTATCGAAACGACGATAACTGAGGACAACGGTGTATACACAATGGCTCTCGACCAAAAACTAAACGAAGGAAAGAATGAATATACTATCGTTGGCGACCTGAATACAGAGGCTTCCATCGGTGCGAAACTGAAACTGGAGGTGACTGGTGTCACCACGACAAATATGCCCGGCGGCGTGGCTACATTCACGGCAGCAGAGGCAGTAGGACTGGTGAACCCGGCTATTGTGACATTCCCAGCGGAATACAAGACAATCACGGTGACCGACACACCTATCAACTTCTATGATGATGGAGGACCTACAGAAAAGGTGACCATCGGATTCAACGGTATGGTGACCTTCAAACCGGCTTCTCCCGACAAGAAGGTGATGATAAACTTCTCAAAGATGAATATCTTCGAGAGTTCTCTGCACGACGACGCGAAATCACAATACATCCTTATATATAACGGTTCGACGGACGATGAAGCCAATCTTATCAGAACCGTCAGAGAGACTGAGACTCCGTTCGTACGTTCCAACTCGGAAGACGGAGCATTGACAATAAAGTTTGTGTCCGGCAGCGAACTGTCATATACCCGTGACGGTTTCGAAGCTAAGGTTTCCCTGTTTATCCCACAGCCAATGACGACACAGGCGGTTGAGACGACACAAGCATCTGCAAAGACTCTGGCTGCCGGCGATACAGATCAGGAAATACTGAAACTGAACGTGAAGACGGAGAACAACTATCCGGCACTGACGGCAAAGAAATTCTCTTTCACCACAAACGGCACGAATGACATCATCAGCAAGGCTACTGTATATTATACCAAGTCAGCGGCCAGCTTCTCAACTTCTGTAAAGGTGGGCGAAGCTGAGGTGACTGGCGACGCTATCGAAATAACAGCAACCGACGAGGTGTCACTTGTTGAGGGCGACAACTACTTCTGGCTTGCCTACGACATCAAGGAAACGGCTGTCAACGGACAGAAGATTGATGCCGCAGTGACTTCAGTGACACTCAGTGATGCCACCCACACCGTTACGGATGGTAATCCAGAGGGCAACCGCGAGGTGCTGAACCAGGTGGTATCGCATTCCGACCAGGGCACGGTGACAAAGAAGGTGAACGGTTCGATGAGTTTCAAGACACAGAACAAGAATGAATATTCTTCTGACTATGAGAGTGGCACGGACGACCGCATCAATATCTTCCTGCCTTACAACGAGGGTATGATATGCCAGATCGAATTCTCCAAATTTGACCTATACTGGAATACCTACAGCAGCTCTGAACATGCCTCGCTGAAGATCTACAGCGGCAAGGGCACTACAGGTGAACTGCTATGGGAGACCACAAAGAACAACTACACCAAGGGACCGGAGGGTGTAATCCGTTCTACTGCTGCCGACGGAGCATTGACAGTGGTGTTCAACGCCGGTGTTACTTCATCATGGAACACAAAGAACGGTTTTGTGGCTACCGTGAGCGAATATCTCTCCAAACCAATGGAAGTGGCAGCAACTACTGCTACACAGTCGGCAAAGGAGATTGCAAAGGTGGGCGAAAAGGATCTCGACATCCTCAACATCAACATCACTACCGAGGGCAACGAGAATCCCAAGAAGCTCTCTGCCGTAACGGTGGACATGAAGGGAGCGGAGAAGAGCATCGCTGCCATCAAGCTCTACTCGCTGGCAAAGGCAGACGAGGAGATTGCCGCCGACAAGGCTCCTGTGGCTACGGCTACAATCGATGGAACTGCAACGGAGGCTACACTGACTCTCAACGAGCCGGTGGCACTGGCAGAAGGCGACAACTACTTCCGTCTGCGCTACGATATCTCTGACGACGCTAAGGCGGGCGACATTATCGACGCCGCTATAAAGAGCATCACTGCCGACGGTGAGACTCTGACTACAGAGAACGGCGACCCTGAGGGTGCGGTAATGATAAAGAACATATACAACATGATGGCGGGCGACAATGGTGAGATTCTCATCAACGAGGGCGCTCCTCTCTTGTTCTACGACGATGGCGGTGTGGACGGTGATTACTCGAAGAACTTCGAAGGAACTGTGACATTCGCTCCTAAGACTCCTGGACAGAGCGTGAAGCTCACATTCAAGGAGTGGACTGTGACTGCACAGGACAAGTTCTATGTATATCATGGCGGAGAGGTGAAGGAAAAGGAGGATGCCAAATACAGCATGTATGACAAACCGACTTATTTCCTCTCTGATGCCGAGGACGGCAAGGTGACCGTAAAATTCGTGACGAAATACTCAAAGGCTGGTTTCGCAATCGAGGTGACGGCATACGAGAAACAGCCTATCAGCGTGGCTTCTGTAACGACTACCGCCGTGGCTCCTGAAACTACGATGAAGGGTGCCGAGACGCTGCTGCAGAAGATTGAGGTGGTTGCTGACGGCGACCTCAACGTTCTGGACATACAGAAATTCAACCTCGCTGCCATCGACCTGGCAGACAATGCCCTGGCCAATGCAAAAATCTATGCTACAGGAACAAGCGCCGAGTTTGCACCTGTAGACCTCTTCGGCAAGCAGGAGGGCGGTCAGCTTTCCATCAATGGTTCTTACAAGATCACGCTGCCTGGCACATACTATTTCTGGCTCGCCGGCGACATCAGCACTGAGGCTGCTCCTGAGGCAACAGCATGTGCCCAGCTGGAGAGCATCACGGCAAACGAGACGACGACAAACGTTGAAGAGGCGGCAGCGGCTTCCACCAAGGTGGTAAAGGGCGTGAGCGGCACAATAACAGTGGGCGCGGGCGCTGACTACGGCACGATACAGGCTGCCGTGAACTCTCTGAAGGACGGTATCGACGGACCTGTGACCATCAACATCAAGCGTGGTATATACAACGAGAACGTGACGGTGCCTGAGATTCCGGGAGCTTCGGAGAACAATACCGTGACGCTACAGAGCGAAAGCGGCGACTGGCACGACGTGAAGATATATTACGACTTGTATAACGAGCCGCAATATTCTGACGACAAGATGTTCAATGAATTTGGTACGTTCACCATTGCCGGCGCTGACTGGTTCACGCTGCGCGGTGTGGAGGTGACAACGACAGATACCAATTTCCCAGGTGTGATACACATCAAGAACCAGAGCCGCCACGTGACTATCGACAACTGCTATATCCATGCAGACATGACGGTGACTTATTCAGAGAACATCAACCTGATATATACCTATACAAAGAATCTGGCTTACCAGAACAACGACTATCTCACAGTGAAGAACTGTCTGCTCGAGGGTGGATACATCGGTGTGAGAATGGGCGGAACAAGCTATGTGGCTCTGCCTAAGGAAGTAGGCGGAGTGATAGAGAACAATATCCTGCGCAACCAGGGTTCCAAGTCTCTGTATGTGTCTGACGAGTTGGGAACGAAGATTCGCAACAACCGCATAGAGAACAACGCCACTACGAAGGAGTTTGACGGTATCGACGCACAGGTGAGAGACCTGTATGACGAGAGCTTCGAAATCAGCGGAAACAAGTTCCATCTCAACACCAACAACTCTGCTCTGGCCATCACGCTGAGACAGATGACGGGTAGCGAAGAGGTTCCGGTGAATATCGTGAATAACGAGGTCATCGTGGTTAGCGACAGCGAAAAGAGCTACGGTATCAAGGTCGGCAACAATGCATCCAACGTGAACATCGCCAACAACAGCGTGAACATGTTGGGTGAGGCAAAGTCTTCGGCTATGGTAATCAGCAGTAGTACTGCCGAGAACCTGAAGGTTGTGAACAACGTTCTGATGAACAATGCCGGCGGTTATGTATACAGCTACAACAATGCCGACTACATGACAAAGGCTTCTTATGCCAACAATGCCGGCTTCACTACCGGTGAGGTGTTTGCACGTCACAAAGAGGATGTTGCTTCATACGAGGCATGGCAGGCTATATGCAACGAGGAGAACGGAGTGAACGAGGCTGCCAACTTCATCGACGGCGAGAACACTCTCGAACTCTCTAAGGCTGGCAATCTGATGAAGGCACTGCCTCTGACTTATGTGGAGACTGACATCACTGGCAAGGAACGTAACGGCGAGACTCCTACAATCGGTGCTTATGAGTTTGATGCCAACACGGATGCTCCGGTGATGGTTGAGGGTTATCCGATAATCAACAACATCACTGACACATCGGCCGACATGAAGGTGAGATTCAGTCAGACGGGTGCCGTTCAATATATGGTCAAGGATGGAGCTGAGGATGCTCCTACCGTTGACGAGATTACGACTTCTGAGAACATAATCACCGCATACAAGAACGATGAGACAAAGATTACCGTTGAGGGTCTGGAGAAGGACAAGGAGTATGTCATCTACTCACTGATGACAAACATCAACGGCATGTTAAGCGAGGTGTATGCCTCAAGCAAGTTCATCGCTGGCGGTGAGGTGATAAAGGAGATTCCGAACGTGAAGGCAACTGCAGAGGCTACAGAGAGCGTGGAGTCCGGACAGAAGGCTTCTCTCAAGGTTAACGTGACTGAGGGAACGGCTCCTTTCAGCATTTCCTGGACAAACGGAAAGCTTCAGGAGATAGCAACGGCTTCTCTCGATGACTTCGGTATTTCTGTGGTGGAATATGCTCCTGTGGAGTGCGACATGTATTATGTAACCGTGACGGATGCCAACGGAAAGCAGGCTTCTGACACTTGCCGTGTGGCAGTGACCGGTGATGCCGTGGTGGCAACATTCGAGAACCTGTATCTCGACAGCGAGAGCTACTGGAACGGTCCTGACTCTAAGGGCACACCGATGGTGGGCATATATGGCGACAACCAGCTCGACGGTTCGTTCGTGAGCGGTTCTTATCAGTTCAGCAACAACTACAGCCTCGACTGGAACTCATGGCAGGGATTCGCTTATTCCAACCGTACGGCAACGTCGTTCACAAGCGCTACTCCTGACCAGTATAACTCTGTTGTTGGCCATGGATATGATGAGTCGGAGAATTATGCTGTGGCATTCGACAAGGGCACAATAACTGTGCTCAACAAGCCTGAGGAAGGTGACGTGATAAACGGATTATATATCACCAACAACGCGTGGGCTCTTGACTGCATAAAGAACGGCAACGGAGTGGCACACAAGTTTGAAGAGGGAGACTATCTCATAGCGACATTCACTGGCACCAGGGCTGACGGTTCTACATCTACAGTGGACTGCTATCTTGCTGACTATCGTGCTTCGAAGGAGGCTGACCGCTACTATCTCGACACATGGCAGTGGGTTGACCTTCGTCCGCTCGGCAAGGTGAAGACCATCTCTGTATCCCTCTCTGGCTCTGACACTGGTTCATTCGGATTGAATACATCGGCTTACTTCTGCATGGACGACTTCAACGGTGAGCGTGTCGTTGCGGAGGCTCCGGTTCAGGTGGCTGGCGACGAGATTGATCTCAGCGAGTTCTTCACGTTCGATGATGCTTCGGCTACGGTTTCTTACGCATTTGCCAACGCTCTGAGCGAGGAACTGGCACAGAACGTGACTCTCTCTGCCGACGGCAGACTGACTGTGAAGAAGGGCTACTACAACAGTTTCAACGTTGTGGTAAGCGCCACACAGAAGGGCAAGATTCAGTTCTTGAACATACCGTTCGACATCGTTGACGGCATCAATGGCGTTGAGGATTCTGACAGTAACGTAGCTGCCCGCTACAACATCAGCGGACAGAAACTGAACGCTCGTCAGAAAGGTGTCAACATCATACGCACCACCGACGGCAAGACCGTTAAGGTAGGCGTGAGGTGAGAATCCACATTTTGAGGTTATAAATAATCGATAGAGAAAGCCCCGGAACCTTGTGAATAGGTTTCGGGGCTTTCTTCTGATAACGCATCGTCAGCTAATAATGTCTCGTCATATAGTGAAGCGGCGGTATACCGCTGGTATAGCTATGTGATACTGTCAGTATACCTATGCTGCACTATCGGTGCAAGGCTGCTGCACTTCTCTTGTACCGCTTTTTCAATCTATATTTATGATGAATTACCTAAATAGTTACATTAACTCCCTTTTGAACCACACCTCGAAAACATGGTCGGCAAGAAACACTCCCTCCTTGGTCTGGGTGATGATTTCCTTTTCGAAAAGAGCTTTCTTAATGCGCTCCACATTCGATTTCGTTCCAATTGGATAAATATCGTCAACTTTCTTTGATGAGAAGCCATTGTGGATGCCGCTGCAAAGCAGACGGATGAAGTTGAGCTGGTAGGTTGTGAGTGATTCCGTCTGCTGCACAAACAGGCTGTTGCATTGTTCCAGCAGAGCATCAACGCCCCGATGAAATGTTTCTTCTGTCACTTCCGTATCCGTCTCTGCCATCACATTCCACGCCAACTGCTGTACGTAGGATGAATAGTTTCCGACGCACTCACATATCCTGGATGCGTAAATGTCAGAGATTCGTTTTCCGTATTTCTCAAAGCGGGAGCAGATGAACGGCACCCAATACTCCGTGGGGATACAGTCAAGGTATATCATCTCGCCGAACATGTAGAATGGCATCCGCTTACTTTGAAAGATATTCATCATCAGGTGTTTCTTGCTGCCGAACAGACAATAGGACACATTCTGCTGATGCTGCCATACACCGCGCATACGCTTCTGCACTTCTATGCTGCCTGGAAATTCGCCTACCTGCTGGAACTCATCGATACATACAACTATCCTGAAGCCTTTTTCGCGTGCAATGAGTTCCGGAAGATTGAGTATCTCTTCGGGAGTATAGTCCTTCGGCGTTATTCCAAGCGATAATGAGAACTCCGAATTTGGCTCAGAACTGAAGGAGAACTTGGGCGAAAGGCGGACAAGGAATCGCTTTATGTCTTCCAATATCTGCTCCGCCCTGTTGCCCGTGGATTTCAGTATTGCCGAAGCAAAGCGGTTGTAGAAATCATACTCGCTACGACAGTCGTATATATCCATATACACTGTTTTCACCTGCGGAACGTCCATTTCCGACATTACCTTCTTTACCAGTGAGGTCTTTCCCATTCGCCTTGGCGAGATGAGGATGACGTTTATGCCGTTTTCAAAATCAAGCTTTATGCGCTTGGCTTCCTTTATGCGGTCGGTGAAGTTATTGCCCTCTACCGCCATTCCGTAAACAAATGCTTTTTCCATATCCCAAATTCTTATATTGACGACGTAAATACTTTGCAAACGAGCGCAAAGAGAGTTTACTCTCAATTTGCCGAGTGCAGCTAAGTATTATGTAAATACTTTGCAAATATAAACAAAAATATCGAGGTTCACAAGTTAGTGGACCACTAACTTGTGAACCTTATATAAGTATCTGACAAAAGCCACTGTTTGTCGCCGCGCTTGAATTTACTGTTCTTCGGCAACCTTTTAGAATACCCTCACTCAAAAACAACCGAACTTAAAAGTATGTTCAGGAAAAATGATTTATTTTTTTATCTCAATCCTGAACGTCGTGCCAACTCCCACTTCACTGCGTTTAACGAAGATGCGGCCATGATGATATTCCTCAACGATTCTCTTGGCAAGAGACAGACCTAAGCCCCACCCACGTTTCTTTGTCGTGAAACCGGGCTTGAACACGCTGCTTATGTCTTTCTTCCTTATACCCTTGCCATCGTCAGTAACTTCGATAACTGCCTTGCCTGGCAAATCCAAGACCTCGATAGTGATATGCCCCTCGCCTTCCATGGCATCAACGGCATTCTTGCAGAGGTTCTCTATTACCCACTCAAAAAGCGAAGCATTGAGATTCACGATAATATCATTCTGAGGGAATTTCTTTGTCATAAGAACCTTGGATGATGTCCGTCGGTCCATATAGTCGATCACATGGTCTACCACATCACTGAGACTCGACGGCACAGGTTCTGGCAATGAGCCAATCTTGGAGAAGCGGTCGGCAATAAGCTGCAAGCGCTTCACATCCTTGTCCATCTCCGGGATAAGGTCATCATCAGGATAATTCTCCTTCAGTATCTCTATCCAGGCCATAAGACTTGATATCGGTGTACCCAGCTGATGTGCGGTCTCCTTTGACAAACCGACCCACACCTTGTTTTGTTCTGCTTTCTTTGATGTCAGCAAAGCGAAAATAGCCACTACAACAAATATAAGCACTACTCCAAGCTGCACATAAGGATAATACGCCAAACGTTTCAGTATCGTGGAATCATCATAGCATACATCCACATAAGCCTTCTTATTGGTATCATCCATAGAGATTCTGATGAATCTGCCAGCGTCATAAAGACGCTTTCCCAAATGCGACACATACGCAACACTATCCTTCTCAGAACGGTTGCCTACATCAACGTTTCTGCATATCTGCACCAGTCCCTTATTATCAAGCACGATAACGGGAATGGTATTGTTGTCGTTCATCACTTTCAGTACAAGCCCCAAATCTGTGGTCTCGTCGGCCATATTGAACGAGCGCATTGCGTCCGCCCAAATTTCCATCTTGTTGCGTTCCTCCTTGGCGAGGTCCTTTACAAAGATATTTGAGATTATCAGGGATGTTACCGCTATTACAATAGCCGCCAACACGAGAATGATCTTAACTTGCCTTATTCTATCTGTCCATTGCATATCATAGTAACGGAAATAACTACTATTTATTGCAATACAAATGTTTGCAAAGACATTTTAAGGACACATTATAAAAATCAAAAGACTGCAAGCAGTTATAAAATACTACCATTGAACGGCCTAATAACCGTTTCAGGTTAAATGGAGATATAAAAACAAGACAAGGAAGTGTCAGTCTTATGACACGTGTTCGATTCTGGTATTTAACCCACATTTTCCCAAAAACCGTCAACCATCTGGTCTCATATTCGGAAGTGTCTATAATTCAGCCACTTCCGTCTGTTTCTGCATGCAAAAACCATCTGGTAATTGTCTGGACAATTCAAATAT
>JABLTN010129253.1_pt1 | contig 86324 bp, 74 predicted proteins | sample 7160141 | NCBI WGS metagenome assembly JABLTN01 (sample SAMN14651226, study PRJNA627086) | human gut metagenome | isolation source: feces | host: Homo sapiens | reverse complement strand
TCCCGTCCGTCCGAATCGCTCTTTTCCTCGCCATTTTGATACTTCCAGACATTCTGCTTGCCATTCAAGAGCCGTTTTAAGTTAATGACATTGTTCTAATTGTCTCCCCTGAAAGGTGAGGCTTTATTTGGCGTGCTTCTCCAGCCAGTGTTGAGCATACGAGCACGTCGCCGTAACCGTTCCGCCCTGCTCCTGAATCGCTTGCACTGCAAGCTCCCATCAGCGTTCCGGCAACCCCCTGCCCCCGCAGGCTGTCGTCCACAAACGTCCGCTGAATGCAATAGACCTTCGGTTCTACCTCCGGAAACAAAATTTCTGCGATTCGCTCGCCGGCTTCATTCTCCAGATAAATTTCATGCTCGTTTTTCTGATATGCTTTTTGCATCTCGCATTCCTCCTTTTTCTATCTCTGATTCTACCACAAACCAAACCGGAAATCTTGTAAAAAAAGAAAAAAGATTTAAAAACCGCTCATTTTGTTGACAGCGTTCTGAAAATATGATATAATAAATTTGTTTGGCAATCCACAAAAAATCAACCGAGATTTACAGTTTTTTTGTGAAGCAAGCCCAAAATTAAAAAACGTCTATCAAATTAAGGAAGGTATTATCATCATGAAAAACGTAGTGATTATTGGTGCAGGGCCGGCAGGGTTGACCGCAGCCTATGAGCTGCTCCAGCGTGCCCCAAAGGAGTATTCCATCACCATCTTAGAAGAAAGCAATGCCATCGGCGGTATCTCGAAAACCGTAAAATATAAAAACAACCGCATGGACATTGGCGGACACCGGTTCTTCTCCAAAGACCAGCAGGTTATGGACTGGTGGCAAAAGATGATGCCACGTCAGGGCAAGCCGTCGTTCGATGACATCAAGCTGCATCGGGAAAAGAAACTCGCTGCCGGCGGCCCAGACCCGGAAAAAACCGACCGTGTCATGCTGGTACGGAATCGTGTTTCCAGAATTTATTATAAGCATAAGTTCTTTGACTATCCGGTTTCCCTGAAGTGGGATACCATCAAGAACATGGGCTTCGCTACCACCGTTGCAGCCGGATGCAGCTACTTGAAGAGCACCATCGGCAAAAAGGAAGAATCCTCTCTGGAAAACTTCTATATCAATCGTTTCGGCAAAAAGCTGTATTCCATGTTCTTCGAGGGCTACACCGAAAAGCTGTGGGGTCGCCATCCGAGAGAAATCTCCGCAGACTGGGGCTCGCAGCGTGTCAAGGGCTTGTCCATCACTGCCGTTATCAAGGATATGTTCTCCAAGCTGAATCCGAATAAGACCAACCGCAAGGTGGAAACCTCTCTGATTGAAGAATTCTATTACCCGAAGTATGGTCCGGGTCAGCTCTGGGAAATCACCGCTTCCGAAATTGAAAAAATGGGCGGTAAGATTCTCATGAACAGCGAAGTCACCCAGATTCACACCGACAAGACAGGCAAGATTCTCTCCCTGACCTACAAGCAGGACGGCAAGGAACAGGAAATTGCAGGCGACTTGTTCATCTCCTCCATGCCGCTGAAGGATTTGGTGGCTGGTATGAATGACGTTCCGAACAACATTGCAGCCATTGCAAAGGGTCTGCCGTATCGGGATTTCGTCACCGTTGGCTTGCTGGTCGACAAGCTGAATCTGAAGAACGAAACCAATATCCCAACCCTCGGCAACATCGTTCCGGACTGCTGGATTTATGTACAGGATGTCGGCGTGAAACTCGGACGGATTCAGATTTTCAACAACTGGTCACCGTACATGGTTGAAGACCCAGAACACACCGTTTGGATTGGTCTGGAATACTTCTGTGCAGAGGGCGACAGCTTCTGGAACATGGATGACAAGGCTTGCATCAACATGGCAATCAAGGAACTTGTTTCCATGGGTGTTATCAGCTCGCCGTCGGATGTCAAGGACTCCCACAGAGAAAAGGTCAAGAAGGCATATCCGGCTTACTTCGATACCTATGCACAGATTGATGACCTAATTGCTTATCTGAACCAGTTTGAAAACCTCTACTGTGTCGGCAGAAACGGTCAGCACCGTTACAACAACATGGATCACTCTATGGCAACTTCCTTTGAAGCAGTCGACAACATCATTTCCGGCAAGAAGGACAAGAAGAACATCTGGTCAGTCAACACCGAAAAGGAATATCACGAAGAAAAGAAGAACTAAGGAACGCTGTCGCCCCTGAAAAAGGGCACTGTCACAGAATGTTCTAAATTGTCCCCCCTGAAAGGGGAGATGTCACAGAATGACAGAGGGGTCACCTCTCCGAGCAGCTTCGCTGCCCACCTCCCCTTTCCGGGGAGACTTTGCAAAAACAAAAACAGCAGGGTACATCGGTTGGATGTCCCTGCTGTTTTTTGTTCACATATCAAACTGTGTGATTCGTCGTCAATGTAAGTCTTTTCTTATCTCCAAAATACAAAAATTTCTTTCCAGGTGTTCCAGATGGTCGGATGTGCCTTGAACAGAGAAACGCTCTCTCCAGAGGCAATCAAAATGCACAGGCACACGACAACTGTTCCCACCATTGCCGCTGCAATCACCTTTTCGCTGACCCGTGCCAAGCTGGCATGATAGGTTTTCAGCAAGGATGGCACTTGCAACAGCAGAATCGTGGAGAGGACACTCAAAATCACTAAGATGTCCAGTGCATACCGCAGAGTCACTCCTGCCATGCTGAAATCGACCCACGCCAACGCAACCGCTAACACTGCAATCATTGCAAGAATCACACGGCGAACGAAACCGGAATGCTTCCGCTTCCAACGCTTCCAAACAAACGGAAAACTCAATGCCCCCAGCAGAACCGATGGCAGTGTGAATGCTCCAATCGTTCCCTCAACATACAAATACATCTGTCGGTTTGCAATGTTGGAATACTTTGTCCGCAGGAATGGGAAATCATTCAACTGGTCGAGTCCGCCGAAGAAGTAAACGGCAATTGCCGCCGGCAGTCGGGAAAGCGTAATCTTATTGGCAGCGGTGTTGTCTACCGTCATCTGATAAATCGAACCAAACTGGAACGGGTCGTCAAACCGGATTTTATTGTACCACATGATTGCTGCTGCTCCGGCTGCAACCGGAATCAGATAGCAAGCGGCACTGGTGATTTTTGCGGAAAGTTTGAGGTCTTTCCGGAACAGCAGGTGCAGAAATACCGGCACTAAAATCAGGACATAAAGCAGCATATTCGGACGGGAGGCGGCGGTAATCACCGTTCCAATTGCACTGACTGCCAGCAGGACAAACCGCTTCCAGTTCTCCCGTTTCTTTACGGTGTACGGAGAAACTGGCATCGGGATTTCTTCCTGTTCCAGATGTTCCCCGTTGTCCTTCTTGGCACGTTGCAGCGACAATTTTCGCAGCTGTTTGGTTGTCCGGACGGCATAACTGGAATCCATCGCTGCAAAGCCCATCCAGAGCGACAGGAACAGCCCGAACATCCCCGTTAAAATGCAGAGATGATAGCGGTCACTGTAGTTCAAGCCAAACAGCACACCACTTCCCGCCACGGCAGAAACCAGCCCCAACAATAACAAAATCAGTGGCGGTCGCTTACAGAACTTTCGCACCAGCGTCAGAATCAAGCCGAACAGCGTCACAATAACGGCTTCCGCCATGATGCAATACGCCCAGTTCAGCGGCAACACGTTCCCCGTCAGCTTGTAATACGGCACATACAGCAGGGCAACCGGTGCACAGCCAAAGTAACAGTAATACTTCTGGTTGTAATAGGCATAGTCCCAGTTGTAATAAACGCCCTCTCGGTTCGAGTTGTCATATGGTGTTTCCGATTGCAGCAACTCTTCTGAGGGCGTTAAGTCCATATTGGTCTGTCCCTTTTCCCAGGCATCCAGCGTCATCGCATAGACGTTGTTGACGTCAATGGGTTCACTGATGGGAAGCGGCTCTAATTCCGGCACACGGAACGCCAACACGCTTGCCATGCAGCCGAACAGCGTCACCAGCACGGCAAGATTGTGCTTCCAGCTGTGTGCCCGATAGCGAATGTTCCAGATGCGGAACTGCTTGCAGGCTGTCAGCACCAGTGCAATGATGACAATCAAAAAGAATCGTGCAGCGGAAAACTGATACGGAACAGCGGTGTGGAACGTCCCGTTGTGCAGCACCAGTGCAGCGTTCACATCCGTGAACTGCAGCTGCACCGTATGTAAGGTCTGATACGGCAGCATCGAAAACCGGATGCTCGAATACGTTCCAGTTCCCTGCGACTTCCCTGCCTGTTCAAACCGATTGCTCAAGTTGTCGTCCTCGATGGAGCAACTTACATTATAATAACAATCTTCTCCGTCAATATTGAGAATCAAATAGCGAAAATCCGGATTTTGTTCCAAGTTGGAAAACGTCAGCGTACAGTTTCCGGAAATCTGAATGGTATCATCGACAATCTGTGCTGCCGAAGTATCGTTAATTTCCGCCTGTGACAGCACCAAATCCGTTGTTTCCGGATGGGTGGTGAAGCTGGTGTAATGAAACACAAAGCTCTCCAGCACAAACACGACGCCGGCAATCCATGCCGCTTTCCGCAGATAGTTCCGCAGGTTGGAGGTGGTGTTCCGTCTGGAAAACGCCGTTCCCAAGCCAACGAGCAGCAGCGTGACGAGCAGCGGAGCGACTGCAAACGGCTGGTTGTCCGCATCGAAAAACGCCGTTGCAATCCCCCGCAGGATGAACAGCAGGACGATTTCCAAAACCGTTGTGATTCCGCACTTGACCCAATGAGAAGGAATCGGTTTTTCTTCATCCCCCCTTACAAAATAAGCAATCACATAACAAATGAGATTGCAGAAAATGAGAAATAACAAATAGAGTATCATAATAGTCAATGCATCCTTTCTAAGACATTGACGCATCACACTATTGATAGGATACCAGAATTTCATTTCCAATGCGGATTTATTCTTTGAATAAAATCTGAATATTCAGAATTTTTCACAATATTTCTGTAAAATTTGCCCGTGTTGCCATCAAAAACCGCCTGATGTTTCCGCATACTTTTTCAAGATTTTTCGCAGCATTTCTGCAAAGTCTGCCCGTGCTTCTGGCGGAGATAGAATTTCCGCTTGTTCGCCGTATGCCAATAATCGCCAATATAGTGCCTGCAGATCCTGCCAGCAGACCGACACCAACAGGCTACCGTCCGGCTCCGTCTGGAGGGCTTCTGTTCCGAAGTCATCCATCACCCGCCATTTCACCGCTGCGGAGAACCGCACCAACACGGGAACAGCTGGCTCTTCCGGCGGCATGGGGTCGGGGGTATACGCTGGCACGCTGCGAGCGGCTCGCTGCTCCGGCTCGATCTGTAAATCCGTGATACGAGTCAGCTTAAACAGCCGGTAATCCTGCCGCAGGTCGCAATAGCCCCAGACATACCAGTGCCCCCACTGAAAAATCAAGTGATAGGGTTCGATTTCACGGGAGGTCGTGCCACTCGGGGCGAAGTAAGAAAACGAAATCTTGCAATTCTGCTCCATTGCCGCCTGAATCTGTTCGATTTTCTGGGAAACCGCTCCGGAATCCCATGCAGAGAGGTCAATCAAAACCGGATGCTCTGCCGGAATCGTCTTGGCGGTTGATACAGAGAGCTTCTCCATCAGCTGTCGATAGCGATGCGTGCCGCTGATGCTGTCCAGACTTTGCAGCCCTGCAAGAATCGCCTGCATCTCGCTTTGCAGCAGAACTGTTTTATCGAGTTTGTAGCCCTCCATCATGCGGATGCCGCCGTTTCGCCCTTTTTCGGTTACGATGGGAATTCCTGCACAGCACAGGGCATCCATATCCCGTAAAATCGTGCGGTGGGATACCTCGAACTTCTCCGCCAGTTCAAACGCTGTGACCTGCTCCCGTTGCAGCAGCACGGAGAGAATCCCAATCAGTCGGTCTAATTTCAATCTGCTCCCCCTTTTCTGTATCAATGGATTTGGGAAAATAGTGTTTCCAACTCGTCCGCCGTCAAGCCATTCTCTGAAGTAATCGAATGGGCATATCCGCCATCCGTCCATTCTGCCACGAAAATCAAGTCGCCGTTCTTCCGGACAGAAACCGAAACGCCTGCAATCGTCTGTGTTTCCTCGCTGTCATAACGATTATAGTCACCGCTGATGGAGTCTGTTCCAATGCCTTTCCGAATTCGCAAGCCCTCGGTTTCGCTTGCATCTTCATAAATCACCTCAATCATTTCCCCTTCGATTGCCTGAATGGTCGTGTGGTCATATGTCCCATAGGCATCCGGAGCATCCAGCGAAAAGCCAGCAATGTCCACCGCTGCCTGTAGCGTGGCACAGGGGATGAACGGGTTGGGAATCTGCACGTTTTCTTCAGTCGTGGCTGGCTCTGTCTGCGTGGCAGAGGGGGTGAGTGGCGACTGCGACTTGCTCCGCTCGTACTGTAGCAATGCCGCCGTGAGCACAATTCCTGCACAGGCTGCCACGGCAATGTATTTCATCCAACGGTTGGAAATCTGCTTCTTCGTCTGTTTCATAGGCTGTTCCTCCGCTTCTAATAAATACGGGGCGTCGATGTCCCCGATGGCATGCAAAAGCCGTTTGGCTGCTTCTCTGTCTTTCCTCATATCGAAATCCCCTCCGTTTCGAGTGCTGCTTTCAGTTTTTTTCTTGTCCGCAGCAACAGCATTTTCACTTTGCTCTCTCCCATGCCGTTTTTCTGGGCAATCTCTGCAATCGAGTTCAAATACCAATACCGCTGCACAAATACGATTCTGGTTGCTCTTGGCAGCTGTTGCAAAAACGATTGCAAGCATGCCTGTAGAGCCGCTGCATCGGCTGCCTGCTCCACGGAGTCGCTCGCCGGAATGCATTCTGTCAACTCGTCCAGTGCCAAATCCACAGCGTTTCCGCCACGCTTTGCGGCGTGGTTTCGCTCCCAGAAGTGCAGGGCGAGATTTCGGGTGATTTTTCCGAGAAATGCTTTCAGAGAGTGCGGTCGATTGGGCGGAATCGCCTGCCACGCTTTCCAGTAGGTTTCATTTTCGCATTCCTCTGCATCCTGCGGCTGTGAGAGAATGCGGTAGGCAATCGCATAGCAGTATGTTCCGTATTGCTGTTTCGTCTGCTCCAGTGCCGTTTCCGAACGGGAGAAATATAAATCTAATAGCGTTTCTTCCTGCATGGTATCCACCACCTTTCATCTCCATAGACCGGATTGGTTCTGATTGGGTCACGCAGTTCTGTAAAAAAGTTTCTGGAACGACAAAAAAAGACTGGAGCAGACTTCTGTATCCTCCAGTCTTTTTGTTCATGATATGCTTGGATGAAAATCAGTCGCCGAACGAAATGCCCAGATTCCGAGCCGTTGCAACCAGCTGGTCATCCGGTGTGACGAACTTCGTCTTTCCGGCAATCTCTGCCAGCGGATTTGCGGTAATCGTTCCGCCTACCTTGGCAACTGTCATGCCATAGTGCTCTTCTTTAATCAGCTGTGCAGCGTATACGCCGAATTGGGTTGCAAGAATCCGGTCGTATGCACTCGGACTGCCGCCTCGCAGCATATGCCCCGGCACACAAACCCGTGCTTCCAATTGTGTCTTCTGCTGAATCTGTGCTGCGATGCGGTTGGTTGCGGTAATCACGCCCGCTTCTGCACGGAGTCTTGCCCGTTCTTTCTTTTTCAACTTGGCTTCTTCCTTGTCAAAGCAGCCCTCTGCAACGGCAATAATCGAAAAGTTCTTGCCGCTTTCGCTCCGCTTCAGAACCGACTTGCAAACCTTGTCAATGTCATACGGAATCTCCGGAATCAGAATGATGTCTGCACCGCCGGCAATTCCGGCATTCAGGGTCAGCCAGCCGGCTTTGTTGCCCATGATTTCACAGAGCAGAATCCGGGAGTGGCTGTTTGCAGTCGTGTGCAGGCGGTCAATTGCATCCGTTGCAATGTCCACTGCCGTATGGAATCCAAAAGTAACGTCTGTGCCGTAGATGTCGTTGTCAATGGTTTTTGGCAAGCCGATGACGTTCAGCCCCTCTTCCGAGAGCAGCTGTGAGGTCTTGTGCGTGCCGTTTCCGCCCAGTGTCAGCAGGCAGTCCAGCTTCTGGCTCTGGTAGGTTTTCTTCATATTTTTTACTTTATCGATATTGTCATCGCCAATGACTTTCATCATCTTGAACGGCTGCCGTTTTGTTCCCAGAATCGTACCGCCACGGGTCAGAATCCCAGAAAAGTCATCCGGTTTCATTTCCTTGCAAATATTGTGAATCAGTCCATAGTAGCCGTCTGAAATGCCAACGATTTCTACATTTTCCGTCCCCAGCATCTGGTAGCATGCCTTTGCAACGCCACGAATGGTTGCATTCAGTCCTGGGCAATCGCCGCCGCTGGTCAAAATTCCAATTCTCCGTTTCATCAAACAGAACCTCCCATCAGAAATTTTCTTACAGAAAGCATGTCCGGATTTTGCCGGAACATACAAATGATTGTTATAATTGTATCATTTTTTCTGCATTTTGTCAACGGGATTCTATGAACAGTGCGAAAATCTGCGGTAACATTTTCCGTTTTTCGGATTCTGTTCTTTTCCGATTCTTTTCCAAACGGAGGTTTTGTTGAGGGGATGTAAAAGAGTTGTTATGCCCGATAGACTTTGTAGAACGGTGCACAGGGATTCTTTTTCCTTGCCAATTTATGCAGCAGCCGCAGGGCGGAGGGGCAGAATGCCGGCTGCAACATCCATTGTTTTGCCCAGAACTGGTCTAACAGAATCAAGCGTTCCAGTTTTTTTTGATATTGGGTCGGAATCGACCGTTTCCAGTACCAATCATCGCCCCTGCCACTCGATTTCCATTCCCACAAATCATTGCTTGTGTTTTTGGAGATGGAGAACGCCCGTTTGATTCTCTTCCATAGATACGGGCTCATGTGGCAGGTGTAATAAGTCGTGAGCAAATCTTCTTGCATCACGAACAGTTCCATAGATTGTTCGTCCGCCATCTTTATGAGATAGACATCTTTTGGATGGATCGTCTGGATGGCTGCATCATCCAACGGGAAACTACAAATACGCATCTTCATTCCACTCCTCATCTTGTGATTTCTCTCTATTATACATCAAAAGTGGAACATTCGTCTATCTGTTCAAAAAAATTTACGATTTCTCCTGTAAAATCTCGTTGGCTTCCGATTGGGTCAACTTCTGATTCGCAACCATCGCTTGCAAGACCTGCTGCATCCGCTGTTCTGCTAAGTCTGCGTGCTCCTGCAACGCATAGGCGGAGGGGGCGTTCGGCAGTCCGGCAAGCATCACGGCTTCATAATCCGTCAGCTGCTGCGGGGTCGTGTGGAAATAGCCCTCTGCTGCCTCAGAAATGCCCGTATAGCCATCTCCAAAGTAAATCGTGTTGACATACAGGGCGAACAGCTCCTGCTTCTCACAGACCTGCTCCCAAGCGTGAGCAAGGAACATCTCTGCAAGTTTCCGCTGCAAGGTTTTCTCCTGCGTGAAATACTGGTTCTTCGCCAGCTGCTGGGAAATGGTACTGCCGCCCTCTGCAAACGACCTTGTTCGCAAATCGTTCCACAGTGCCCGTATCATCGCCGAAATATCTACGCCGGAATGGGAGAAAAACCGCTGGTCTTCCACGGAAATGACTGCATCCACATAAATTTGCGGCAGGGCATCATAGGGGACAAACGATTCCTGCTGTTCCATCGCAGCGGTTTTCTCGGCAATCGGAGTTTCTGCAAGGGCGTTCCGGTACATCTGATAGCCCTGTACGCCATACCAAAGCCCCACAGCAAGCAGAAGTGCTCCCAGCAGCAACAGTATACGGCAAATGTAGCTTTTTGTTTTGGATGTTGTTTTTTGTTTCCGTCTTACTTCTGCTTGCATGGTGTTCACCTGTCCTTTTCTTGTTTTTGTTCTCTATTTCTCTCTTCTATTCTGTTTTTCGATTATGTCGGATACTCGCTGCTCAGTGTCACCGTTCCGGTATAATCTGCATAATCTACCACCACATAGCAATTCCCGCCCTGATTCTGTATAATTTTAGAGAACATGCCCTGCTCGTTCGGGGTCAGATATTCTTTCTCTTTATCGCCGTTTAGCACATAGATTTCTACAATACCGTTTCTTGCTCCAACCGTTCCGGTTAGCCACAGCGTTCTTGTCTGAATCGAACAGCCACCAAATACCACATCTTTCCCCCGTACGTTCCGACAATCTGCCTGATACGTTCCCGTATAGGCATCTTCTCCATCCAACCGCATTCCATACAGCTGCTGCTTGCTGGTTCGCTGAAAGCCGCCTAGGCTGGATCGTGTCTTTTCGTATCCATACAGAAGCTTGCTTTTCCAATTCGCTCCGCATCCCGTCAGGCTGCCGAGAAGTAGACAACTGCACAGCAATCCACCCATAATCTGTTTCTCTCTCATTTTCGCCTGCTCCAAAACCGAAAAAGTACATCCATGCCGTTCCAAATCAGCGTTGCCAACAAAATCAGCATGCCGATTGGAATCGCCAGTATCAGCAGGCAGCCAATCCCAATTCCCATAACAAGTTTTTCTTTCATTTATGATTTCACCAACTGATAATAGCTATGCGAGGTCAACTTATACATCAACGCATACAAGGCAGCAAACACAAGAAAACCGCCAACGGTTATGATTGCAAACAGAGAAATATTGATCAGACCCATCACCGCCAGCAACCGGTACAGCATCGGAAAGGCAAATGCCAGATGCACCCCAGCCATGAGCAGCGGAGCAGTAAAGACCGTTAAAATCTGCGAGTTGATGCTTCGCTTGATTTCTTTTTTCGTCATACCGACTTTTTGCAGAATCTCAAACCGTCCGGCATCTTCATAGCCCTCTGAAATCTGCTTGTAATACATAATCAGCACCGTTCCAAACAGAAATACCACACTCAGCAGAATGCCCAGGAACAGCAGTCCGCCATACAGGGCATAGAAGCTCGAACGCCCACTTTCCCGACTCTCACAAACACAGCCTTCTTCCGAAAGCTGCTGCTCCAGCTCTGCCTGAATGGCAAGCTGTGTGTCTGCATCCGCATCCAAATCAAATCCCTTATAGAACTGAATGACGGAAGCATACCCATTATAGGCTTCTGCCTGTCGTTCATTGAGTTCCTGCATCATCGCCATATCTGGCACAATCAAATACAGCATCCGGCTGACATTGGCGAAAGCATCGCCGTCATCCACAAACTGCGGAACTTGTTTCTGAATCTGAAACGGCTGCATCGTTCCGATTTGAATCGTATCTCCGGAATACGAACCATCTATCACAGATAGCAATACTTCGCCATCCTGCAATGTTTCCGACGTTCCGGCTAAACGATTGTATTCTTCCAAAGTGAATATCTTCACAGTTGCAATGTCATCATAATCCACAAGGGAATCCTGTTCAAACTGTAACCGATTTCCGTTCAGCACCCCACTGATTTGCAGCGTGGTTTCGTGTATTTCGTTTTTTTCCTGCAGAGAATAACGGGATACGACTTCTGCAATTTTTTCTTCCAATGCTTGTTCGTCAAAATCGGAATAGGCTGTGACGAAAATATCCCTTGGGTATCGCTGATACAAGCTGTCTTCCGAACCCAGATACAAACAAAGCGTGCTGGAAATCATCACCAGAACCATTGTGGACAGCACACAGATGGAAGCCAGACTCGAACCGTTCCGCTTCATCCGATACCGCATGGACGAAACCGAGATGAAATGCTGTAACTGGTAATAATACCGCTTATTCTTCTGCAACAGCTTGCACAAAGCCACAGAACCGCAGATGAAAAGCAGATACGTTGCTAAGATAACCAGCACCACCGCCAGAAAGAACATCGAAAAGGCAGCAATCGGCTGTTGAATTGTCACGGCTAAGTAATAGGCAATGCCCAGCATCACCAATCCGCAGAGCGTCAGCAGCCAACGGGCTTTCGGGGGCTTTTCGCCCTGTTTCTCGCCTCGCAGCAGGGCAATCGGCTTGGAAACGTGAATCTGTCTGAGCGAATACAGCAGGATGATGCCATAGGAAACCGCTGTCAGCAAAATCGTATTCCGCACGGCATTTGGTTCAATCCGGAAGCCCATCGGGCTGCTGTTGCCCAGCATCTTCGCTGCCATCAGTTCCGAGAGCTTCGACAGCAGAATGCCCAGCCCCAGACCGCCAACCATGGACGTTCCAAACAGCATGCCATTCTGCCAGCATAAAATGCGGGCGATGTTCCATTTTCCCATGCCGAGGATATTATACAGCCCGAATTCTGTTTTTCGCCGCCGCATCAAAAACGAGTTCATGTAGAATAGAAAAATCGCTGCAAAGATGGCAACCACACCCGTTCCCCACGAGAGAATCATTTGCATCTCCTGCCCGCCGTGCATTTCATAAATGGCTTTGCTATACGTCAGATAGGATACGATGTAATACATCATGGTAATGCCGATACTGGTCAGCAGAAACGGCAGATAGATTTTTTGGTTCTTATAAATGCCGTGCCACGCCAGTTTCCAATAGAGCGTTTTCATGCCTGTTCCCCTCCTGTTGCCAACATCGTCAAGGTATCGGAAATCTTCTGATACAACTGTTCATTCGTGCAGCCGCCCCGATAAATCTGATGGAACAGCACGCCGTCCTTGATGAACAGAATCCGGTCTGCACGGCTTGCCGCCTTGGTGGAGTGTGTTACCATTAAAATTGTCTGTCCGGTCGCATGAATTGCGGAAAAGACATCCAGCAAGCCATCTGTGGACTTGGAATCCAGTGCTCCGGTCGGTTCGTCCGCCAGAATCAGCTTCGGCTTGGAAATCAACGCTCTGGCAACCGCTGCACGCTGTTTCTGTCCGCCGGAAACTTCATACGGGTATTTCTCCAGCAGGTGCGTAATCCCCAGCTGTTCCGCAATCGGATTCAACCGCAACTCCATCTCTTTCGGCGACTTCCCAGCCAGCACCAACGGCAAGAAAATATTATCTTTCAGGGAAAACGTATCGAGCAAGTTGAAATCCTGAAATACAAAGCCAAGATTATCCCGCCGGAACGCTGCAATTTCCCGTTCCTTGACCATCGTCAAATCTTTTCCATCCAGAAAAACTTTCCCACTGGTCGGCTGGTCGAGGGCTGCCAGAATATTCAGCAGCGTGGTCTTCCCCGAACCCGATTCCCCCATGATTGCCACATATTCGCCCGTTTCGACGGAAAACGAAACGTCCGAAAGTGCCTGCACCTGATTCCCGCCAAAGCGAGTGGTATAGATTTTCTTCAAACATTCTACTTGTAGCATTGCCATTTGCAATTGCCCCCTTCTGTGTTGTTGTCTTTATTGTATCAGAAATCCCATCGCTCCGCCATTGATTTGTGTGACATTTTGCCGGAGGAATGTGACATTTTTGTAAGGTACAGAAAGAAAAATTCCGCCGGCTGCCTTGTGTTTTTATAAAAGCATCTGTTTTTGTGTGAATTCTCTGAAAATGTTTAAAAAAGCGATTGACCTTGCACAAATTCCGGATTATACTGGGAGTAGTTGCATACGCAAACCAACACAAAAGGAGAAGCAACATGAAAGCACCCAAAAAAATCCTTGCAGTTGGCGTGGCTTTCCTGCTCTGCTTCGGTTCTGTCTGTACCGAACTGTCCCTGCCCAGCACGACTGCAACCCTGACTGCTTCCGCAGCCTCCACCCTTGCGGACTTCCCAAGCAGTTACCAAAGTGCAGCCGATTGGATTTGGACAAACCGCATCGAACGGGAGCAGTCCACCGTCCGAACGCTCTCGGATGAATCACTTTATGGATACGAACTATGTTTATCCGGGCGAACGGTTCGATATGTACCTCTGGGCAACACAGGGCTTCCCGTCCATCGGCGGATGCGGCGGTGACTGGGGGCAGCGGCTGTCGGATGATGCTTACTTGAATATGCTGAACGGCACAAACCTGCACGTTCTGGAACATGAAATCGGTCACGGCTGGTGAACTGGTATGCACTGTGGGATGAATCTGCCAATGACATGGTGGAACGGGATGCTTCTATGCTCCAGTTCTCTGCTGTGGGAAATGCAGCTGCTCCGGTAACAACCACCACTCGTGCGACTACAAGACCAACCACCACTACGACTACGACCACGACAAAGGCAACCACCACGACCAAAAAAGCAACCACCACAAAGAAAACAACTGCAACCACCAAAAAGACAACGACAACCACAAAAACCACGACTACCACCACAAAGCCAAGCTCTGGCAAGAATGTCTTTCTGAAAAATGTTCCATACGGAACAGCGTTTGACCTGACCTCATATAATTACCAGAAGATTCGCTCCATCACGCTGCAATTCCAGGGCAGCATTCCAAATTCCGGCGGCTGCCTCGTATTGGGAAACTGCTGGAACGAACAGCATCCCATTGCATATTCCGACTTACAGAACGGGACGATTACCTTCCAGATTCAGAATCCGCAGGATGTCATGACCATCTATAACTATTACGGACTGGGCAGCTTGCAGGCTGTTACACGGAACTACTAATGCTCGTCTGACGCATTTCCATAAAAATCCACAGACAACCTTTTGCCTGTGGATTTTTCCATTCTGAAACATCTGAAAGCATGCTTTCTGAAACGCCGGCAGTTTGTTTTCATGTTTCCAAAATTCCTGTACAATAATAAGAGAAATGGAACAACCAACAAGGAGGGTTTTCTCATGAAAACGATTCAGTATAAAGACATGGGTGCTCGCATCCGTGCACAGCGGGAACGCCTGGGATACACCAGAGAGCAGCTTGCGGAAAAATTAGATGTTTCGACAAAATTCTGCTCCGATATTGAACTGGGCATCAAGGGCATCTCCATTCAGACGCTGGCAAAGCTTTCGGATTTGCTCTGTCTGCGGACAGATTATATTCTCTTCGGTGAAGAGCAGCCCGACCATACCGCAGAACTGGAAATGATGGATGCTCTCATTCAAAAGTGTCCGGCTGACCGTCAGGACGACCTGCTGACCATCATTCATGCGTTCATCCATGCTGTTTCCGAACCGCAAGAACCAACTGAATAAAAAAGAAAGCGGTAACACAGGACACACTTGTCCCTGTTACCGCTTTTTTCTTGAAAAATTTCCGCATCTTCGTGCCTGCATCTGCACCAAAGCAACCCTAGATTCCCTGTGAAAAAGCGTTCTTCCCTCGCTTAAACACAGCGTTTCCAATGCTGTTTCAGATTCGCACATGCTCCAACCACCAGCATGAACGATGCGGTGAGTAATCCAAATCCGATAATGGTTACCAGAAAGTTCCGGTGCAGCAGTGTCGCCAGCAGAGCCGCAAGCAGCTCAATGCCTAAGACGATTCTGGTTCTTCTGCGATAAACCCGAACTTCTGTTTCATCTAATGGATTGTTTTCTGTTTCCACTGGTGCAAGCCAGAGCAGCACCGCACTTGCAGCCAGAATCAAAATCCAAGCGGCAAGCAGCGAAACAGAAACCCACTTCAGAATTGCCAGCAATGCTGCAATCAAAAGTGTCGATAACACATAGCACTTCACGGGGGAATCCGCATGGTGTCCGCCCGCAGAAATGCGAATGGGAATAAACGACAGATTTAACAGCACGCATGGCAAAAAAAGTCGAAACAGAATGCCCAAACCAATTGTCGTCACAATGTTTAAGAGCATCATTCCAAACTGATAGCATCCGAACACATAAATATCTGCATCGGATTCGGGAATGATTTCCGCCTGTATCAATTTCTTTGCAAATTTTTCCGAGAATGTTTGCAGCATCAGAATTTCCGCATCTTCTTCACGGATTTCGGTGTCTTCGGCTGATATTGCCACCAAATACAAGGAATATTTGCCGAAAAGGAAGCCGTTTTTTTTGCAATGGAAGCTGCTACCTGTAATACCTTTTTGGAAGTCTGTCTCATTCAAATACACCTTTTTTTAAAAACAAATTCAAGATATCTTGTGAATTTAGCGTATCATAAGCATCATAAGATGTCAATTTTTTTGCATCAAACGGGATTCTTTTGCATGAAACGGGATTTTCAGGTTGATTTTCACAAAATATTCATTTAAAAATTTGTTGCTGTTGGAATCGTAATCGCAGCAGTGAATATTCCATCTTCTACATCGGTTTTAAAATCGCCTTTGTATTTTTTCACAACCATTTCTACATTCTTCAAGCCTAATCCAAAATGTCCCTCTTTGGTAGAAACAACAGTGTTTCCCTCTCGCTTCAAATCATTTTTTGTTGGATTTTCCACATGAATCATGATTTCTCCCATTTGAAACGCCACTGCAAAATGAATATATCGCTGTTCCTCCGGCAATTCTGAAACCGCATCCACGGCATTATCCAAAAGATTGGAGGCAATTGTAGTCAAGTCTACACCAGCCAACATTGACAGCTGTTCTTCTCCCTGTAAGTCCATTTTCAAAGCGATATGCCGCTGTTCTGCTTTCAAAAAAACATGATTCAAGATGGCAGAGAGCAGTGGATTGTCACAGTGAATCGATGGCTGTAATTCATTCAGCTTTTGAAACAGGGATTCCTTGTATTGCTGTGCCTCTGCGAGATGGTCGGATTGAATTAAAGATTCCAACGCTCGCACATGCCGTTTCGCATCATGAATGGTTTCCATTGAATTTTGATACCGCTGCTGCAAATCAGAGTATACTTCCAGCTGCATTTCTGATTGCTGTTGTAACAGTGCATTTTCTTTTTCTGTCTTCCGAACAATCGAAATCCGGTAAAATACAGCAACAATATAGACATCCAACACCAAACAACCCAACAAAAATAAAATTAAAAACATACCAGAGGAATACGATTGAATATATTTGCAAACATAAGCAAATACCGCAATCTCTCCTGCTGCCAGCATCGTATAAAAAATCGCCTCATACCAAGAAAAAATTGCATGTTTTTTTCGTATCAACGTAAATAAGAGTTGACAAAGTAAAAACGCTGTTAAACTTGCAAATGCATTTCGAACCCAAATGTTGCTTTCTTGCAATGTAGAAGAAATACTACTATCATAAAAAGTAGAAAGCAACAAGACAGAGAAAACATCCGTCAGAAATCCACAAAAAGCAATCAAAATATCATAGACCAAAAAATAAAGTTTTTTACATCGATAGCAAAGCAACGTTGACCCCACAATCATAAGCATCGCAGATGTCATATTGAGAACGGGTATTTGCAATAGTCCAATTGCACCTTGCACAATTGCAATTCCCAATACGCCCAGTAATCGCAAGAAAAAATGAGACCGCCGTTCCAGAATTTGAAACAAGACCCACATGCCAGAAAATACCGTTGCAATGCTGACAATCGTATTTCCTAAAAATTGTGTTACCATCGTTTAATCCCTCCAATTGATATTCAAACTATTGTGTAAATAGGCACTGATTTGTTCATGGACCTGCTTCCGGCGATTCTTCGCAATCGGAATCATTTCATGATTTTTCATCTGAATCTCTGCACCAAAGGAAAGGATTTGTCTGGGATTTACCAGAAAACTTTTGTGCGGCACTAAAAAGCCATACGACTGCATTTGTTTTTCCAAGCTTTTCATGCTGCTGGAAAGATACCAAGTTCCCGTTGTTGCCACCAACTTCACACGGCGGTTCTGCCCATATTCAAAATAGAAAATGTCCTCCATGTTGACGGAAATCTGTTCCTCTAACGTCTGAAACACCAATCTGGTCTTTGGTTCTTCCGGCTGGGTATAAAGCAGGAAGTCCTCTAAATTCTTGTAAATGTCCGATTGTCGAATCGGTTTTGGTAAAAAAGAAAATGGATGTACGGTAAACGATGCAGCCATTTTCTCCGTATAATTACTGACATAAATCACACATACCTTTCTATCCCACGTCCGAATTTTTTTCGCGGTTTCAATGCCGTCCATGCCGTTCATCTGAATGTCCAGAAAAATCAAGTCATAAGCACGACTGCACGAAAGCAGGGATTCTCCACTGTGAAAGGTATCAATGCGATAATCATCCGCTCGATTTTTTTGTCGAAAAAAATTCTGAATGCTTTGCTGGATGATTTTAATTTGTCTGCTTTCATCATCCACAATCGCAATTTGTATCATAATCTTCCCCCTTCGTACCCTTCATCATAGCATAAAAACAGGCAAAAAGCAAGCCAGCATGGCTGCTTTTCAGAGATTTTACATATCATAAGAAACTGTAAACCAATTGTTTTTATTGCGTGTTTGGATTCGACAATCCCCTTTCACATTTCTGTTTTATTTCTGATTTTTGGCGTTGCATTTTCGCCAGTTTTTTGTTATAATAAGCCTTAGAAAGGAAGATGCTCTATGACCACAATCGACCTCATTACTGGCATTCTTGGGGCTGGGAAAACCACCTTCATCCGCAAGTATGCCGCCAACCTGCTCGCACAGGGCAAGAAGATTGCCATCCTCGAAAACGACTTCGGAGCAGTCAATGTTGACCGGATGATGCTGCAAGACCTCCAGAGCGACCGCTGCAAGGTGGAAATGATATCCGGCTGTAATGACCCGACCTGTCACAAACGCCGCTTTAAAACGCAGCTGATCGCCCTCGGCATGCAGCAGTTTGACCGTGTCATCCTAGAACCCTCCGGAATCTTCGACATGGACGAATTTTTCGACACGCTGTATGAATCCCCCCTCGACCGCTGGTTCTCCATCGGCAGCATTCTGACCATCGTGGATGCAACCATGGACGAGGTGCTGTCTGCACAAATGGAATACCTGCTTGCCTCTGAGGCTGCCTGCTGCGGAAAATTGGTACTCAGCAAGCGTTCTCTGCTACCGGACTGCTCCGAGGCGGAATTGACCGACCGCACCCTTCGCCATCTGAACCGCTCGCTTGCTGCGATTCAGTGCAGCCGCCAGTTCCAGCCGCAAGACCTCTTCCTCAAGGATTGGGACAGCATGACGGATGCCGACTTTCAGGAACTGCAAGCTGCCGGATACCGCAACAGCAGCTATGTGAAGCAGTACGATGCCGACGACATCCAGAGCCACAGCGAGGTGCATTATTTCATGCATATCCACTTGCCGGATGAACGAATTCCGGAGATTTTGCAAGCGATGCTCAACGACCCGAACTGCGGGACGATTTACCGCATCAAGGGAGCGTTGCCGTTACAGCAAAACCGCTGGCTCAGCATCAACCTGACCCAGAAAAAGGCGGAATTGCAGACCGTTTCCAACGGGCAGAGCGTCTTGATTGTCATCGGCGACCAACTGCATCGAGATGCCATAGATGCCCACTTGAAAGCAGAGAATACCGACCCTGACTATGTATCTATCTGAATGGAAATGGATACAAATTGCACAAAAGCAATGCACAAAGGCTGACTGGAATCGTCCGGTCAGCCTTTTTTGTGAAAGTCTGGTGAAATCTGCTCCAGCCCCCCTTGACAAATTTTATACCGCACGTTATAATAGAACAATGTTAATACATAACATTGTTATGAATCGAAGGGAGGTGCATACCATGATGATGCATCCAGAACATCACGCATTCTTTGAAATGATGCAGCAATTCCGCAGCCTGAACCTGCTGGCAACACTGCCGCTGCCCCGACAGGATTACATGGTGCTTTATGCAATCAGCTGCCTGCAAAAGGAACACCCCGATTCCTGCACCGTTTCGATGATTACCAAGAAGATGCGTGTGCCGCAGCCTGCCGTGTCCCGTACCCTGCGGAGTCTGGAAAATGGCGGTTATTTACAACGGGAAGTCTGCCGCTCCGACCGGCGGAATACGTATGTATTGCTGACCGATGCCGGAAAGGCTGCCGTGCAGGAAGCCGGTCAGACGCTCACAGCCTTCCACGAGGGCATCCAGAGGCGATTCACCAAGGAGGAAGCCGAACAGCTGAAAATGCTGCTACAGCGGCTCTACGAGGCTGCTGCGGAGCAATTAGCGGAAATGAAGAAAGGAGCACAGAAACCAGATGGGAAAACTCTTTAAAAACCTCAAACCATACTGGAAATCCGTGCTGATGATTGTGGTACTGCTTGTGGTGCAGGCATTTTGTGACCTGTCCCTTCCGCAGTATACCTCAGACATCATTGACACGGGCATCCAGAACAGCGGTGTGGAACACATCCTACCAGAAAAAATCACGGCGGAAGAGTTCCAGAACGCCCAGCTTTTCATGACAGCAGACGAACAGAAAACATGGCAGGATGCTTACAGCGGAGATGGCGACCTCCTAGACCGCAACGACTGCTCCAAAAAAGACTTGGAACAGTTCGACAGCGACCTCATCGTTCCCATCCTGCTGAACTACCAGATGTCCATGATGTCCGAAGACAGCTTTCGGGAAATGCTCGCTCAACAGCAGCAGGGCAATCCGCAGGCAGCCGAACAGCTGAAAACCATGTCCATTGCTGACATCGGGAAGAGCATGGATGTAACCCTCACGCCGTTTGAACGCACCGAAGAGGACGACGACGGCAACAAAACCACCGTCACTTGCGTGGACGTTCGTCCGCTCTTTGCAGCGATGCAGGAGGCTGGACAGTTCACTGAAGAAACCCGCTCCGAGATGCGGAGTCAGCTCGAAACCATGCTCGATACCATGGGCGAATCCCTTGTGCAATCCATGGGCGTTGCCTATGCCGTGCAGTGCGACCAGGCTGCCGGACTGGATACCGATAACATCCAGACAAATTACCTCTGGGCAGCTGGCGGAAAAATGGTTGCTATGGCATTCGCCATGATGGCAGTGACGATTTGCATCAGCTATGTGGCTGCACGGGTTGGTGCAGGGGTCGGCAGAGATTTGCGGAAAAAGGTCTTCTCCCGTGTCATGCAGTTCTCCAATGCGGAAATGGATCAGTTTTCCACCGCTTCCCTGATTACCCGAAGCACCAACGACATCCAGCAAGTACAGATGGTCACCGCAATCTTCCTGCGGATGCTGCTGTACGCTCCGATTTTAGGCATTGGCGGTATTCTGAAAGTTGTCAATACCGGTGCTGGCATGGGCTGGGTCATTGTCTTAGCCGTGCTGGTCATTCTGGGCATTGTCGGCGTTCTGATGTCCATCGCCATGCCGAAATTCAAGAAGATGCAAACACTGGTTGACCGTGTGAACCTGGTTTCCCGTGAAATTCTGACGGGATTATCTGTGATTCGGGCATTCGGCAGAGAAAAAACCGAAGAAAAACGGTTCGACACTGCCAACCAAAACCTCACCAAAACCAACCTGTTCGTCAATCGGGTTATGACGTTCATGATGCCTGTCATGATGCTGATTATGTACAGCCTGACGATTCTGATTGTCTGGGTTGCTGCCCACCGCATTGACGGCGGTTCGATGCAGGTTGGCTCGATGACCGCATTCATCACCTATGCAATGATGATTGTCATGTCGTTCCTGATGCTCACCATGATGTCGGTGATGCTGCCCCGTGCCTCTGTTGCAGCTGGCAGAATTGACGAAGTATTGCAGACCAAAACTTCTGTTCAAGAACCGACTGCTCCGCAGCACCTCGCACAGCCGGCTGGCGTTCTGACATTCGACCACGTTTCGTTCCGCTATCCGCATGCGGAAGAAGATGCCCTCTCCAACTTGAGCTTTACCGCAGAGCCGGGGAAAACCACTGCCATCATCGGCAGCACGGGTTGCGGCAAGTCCACGCTGGTCAACCTGATTCCTCGGCTTTATGATGCAACCTCCGGTAAAATCACGCTGGACGGCGTAGAAATTCAGGATTTATCGCTGGAGGAACTCCGGCAGCAAATCGGCTTTGTTCCACAAAAGGGCGTGCTGTTCTCCGGAACGATTGCCAGCAACTTGCGATTCGGAAACCCAACGGCAACCGATGCTGAAATTCAGCAGGCTGCGGAAATTGCACAGGCTTCCGACTTTATCGAAGAAAAACATGACCGATATGAAAGCACGATTGCACAGGGCGGTTCAAACGTGTCCGGCGGTCAGAAACAGCGTCTGACGATTGCAAGAGCGATTGCAAAACATCCGAAAATCTTTGTATTTGACGACAGTTTCTCAGCCCTCGACCTGAAAACCGATGCAGCCCTCCGAAAGGCATTACAGGAACAGGTACAAAACAGCACGATGATTATCGTAGCACAGCGAATCAGCACGATTCTGCACGCTGACCAGATTTTAGTACTGGAAAACGGCAGCATTGTCGGCAAGGGCACACACGAAGAACTGTTACACAACTGTACCGTTTACCAACAGATTGCAAAATCACAGCTTTCTGCGGAAGAACTCGGACTCTCTGAATCCGATACAGAGGAAGGAGCGATGAACGATGGCGAATGAACAACGGCGTGGAATGGGTCGCCGGATGGGCGGCAGAATGACAGTCGAAAAGCCAAAGGACTTTAAAGGCTCGATTGGCAAGCTGTTCGCCTACATGAAACAATATCATGCAGCCGTGCTGATTGTCATGCTGTGTGCGGTTGCCTCTACGGTGTTCAGTGTCATTGGCCCAGACATCTTGGGCAAAGCGACCACCGAACTTTCTAACGGACTGCTGGCGAAGATTCAAGGCACAGGCAGCATCAACTTCACGAAAATCGGGCAGATTCTCTTGTTTGTCCTCGGCTTATACCTGCTCAGCTCGCTGTTCAACTTTGTACAGGGCTGGATTATGAGTAGTGTCACGCAGAAAATCTGCTACCGGATGCGAAAAGACATCTCCGAAAAAATCAACCGCATGCCAATGGCATACTTTGAAAGCCGTACCTATGGCGAAGTGCTCTCCCGTATCACCAACGATGTCGACACCCTCGGACAGAGCCTGAACCAGAGCATTACCCAGATTATCACATCGGTTGCAACGATGGTCGGCGTTCTGGTCATGATGCTGCGAATCTCTCCGCTGATGACGCTGATTGCCGTTGTCATCCTGCCGATTTCGGTTGCCATGATTTCTTTCGTGGTCAAGAAGTCCCAGAAATACTTCAAGCAGCAACAAGAATACTTGGGACACATCAACGGGCAAGTAGAAGAAACCTATGCCGGTCACACCGTCATTCAGGCATACAACAAGGAACAGGACACCATTCAGCAATTCTCTGAAACCAATGATACCCTTTACCATTCCGCTTGGAAGTCGCAGTTCCTCTCCGGCTTGATGCAGCCAATCATGATGTTTGTCGGAAACTTGGGCTATGCAGCCGTTGCCCTCTCTGGCGGACTGCTCGCCATTCGGGGAACAATTACCATTGGTGATATTCAGGCATTCATTCAGTATGTCAAGAACTTCACCCAGCCGATGCAGCAGATTGCACAGGTTTTGAATCAGGTACAGTCCATGGCGGCTGCCTCCGAACGGGTCTTTGCATTCCTGGAAGAGGAAGAAGAAGTGCCGACCGAACATCCGATTGCTCTGCCGGAACAGATTGCCGGAACTGTTTCGTTCCAGCACGTTTCCTTTGGCTATCAGCCGGAGCAGCAGATTATCCACGATTTCAGTGCAGATGTTCAATCTGGACAGAAGATTGCAATTGTGGGTCCAACAGGTGCCGGAAAGACGACCATGGTCAAACTGCTGATGCGGTTCTATGATGTCAACAGCGGAGCGATTCTGTTAGACGGACACAACGTCAAAGACTTTGAACGGCACGACCTGCGGAAAGCGTTCGGCATGGTATTGCAGGACACTTGGCTGTTTCAGGGTACGATTATGGAAAATATCCGCTATGGCAGACTGGATGCAACGGACGAAGAAGTCATTGCTGCTGCAAAGGCAGCCCATGCGGACAGCTTTATCCGCCAGCTGCCGGACGGCTACCAGATGGAATTGAACGAAGATGCCAGCAATGTTTCGCAGGGACAGAAACAGCTGCTCACCATTGCCCGTGCGATTCTGGCAGACAATCGGGTCATGATTCTGGACGAGGCGACCTCCTCCGTCGATACCCGAACCGAAATCCAGATTCAAAAGGCAATGGATCACCTCATGGAGGGCAGAACCAGCTTCATCATTGCCCATCGGCTTTCGACCATCCGAAATGCAGATTTGATTCTGGTCATGAAAGATGGCGACATCATCGAGCAAGGCTCACACGATGAACTGCTTGCAAAGAATGGCTTCTATGCGGATTTGTACCGCTCGCAGTTCGCACAGACGGCGTAAGTGGAAATTCGTTCGATAGTTTTTCAAAACCGACAGGAAGTGTTTTTTCTGTCGGTTTTTTCTAGAAATGGGATTTTTTACAGGATTTTTCTTGACTTGTCTATGATTTTTTGGTATAATAAAAGTTATACTTCATAGAAAAAACATGAATTTCCAACCCATGTACCAAAGGAGGAACACGCATGGATTCCTATAAACAATGCCCGAATTGCGGAAAAACATTTCCTGCTCAGGATGCGTTCTGCGACGACTGCGGCTGTCAGCTTGACTGGATGCCCTCCACCCAGCCCCAGCAATCCTTTATGCCGCCGCCAACGCAAACAACCACTGCCTATTATGCGGAAAAACCGAAAAAAACAGGTACACTCATTGGGCTGCTGGTTGCAATTCTTCTGATTTTGGCAGCAATGATTGTATTGGGATTCTTTCTCATTCATCAATTGAATCAGAATGATACGACCAACCATACTTCTGAACTTGCAGCCGTTGCCCAGACAGAAACCACGGAAATGGCTGCGGAAACAGAACCGCCAGCAGCGGAAACGGCTGCTCCGGAAATCGAAACCAAAATTTCTGTGGTAACGGTCATTGAACAAGTCACCGTGCCACAGACCGACTCGCCTTCTGTCTATGCCGTTCCGACTCCAGAACCAGACCCACAGCCTGCCGGAAAAACGTATCAGGCGTTTGTAGATGCCTGCACTTGGGCAGATGCCAAACAAAAATGCGAGGCTGCCGGCGGTCATCTCGCTTACATCACCAGCGATGACGACTGGAATCAGGCAATTTCTGTTTTGTCCGGAACGGGGCTGCGGTATGTATGGCTGGGCGGCTCAACTTATATTTCCAACGATGGTTCTACCATCACCGCAAGCTGGCTGAACGGCAGCAATCTCAGCTACATCGACAATGCACGCCACTGGTATCCAAATGAGCCTTCCGGCTGGGACAACTCTTCTCCGGAACACTCCCTAGAACCTTATATTTTGCTGTGGTATGTAGACGATTACTGGAGCTTGAACGACACCAGCAACGACATCTTGAAATATTACAAGCCGGAACGGATTGGGTATCTGTGCGAATTTGAGTGACATCCTCCCCCGCCTGAAGAGGCGGGGGCTTCCTCTTGCAAAAGCAAGCAGTCGGTTCTCGTTCGAGCAGTCCACTGACTACAGCATAAGCGAGCGAACCCCGTGTGTCCCACGGTTCTATTGGCTTTGGCTATGCGAAAACGATTCGCATTCCTTCATTTCTGATATTGATTGCAGCGTTTACGTCTCTGTCGTGATGTGTGCCACATTCAGGGCAATCCCATGCTCTTATGCTGAGATTCTTTGTTTCTGTGTTTTTGTATCCACAGCATGAACAAAGCTGACTGCTTGCAAAGAATTTGTCTATCTTAATAAGTCTTTTGCCTTGTTCTTCAAGTTTGTATTTCAAAAATGCTGTGAACATCCCCCAGCCGTTATCGGAAACGGATTTCCCGAAATGTAACGCCTGTGACATAGCTTTCATGTCAAGGTCTTCAATACACACACAATCGTAGGCATTGGCTATCTGTCTTGACTGCTTGTGCAGAAAATCCTTACGCTGATTCGCTACTCTTTGATGCAGTTTTGCAACTCTGATACGCTGTTTTTCTCGATTCTTAGAACCTTTTTGCATAAGCGAAAGTTTCCGTTGTTCACGTTTCAATCTTTTCTCTGCTTGTCTGTAGTATCTTGGATATGCAGGTTCATTTCCCTTGCTATCCTTGTACAATTCGTGCATGGAGAAGTCTAGTCCAAGAAAATTATGAGGTTCTTTTTCTTGTACTTGATTTTCGTACTCAAAAAGAACACTTGCATAATATTTTCCGCTTGGAGTTTGGCTTACTGTAACAGATTTCAGTTTGTAATCAGATAGAACCTGTCTGTGCTGTTTTAGCTTTACAAATCCGACTTTTGGAAGTTTGATATAACCATTTTCAACGGATATATTTCCATTTACACAGTTTGTTGTATAACTTTTGCGGTTGGATTTCTTGGATTTGAATTTTGGAAAACCAATTTTAGGACTTCTAAAAAAATTATTGTATGCTGTCTGCAAATTCATTTGAGCGTTTGCCAAAGCAAGGCTGTCCACTTCTTTCAACCATTCAAATTCTTTTTTGTATTGAGCAGGTGTATTATTCAGCTTTTTCCGGTTTCTTCATAATACTTAATTTTATCTGCCAACATACGATTGTATACAAAGCGAACGCAGCCAAAAGTCTTAGCAAACAAGATTTGTTGTTCTGTGTTTGGATATATCCTGAATTTGTATGCCTTGTTTGCCATAATTTCACTTCTTTCCTCTGTCTTTCTGCCCTTGGCTTTCGATATATTTCTTTATCACTTCAATCGGTACTCCACCTGTTGTGAGCAAGCAAAAGCTCTGACTCCAGAAATATTCTTTCCAAAGTTTTTGGCGTATTTAACGCCCGTTTCATCAGGCAGAGGTCAACCACAGTGATGGTTTCATCATCGTTCCAGTCGCCTGCTGTCCAGTCGGTCAGCGTTCCGGCACGGATTAGCCACTTCTGCAACATCACGACATCTGCAAGGTCAAATGTGCCGTCTGCATTCACATCACCCTGCACGGTGTCCGGTTCGGGGTCGGTATGCCCTGCAATCACCGCAGCGGTCAGGAACAGTGCCGATGCATTCCCGTAAATCGTATTTTCATTGGTGGTATATTCCGTGTCGCTGTCCATGTAGCACTTCCCGTCAAACTTGGAAAGATGGCGGTTGTTGTGATTGTTCGTCCCCTCTGTCACATAGCCTTTCGGCACTTGATACGGAGTCAAGGCTGCATCAACCGAGTAAATCTTGCTATAGATATTTTCCACGCTGCGTTCCCCGTATCCAGAAACATAGCTAAACGAAATCGGATTATCCCCCAACAGATAATCAAAAGCGTGGTCTGCTGCCTCAGAAACAGCCGTTGGAATGTTGTCTTGCCCCTCAAGGATGACGCTGCCCAGCAGCAAGGTCATGGCATTCTGTGCAACATTGCGGTTCGAGCCCCACCAATAGCCCCAGTTCGGGAACACCATGCCCCAGTTGTTATGCTGCAACATATTTGTTCGCCACGGGGTGAAGTTGGAAAACGCCTCCGTCATGGCTGCATTTGGCTGCTCGTTCTGATACAGATAGTGGAAAAAGCCTAAGAACGATTCTCCGGCATGGTTATAGCTCAGCGAGATGTTCTTGAAACAGTTCTGCACAGTATCGGTGTTGCAGTTCGCCAGCAGGTAATTTTCATATGGGCTGACATCTCCGCCAACGGTTTTCACTGCCCGATAGAGCGAGCCGGCTGCCCAGAATAAATCTCGGTCAAATTCTTCCTGCGTAAAGGTATAAGTCCGGTTCGCTGCTCCAATTGACATATGCTTTGGGTTGGATGGGTCTGTCACCCAGTTCCATGCACGCAATGCGGTTTCCAGACAGGTATCTGCAAAGTCGGCATACGCTGGAATCTCCCGATAGACCAGGTAAGCATGTGCAAAGATTGCCGCTGCATCGGCGGTTGCAAGGTGCGAACGCAAGTCCTTTGCAGAATCGTCTGACTGATACGTATCGGTCGAACGCAGCGTATCTTCCAGATAAATCACGTCGTCTTTATAGTTCGCTGCCACATAGAACGAGCCGTCCTTGTCGCTGTGCTCCAGCTTCAGCAGCATATCCAGTTCCCACTTCAATTCGCTCAGCATCCCCGGAGCATCCACATAACGGGCATTGTTCGGGTCAGTTTCTGGAATGTTCAAATCCATGTTGTTGAACGTGTCCGGAAATAGTTCATATGCCAGCAGCAAATCTTCCACCGTTCCGGCTGCCGGAGAAACATATTTCCCGTAGTCCCCTGCATCATACCAGCCGCCGGAAACGTCATAGGTTTCAGCGTTTGGGTTCTCTCGGTCTGACCACTTCTTAACCGTTACATCATTGGGATGCAGATTCTCACGGGCAAATACACCAGCATAGGTTTCTTCTAGGTCAATGCCCTGCCGCTGATAGTAGAAATATTTCGTCATGTCGCTGAACAGTGCATCATAGACATGATTTTCAATCGAAAATGTCGGCGATAAAATCGTGTCGGTATCCAGTCCATCCGCAACATCCTGCGGCGAACGAGCAGACGCATCCAATCCAGCATCCGGAATGCGGATATAATACGAGCCGGGTTCTGTCACCGCATCAAAGGAAATCGTATGTACCATTTCGCCGGAAAGCGTTTCTTCTTTCTGTGCTGTGGGCAATGTTCCGGTTGCAACAACATCCCCCTGCTCCGCATCTACAATTTCATAGGTTTTTCCATCCAGTGAGCCGAACTTGTCGAAATAGCTGACCCGTGCAGTCTTTGCTCCGTTGGAGAAATAGCCGACCTGATTCACCTTAATCATCGGATACTGCCGCTCGTCATCCGTGGAGGTAATCTTGACATTTTGGAACGAAAGCGTGGTATCGCTCGACACACCGCCTACATACACATACCAGAAGTTATCTAGCCGGAAATCGGAATCCGGATAGGCATCCACCAGCGTTTTAATCGGCAAGCTGTATGCCGTCCAGTTGGTTTCTGCGTTCAGTTTCCCGTATTGCTCTAAACTTGACCACTCAATCTTGATGGTCTGGTTGTGGTGATGGGAAACCAAGCCAATCCGGAACGTCGTCGTTCCCGTACCGTTGTTTTTCACCGCAAAGTGCAACATACCGTGTTCGTAATAGTCTTGCATATTCAGTGTTGTCCAGTTGGTGTTTGGGGTCATGGTTGCACCGCCCCAGCTTTCCGTTGTCCAGTTTTTCCCGTCATTGTCAATGAGAATCGTTTGCAGCTGTAAACCGGGAGTTTCCTCCACGTTTGCCGCCCAAGCATTCGCAGGCAGCACGGAACTGCACAGAACAACGCTCAGCAGCCCTGCCATCCAACGCTTTTTTGAAAAAAATTTCATGGTAAAAATGCACCTTCTTTTCCGCAATTTTTTCCATTATACCATAAAAACCGCCGAGATACAACGCTGCTTTTGTAACTTTTTACAAGGGATTCTCGCAAATCGTTCCAAAAATTTTTTCTTTTTTCCGTACAATTCTGATAATTATAGAACAAATCTGCTATACAGTCCTGCTTTTCTCTGCTATAATAAACTACAGAATTTCGCGCTTCCCCAAGTGTAGAAATCTTCATTTTGTAATCCTCATATAGGGAACAGTGGTTCTTCGCCACTGTTCCTTTGAACCATCCTATTTATTTTTCTCAATCATATGCAAACAAGGGCTTCCTTTTGGAAGTCCTTGTTTGCGTTTTTGGCTAGATGTTCTGGGCTGCAAATCCATCAATTTTTCTGTGTTCACAAAAAACAATTGAAAAAGAAATACAATTCGCATTATAATAAAAGCACCAATGAAAAAAGGGTGATGGTATGCGTTATCAACTTGCGATTTTTGATATGGATGGCACGATTTTGAATACCTTACAGGACTTGACCAACAGTCTGAATGCAGCGTTGCAGCTGTCGGGCTATCCGCAACATACACTGGAAGAAGTCCGGTTCTTTGTCGGAAACGGCATCCGGAAACTGATTGAACGAGGCGTTCCAGCTGGGACACCGGTTGCACAGATTGACAAGGTGCATCAGGATTTCACGGAACACTATCGGGTACACTGTGCGGACACCACGCAGCCCTATGCAGGGATTCCGGAACTGTTGCAGCAGCTGCGGAACGCTGGCTGCAAGACGGCTGTCGTTTCCAATAAGGCGGACTATGCTGTGCAGGAGCTTTGCAAGCAGTATTTTGACGGGATGTTTGATTTTGCCGTGGGCGAACGGAAGAACATTCTGAAAAAGCCTGCTCCGGACGCTGTCAACGAAGTGTTGCAGCAGTTGCAGACTGACCGCTCGCAGGCGGTTTATATCGGCGATTCGGATGTGGATGTCGAAACCGCCAAGAATGCCAAGATGGACGGGATTTTTGTAGACTGGGGCTTCCGGTCAAGAGCGTTCCTGCTGGAACATGGAGCAAAAACAATTGTTTCCCAGCCGGAAGAACTTGCAGAGAAAATTTTAGGCTGATGCGATTTCGCATCCATAAATCAGAATGAGATGAGAGGATGGCGGTTTTCGCTGTCCTCTTATTTTATGGTTCTGTGTATTTTATTCTGGACGTTGCCATCATAATTCTGCACAAAAATCAGCATTCCAATTTGTGAGAAATTCCAAACAACATGGACGTTTTGTAAATTCCAAAAAAACTTGTACGTTTGCGTACAAGTTTTTCCCGAAAATCGCTGTATAGTGAAAGGGGTTTCTTTCGCACACAAAAACCATGTAAAGGAGTGTTGACGATTCATGCAGATTACCATTGAAGAAGCAACCTATTATGCCGTGACAGACTGCCGCATCCTCGCCATCCAAGGCGAGGCAAACACCCGCTCTGTCCACTTCACTTACCCTGCGGTTTCCGGTGCAGAACAGTATTTTCTACGGGTACAGCTGCCGGAATCCCTCATCTATGACCTGCCCATCACGGAGAATACCGTCGTTCTTCCGGCATCTGTGACCGGATACGCTGGCATTGTCCCGATTCAGTGGATTGCCAAGAATTCCACGGGGTCTGTCATTGCAAAATCCCAGCTGATTCCCTCGATTGTAAAGCCGTCCATTCAGGGCGACACCTCGGCACTTCCCACGCCGGAAGAACTCATCACCAAATATGACGAGTACTTGAACACCATGCGGGACATTCAGCAGGATGTCACCAAGAAGAGCGAAACCGTAAAAGCCGATGCTGACCGTGCAGAAAGCTGTGTCAGCCGTGCAGAAGCCCTGCTGCAATCCATGCAGGGGCTGACCATTGGCGACCGAGTACGGCTGTATGTGGACGCAGAAGCCGGCTCAGACACCAACAACGGAAAGGCAACCACCACTGCTGTGCAGACCATCGACCGTGCCCTTGTACTGGCGAATGCCTTCCAGCAGGCGATTATCTGCCTAAAGCGTGGGCAGACCTACACCGCCACGGACAAGAGCAATGAATACGGCATGGGCATTCAGCTGTATCACAAAACGCTCCGCTTTGAAGCCTACGGCACAGCAAGCAACAAGCCAAAGATTCAGAATGCGATTTTCGCCTATAACTGCAATTTTGAATGGAAAGACATTGACCTCACAGGAAACAACAGTGTATTCACGATGTACAACACGATTTCCAGTTTTGAAGGCTGTGCGTTCTACTGGGTGGAATCCCACAACAGCTTTGCACAGGTACGGTTGTGCGACATTCAGCGAGAATGGGTACAGTACGGCGGCTTTTCCGTCATCTCCAACGCAGAGAGCCTGTATCACCATATCGGCGGCATTCAGGTAAATCAGGGGGCGAGAGTCGATTACAGCGGATTTGGAATCGGCTCTTACGGAAATGATGGCTGTTCTGTGCTGACCATTGACGCCATTCCGGAAAAGTTACAGAAAACAAAGAACATTGCAGAGGGCAGCATTGAAACAAAGACCGTTTATGTGAACGCTGCCACCGGCTCAGACGCACGGGATGGCACTTCACAGGCAAAAGCCCTGCTAACGATGAGCAGAGCCTTACAGTTCACGCAATACGCAAAGAAAGCTGTCATTTATTTGGCAGCTGGAACTTATCCCATTCCAGACAAAACATTAACCCTGCTTGGTCGAGATGTTCGGATTTATGGCAATGCCGCAGCGACAACAACCATTCAAGGGAATTTTGTCTGTGAAAATGGATTTTTGCATCTGTCCAAAGTCACCATTGACAACACCGACAGCGATACTGCAAACACATCCACAACCGCAATCCTTGCACAGTATAATGGAACGGTTCGGATTTCTGATTGTGTGGTGAATGCCAACTCTAAAAATGCAGTTGGTGTCTCTGATATGTCGAACATTTGCTGTTCTGGTACGGAATTTAAAGGCAATGCACAGTATGCTGTTTATGTAACCGGACAAGGTGACGCAAAAATTTACAGCTGTACCAATAGTACTACAAAAAGCATTTATTCTGGTGCAAATAGTATGGTTCGGATTACACAGAGTAACGAAAGTGATTTCCCTTACACGAATGCAAATAATGGCATGGTATTTGTAAATGGGCAGCAGGTCTTGCCGAAAACAACTGCCGTCACCAGTAACCAAGCTACTTCCTCTGATTGAAATTGATGTTTTCTTGCCCGCTTAATTTCTAAAACATGGCAGCCGAACTTGCACGCATCTGCATTTCGGCTGCCGTATTCTTATTTTTCTGTTTCTGCTGCTCCACCCAGTCTGACGACTCTTTCGAAAACAGTTCCGGTGATTTCTTTCAAGTAAAAATACCGCATCTCAGCAACCTATGAAACCGGCAGCCGAACTTGCACGCATCTGCATTTCGGCTGCCGTATTCTTTATTTCTTCTGTTTTTGTTACTCCACCCAGTCTGACGACTCTTTCGGAAACAGTTCCGATGATTTCTTTCAAGTAGAAATACCGCATCCCAGCAACCTATGAAACCGGCAGCCGAACTTGCACGCATCTGCATTTCGGCTGCTATGATTTTTATTTCTTCTGTTTCTGCTGTTCTGCCCAGTCTGACGGCTCTTTCGGAAACAGTTCTGGTGATTTCTTTTTCAGGTAGAAATAGCCCATCCGCATGGAAAGCGTTGCCACCAGCAACAGAATCAACCCAGACGCAAACACCCACTTGATGACCATGCCACGAGCATTATCCATCTCCCGATAAGGGATGTCCACCAGCAGAATATAATTTTCATGTGTCTGATAGCGAATCATATAGCGTTGATGCTGCCGCAACAAATCCACTTTTCCCTTTTTCCCAGAAAATAAACTTTCATCATAATCACTGTCTGTTCCGCAGCGTTCCACCTGCGTGTGGCTGACATATTTTCCGGTATTGGTATCAATAATCGCCGAAATACCCATATCGGAAAACGGCATATCTGCCACAATCGCAGAAACATCGTTTTCCTGTGACTGTGTAAGCATGGATTCTGCTGGATACTGCACCTGAATCAAACCCTTTCCAGACCCCAACGCCGAGGCTGCCAGAATCATCGGCTTGTCATTCTGCATGGTAAAGACCACATCTGTGAAAACAGGGTCTGTGGTATGCGATAAAAAGGCACGGTATGCCCGTTTTCCGGTGCTGGAAAAATCCGTGCTGGCAATCAGAATGCCCGTTTCATTGGATACGCTGATTTGGTCGGCATCAATGACGACTCGCAGCTCTTCCAAGATGGTTTCATTCTCGGATGACCAGTCTTTCTGCTCCTCTAACAGCATCGCCACGACTCTTGTCTTTGAAGCGTACTCATTCCGCAAGTCTTCCATCATAGTGGCGGAGGCTTCTGCATCTCGGTCTAACCGCACTTTTGCAGCCTCCATATTGGTATCTACTTGCTGAATCACCTGATTCTGGTCTAACACCCGTACGCTGTACCCAGCAACCAGGCATAATCCGACCACGGCAATCAGCATACAGAGAAATACAAAGCGATAAGTATGCAGAAGTTGTTTTTTCATACGCTGCCCTTTCTGCGGCATTTCCGCAATTTGGTTTCAAACTGGTTTCCGCTTTTATTATACCACAAAGAATGCGGTTTGTAAACCATTCTGAACCAACCAATCTTTGCAAAAACGGCGGTTGAACGCATTTGTTTCAACCGCCGTGTATATTTTCAAAAAGAGAACATTTGCTTACTTCTTTGCCTGCAATTCTGCCAGTGCATCCTTGCGGGACAGGCTAATCTTGCCGTCCTTGACTTCCATGACCTTTACCACGATTTCATCGCCCATGGAAACCACGTCTTCCACATTTTCTACCCGGCTGTTGTCCAGCTTGGAAATGTGTACCAGACCATCCTTGCCCGGTGCGATTTCAACAAATGCACCAAACGGCTTGATAGAAACGACTTTGCCCTTATAGATTGCTCCGACTTCCGGGTCGTGTGCAATGGTATTGATAATCTGTAATGCCTTCTGGCAGTTTTCCAGCTTCATACCGCTGACAAATACAGAGCCGTCTTCATTGATATCAATCTTAACTTCGCATTCTGCGGTAATCTTCTGAATCACCTTACCGCCCTGACCGATGACTTCCCGAATCTTGTCCACCGGAATGGAAATCTGGAACATCTTCGGAGCGTATTCATTGACAGCCTTTCTCGGTTCTGGGATTGCCTTCAGCATGATTTCGTCCAGAATGTACAATCTTGCCTTTCTGGTCTTTTCAAATGCTTCTGCAATGATTGCCGGCGTCAGACCGTCTACCTTGATATCCACCTGAATGGCAGTGATACCGTTCTTTGTACCGCCAACCTTAAAGTCCATATCGCCGAAGAAGTCTTCCAAACCCTGAATATCAACCATGGTCATGAATTCATCGCTGTCCGGCTTGGTAATCAGACCGCAGGAAATACCGGCAACCGGTGCTTTCAGCGGAACGCCTGCATCCATCAGAGCCAGTGTCGAACCACAAATCGAGCCCTGCGAGGTCGAGCCGTTCGAGGAGAGCACTTCCGAAACCAACCGCATTGCATACGGGAATTCTTCAACAGACGGCAGCACCGGAACGAGTGCCTTTTCTGCCAGAGCACCGTGACCGATTTCTCTCCGTCCCGGACCTCTGCTCGGCTTGGTTTCGCCGACAGAATAAGACGGGAAATTATACTGGTGCATATACCGCTTGGTGGTTTCTTCATCCAGACCGTCAATCTTCTGGCTGTCGCTCAACGGACCCAGTGTTGCAATGGTCAGAACCTGTGTCTGTCCTCTGGTGAACAGACCGCTTCCGTGGACTCTCGGCAGCAGACCCACTTCCGCAGCCAGCGGACGGATTTCATCAATGCCTCTGCCGTCAACACGCTTGCCTTCATAGAGCCAGTTCCGGACAATCTTCTTCTGCAACTTGTACAGGCATTCATCCAGCATTGCACCCTGTTCCGGATATTCTGGGTCATACTTTTCATGAACTGCATCAATAATCGGCTGCATTCTTGCATCCCGTTCGTTCTTGTCGTTGGTATCCAGAGCAACCTTTACCTGTTCGCCAACCATTGCTTCGATGGCAGCAAACAAATCGTGGTCGAGTTCCATCGACTGGAATTCGAACTTCGGCTTGCCGATTTCGTTCTTGATGTCGTTGATAAATGCAACCATCTTCTTGATTTCTGCGTGACCAGCCAGAATCGCATCCAACATCTGCTGTTCCGGAATTTCATTCGCACCAGCTTCAATCATAACGATTTTTTCCATTGTGCCGGCAACGGTCAGCCGCAGGTCATTGTGTGCACGCTGTTCGAGGGTCGGGTTCAGGACGATTTCGCCGTCTACCAGACCAACGCTGATACCAGCAATCGGGCCATTCCACGGAATATCTGAAATGGAAATGGCAATGGAAGTTGCCAGCATACCAGTGATTTCCGGCGAGCAATCCGGGTCAACTGCCAGAACAGTCATGACAACGGAAACATCGTTCCGCATATCCTTCGGGAACAGCGGACGAATCGGACGGTCTACCATACGGGAAGTCAGGATTGCCTTTTCAGACGGCTTTCCCTCTCTCTTGGTGAACGAGCCCGGAATTCTGCCAACGGCATACATCCGTTCTTCATAGTCCACAGACAGCGGGAAGAAATCCACGCCTTCTCTCGGCTTTGCACTGGCAGTTACATTTGCCATGACAACGGTTTCTCCGTAGCGAACCCAACAAGAACCATTGGACAATTCGCAGGTTTTTCCGGTTTCTACAACGAGCGGACGACCTGCAAAGGTGGTTTCAAACTTTCTATACTTTTCAAACATCTGCCTTTTTCCTTTCTACTTTAAAAATCCGTTTTTGGCAGCAGGTTTAGCAAATAATCCTGCACCTGCCATGCATTTCGCCGCAGATACACGATTCATTGCTAAACAAACCGCTGCACAATGGAACGTGTCACAAGTGTATTTGCTCCTGAAAAAACAAACACGGAAAAGCGACTGGCAAAATTTCACCGGCCGCCTTTCCGCTGTGTTTCTTACTTACGAATACCAAGCTTTTCGATGCAAGCACGATACCGTTCTACATCCTTCTTCTTCAGGTAGTTCAGCAGGTTTCTTCTGTGACCAACCATCTTCAGCAGACCCCGTCTGGAGTGATGATCCTTCTTGTGGGTCTTCAGGTGACCTGTCAGGTCGTTGATTCTCTTTGTGAGAATGGCAATCTGAACTTCCGGAGAACCGGTGTCGTGTTCGTGGGTACGATTTGCTTCGATAATCTGATCTTTTTCTTCTTTCCGCAGCATGATTCTTCACCTCATTAAAAATTTCTCATGAACATAGAATAGGGCAGGTAAAGGCATTCCACAGCGTGGCAAAATCCCTAATCCAAGTACATGACTGTATTATTATACCACAACGCAGGCAATTTGTAAAGTAACTTTTTTGTAAACAATCAAAAAATCAAGAAATAATTTTGCCCTTGTGCTCCTTTGCCGGATTTTTAGAAGTTTTGACGGGCTGTACTTTCAGGTCAACTGGTTTTTCCATGCCGCCCATATCAGAAAAGACTGCCTCATCTGCCGATGCTGGTCTCGTCAATTCTATTTCCGGATTTACCTCGCCCCGTTTTTCATAATACGGGTTGATGATATACTTTTGAATGGATGGATAACTGTTGACCGTCACCATCAACGCCAGCCATGTGCCTGGAATAAACGGCAGGAATGTTAAAATAATCATCAGCACCATCATATTCGTTTTCAGTGCCAGCAGGAGGATGCCGCCAACGACAACCGCCAAAATACCCAGCGAGAAGAGATTCTGCTTCATGCAGACGATGCCCAGATAGAACGAGTTCCGGAAGATATTCTTCATGGATAGATTCGTAGAAACAATCATCAGGAACAGATAAAAGTTCATCAGAATGGCAACCAGCGAAATGCTGAGCGTGACAATCAGCATGACATAATAAATCTTGCTTCCGGTCTGTTCTGCCAGTTTCGGATAGACATAGAACGAGGCTGCCACGCAGCACACCAACAGGCAATCCAAAAAGCCAAAAATCGCACTATGCCCAAATTCGGAACGGAAGGTTTTTAGAAAATCATGCACCAAAAAGGTTGGTTTTTCTACGAAAAAGTTCCGCATGATTTTCATCATACCTGCGGTGGCAGGGCCAAATAAAATCATAAACAGCAGCGTTCCGCCAATGACCAATATCAAACTCACATTGACCGACAGCGAACCGCTGAGCATCAAAATCAATCCCACTGCTGCTGCAATTAGCGGGATAAAAAACAAAGTGTAAAAAATATTTAATTCAATCAGCTTCCAAAACTTTTCCCGAAACAGTTCCCAGTACCGGAAAAATCCCTTTTTCTTCGGTGCTGTCTTGGAAATGCCGCTTCCAGCGTGTGTAAATCCTTTTCCGAAAAGACCCATCTCTAAACTTCCTTTTCTATTCACGTTGTCCAATATTCGAGTGTCCCCTTGTTTATATCCATAGAGCCTGCAATTTTTGCAGCCCCAGACAGAGCAATGACAATCCGCTAAATAATCCCAGTATCACTGCATACCGCACCAGATACAGCCGCCGGCAATGCGGCATATTTTCTTCCCACTGCCGATGAAACGCATAGCAGAAGAACAGGTTCGAGAGCCATAGCGTTTCCCTTGCTGCCAGCAGCAGCAAAAACGATGTTCCAATCCCGTATGGCATCAGCCAGAGCAGCACCCGAACCGCATGGGTGGTCATCTGCTGCAAAATGCTCCAGCCGAACCACATACCATGCAGAAAAAGGGCTGCACAGGCGACCGGCTGCCCCACGGCAGAAAATCCCGCCAATCCGCTGCACAGCAGAAACCCTGCCATTTCCAGCAGCAGCCACGGAAACAATTGCTGCCGGAGCAGTGCCGTTTGCAGCACTTCCGGCAGCATCTGCCGCAAAGACAGCCAAACCCCCACGATACAGCCCAATAAAAGCAAACAACATAAGCTGCCCTGTTCGAGTCGGCTTCTGGATAATGGATGCATTTTTTCATCCGCTCCTTTCCGGTTTGTCCTGTATGTTGTTACAAGCCTATGCGGACAACCCGAAAATCAGAACGGTTTCTCTGTTTCTTTTTACTTGGAAAGCTCGTAGGCACGCTTGGTGCAGCGGCGGCAGGCATCCTTTACGGTATCCTCTAACTTGCCTTCATACAGAGCGTCCAGCCCTGCCAGTGTTGTGCCGCCCGGCGAGCTGACCTGCTGGATGAGCGTATCCACATCATAGCCGGAATCGGTCAGCATGGCTGCCGAACCAATCAGGCTCTGTGCAAACAGCTGCTTGGCTGCCTCTTCGGAAATGCCAACTTCCTTGGCATAGTCCAGAAAGCCCTTGGCAAACAGATAGATAAATGCCGGACTGCTGCCGTTGATGGCAATGACTTCCGCCATCTTATTCAGCGGCAGAACAGCAGTCACACCGCACAGAGCAAACAGCTGCTCTACAAATGCAAATTCTTCATCGGTGACAGCATCGATTCGAGAAAGTGCCGTTGCACCCTTGCCCAGCAGCAGCGGGGTATTCGGCATAACCTGAATGACCTTTGCATTTGGTTTAGTCTGGCTGCGGATGTAGTCCGGTGTCATCCCTGCTGCAATCGAAACAATGACGGTATCTTCAGTAATGCCGTCTGCCAGCTTCGGCAGGGTTGCTTCAAACTGCTGCGGTTTGATGGCGAGGAATACATACTTGCACTGCTTTACGATTTCTGCTTCTGAGGTACAAGCAGTGACGCCGATTTCTGCCAGAGCAGCAGTCTTTTCCGGCATATGGTCATACGCATACAAAGCGACCTGTTCAGACAGCTTGCTGCCAGCAATGCCCCGCATAATGGCACTGCCCATATTGCCAGCACCCAAAAATCCAATTTTTACTTGTTCCATGATGGAATCCTCCCTTTTTGTGTTCTTGTTTGATACGAAAAAGAGCACACCCGATTGATTTCGGATGTGCCCCCTATCCAACCATCCTTCTTTTTAGAAGAATGCAATATCCTGTGCAATCTGGTGCAGGTGTTCTTCATACGGCTTCTTCATGGAAAGTGCTTCCTGAATGTCGAAGTCTACAATCTTGTTGTTCTGCATACCAACAACACGGTTGCTTGCACCCTTTTCCAGCAGTTCAACAGCATAATAGCCCATTTCGCTTGCAACGACACGGTCACGAACCGTCGGAGAACCGCCACGCTGTACGTGACCCAGAACGGTTGCTCTGGATTCGATGCCAGTCTTTTCCTGAATGGCTCTTGCAATGCCTTCTGCGTTGCCGATGTTTTCTGCAACAACAACGATGAAGTTCTGCTTGCCGTTCTTCTTGCATTCCAGCATTTTTCTTGCCAGTTCATCGAGGTCATACGGTACTTCCTTAGTGATGATTTCCACTGCACCGCTTGCCAGACCGGTATTGACTGCGATAAAGCCAGCACCTCTACCCATAACTTCTACAACGCTGCAACGGTCGTGCGACTGGCAGGTATCCTGCAGCTTGTCAATCATTTCCACGCAAGTATTCATTGCGGTATCATAACCGATGGTATATTCAGTACAAGCAATGTCGTTATCGATTGTACCCGGCAGACCAACGCAAGCAATGCCCTTTGCAGACAAATCTGCTGCACCACGGAATGAACCGTCACCGCCGATGACAACCAGACCTTCCAGACCCAGCTTTTCGCAGGTCTTCTTTGCGATTTCAACGCCTTCTTCTGTCCGGAATTCTGCACTTCTTGCTGTGTAGAGAATCGTACCGCCTTTATGAATAATATTGGATACGCTCATTTCGTTCATTTCAAAGATGTCACCATCAATCAGACCGCAATACCCTCTGCGGATGCCGTATACCTTGATGCCCTTCTTCAAAGCAGCCCGTACAACTGCACGAACAGCAGCATTCATACCCGGTGCGTCCCCGCCGCTTGTCAATACACCAATCGTTTTGATCATAATTTTCTACTCCATTCTGCCAATTGGCAAATATTTTCAACCAAAAAGGAAATTTTGTATTACGATTTGTAACACCATATACAATCTTTATTATACTCACTTTGGAGCGTTTGTCAAGGGGATTCCCAGAAATTTAACACTTTCCGACAGCAACCCACCAAAAATACGACAGAAATCCCATTTTTTTCAAGTTTTCTCCGTTGTTTCGTCCAGCCCCTCCAGAGAAAAAGACGGAATGTAAGTTTTTCGGGCAGAAGTCAAATCCTGCGAGAATCCCTCTAACTCCAATTCCTGTGCGACTTTTAAAACGCTCTGATATTCCATTGTGGTGAGCCGGCGGTTCAAATGACGGTCAGAGAGCGGCGTTTCCGGCGGCGTATACTGCCCCATCAGGCTTACCCAGACTTGCCCATCCGGAAAAGTTGCAGCAATCTTTCGCAGCAATGCCATGGAGGCATGCCGCTGTCCGGGAAGAATCAGATGCCGAATCAAAACACCGTGCTGCAAAATGCCATGGTTCAAAACGGGCGTTCCCACCTGCCGTACCATCTCCGAAATTGCCTGCTCGGTTACGGTGCAATAGTCCGGAATGCCGCTGTACTGCTCGGCGGTTGCGTTGTCCACATACTTCCAGTCCGGCAGGTAAACATCCACCAGCCCATCCAGCAGGGACAGAATTTCCGGCGAATCATAGCCGCTGCTGTTCCAGACCACTGGAATGTGCAGCTGCGGTTTTACCTGCTGCAAACTCTCTGCAATCCACGGGGCATAATGCGAACCCGTCACCAAATCCAGTGTTTCCGCTCCCTGCTCCTGCAGGCGGAGAAGAATTTCAGATAGCTGAGAAACCGAAATTGACTTGCCGAACCACTCCTGACTAATCTGCCGATTCTGGCAGAAACAGCAACGCAACGCACAGCCGGAGAAAAAGACTGCTCCCGCACCACCTTTTCCGCTGATACAGGGTTCTTCCCAGAAATGCAGGGCTGCCCGTGCGGCTCGCATCTCTGCACCGCCGCCACACCATCCGGCAGTTCGGGTGCGGTCTGCTCCACAGGCTTTCGGGCATAGGGTGCAATGCTGTAACTTCATTTAGGAAAGCCTGCCTTTGAAATCAGAATACGAGAACCGCTTCACGAGTGTAAACGAGCCGTCCTCCTGCCGCAGCACCAAATCCGGCAGCGGCATGCCGTTGAACGTATTATTCTTGACCATGGAATAAATCGCCATATCACAGAAAATCAGCTTATCGCCTGCCTTCAGCGGTTCATCAAAGCTGTAATCGCCGATGACATCCCCAGCCAGACAGGTATTTCCGGCAAGGCGATAGGTGTATTTCTTCTCCTGCGGCTTTCCTGCTCCGATGATTTCCGGACGATATGGCATTTCCAGCACATCCGGCATATGGCAGGCAGCAGAAGCATCCAAGAGGGCAATTTCCATGCCGTTTTGCACAAAGTCTAACACTGTTGCGACCAGATAGCCGGCATTCAATGCCACTGCTTCACCCGGCTCTAGATAAACCTGCACACCATAGCGTTCCTGGATTTTCCGAATGCAGCGAATCAGGCAAGGCAGGTCATAACCGGGGCGGGTGATGTGATGTCCGCCGCCAAAGTTCACCCATTTGCAGCGTTTCAAATACGGGTCAAACTTTTCCATGACGTGTTCCAATGTCCGTTCCAAGACCGGTGCATCCTGTTCACACATCGTGTGGAAGTGAATGCCATCCAAGCCGTCAAATGCCTCCTCGGAAAACTGGGAAATGGTTGTCCCCATCCGAGAACCCGGAATGCAAGGATTATACAAATCGGTTTCCACTTCTGCATACTCCGGATTGATGCGGATGCCGCAGGAAATCGGTCTGCCGCAGGACTGCACGAATGCTTTGTGCAGCTGCCACTGATGAAACGAATTGAATACAATATGGTCGCTGATGGCACAGATTTCCGGAAAATCCTGTTCCGGATAGGCAGGGGAGAAAATATGCACTTCTCCGCCCATTTCTTCCCGTCCCAATTTGGCTTCATAGAGTCCGCTGGCGGTTGTTCCAGCGAGGTAGGGTTTTAAAATCGGATAAGTTGCAAACATGGAGAAAGCTTTTTGTGCCAAGAGAATTTTGCAGCCAGTTTCCTGCTGCACGGACTTTAAAATCTCCCCGTTTCGCTTCAGGGCTGCAACATCGGTGACATAGCAGGGCGTTTGCAGGGAATCTGTGGAAAATGGTAGATGCATGGTGAAATTCCTTTCTGCGTGAAATTTTTGTGGATTCCTTACGGCAACAGCAAAACAATAAACGAAAACTGTTTTCCAACGGGGTCATAAATACTGGAAACCCCAACTTGTGTATAATCTTGTGTCGTCAGGAAATTGACGGTCACATCTTTCCGTTCTTCATTGTATTGTGCAATGGCATCGGTATAGGAATTGCAGTTCACTAACATGACCTGATATGCCTGCTCTGCCTGTTCGCCGAGCGATTCTTTCACTGCCTTTGGAGCTTCTGCCTCGTAGGTGTCCGGCGATTCCTGATAGGTGTCCGCTAACAGCTTTGCAGTTTCTGTCAGGGTGTCCGATTCGGTCAGCATACGTTTTTGCCGCTGTGTGCGAACCCGATTCATCTCTTGCAGCAAGCGGTTCGATTCCATCTCTGCTGCGGCATCGCAAGCCTGCTCCCGTACCAGTATATTTTCTGTGGCTGCCAGTTTTTGCAGGTTCTCTAACACATCGGATTCCTGGTCGTTGTGCAGCAAATAGGTCTGCTGCAAATCTGCAATGGCATTTAACAACGTCTGTGTATAGGCATCATCCGCCGTTTCTGCCGGATATTCCGTGCAAATTTCCGCCAGTTCTGCGGCATCTGCCCGACGAATCTGCGTACTGAGCGAGGGCTTTTGCAGCTGGAAAAAGATTGCCAGCACCGTCAACGCAATCACAAACAGCAACCCAATGAAGAAATCAATCCAATGATTTTTTCGCAGGGAAACCGTATCGGCACAATAATAGGCATCGTATGCATGCACATCCGGTGTGTGCTCCGGAATATGCGTTTGGCAGTACGGGCAGACCGGCATTTCATCCGGAAATTCACTTCCACAAGCAGGACAAATCATCGTATGTCACAACCTTTCTCTTCTACACAACCTTTCACAGAGCCGTGCTCTGGAAAGGCGTTTTGTTCTGCTCTTCATTATAGCAAACATGCTTTTTCTTGTCAAGTTGCCAGCGAAAAGCAGCTGACAGTTTTGCAGCCTCAAAAAAATGCCGTCCTTCGGAATTCATCCGAAAAACGACATCTTTTTATCTTCCATCAAATTTGATTTCAGGCAGTAATCCAAAGCAAATCCGCTGTTCCGGAAAGCTCTTTCACAGTCGTATCTGCTGGCACAAACACACACTGCCCTTTCTGGAATGCCAGTGTTTCGCCCGTTTCAGCGGTCATTGTTCCGCTGCCGGAAATACAGAGCAGCACAGCGAATGCATTCGTAGTAGAAACCGCTGCTGCAACTGCTGGCGTCGCTGCCTGCAAGTGCAATCGGGATACCTGAAAATAGGGACACGCACACAGACCTTCTTCCGTATATCCGTCTTTCTGTTCGACTGTCCGGTTCTGTTCCGGCAGTGGCTTTTGCTGGTAGTCCACCGTTGCCACTGCCTTTTCGATGTGCAGCGGACGCTTGTTCCCATTTGCATCCGTGCGGTTATAGTCATACAAGCGATAAGTCAGGTTAGAACTCTGCTGAATCTCTGCCAGTAAAATGCCTGCTCCAATGGCATGCACCGTTCCGGCTGGAATCAGGAACGCATCGTTCTTGGAAACGGGAACGCTCTGCAAATCCGCTTCCAGTGTTCCCTCTGCCAGCGACTGCCGCAGCCGTTCCGGTGTCATGGTGTGCCGGAATCCATAGACCAGACTGGCATCCGGCTCTGCTTCCAACACATACCACATTTCCGTTTTTCCGTTCTGTCCGTTTTCATATTGCTTTGCATAGGCATCATCCGGATGCACCTGCACGGACAAGTCTTTTTTCGCATCAATCAGCTTGATGAGAATCGGAAGTTCTCCCTCTGGGTTGGCATATGTTCCCAGATATTCCGGATGTTCCTGCAACACCGTCCGCAGCGGTTTCCCTGCTGCTGCACCGGAATCCACCACGCTGCACCCATCCGGATGTGTGGAGCACTCCCACGTTTCCGCCAATGGGGTCAAATCAATCTGTTTATGATACGCTGTTTTCAATCGTTCTCCGCCCCAGAGGTAATCTTTCCCCACGGGACGCAATAAAAATGGAATATGCTTCATCTTGTCTGCCCCTCTCTGCTTGCCAACGCATACCGGAAAGACGGCACGGGTATCCGAGATTGTGTGAACCAAGTCGCTTCCCCATAGTTATACCACGCATATTGTACGCTCTGCGGACAATCCACTGCATCTGCAGAAACCCGAACGATATTGGAATGCAATACCTCTGCCTTTGCCGGATAATAAACGCCATCTGCTCCGGCAATCTGGCAAGTTTCCGGCTGAGATGCATGAATCACCAACCCATCTGCCACATGGTCAAAGACCAGATACAACGCTGTTCCGTCAGAATACATCTGCTGCACCGTTGGTGTCCATTCTTCGCCCGTTCCATAGACCATCTGCTCTGCCAGCAGGGCAAGCCGTGTGCCCGGTGTTTCCTTGTCCAGCGGATGAATGTTGTCAAATTCGCCGCAATCCGTCATGGAAATCATACCGACCCGTTTCAGCATGGCTGCTGCAATCGCCTGCTGTTCCCGCTGCATCGCCCACTTCTTATCGTCTTCAGTATCAATTGCAAGATACATTGGCAGCTGAACGAACAGGAACGGCAATGACCAGTCATTCCAATCCATCCGCCATTGTTTCACCAATGCAATCATCATATCACTGTATCCCTCATAACGGACAACATCTTCTTCACCCTGATAATACAGGAATCCTCGCAGCGTATATGGTGCAACTCGCTGAATCATCGTCCGATGCAGGTTGTTCGGGCAGAACGGCGACTGCCAGCCGGTCGGCTGCGGCCACGGGCATTCTCCGCAGCGTTCGTGCAGTTCTTTCCATGTCACGTTGGGATTTTCTGCCCGACAAGCGTCAATATTTGCCTGCCACTTCTGATAATCCGCCTCATATTCCCGCATTTCTGCCGCATACTGTTCCGGTGTCTTTGCTCCAACTTCTGCTTTGTAATCTGCCAGCTGTTTTTGTCCGGCTGCAACGCTCTGCATCATGGATTCGCTCATCCAGCACGCAATAGAAGTTCCGCCCCAATAACAATCGACAATGCCAATCACACAATCCATTTTTTGTGCAAGCCGTTTTGCAAAATAAAATGCAACCGCTGACAAATCGCCCACGTTCTCCGCAGCGGCAATCTTCCATGCAGACTGTGCTTCTAATTGCTGATGGGTTTCATCCAAAACCGCACGCTTTGGCACTTGATAGAATCGAATCTGTGTGCCTGTGTAAGCCTTGCTTACGGCAACGCCGTCTGCACTATCTCGCAGAGCCAGTTCCATGTTGCTTTGTCCGCCGGCAAGCCAAACCTCCCCGACCGCAACTTGTTTCCGCTGTTCTTCGGTCGTGCCATCTGATACTGTCAACACATAGTCTGTTCCGGCAGCCAGCGGCGGCAGCGTTGCACACCATGTTCCATCTGCTGCAACTACCGTCTTGCTGAAACTGGTATGCAGAGAAACCGTGACTACCGTCTTTGGAACACCCGTCCCGAAAACTGTAATCGGACGATTTCGCTGCACAACCATGAAATCCTTGAAAATTGCTGCTAATTTCAAACTCATTTTCCCTGCTCCTTCTGCAAAAATGCAAGATTCCGGTCAATCAGTTCGCACCGCTGCTTGACACAATCCACACTGCGGAGCGGGTCGGTCGGGGTATGGAATGCATAATCGAGCAGCTGGTCAATCGTAGAAGTGGCAACGTGCAACCGTGTATCCGCAGACGCATAGTAAATATAAACCGTGCCGTCTTCCCGTACCACAGCCCCATTCGTGAAGACCACGTTGGAAACATCACCGACCCGTTCTGCTCCGAACGGTGCAATCAGATAACCGGACGGTTCTGCAATCACACGGGACGGGTCTTCCAAATCGGTGACAAATACATAAATCACGTACCGCAATCCGGCTGCGGTATTCCGGACACCGTGGGCAATGTGCAGCCAGCCCTTTTCTGTTGCAATCGGGGTTGCACCGCTGCCGTTCTTCGCCTCGGTAATGGTGTGGTACTTCCGCATACTGGTCATCTTTTCCGTTTCAATGACGGGGTGCAGGATGTCGTCCACCAGTCCATAACCGATACCGCCGCCAGAACCGGTATCAATAAAGCCATCCATCGGACGGGTATAGAACGCATACTTTCCATCGACAAACTTCGGGAGCAGGCAAACATTCCGCTGCTGCGGGCTCTGCTTGGTAATCAGATTCGGCAGCCGTTCCCATGTATTCAAGTCCTTTGTCCGGACAATGCCAGCCTGTGCAACGGCTGCGGACAAGTCTTTCGGGTCGTTGGCACTGGATTCCGAACAGAATACGCCATAAATCCAGCCATCTTCGTGCTTGGTCAACCGCATATCATAGACGTTGGTTTCGTTCGGGTCGCAGTCCGGCAGCTGTACCGGCTTTTCCCGAAAGACAAACTGGTCTACACCCGTTGTACTCTCTGCAACAGCAAAGAAACTCTTCCGGTCGCTGCCCTCCACACGGGCAACCAGACAAATCTTTCCATCCAGTTCAATTGCTCCAGCATTGAACACCGCATTGATGCCCAGCCGTTCCATGAAATACGGGTTGGTTTCCGGATTCAGGTCATACCGCCAGTACAGCGGCACGTGTTCTCTGGTCAGTACCGGATACTTCCAGCGGTCATAGATTCCATTATAGAAATCGGTCTTTTCATTCTTTCGGTTCAGCAGAGCCTCCTGCTTCCGCAGCTGCTGTTCATATCGTTCCTGCATCATATTCCATTCCTCCGAATCAATTCTAAGCACATTCTGCCGTTGTGGTAGGGGCACTTCCAACCGTTGACAATATCCAGATTCTGCATCGGTTTTCCATCCTTGTCCACTGCCCAAAACCATTCGCTCTTGTGGTCGGATACCAGAAAATATTGTTCAATGTAGGAAAAAATATCCTGTGCCGCCTGTAAATACTGACAGTTCCCATGTTTTTCATACATGTGGTAGAACCCTAACACCGATTCCGCCTGTACCCACCAGACACGGGTTTCATCGTCCACGCCGTTTTCGCATTCATTCAGAACCGAATGGTTCCGGTAGGCAGTCTGATAAATGCCCTCTGCAAGGCGGTCATCCATGGCGAAAATGGTCTGATTCAACGCAGCATCGCCCAGCAAGCTGCATCCATCATCAATCAGCCACGAGCTTTCAATATCATGCCCGTAACTGTGTAAATCAATTAGGCTGTTGTAGTCCAAATCAAAGAATACTTCCTGCCGGTTGCGTTCCGGATTGAATACTTTTTCTTGGTAAATCTGCAAGATGGTACGCATTGCCTCAGCGACCCGTTCGTCCTTGGTTGCCCGATAAAAGCCGCTGTATGCCTCAAAGACGTGCAGCAAGGTATTCATCGTGCGGCTTGCCATGACCCCATTTTCCGACAGCTTTTCGTTCGAGGCTGGTTTCCAGTTTCGGTCGAACGCTTCCAGATAGCCTGCTCCATCAAATGCCTTTTCCTGAATCAAATCAAATAACTGATACGCCAGCTGTTTCGCATTCGGATTCTTAGTCAGGCGATAGTAAGAAGATAACGCATACAGGGCAAATGCCTGATTATAGGTATGCTTTGTGGTGTCCATTGGTGTGCCGTCATAGCTGACCGACCAGTAAACACCGCCCTGCTCTCTGTCCATGCAGTGTTGCGTGAAGAACGAGTACACGTGTTCGGCATCGGCTGCCAAATCCATCCGGTTCAACAGCAATGCTGCCTCGGAAAAGAACCACAGAATCCGGCTGTGCAGAATGCAGCCTTTTTCCGCCTTACAATCGGAATGCATAGAGAAGTCCACATGCCCGATATAGCCGCCGTATTCATCATCCCGCAGCCCCTGCCAGAACGGAATAATATTCTCTTCCAGCATCCGTCTGGCTTTTTCCAATAAAATATTCATGACTGGAACACTCCTTTTTGCTGCTTTTTCGCTGTTTTATCTTCTGCCTAATTCCCGGTCATCTGCTTCTGCAGCATCGTGTTCCTTGATGTAGGAAATCACGGTTTCTGCTGTCGTAAAGGCAAGTCCGACATAGCTATCGGCACAGCCATAGTAAATCGCAATCCGTCCGGTTTCCGCATCGCAAAGAGCCGCACACGGGAAGCAAACATTCGGTACAAATCCGCTTTCTTCATACGGCATTTCCGGCGTAAGCAGGAAGTCGGAGCAACGATACAACACCTTGGACGGTTCTTCCAAATCCAGCAGTGCACCGCCAATGCTGTATACAAAGCCGTTGCAGGTATTCGTTACGCCGTGGTAGAACAGCAGCCAGCCCTCGCTGGTTTCAATCGGAGCAGCACCGCCGCCGATTTTTACATTTTCCCACCATCTGCCGCTCTTGCCCATAACATGGCGATGATGTCCCCAGTATTCCAAATCCTTGCTTTCGCTCAGGAAAATATCTCCGAATGGGGTGTGTCCGCTGTCGCTCGGACGGGACAGCATCAGGAACTTTCCGTCCACCTTGCGTGGAAACAGAACAGCATTGCGGTTAAACGGCAAGAATGGATTTTCAACACGAACAAAGGTCTTGAAATCGGTGGTCTTTGCCATACCAATGGCTGCACCGTAAGCATCCTGACACCAGATAATATAATAGGTATCTTCCACCTTGACTAAACGAGGGTCATATGCATATTTCGGCATGAACGGGTTGCCGGCTTCATCGACAAATGCAATCTTTTCCGGCTCAAATTCCCAGTGGATGCCGTCCTTGCTGCGTCCCAGATAGATGAACGGAATGCCGTTGGTCTGTTCGCCACGGAATACACCGATATAAGCTCCTTCATATGGCAGAACTGCACTATTAAAAATACGGGCAACCCCCGGAATCGGATTCCGGCGAATAATCGGGTTTTCCTGATACCGCCAGAGCGGTGCGGTGCAGTCGGTCGGGCGAGCCTGCCACGGAAGATTGTTCAGAACGTCTGTTTTTAAAGTAATCGGATTCATGATAGAAACCTCCATTGTATTCAAGTAATTAAAATATTTAAAATTTCAAGGGAATAGTTCGACAAATATGGCTTCTGCTGGCTTGCTCTTTTGAGGAGGAAAACGGCATTCCAACAGAAGCCCGAAGTAAACTTTCAAACTGCAAATTGCAATTGTTATCTTGGAACGGCCACCCTGCCGCAACTTGCAGCATCTTACAAAATAACAGAAACAGGAACTGCAAGCTGCGGAAACAGGATGGGATGTTAGAAGAAAAAGAGGGAAATCATTATTCTTTCACTGCACCTTGTGCCATGCCGCTGTAAATCTGCTTCTGACAGCAGATGAACAGAATCAGCATCGGAATGACGGTAATCAAAACGCCGGCACAGATGTAGTTATATTGGCTTCCCATCGGCCCTGTAAAGGTAAACAGAGAGGTGGAAACCACTGGAAAGGCTTTTTTATCCTGTAAGTACAGGTTTGCCATATAGTATTCGTTGTAGGTGCTAACACCCTTCAGGATGGCACTGGTGACGATTGCCGGCTTCAGCAGCGGCAGCAGAATCTTAAAGAATACACCAACATAGGTGCAGCCGTCCAAAATTGCTGCTTCATCCAGTGTCTTTGGCAGGTTGTCGAAATACTGTAAGAAGATGTAAATCGAGATGACATCTGTTCCCAGCATCAGGATAATGTAACCGTAAAGCGTATTGACTAAGCCGAGGGTATACATAATCTGGTAAATCGTAACCTGTGTGGCAATCCCCGGAATCAGGGTGGAAATCATAAACAAGTTGCGAATCAGCTTATTGCCACGGAACTGGAAGCGGTTCAGCACATATGCGAGCATTGCCGAGAACAGGGTGCTGCCCAACAGAACGAAGAGCAGAACCAAAAAGCTGTTCAGGAATGCTTTGCCCATGTTTGCTTGTTTCCATGCGGTAACAAAGTTGTCGAAATACAGCCAGCTTTCCGGCAGGGTCATGACGTTGGTGTTGTTGTATTCCGCTTTGGTTTTAAAGGCAGTGATGACACAGCTGACCAGCGGAACTAATGCACAGAATGCGGCAAAAATCAGGAGGACATACTTGCAGATGGTGAAGAAAATTTTACCGAGGCTGTATTTTCCCAGCCGAACAGGATTACTTGCTGCTCTCATTTTTGCACCCTCCGTTTCCGTCTTCTTGGCGTGTCGCTATCCATTCGCCGTTCGACAATTTTCTGCACTGCCGTTACCAGCAGAATCAATGCCAGCAGAACCACTGCCATTGCAGATGCCAGACCGACCTTCTGGTTGGTATGGGCAATCTTGTTCATCAATACAAAATAGGTGGATGTTCCGAAGCCGCCGTCTGTGATAACATAAGGCATTTCAAAGGCGGACAGTGCACCGGAAACCGCTAAAATCAGGTTCAAGGTTACAATCGTTTTGATGGACGGCAGAATGATATACCGGAATCGCTGCCATGCGTTTGCTCCATCAATCGCTGCCGCTTCATATTGGGTCGTATCAACGCTGGCAATCGCTCCGATGAACAGTACCATGTTTTGTCCCATGTACCGCCAGATGGAGGTTGCTGCCAGAACCCAGTTGTTAATACTTTTATCTTTCAGCCAGAATGGCAGGCTGTCCGCATCCATGCCGACCCAAGTCAGCAGGGTGTCCAGTACAAATCCGTGGGTAAAGAAGAACTTAAAGATAAAGCCCACGGCAATCCCGCCAATCAGGCTTGGGAAATACAATGCACCGCGGAAGAATTTTCCGCCTTTTGTCGGGAAACTCAAAATGCTGGCAAATAGCAGTGCGATGGCGATTTGTACAAACGAGCCAACCAAATAGAAAAGGCTCAGCTTCAATGCATTCAGACAATCTTCTCTGGTGAATACGGAGATATAATTTTGAAGTCCTACCCAAGTTCGCTTCCCGATGTATTTCATATCGTAAAAGCTGAACTGTACCATCTTAAAGAATGGCAGGTAGGTAAACGTGAACAACAGCAGCAACGGCACACATAAGAACAAAATCGAAACAATCACTTTTTGTGTCTGCATCTTGTGCAGTTTATTCCGGAGTGATGTGCTGCCTGTTTTTCCAGAACCAGCCATTTGAATTTCCCCTCTCTGTGCGTTATTGCGGTGTTACACCGTTGGATTCCTGTGCGGAAGTCCATGCTTCGTTCCAGCTGTCCGCAATTTCATCCATGGTTTCGCTGTGGTCAATGGCACTTTCAATGACTCTTGCAACGTGGGTAGGGTCTGAATTCAAGGACAATTCCGAACCGTTGTTGATGTTTGCATACAAGTCTTCTTCGCCGGTCGGTGTCGGGTTATCCATGACCAAAGTAACATTGGTGAATGCACTCAGTGTTTCCGGATAGGTTTCACCCTTCACAATCGGGATACCGCCCTGGTCATATGCATAGCCGGACTTTTCTGTCAGCCACTTGATGAAAGCAGCAGATGCTTTCTTTTCATCGGCGGTAGAGTTTACATTGATACCATATGCATAGTCTGCACTGGCACTTGCATACTGCTTGCCGTCCACGGTAATCGGGAAAGGCATATAGCCAATATCATCGGCATGGTCGCCAGCTTCCTGCATCTGAATGATTGCCCAGCTGCCCAGAACCATGCAGCCGATTTTACCGTTGTTGATTTGGCTCTTGCAGCCTTCCCAGTCGGTTGTAGTCGGGTCGTCTTCGGTCAAGCCCTCAGAAACCGCTTCATACAGGGTATTATAAACAGCGTACGGACCTGTTTCATCGGAACGCTTCGAGAACGGATTTGCCTGATGTACAATGGTGTTGTTCATATAATCGGCATCGCCGGTTGCTGTTCCGCCAATGTAAGAATCCCATGCAGTCAGTGTCCAGCCAGCTGCATAGTTGGTATACAACGGAATGGCATCGGTCTTATCTTTAATCTGCTTCAAGTCATCCAAGAAGGCATCTGGTGTGGTCGGCAGTTCCGAAATGCCAGCTTCTTCAAAGACACTCTTATTATAAATAATCCCCATTGCATTGCCCATGGAGGCAATGCCGTAAACCTTGCCGTCAAACATCTTGTCGCCGAGGAATTCGTAGGAATCCTTCATATCATCGTAATTGCAGATTGGTTCAAAATAAGTACCAAATTCACTCTTGTTGACAGTGGTCGGAATCATGCAGATGTCGCCCCAGTCACCGCTGGTCAGCCGTGTGGTCATATCGTCTGCATAGTTGGTAATGCCTTCAAAGCTGATGGTGACATTCGGATACAGCTTCTGGAATTCCTGTGCATATTCTTCAAAGGTAGTGTCTACCAAGTCTGTCCGGTGGGTGATGACTTTCAGGTCTGCCTTCAGGTCAGAATCTCCCGTTTCCAGATCGATGCTCTTGTAATCCAAGGAAGCATCTTTGTTTGCGGTGTCGGAGCTGTTGCTGCCGTTGCTGCTGCCGCAGCCTGTCATACCTGCTGCCATAACGGCTGCCAATGCGATGGCGATAAGTTGCTTTTTCATAATGTGTTCCTCCAAATTTTTTGTTTTTTATGTGACATTTGCACGTTCGGGAATTTTGTTTGTCCGTCCCGATTAGGCTTCTTTAGCTTTATTATAGCACATTTTTTAGTTTTGTCAATAGCTAAATTAGCTTTGCACGCAATTTCAACGAAACGCATAAATCAATCCCTGTTTGTTTATGCAAAATGCACAATCGCAGAGATTCGCTTTTTCAGTTTTTACTATTTTTTTCTGAGAATTTGTGAGAGATATAGAAAAAAGGGACAATTCATTTCTTCCAATTGCCCCTTTGCTGTTTGGCTTTTCGCTTTTGTTTCACCTAAATAATCAACCTAATTTATTTCCCGAACGCTGTTTCTCGGAACAAAATGTCCGCTGATAATCCGCTGCTCGCAGGGGCGGCTTGGCTGTTCGAGCCGCTGTTGCAGCTGTTCAATGCTTGCCATCGCCATTTTATCCAAATCCACTGCATATGTTGTCAGTTTCGGCGTGGTCATCTCCGACAAAATATAGTTATCGAAACCAACAATGGAAATATCTTCCGGAATCCGGTAACCTCTTGCCTGCAACGTCTGCATCAAATAATAGGCGGATATATCACAATTGCAGGCGAATGCAGTCGGCATGTGGTGCAGCTGCTCCAGTGAAACACGAATGGTATCGTTTTCATCTCGGTCAGACAGAACCATCTCCGGCGTTACGGAAATGCCTGCCTCCTGCATCGCCTTACAGAAGCCAAAATAGCGGTCGGTAATGCTATAGGTTGCCCCTAATCGCCCTAAAAAGACAATATCCCGATGTCCCATTTGCAGCAGATGACGGGTCACAAAATACATTCCATAATAACCATCTGAAATCACGGTATCCTGTTCACAGTCCGCATCGAACATATCCAGACAGACAAACGGAATCTTTGCAGCGGTCAGCATATTGCGGTAGGCTTTGCTGAACTTTCCCATTAAGACAAGCCCGTTAATCAGCTCTGTCTGCATGAATTTCGGCTGCTGTAACGCCTCCTCTTCTTCAGTGGATACAAACTCTAAAATCCCAATATTTCCGCCTGCATTGAGATGAAACAGCATCCGCTCGTATAAACTCCAATAAAATGACTGTCCCTGTTCAATGTATCGGCTGCGGATCAAAATTCCGAACTTCATGCTTTTGGAAACAGTTTCCTGCCGAGATTTATTCTTTGCCTGATAGCCCATCTGCTCTGCAACCCGCCGCACTTCTGCCCGTAATTCTTCGCTAACGCCATCTTTTCCGGAAAGTGCCTTGGAAACCGTAAAGGTACTAACGCCCATTTTTTCCGCAATGTCTACCATTCGTACACGTTTTTGCATTTTTCCAACAAATTCCTTTCTTCATAAATTTGCACCTAATTGCAGCTAATTTCTGCTTTGGTTTTTATTATAGCATACCCATTTTGAAATTGCAACCGATTTTTTCAAAATTCACGCAAATTTCCATTGACTTTATCATAAATTAGGGTTATAATTAGGCTAAAAAGGAGGTTTTTATGATACACACAACACCAGTCAACCCCAACGCAACCCCAGAGGCAACGGCTCTGCTGCAATATCTGCACGACATCGCAGGAACAAATATCCTTGCTGGGCAGCACACCCAGACCAACCCGATGGAAGAGGTTGCTTATATTGAAACCGTAACGGGAAAATCACCGAAACTCTGCGGATTTGAGTTGCTCGCCTATTCGCCCAACATCCGCATGGAAGGTGCTTCGGAAGCCTGTCGAATTGAGGTGGAAGAAAACCGCAACACCATGGACACTGCACTCCGCTGGGCAAACGAAACGGGCGGCATTGTCACGCTGACGTTTCACTGGTTTTCTCCGCTCGGCGGACACGACAAGAGCTTTTATACCGAACACACAGATTTCGATGCAGAACGAGTTCTGCATGACGGCACGCCGGAACGGGCAGCGTTTTTCCATGATTTAGATGCGATTGCAGTGCAGTTGCAACGCTTTCAGGACGCAAAGATTCCGGTTCTGTGGCGACCGTTCCACGAGGCAGAAGGTACTTGGTTCTGGTGGGGGGCAAAGGGTGCAGAAGTTGCAAAGCAGCTATATTTATTGATGTATGAATACTATGTCCACCACTATCATTTCGACCATCTGCTCTGGGTCTGGAACAGTCGGCTGCCGGAAGGGTATCCGGGGGATGATTTTGTGGATGTTGTTTCCGTGGATGTCTACCTGCCACACTATGAAGCAACGGACTATGCAGCCGATTATCAGGCATTGATTGCGGCATCCAGTGCCAACAAAGTTGCAGCGTTGGCAGAGGTTGGATTTTTACCAGATGCAGCATTATTGGCAAAAAGCAAGATTCCGTGGGCATATTTTATGACATGGTCGAAAGAATTTTGCATGGGGGAAACATACAACACCAGACAGCGGTTGAAAGATGTATACAATCATGAACGGGTTCTCTCACAGAAACCAGTTCTGACAAAGTGAATATGCAAAAAAATAGAGGATTCCTGTTGTGGGAATCCTCTTTTGTATGCTTATTGTTGTTTGATTCTTGGGAAACTGATTGCGTGTGGTTCGGCAAATTGCTCTTTGGGATACCACCCGAATCCGGTTCGGCAAATTCGCTTCGCTCTTTGCCTTTGTGCTGTTCGCCAGTGGTTGTGTTGTCCGAATTGGTTATGAATCTTTCTTAGATTGTAGTTTACAAGAATTTTTTTATGTTTTCAGAATGGCGAACAGCATTTTCCGATTTCTCTTAGATTCTTGTTACTGCAAATTGTCCACTCTTTGCAGGGGGCAGCTTGCCCCCTGCACCCCTCCGCCGAGCTGAGCCAGCTCAACCGCAGTTCGCCTTCGGCGGTTATGCGTCTACTACGTCTACTAAATGAATGGCTTGTTTCAGCCAAATCAAATCAATGATATTGATTGTGCCGTCTTCTACGGTTTCTGCACGTTTGCCCTGCTCTTCTGTTAGAGTAACCGTTCGCAGCAAATACCGATGAAACAGCACGGTGTCCGCTAAATTCCGTCTGCCGTCTAAGTTCAAATCACCCTTTAAAATCGTTTCTTCGTTCTTGGAAATAACTAATTTTTTCAGCAAAATTTGTTCCGAAGCATTGTACATACAATAAATCGTTCCATTTCGTGCAGACAAAACAGGCTGGTTTACAATTTCATTGGCAATGGTATTTCCGACTGTTTCCCATAATGCAGTTTCCTGATTCAGCCGATACAAATCAAATGCATTTGGATTCTGAGAATTTACAGCCACATACAAATTCCCACCGGATAAAACTGGTATCATCTGGAACACATTTTCTTTTAATTGCTCTGGTATTGCATAGACGGTTGCTGTTCCATCTTTGCTCACGCTGAAAATCGGATTTTTTCCGCCGGAAGGCAATACCCAGAACTTCCCATCTTCCTCTGCTATCACGGAAACCATGCCGCATTCCTGCTCGGACAATGTAATAATATTCCAAGTTGCTCCGTTATAAATCGCTGCTTTTGGAACGCTGTTTGCAGTCAAATCCCGATAGCCGATCACGACCGTTCCATCTGCGGCAGCAATCTCCATATTGCAAGCGTTTCCAGAGAGATCCGTTCCAATTTGCGTTGCTTGTCCGGTGTTCGGATTGTAGCAATATGCCTGCAACGCATACGGGAATGAACCCGTGGTACAGGTAAAATAAAGCTGTTCGCCATCTGTTGCAAGGTCTTGATACTGTGCGAGTTTTGTCCCCACATAGCATTCTTCCCAGAGCTGCCCGTTTTCATTCCACTTGCAGAGATGCGAGATATAATCATAATCCTGATAGAGCACATATGCCGTTCCATCACAAATGACCAACTTTGGATTGTACATACTGCCAGAAAACGGCTTGCTGACTGCGGTCAGGGTTTCGTCCTCTTCCACCCGATACAGGGTTGCAGAATAGGCAGTAGTTGAAAGCAGATACATCGTGCCATCTGCGGCAGTTGCCAGATCATACGCCATGGTATCCGCAGAGAACGAACTATTGTTGCTGGTTTCCCAGAGTTTCTGACCGGAAAGGTCTGCAAACGATACTGAGAATGTCAATGTTCCATTGTCCTGAATCTGAATGTTGTCCAGTGCAATGCCGCTGTTTGTTCCGTCTGCATAGACCAACGCCCCATCGGAAAACTTCTTTTGCAGGTCTGTTGTTCCAATATGATTCGGTGCACCTGTTCCGCCATAGCAAGACTTTGTCAAGTCGCCTGCTCCGCCGTTCAATGCGGTTTCCCCTGGACGGAAAATATAAATCTGGTCAGTATCGCCCCGATAGTTTCCGACCACACTGGTATTCACCCGATAGACCACCATGCCATCGCCATAAATTTTTCCATCCAGTTCATCCGAATATTTCGCACCCTGCTTTCGATATTCCACCGCAAAAAATTCCGTGTCGGAAAGCGGTGTTTTTAATAAGTAGAGCCGGCTGCCATCGGAGGCAGATGCTGGAGCAAGTGCATATGTCCCCGCTGTTGTAATCGTTTCTGCTCCCATCCAGCCGGAAACAGAATACCGCTGATAAGCAAGCGGATACTGCAAGAAAATAGAAGTGGTTGCCATAATATCCCACTGCCCGACCGGATCACCGGGAACATCGCTGCGGTGGTACAGATCCGGATAACCCATGCTGTGCAAAAATTCATGGCAGACTGTTCCAATGCCGTTGAATAGCGTAGAACCGATCACAGAATAGCCGCTGTGCAGATTGACTTGTCCCACGGTAAGCCCGTTCACCTGCAAACCGCCATCCAGATAAAATGCTTTTGACCACAGCGGATCGGCAGCGGATGTAACTTTTCCATCTACCACGCAGACAATGTTGTCAATATAGCCATCGTTGTCCCCATCCAGCGGAATATCTGCTGGAATTGCAATATTCTGAATCATTTCAATGGCATATTGGTTATAGTCCGTATAAGATTCCCGACTCTGGCTCAGCACATACGGTTCAATCACACCATCTTTCAGCTGCGGAAAATAAGAATCCACGTGCATTTGTCCATAAGAAATGGTATCAATGTATTTCGTCAGGGAACGATACGTAGTAGTATCGTTGCACATCGAAAGCACGGTATTGGTTGCATCTCCACTCATAAAGTTTTTTTCCGTCAACGGGTCGAACTGGGCAAATAAGACGATATTATTCACCTGTCGGACGGTTGTTTCTGCCTTTGCCGGAAGTGCCAGAGTCGGCAGGCAAAAAACAACCAGCAGGATGCTGGTAAAAAATGCGGTCATTCGTCTGAGGGAAACACGTTCTTTCATGTTGTGTCATACGCCTACTTTCTATTTTTATAAATTTTGGAAATGAAATTGCAAACCATCCAAAAATGATGGATGATTTCACGGTTGATTTTGTTTATTATACCATAGTTTCCGGCAAATTGCAAGTAATTTTTCTGTAATTTTTTTCTTCTTCATGCAACTTAAATAAAAGCTGCCGTGTGATTTTGTACAGATTGCAAAAAACAAAAGAAAACCCGAATTTCTGTGAAAGCCCCCTATCATTTGCTTGATTTTTTCACAGGCTTGTATTATAATAGGAATATCTTCTTTTCTACCAATCTGTAACCATGTTCGGGGTATGCGATTTCGCCCCGTCCAATCTTTTCATTTGTTAGGAGGCAGTCTGAAATGTACGAGGAACTTCTTAAAACCCTGCGGGACTTTACTCCCTTTTCCATCATTGTCAGTGCCGTGGTCATCTTTGTGGTGTTTCTCTGTGTCTTTGTCATCTTTTCCTTTGCAAAGCGAGAAAAACGCATTGAACAGCTGCGGTGGAACAAAGTCAGCAATCACATGATGCTGCGAGATGTTCAGACCAATGAATGGATTCCCTTAGAAGCCGATGAAATTCTGGTCGGGCGGCATGGCTCGGCGGATATTCGCCTGCCGGATATGAGTATTTCCCGTTATCATGCGGTGCTCTATGTTTCCAACGGGGTCTGGCGTGTCGTGGACTTGCATTCCAAATCTGGCACGTTCGTCAACGGCACGAAAATCGACCACCAAGCCATTCTAAAACCCATGGATGAAATCCGATTCGGCACGCAAGCCGTCATCCTACAGCAAAGGAGAGATGCAAATGTATCATAATGGCTTACGCTACGGACGCATTGCAGCACTGGTTCTGTTCACGCATATTGTCATGCTGCTGGCGGTGCTGTTTCGGGGAAACTACAAAACGATTCAAGATTTAGCCCCGTTGACCATTGCCGTCTTAGGGCTGGATGTGGTCTATATCATCGTGCTGCGGTTCTTCTATAAGCAGATGACCTACACCACAGACTTTCTACTGCTTCTGATTCTCAACATCAGCGTGATTTTTCAATCCTGTTTTGGGGGCATTGGATTTGCTGCCAAGCATTATATCACCTGTATCATGGCGTTAATCTGCTGTCAAATCATGTTCCTGCTCACCCGCAACCACATCCGCCTGATGGCAATCAAAAAATATCTGTATATCGTGCTGGGCGTGATTATGCTGGCAATCCTGCTCCTGACAGGCAGCCGGAGCATGTGGATTCAGATTGGACCAATCAGCTTGCAGCCCTCTGAATTTATGAAGCCTGTATTTGTTCTGCTCTGTGCCACCTCCATCATGGAACAGCACGAAAAGACCAAGGTACTTTTCTTTTATGTTTCTAAAGAGGCTCTGTTTTTAACCGGCTCATTCCTTGCCATCTTTGTGCTGCAATGGTGGTGTCGGGACTTGGGCAGCCTGCCAACTTTCGCCGCAGCCTATGGCTGTGCAGTCATCTGCCGGATCTGTTACCCAAAGGCAAAATTCTCGAAAACGACCTTGATTTTCCTGTGTGCAGTTGGCGTGCTGGTGGTCATTGCCGCTGCGAAATTTGCACCGGGCTATGTACAAGACCGTCTTTCTGTGGACATCTGGAATGATATGTACGGAAACGGCTATCAGCAGTGCCGTGCACTGATGGCAATTGCAGAGGGCGGCTTATTCGGAAAAGGTCCTGGATATGGCAACCTCATTGAAATCGCTGCCGCAGATACAGACATTGTATTCTCCACCATCTGTGAAGAATGGGGCTTTTTGGTTGCCCTGCTGGTCATCTTCTTCATTGCAAGTCTGTTAATATTGCCAATGATTAACAAGCCGAGAAGCTACTACCACACAACCATGATTTTAGGCGTTGCAGCGGTCTTTGTCGTACAGATGGGCTTGAACATCTTCGGTTCTTGCAACCTGATTCCATTTACTGGTGTTACGATTCCATTCATTTCACAGGGTGGTACGTCTATGATTACTTGCGGACTGCTTGCCGGTATGCTCAAAGCAGGGCAGTCGCCGACGTTCCGAAAACCGAATGTTGTTTCGGAAAATACGCTTTCGTTCAAGCTGCCGTTCCGCAAGGAGAAAGAAGCAGGCGAACTGTTGTCGAAACATGCCCCTGCTCCGAACGCAAACAAACCGCAAGCTCCGCAGCGTTCCACTACTCGAACACCGCAGCAGCCTGCCAGCCAGAATCGCACCACTCCGATGCAGGGCGGTGCTCCCCGGCAGCAGGCTCGACCCACGCAGCCGAACCCATACGGGCAGCCAGTGAGTCAAACCCGTACCATTCCGACCAACGGCACACTTCGGCAGCAAGCACGACCCACGCAGCCGAACCCATACGGGCAGCCAATCAGTCAAACCCGTACCATTCCGACCAATGGCACACCTCGGCAGCAGGCTCGACCCACGCAGCCGAACCCATACGGGCAGCCACTGAATCAAACCCGTACCATTCCCACCAATGGCACACCTCGGCAGCAAGCACGACCAACGCAGCCGAACCCATACGGGCAGCCGGTAAACAGAACTGCTCCGCCGAACCGCTCCAACAACCCATATGCTCGCCCGAATACCATCCAGCGTTCCGGCAGCAGCCAGAATGAACAGACCAGAATGTACCGAAACAACAGCGAACAAGGAGGGTCACACAATGAAAAGTATTAAACGTGGAGAACGGCTCACCATTCTGCTGATTGTCCTCTTTCTGTTGGGCATGGTGCTTTTGGTCGCAAGAATTGTATCACAGGCAACTTTCTATATGTCCCATTCTCACAACGTGAAACTCGGCTATATCTACGACCGAAACGGAGCAGTTCTGTTTGATGAAAACGCAACTGCGGAAAAATATGGAGCAGATTATTTTCTGGATGTTGGCAACCTCATCGGCGACAACAGCGGACGCATGACGAACACACTGGTTTCCGAAAATCTGAAGGACTTGCAAAATTATAACCTGCTCTTTGGTGCAGTCCAGAACGGAAAAAGTGCGATTTATACTACGCTCGACCACGATGCAAACCAACAGGTTTATCAGGAATTCGGCAATAAAAACGGAACTGCCATCGCCTACAACTACCAGACCGGAGAAATTCTCGTCTGTGTCAGCAAGCCCAGCGTGAATATTTTAGAAGATGTCGATGTCAGCACGCTGGAAACAGGCAGCCTGCTCTGTAAGGCATTTTACCAGACCATCCCCGGTTCTACCCAGAAAGTCTGCACCACTGCCGCTGCCATCGAAACCATCGGCTATGACACTCTCATGCAGAAAAGCTATGACTGTCAGGGCACTTATTACAACAATTATGGCTCTCCGATTCGCTGCTATCACGGTAGTGTGCACGGCTGGCAGAATATCTCGCAAGCGTTTCAGCACAGCTGCAACCCATGGTTTGCTCAGCTGGTAGAGGATTTACCCCTTGACGGCTTACAGACTGCGTTCCGCAAAATGGGCTATCGGGTCAACGGCGAAGGCAATGCACAAATGGATTTAGATGGCATTTCTGTTTTCACCGCCTCCACAACCTTAGAGGATACCAACGACAGCATCACCCAATGGGGCTGCATCGGGCAAGGCGAAACAGTCATCAGCCCACTTCAACTGATGATGTGGGAAAGTGCCATTGCCAACGGCACGGGACAGGTCACCCAGCCATACTTGATTTCCTATCGGCAAGACCTATTCGGAACAGTCAGGGACAAAGCCAAAACCACCTATTCCAATGAAATTTTCTCTGCGGAAACTGCCCAGCAGGTACGGGCAATCATGCGAGAGAACGGTGACTTGGCTCGTTATAGTACCATCAATTATCCCGTTGGCTTAAAGACTGGAACAGCTGAACAGGGCGATGATACAGACAATTCTCTGTTAGTTGGCTTCTGCGATGACAGCAACCTCCCGATTGCCTTTTGTATCGAAATCGAAGACTGGGATCAAGACGTGGACACCGTCAATACCAACAACATCGCACGCACCATGCTGAATGCACTCTCTCAATAAAAATCATGCACATTATTTGACATTTCCGGAAAGATATGCTACAATCATATCAGAACTGTTTATTTTTGAAAGGAGCTTTTCCCATGCCTTTTTGTGGAAACTGCGGTCATCCGTTATCGGATACTGACCTTACTTGCCCGAACTGCGGCGAAATTCGACCAAATGCCATTCCAAAGCCGGATTCTATCAATCAAGAACCGACTATCCAAACTCCAGACACCCCAACAGAACCAAATCTCCATCCGGAACAGAGCAATTCCAACACCGCCGCTCAACCGGCAGATACTACGGTTTCGGACAATTATGACCATGTCGCTGCTTATCAGAACAACGCTCAAGCAGATACTCCCGTTGCGAACGATATTCCGAGAGAAGTTCCGCAGCCGGACACTTCCGCCACACAGAATACAACGGCGGAAACCAACGCTGCACCGAATTTTTCTGCCTATGATATTCGCAACAACATCCCGAACGGAAACACTGCCAACCAGCAGCAACCAAATTTTTCGGGACAATTTCAGCAGCAGTCAACTGCTGGTCAATCCCCTTACACCTACAATGATCCCTACTCGACCCCGAATACACCATTGACCAACAACAACAATAGTATGGGGATCGCCTCTTTGATTCTGGGCATCTGTTCCATTGCCATTTGCTGTTGCTATGGCGTCGGTGCAATTCCTGCCATCATTGGCTTGATTCTGGGCATCCTCCAGAATAAGAAAAATGCCAACGGCATTGCAACCGCTGGCATCGTTCTGGGCATTATCGGTATTCTGTTAAATGCAGTATACCTGATTTACATGGTTGTATTCCTCTCGGATGGTGGTCTACAGGACATTATCGACGAATTTTCCAGTTCGTATCCCGATTATTCCTACTATGATGACTCTACCCTTTAAGCATTCTTTCTAAACATTCAAAAAACGCAGTCCACCATCTGCATGCCTTGCAGAATTTCTGGGAACTGCGTTTTTTTCGACCAAAAAGGAGTTGACATGTATCCGATTGTTTCTCTCTTCGGGCTTTCGCTTGGTACATATGGGATTTGCTGCGTGATTGGCGGAGCACTTGCCATCTGGCTTGCCATTCGCAACGGAAAACGATTCCAGCAAGACCGATTCGCCATGCTGGAGGCTTGTGTCTGGGCACTCATTGGCGGATTTCTGGGAGCAAAACTGCTTTATCTTATCGTTTCGTTCTCCGACATCGTGGAGATGTTCCAGACTTCCGGTTTTAACTGGAACACAATTTCCTCTTTATTAGAGGGCGGATTTGTATTCTATGGCGGATTGCTGGGCGGACTGGCTGCTCTTCTGCTCTACCTGCATCATTTTCAGCTGCCCTATGGGGTCTATCTCAGCAGCATCACGCCTGCCGTTCCGCTTGCCCATGCATTCGGGCGAATCGGCTGTTTCTTTGCAGGCTGCTGCTACGGTATCCCCTATGACCCACCGATTGGCATCTGCCTGAAAAACGCCATCGGGACAGCCCCGACGGACATTCCACTCTTTCCTGTGCAGCTTCTGGAGAGCGGACTGGATTTTCTCCTTGCTGGATTGTTACAGCTTTGCTTCCGGAAACGAACCCGAAAAACCGATGTCATTCCGTTCTATTGCATCGGCTATGCGGGTATTCGTCTTTTTACAGAACGATTCCGCTATGATACCGAACGGGGCATTTATTTTGGCTTGGCAACGTCTGAATGGATCAGCCTTGCCCTTGCCATCTGCGGTGTGCTGCTGTTGCTCGTTCCATCTCTCCGCAGAAAAAGGGCATCGCATTCCTAAATTTCCATCATCTCAATAAATTGTCATTGCTCGCTTGTGCATATCTTCGTAAATCTGAAAATATCGTTCCATGGAATAGGTCACATCGCCGTTCAACGGGTCGCACACATAAACCAAATCATTTTCCTTATCATATCCATGCAACAAAACGCAGTGCTCCAAATCGCACCACATGACGGTTCTGCCGTCCTCCGTCGTCCAGCCCTCTTCCTCATATACATCATATAGACCAATTGTAATCCACATCACAACGGGATAACCGCTTGCAATGTAACGGCAAATGGTTTCTTCGCTGCTGCCCGTCAAGTCCAGACCTTGCTTCTCGCTATCCTGTGTCTTTAAATAAGCATCCGCCGTCTTGACCAGAACCGGAGCATAACAGCCGAATCCATCGCTCGCCTGCGGCAAGCCAATGTAGGCATCATCCAATGTATTCTTGGCAGTGTCATAACTGCACGGCAGAAAATCTTCCGCCATGGTGGTCTTGTCCACATCGAATCCCAGATATTGCAGCAGAGCCGTCAGAGAAGTAATCTCGCAGCCGGTCGGCAACTCCGGACGCTGGTAAATGACATCGACATCTAAAACGTGTTCTGCTGGTACTTCTTCGACCAAATCCGGCTTGCGTTCTGTGGTGGTGGTTGTTTGGGTGATCTGCTGGGTCGTGGTCACGGTTGTTTCCGCTAAAATGGAAAGTTCTTCGGATTCGTCCTGACTAATTTTCACGGCAACAGATTCCGGCGAGGCTGTGCAGGCACAAAATAAAATCGTTGCTGCCAGTCCGCTGAGCATCAAACCAATGGTATGCTTCATAAAAAATGTCAACCTCCAAAATGGCGGAAAAAAGAACCCGCCCAAAATCAAATAAAAATGGCTGCTCTCGCTCGCAGCTATTCGACAAAATTCATTATACACGGATTGCATCTGTTTTACAAGCCCTTGTGGAGAATGTTCAGAAAATTTCAGATGGATTCTCATAAAAACCGCCCTGTGTGCCAATTCGCATCACAGGGCGGTTGTTTCTTTGTTACAATTGTTTTAAAAAGAATCAGTCTTTCCGCAGCAGGAACTTCGTCAGTCCTACTACATCGAGAACATCGCAGGTTTCATCCTGATTCCAGTCCCAAACGGTGTTATAAGTTGCATCTTCTGCATTTTTAGCCAAAAGATACCGCTTTAACAGCATTGCATCGACAACATTGATCACGCCATCACCATTGACATCGCCAATCACAACTTCTGTTGTTCCGGTGGTTGTGGTAGTGGTTTCAGAACCAGTATCGGTCGTTGCAGTTGTGGTGGTCGGGGTATCTCCGCCGTTCTTATAGTTCTTCCAATCCGGCAATTCGCTCAAGGTGATGCAATAATCACTCTGATACATTTCTTTCAGCGTTTCCGGATTGTTCTTGTCTGTGCCAGACAGGAAGTTATCCGAACCGTTGTCATACCAGATGCAGAAATACAGCCAGTTTGCCTTTTCAATCTCGATATTTTCCAGATTCGGAACAGTGTCGTTTTCCGGCATGGAAACCAGCTTTTTGCCGTTGGTCAGGTTTACGAGTGTATAGAACGTACTGGAGATGGCATCTTCATTCGGGCCACTGGTCTTTCCATCGTGACGGTTATAAACGCAGTTGTACTTGTCATAGCCGACAATATCCACGCAGTCATCGCCCGGATACCACTGCGGAGAAGTCGAGTAGTCATAGCTGTTGTATTCCCAAATCAAATTGTGAATACCGTATTCTTCCGTCAGGGTCGTATACAGCTGCTTCCAGAGCTTCTTGTAAACTTCTGCACCGCTCTTGCCCCACCAGAACCAAGAAGCAGAACCATCGGTATTGGTGTTGCCCTCTGCTTCGTGATACGGACGGAAAATAATCGGTACGCCAGCATCCTGTACCTTTTTCAGTTCTGCTGCCAAGGTCTTAATGGTCAGCATGACATATTCATATTCCTTTGTACCCTCTACAATTGCCTTGGAGGTATCGAAATTGGTTTCATCCGGCTTATAAGTGCATTCCTTCCAGTCGACTGCATCGCCCAGTTCGTAATTTGCAAAATTCTTCGGAACATTGATGTGCCAGCAAACCGTCGGAATGCCGTTCCGTTCCGTACCCCATTCAATGATTCGTTCGGTTGTCTGGTCATCCCAGCCATAGAGCGGGTTATAGTTCATATAGTCAAAGCCACGGATTGCCGGATAATCGCCGAAATTCTTCTTGATGTATTCAAATTCGGTTTCATAGCCCTGCAAATCTGCACCGCTGTAGCCGTTCGGGCTGCTTTCGGTGTGACCGCCGCCATAGATTTCCTGCTGACCAGAGAGCATATGCTTTCCGTAAACATCACAGAGATAATTCATCAAGCCCTGTGTTTCAGAAGTTGCCTTCGAGTCGCTCAGCGTCGGGGAAACGCTCAGTTCCGGCAGGTCTGCTTTCTTTACGGTAATCGTATCATAAGCACCATAACCGTACTTTGGCAAAAGCTGAATTTTATTTGTGCCTTTTTTCAGACGGTGAATGCCAAAGCTGAAATCCGTCCAAGTGTCAGAATACGGCATCTTCATCATGAATTCCGAACCATTGATGGAGATGGTCTGTTCCCGTCCATTTTTGTCCAAAATCTGTGCAGAACGAGTGGTGAATTCATACATTCCATCTTCCGGTGCTTCCACCTCAAAAGTCAATGTTTCACCGGTCAGGTAGCAGAAACCGCTGCCGGAATACCCCGGAAATTGCTGCCCATAAATATCCGTCCAAGTGGTTGCACCGTCCAAATCTTCGCCTTCTGCCTGAAAAATGATGTCCTCATCGGCTGCATCTGCTAAGCTGCCAAACGGCAGAGAAGCTGCCATGCCAACAGTCAGAACGCCACTGACTGCCAGTGCGATTCCTTTTCTTGCCCATGTATGCATCTTGTGTTCCTCCCATCTAAATATCCATGCCTGTTTTCTTGAACAGGCGTTCCCATAAAACTTACCACCATGATAACATATTTTTGCTGTAAAAGCAAGTTTTACATTCCGTTTTCCACAAAATGCACAGCTTTTCCCCTGCTTTTTTAGTGAATATGCAGAATTTTTACGCCAACGTCATCTGCCCGACATCCGGCAAATCCTTTGCCAGTGCTCCGAGTGCTGGCAAGGTTTTCGCCTGATACCGCTTTCGTTCTTCTGCCTGCTCCGCAGTCAGCAATTCCGCAGAGAGAACCACTTGCTTGCCCTTGAGCGTCATCACCTGAACGCCCTGCGTATTACGGGCGGTTTTCGGCAGCAGCTCTTCCGTCTGGAACAGCAATGCCCGATTGCCGCTCGAACGCAACAACACATTCTGTTCCTCCAGCAGCGGCAACGCTGTCACAAGCGGTGACTTATCACTGTATGCATTCGCCAGCTTTTTCCGGTTAGTCTTGGTTGCATAGGATTGCAGCGGTACTTTCGCCACTTTCCCGTTCTCATAGACGAACAGCAGCATGCCGCTGTAGTCATTCGTGAGAATCACAGAAACGACAAACTCCCCTTCATCAAAGCCCAGCTTCGCCGGAATATAGTCGCCCAACAGGCTGGCTTTGCTGTCCTCGAACGCACTCGCTTTCGTCTTATAAACCTGCTGCTGATTCGTGAAAAACAGCAGTTCTATCCGGTTGGTAGTTTCCCAGTGAGCGATGATGCGGTCATCCTCTTTCAGCTTCTGTTCTGCATTCATTCGCAGCGATGCCGGAGAAATCTTCTTGAAATATCCGCTCTCAGACAGGAACAAATGTACCGGATAATCTGGAATGTCCATAGTCGGGTCAGATTCTGCCTGCAAATCCACCTCGCAGAACTGGGTTTTTCTCGGCTGTCCGTATTTCTTTGCAGTTTCTTTCAGTTCCTTGGCAATCACTGCCCGAATCTTCTTCGGGCTTTCGAGGGTCTGCTGTAAGCTGTCAATATCCGTCCGCAGCTGCTCCATTTCCTGTGTCCGGCGGAGGATATACTCCCGATTCAAATGCCGCAGCTTGATTTCTGCCACATATTCCGCCTGAATTTCATCCATGGAAAAGCCCTGCATGAGGTTCGGAACAACTTCGGATTCTTCTTTTGTTTCCCGAACAATGCGGATTGCCTCGTCAATATCCAGCAGAATCCGTTCTAAGCCCTCCAAAAGATGCAGCTTTTCCCGTTTCCGCTGCAGGTCATAGACGATTCGCCGCCGAACGCATTCCTCCCGAAATGCAATCCATTCGGTCAGGATTTCTTTCACGCCCATAACACGAGGCTGCCCGTGAATCAGAATGTTGAAGTTGCAGGAATAGCTATCTTGTAGTGGTGTCATGCGGAACAGTTTCTGCATGACTTTTTCCGGGTCTGCCCCTCGCTTCAAGTCAATGGCAATCTTCAGACCGGAAAGGTCGGTTTCATCCCGCACATAGGAGATTTCCCGCAATTTTCCCTGTTTAATGCCGTCTACGATTTTATCCATAATGGCTTCAATCGTAGTGCTGTACGGAATTTCTGTGACTTCAATACAGCCGCCAGCTTTGTCATAATTCCACTTTGCCCGTACTTTGACGCTGCCCCGTCCGGTTTCGCAGATTTTCCGGAACTCGTCTGTATCTTTCAGCAGGAATCCGCCGCCCGGAAAGTCTGGGCCAAGCAGCGTTTCGGTGACATCTGCTTCTGGATTTTTCAGCAGAGCAATCGTCGTATCACAGACTTCCGTCAGATTAAACGGACAGACATTGCTTGCCATGGAAACCGCTATGCCCACGTTGGCATTCACCAGAACCGATGGGAATGTCGTCGGGAACAAGGTTGGTTCCATCATGGTATTGTCATAGTTCGGGACAAAATCCACGGTATCCTTGTCAATATCCCGAAATAGCTCGTTGCAAATCGGCTCTAACTTGACTTCCGTGTATCGGCTGGCAGCGTATGCCATATCTCTGGAATACGCCTTGCCGAAGTTTCCCTTGGAATCCACATAGGGATACAACAGCGATTCATTGCCCCGTGCCAGCCGCACCATGGTGCCATAAATCGCACTATCGCCGTGCGGATTCAGCCGCATGGTCTGCCCGACCACGTTTGCGGATTTGGTACGTCCGCCGTTCAGCAAGCCCATTTTATACATCGTATACAACAGCTTCCGGTGAGAGGGTTTAAATCCGTCAATCTCCGGCAGAGCACGGCTGATGATGACGCTCATTGCATAGGGCATATAGTTTTTTTCGAGGGTATCGGTAATCCGTTCTTCTTCTACAATTCCAGCCTTTTCGATATAGGCGTTGGGAATTGGTTTGATTTTTGGGGTAGTTGTTCTTTTCTTTGCCAAATCGGACGCTCCTTTTTTGTTCTTCCAGTTCCGACGAACGGTTTATTCTGCCTGTTTCAGCTTGACAGCTGCCCAGCCTTCTTTTTCCCGACAGTCGGTTACCACAAAGCCCTGTGCTTCCATTGCTGCAATGACTTCGTCTTTTCGTTCTACGATAATGCCGGAAATAATCAGTGTACCTGTCTTTTTCAGGAACTGCGGGAACAGCGGTGCCATCGCTTTCAAGACATCTGCAACAATGTTAGCAGTAATCAAGTCATAACCGCTGCCGATTTCTGCCCGCAACGCTTCATCTGAGAGTACGTTTCCGCAACGTACTGTGTACTTTTCTTCCGGCAGGTGGTTTTCCGCTGCATTTTTCTTTGCAATCCGGACAGCGTTTTCTTCGATGTCCACAGCAAATACTTCCTTTGCACCGAGCAGCATTCCGCCGATGAACAGAATGCCACTGCCGCAACCCATATCCAGCATCTTGCTGCCAGCTGCTTCCGATTCCATCAGTTCCAGACACAGACGGGTAGTATGATGCTGTCCCGTTCCAAAGCTGCTTTCCGGGTCGATTTCCAGCACGGTTCTGCCTGCTTCTGGTTCGTCATGCTCCCAGCTTGGACGGATATACAACTTTTCGCCGACCGGAAACGGCTTGAAATACTGTTTCCAGTTGTTCGCCCAGTCTTCTTCCTTGACGCCCGTCAGAACGGCTTCCAGTCTGCCAAATTTGCCTTCGGTATCGGCTGCCTTTTTCCGCTTTAACAGTTCCTGTACCATTTGCAGCGTTTCTGCACCCTGTGCATCCTCCGGCAGATAGATGGTCACGCAGCTTTCGCAGTGCGACAATCCCATTAAATCTTCGTCAATGTAATCCCACTTGCCATCTTTATTCTGCAAAAATTCGTTGAAATCTTCGGCATCCTGAATGGAAAAGCCCCGAATGCCCAAATCCATCAAATCACTGCACAGCAAATCAATGCCGTCCGTGGTGGTATAAATATCTACTTGTGTCCAGTTCATGCGTTTTGCTCCTTTTTGGTTTCTTCTTTTGCTGCTTCGTTTAACAGCTGTGCACGCTCTTCGAGTGCTCGTTTCCGCTTCCGTACATTCTCTTCCTGTACTCTTCTGCCGTCTGCAATCAACAGCTGCAACGCAGATTCATCCTGCAATTCCAATGCTGTCCGGTATTCAGACAGATGAGCAATCAGCAGTTCCAAGTGATGCAGCAACAGCAACCGGTTATCCATAAACAAGGATGCCCACATTTTTTCGTCCATCGTTGCAACACGGGTCATATCCTGAAAGCTACCGCCGGAAAATGACACTGCATCATCCATGCAGTCATCTTTGACATAGGCACTCGATACGATATGGGCAAGCTGTGAGGTGTAGGCAATCATATCATCATGCCGATGCGGTGTGGTCAGAACCAGTTTTCCGAATCCAATTTCCTTTGCCAGAGCGGAAACCCGTTCCACTGCCTCGTTGCTCGTGCCATAGGTTGGCGTAATGATGAAATTTGCTCCATCGAACAGATTTGGAATGCTGGCATAGTAACCGCTTTTTTCTCTACCTGCCATGGGGTGTGTTCCGACATAATACAGCCCTGCCATCCGGCAAGCGTTTGTAAATTCCAATACCATTTGTCCCTTTAAGCCGCACATATCCATGAGAATCGAGCCTTTTTTCAGGAACGGCAAAGCCTGCTTGATGCAAGGCTGAGCAATCCGGTGATGCAGGCAGACAATGCAAACATCATAAATCCCATCTTCCATTTTTCCGGTACCGTCAATGGCATGGTCTTGTAATGCTTGCTGTAAAACGGATTCATCGACGTCGCAGCCGTATACTTCATATTGCGTTTTGTTTTTCAAGGCTTTGCAGACAGAACCGCCGATGAGCCCCATCCCTACAATTAAAATCTTCATGTTTTTTGCCTCCGATTTTTTTCAATTGTTTTCATTTTAGCACAGATTCTGGATTTTGTAAAGAGTTGGCGGAAAACGCTGCTGAAAATAAAAAGTTTCCAATTCCAAGCCGCAGGCAAATAAAAAGTTTTTTGATCCAGCAATTTTTCAAAAATGTTGGCGAGGTTCAGGGCGAGTAGCCCTGATCGCTGCCCGCAGGCAGCGAAATTCCCGTGCCATGCTTTTGGCACACGGAGGGGGTGGTGAGAAAAGCGACAGCTTTTCAAGGCGGGGCGAACAAGACCGCCCCGCTTTGTGAAACCTAAACTGAAAACAAATATCTTGCAACTGTTCCGGGGGAACAGTTGCAACGGAAATCCCTTACAGAAAAATCTACTCTTAGGAAAACCACCTGAATCCGGTTCGGCAGAATCGCTTCGCTGTCTGCCTTTGTGCTGTTCGCCGGTGGTTGCGTTGTCCGAATTGCTTATAAATGTTTCTTAGATTGCAGTTTACAGGAATTTTTTATGTTTCTAGAATGGCGAACAGCATTTTCACAGAATTCTCTTAGATTACAATATCATTCATCGTTCTGTTCTTTGCAGTGGGCAGCTTGCCCCCTGCACCCCTCGCCGAGCTGAGCCAGCTCGACCGCAGTTGCCTGCGGCTCGTATCTTGCAGTCTCCTCCAAAAATTCGCTTTTCTCCGCTATTTACATTCTTGCTATTGACTTTCCATAAAATATTTCGTACAATGTAGAAAGTGTTTTCTCATCTCAACTACTTTTATCGAGAAACCAAGAAGGAGGAACTACCCATGAACAGCGAAACATTTCGCAAAAACATCAAACAAATTCTCATCCCCGAAGCCGACTTACAAGCAAAAATCAAAGAAGTCGGTGCACAAATCAGCAAGGAATACGACGGAAAACCTCTGCTGCTAGTCAGCATCCTGAATGGTGCATTTGTCTTTATGGCAGACCTTTGCCGTGCCATCACCATTCCCTGTGAAACTGCCTTTATGTGTGCCAAAAGCTATTACAGTGGCACGGTTTCCACAGGCGTTGTAAAAATCACGATGGACTTACAGCAGGACATCAGTAACTATCATGTGATTATTGCTGAAGACATCATTGACACCGGACGCACCTTGAATGATGTCAAGAAAATGTTGCTGGCAAGAAATCCACTCTCCCTGAAAATCATCACGCTGCTGGACAAGCCAGACCGCCGTTTGGTCGACCTCAAAGCCGACCTCTCTCTATTTACTATTCCGGATTTGTTTGTTATCGGCTACGGGCTGGACTGCGGAGAACTCTATCGCAACCTTCCCTATATCGCCGAATATGACGAGGAGGGGCAAGCAGAATGATTGAAAAGCTTTTCCACCTCAAAGAAAACAACACCAACATCAAAACAGAATGCATTGCTGGTGTTACCACCTTTATGACAATGGCATATATTCTTGCAGTCAACCCGAACATTTTAAGTGCAGCGGGCATGAATCCAACCGCTGTTCTGCTGGCAACCTGTCTGGCATCGTTCCTCGGAACAATGTGTATGGGTCTGATGGCAAATCTGCCGTTCGCCCTCTCTGCCGGCATGGGATTGAATGCATTCTTCGCCTATACCGTTGTTGGCAACATGGGTTACCCATGGCAGGTTGCTCTTCTGGCAGTCTTTATTGAGGGGCTTGTCTTTTTAGTGCTCTCGCTGACAAACGTCCGAGAAGCCCTGTTCAATGTCATTCCAATGTCGTTAAAGCAGGCGGTTTCTGTGGGTATTGGCGTTTATATTGCCTTTATCGGGCTGCAAAATGCTGGTGTTGTCGTCAACAATGATTCCACGCTGGTTTCACTTGTTTCCTTTACGGATGACTTCCACACCTCTGGCATCTGTGCATTGCTAGCAATCATTGGAATCTTCCTGACTGCCGTTCTGTATATCAAGGGTATCAAGGGTTCGATTCTGATTGGTATCTTGGGAACATGGGTACTAGGCATCCTCTGCCAGCTGACCGGACTGTATACCGTTGACGCAGAAGCTGGCTACAATAGCCTGATTCCGACCCTTTCCATGACCGACTTCTCAACCCTTGGCGACACATTCGGACAGTGTTTCCATGCAGATTTTGACGGTATCAGCATTGTAAACTTTATTGTTGTTATCTTCTCGTTCTTATTCGTGGACATCTTCGACACACTGGGCACACTGATTGGTGTTTGCAACAAGGCAAACATGCTGGACAAGGACGGCAAGCTGCCGAAAATCAAGCCGGCTCTGCTGGCGGACTCCATCGCAACCACAGCCGGTGCAGTTTTAGGTACTTCTACCACTACTACTTTTGTAGAATCCTCTGCTGGTGTGGCTGCTGGCGGAAGAACAGGGTTCAGTGCTGTCGTAACAGCGATTCTGTTCTTGATTTCGATGTTCTTCGCTCCGATTTTCATTGCAATTCCATCTTTCGCAACCGCTCCGGCTCTGGTAATTGTTGGATTTCTGATGTTCAGTTCCATCACAGAGATTTCGTTCAAGAACACCAATTATCTGCATGCGATTCCGGCTTATCTGTGCGTGCTGGCAATGCCATTATTCTATAGCATTTCCGAAGGCATTTCCATCGGTATTATTTCCTTCGTTCTGCTGCATCTCGTTTGCGGTAAGGGCAAGGAAGTAAAACCGCTGCTGTATGTGCTGGCAATGCTGTTCTTATTGAAATATATTTTCCTATAAGCAATTGTATCATTCGTCAAGCAACGCCCTGCTGTGTAATTACAGCAGGGCGTTTTATGTTTCTGCGAAAAATTCTGCTCTTGTGATTGCATACACGCTGGTGAGTGTATGCATAGGGTTTACATATGTTTCTTGCAAGGTCATTCCCAGTTTCTCCACAACTCGCCATGAGGGCAAGTTCGTGCTCTTTTGATAACAATAGAATGCCGGAAAATCCGTCTGCTGCATTCCCATATGAAATAGTCTCTCGCTGTTATGTTAATTATCGCAGGGCGTTTTGTGCTCTTGCGAAAAATTTCGTTCTTGTGATGGCAAATTCGTGCTCTTCTGGTAGCAATGGAATGCTGGAAATCCGTTTGCTGCATTTCCATGCGAAATAGGCTCTCGCTGTTATGTTAATTATCGTATGGCGTTTTGTGTATTTGCGAAAAATTCCGCTCTTGTGATTGCATACACGCTAGTAACCGTATTCACAGGGTCTGCATAAGTTTCCTGCAAGGTCATTCCCAGTTTCTCTGCAACTCGCTGTGAGGGCAAATTCGTGCTCTTCTGGTAGCAATAGAACGCTGGAAAATCCGTCTGCTGCATCCCCCACGCCAAGCAGGCTTTTGCTGCCTCTGTGGCGTATCCCTGCCCCCAGACGGATTTCTTCATATGAAACCCAATCTCCGGTAGCCGCTGCCCGTGAATCTGCTGCATGGTGATTCCGCAATCGCCCAGTAATTCCCCTGTTGCCCGCAGGTGCACTGCCCACAAGCCGAATCCATCCGTTCGGTAATTTTCCAGATTCCACGCAATCCAATCCTGTACTTTCTGGCGGTCAAATGGTTTCGGATAGTACCGCATCACTTCCGCATCCGATAAAATCGCAGCCCATGCATCCAAGTCTTGCATCGTCCATTCTCGCAGGAACAGACGTTTTGTTTCTGGTAATGCCTGCATTTGCAACTCCTTTCCTGTTTTCCCGTAAAAAGACAAAAAAAGAACTCTCGAACACTCGAGAGTTCTTTTTGGTGCGGATAAGAGGACTTGAACCTCCACCCCCTTGCGAGGACTAGCACCTGAAGCTAGCGCGTCTGCCGATTCCGCCATATCCGCATTTTTGTATTTCATTTGCTGCATTACCGCTGCAACATGATTAATTATAGCACAACTTTTCCCACTTGTCAATCATATTTTTTTACTTTTTCCTTTTTTAAGTATTTTTTTGATTCTAAGCGAATTTTACCGAATTACACAGAAAAAAGCAAAAAATACAGCGATTCTAATAGAAAAAAGAAAAGTGCCTATAAATTCTGCGTTTCGTTTTTCTTGTCTGCTGCATAGAATAAATAGAACCGATTTCCAAAAATCATACAGGAGGAACGTAATTATGCCAAATGTTTTTCTCAGCCCATCCACGCAAGAGTGGAATCCCTATGTCAACGGCGGCAGTGAAGAATTTTATATGAACCAGATCGCTGACCGCATGGAACCTTATTTGCGTTCCAGCGGCATTTCCTACACCCGAAACGACCCAAACCGCAATGCAGCCGGAGCGATTGCAGATTCCAACGCTGGCAGCTATGACGTACACCTTGCCTTACACAGCAATGCTGCACCCGAAAGCCTATCCGGAAAGCTGCGTGGGATTGATATTTACTATGCCCCCGGCAGTCGCTTCAGCCAGATTCTTGCAAACATTCTTGCTGACCGCCTGAAAACCATCTATCCGATTCCCGACCAATGCCGTGCACGACCAACCACAACGCTCGGAGAAGTCATAAAGACCAAAGCCGTGGCAGTCCTCTGTGAACTGGGCTATCACGACAACGAACAGGATGCAAACTGGATTCGCAACAACCTGAACCGCATTGCAATCACGCTCGTGCAGGGGCTGTGTGAGTACTTCGGCATTCCCTTTATCTCTGCTGGACCTGTGCTGTCCGGAACGGTTCAGACGGACGGCAGCGGCTTAAATCTACGGGCATTCCCATCCACAAATGGGCGAATCCTTGCCAGCATTCCAAACGGCACAAAAATTCCGCTCTACGGCAAGACAGGAAACTGGTATGTCACTTCTTACCAGGGGCTGACGGGATACAGCAATGCCGACTACCTCGCAATCTGCTAAACCACCATACAACAATCAAAAGCGGGCAACTCCTGCGAATGCTTGCAGAAACTGCCCGTATTTGTTTCAATCTGTTTGGATTTACTTTGCAGATTCTGTCTGCACAGCAATTAGCTTGCCCTCTGCATCTAAAATTTCCGGCTGCTTGCCCTCTGTCACACATTCCTTAGTCACAACGACTTTTTTCGCCTGCTCCAAAGACGGCACGTCGTACATGGTTTGTACCAGAATGCCTTCCATGATGGAACGCAGACCTCTTGCACCCGTTTTCCGCTGAATTGCCTTTGCAGCAATTTCTGTCAGAGCTTCCGGTGTGATTTCCAATTCCATGTGGTCGTATCCGAACAGCTTCTGATACTGCTTCACCAGTGCATTTTTCGGCTCGGTCAGAATCCGTACCAATGCTGGTTCGTCCAAATCGTCCAGTGTGGTGATAACCGGCAGTCTGCCGACCAATTCCGGTACTAATCCGAATTTGACCAAATCCTGTGGAATTGCCTGCCGGAAGATATTCGTCATCTCTGCTTTCTTGTTAGAAATCGGTGCACCGAATCCAACAGAAGACGGGGTCATTCGCTTCTGAATCAGCTTTTCCAGCCCGTCAAATGCACCACCGCAGATGAACAGAATATTCTTGGTATTGATGCGGATAAATTCCTGATTCGGATGTTTCCGTCCGCCCTGCGGCGGTACGTTGGAAACCGTTCCTTCGATGATTTTCAGCAATGCCTGCTGAACGCCTTCACCACTGACATCTCTGGTCAGGGAGGTGTTCTCCGACTTTCTGGAAATCTTGTCGATTTCATCAATGTAAATAATACCCCGTTCCGCAGCTTCCACGTCAAAATCTGCCGCCTGAATCAGCCGCAGCAGGACGTTTTCCACGTCTTCGCCAACGTATCCGGCTTCGGTAATGGTGGTCGCATCTGCAATTGCAAACGGCACGTCCAAAATCCGTGCGAGGGTCTGTGCTAAGAAGGTCTTTCCGACACCTGTCGGCCCCAGCAGCAACACATTGCTCTTTTGCAGTTCAACATCTTCGCCGTCATCCTGACTCAGAATCCGCTTGTAATGATTATACACGGCTACGCTGAGCGAAATTTTGGCGGCATCCTGTCCAATGACATATTCATCCAGAATCTTCTTCATATCTGCCGGCTTTTTCAGCTGAATCTGTTTTGCAGAAGATTTGGACTTTTTCCCGCTCTTTGCACGGCTCTGCGGCGTTGGACCATAGAGCATTTCGTAACAATAGCAAACGCACTCGTTACAAATATGCACATCGCCAGCGGACAGCATGCTGTCTACCAGACTTTCCGGCTTTCCGCAGAAGTTGCAGCAGGTTTCTTTTCTTTCTGACATATAGGTATACTCCTTACCGGTTTGTCATCACTTTATCAATCAAACCATATTCCAGTGCTTCCTGTGCATACATATAGTTATCCCGTTCGGTATCCCGTTCAATCGTTTCAATCGGCTTTCCGGTGTTGGCAGCTAAGATTTCATTCATTCTCTGCCGAATCCGTACTAAGTGGTCAGACTGAATCTTGATGTCGGTGCACTGTCCAGACAGGCCGCCAGAAATCAGCGGCTGGTGAATCATGATTTCGCTGTTCGGCAGGGAAATCCGCTTGCCCTTTGCACCGGAAGAAAGCAGGAATGCTCCCATGGAAGCTGCCATGCCGATGCAGATGGTGGAAACGTCACACTTGATATACTGCATGGTGTCATAGATTGCCATACCAGCGGTAATCGAACCGCCCGGGCTGTTGATATACAGAGAAATATCCTTTTCGGAATCCTGACTTTCCAGATACAGCAGCTGTGCAACAACTAAGCTGGCGGTGGCATCGTTGACCTGGTCGCACAGCATAATAATACGGTCGTTCAGCAGACGGGAAAAAATATCATAAGACCGTTCTCCACGGCTGGTCTGTTCTACAACGTAAGGGACTAAATTACTCATCTCTGATTCCTCTCTTTCTTGCTTGTTGGGTTTTGTTACATATCTAAAAAACGACAAAAAACCTGTTTTTTCCCGGATAGCACAGTGGGCGAACTAAAAATGGTTCGCCCGTTGTGTCTATCTGTTGGCGTTCAAAAAACGCACAAATTATTCAGCTTCCTTGTCTTCTGCCTTTTCTGCTTCAGCCGGTTCGCTGTTGTCTACAACAGCAGAATCCTTGACCAGATCCAGAGCCTTGGTTACCAGCATATCCAGCTTGTATTCTGCAACCGGAATCCGAGCCTTAACATCATCCAGTGTCATGTTGTACTGTTCAGCCAGCTTGGTCAGTTCTGCATCCAGTTCTTCGTCAGCAACTTCCAGACCTTCCAGTTCTGCAATCTTTTCCAGAGCCAGACGAAGCTTTACTTCGTTTTCAGCCCGTTCCAGATATGTTTCCTTCAGCTGATCCTTGGTCATGCCAGTGTACTGCAAGTACAGGTCGAGGTCTACGTTCTGACCCTTCAGCTGGTTTGCAAATGCATCCATCATGCTATCTGCACGCTGTTCAAACATGCAGTGCGGAATCGGATCCTGAACCTTGTCAATCAGCTTTGCAACGAGTGCATTTTCAAAGCCAACCTTTGCGGTCTGTTCTGCATTTTCTTCCAGCTTCTTCTTTGCATCAGCCTTCCATTCGTCAACGGTATCGAAATCAGAAATTTCCTTGACGAAATCATCTGTCAGTTCCGGAATTTCTTCCTTGCTGATGGAGTGAATCTTACACTTGAAGACTGCTTCCTTGCCCGCATAATCGGTCATCTGGTAATCTTCTGGGAATGTAACAGTTACATCGAAATCTTCGTCAATCTTGTGGCCTGCAACCTGTTCTTCAAAGCCCGGGATGAACTGACCGCTGCCCAGCTTCAGCTGGAAGTCTTCGCCCTTGCCGCCTTCAAACGGCGTATCGCCAAAGAAGCCTTCAAAGTCGAGGGTCACTTCGTCGCCCATTTCTGCTGCACGGTCGTCCACAGAAACCATCTTTGCATTTCTCTTGCAAACGTTTTCAGCCTGCTTTGCAACATCTTCATCTGTGATTTCCTTGTCTTCCTTCGGAGCAGTCATGCCCTTGTAGTCAGCGATGTGGATTTCCGGCTTGGTCACGCAAATAATCTTTACGGTTGCACCGTCTTCCTTGCTAACAGAAGTCACTTCTACCTTCGGAGCATCGACCAGATTCAGAGCAGCTTCTGCAATGACACCCGGCATTTCCATATTCAGAATCAGGTTCAGAGCATCTTCAAAGAAAACGCCTTCGCCATACGTTCTTTCACACAGTCTTCTCGGAACTTTGCCCTTCCGGAAACCCGGCAGAGAAATGTTCTTCTTCTGCTGCTGATAAACGGCTTCAATTGCCTTTTCAAAAGTTTCTGCATCAACAGTAGCGACCAGTTCGGTCATGTTGACATCTGTTTTTTCAGATGATTTTAAAATCATGATTGTTCGTCCTCCATATTTCTATTTCACCACGCACACTGAAAACGAGCCATGTGCGAATGTTTTCGTTTTATGCACGCTTGTTTATTATACCATATTCCGTTTTTTTTGGCTATAGAAATTTTCCACTTCTCTTTTTTGCACAAATTAAACGATTTTTACAGGCTTAAATTGTATATAATCACCAGAGATTAAGTGCATTTTGGTTTCCTCATACACCCCTTCAAAGGCGTATTGATGGGCTTTTCCGTGGATATGCCCATAATAGCACTCTGTAATGGCGTAGCGGTGCAGCACCTCTAAAATCTCATAGTTATAGGAATTTCCATAAATCGGCGGATAATGCAGGAACACAATGGGTGTGAGCTGTTCTTTCAATGCAGACTGAATGGAAACTTCCAGCCGCTGCACTTCCCGAGCCAGTACTTTTGCGTCAGCGGTTTCGCCGTTGATGCTGACCCAGCCTCTTGTTCCGCAGATTCCGTATTGCTGAAATGCATAGTGATTGTTGTGCAGAATGTGCAGGCTTTCAAAGCCGTTGTCCGCAAAAAACTGCTGCATTTTCTTCATGGAGTTCCACCAGTAATCATGGTTGCCCTTTAAGATAATTTTCTGTCCCGGCAGGGTTTCGAGAAAAGCGAAATCGGCTTTTGCCTGCGGCAGTGTCATGCCCCAAGAGAGGTCGCCTGCCAGCACTACCGTATCTTCCGGCTGAACCATTGCCCGCCAGTGTTGTTCCAGCAGCTGCATATAGTTTTCCCAGCCGTGAAAGATGTCCATCGGCTTTTCCGGCACGCCCAGCGACAGATGCAGGTCACCAATTCCGTATAACTGCATGGCTTATCCTAAGTGCAGCTGCTGCAAAACGAAGCTCTGCAGGTCGTTCTTGTCGATGCAGCTGGTAAAGCGGCGTTCCTTGTTCTTGAGGTCTGCCAGTGCTGCCGGAATCGGCAGGTTCGACAGTTCGTGCAGCTGGTCAACCATTGCATATTCATCGCCGGAAACCGGTTCTTTTGCGATGGCTTCGAGCACGCTCGGGCTGAACTTATACGGGCTTGCAGTGGATGCAATCAAGGTCTTTGTGGTGTCGCCAGTTGCCTTGCGGTAATCCTGATAAACCTTAACTGCAACAGCAGTATGGGTATCGCAGGTATAACCATAGGTTTCATAAACCTGATGAATGGTTGCCTTGGTAGCAGCATCATCGCAGAATCCGCCGAAGAAGTCCTTCTGGAGAGCAGTCTTAACGGCATCGGTCACTTCATAAGTGCCGGTTTCAGACAGTGCGGTGAACCATTCCCGAATCTGTGCATCGTCTTCGCCGGTCAGCAGATACAGCAGCCGTTCCAGATTGCTGGAAATCAGAATATCCATAGACGGCGAGCAAGTTGCATAGAATTCCCGATTCCGGTTGTAAACGCCGGTGTTGATGAAATCGGTCAGAACCTTGTTGATGTTGGATGCACAAATCAGCTTGCCGAGCGGCACGCCCATTTGCTTTGCATAATAAGCAGCGAGAATGTTGCCGAAGTTACCAGTCGGAACAACGACGTTCAGGGTTTCACCCATCTGCAATTCGCCCTGCTGTACCAGTGTCACATAAGAGGACACATAGTAAACAATCTGCGGAACGAGCCGTCCCCAGTTGATGGAATTGGCACTGGAGAACCGCATATTTCCGGCAGCCAGTTCTTCCTTGACGGTCTTGTCGGTAAAGATTTTCTTAACACCGCTCTGGCAGTCGTCAAAGTTGCCCTTTACGGCACACACGTTGACATTGCTGCCTTCCTGTGTTACCATCTGCCGCTTCTGCATATCGCTCACGCCATCTTCCGGATAGAAGACCATGATTTCTGTGCCTTCTACATCCTTGAAGCCTTCAAGAGCAGCCTTGCCGGTGTCGCCGGAAGTTGCAACCAGAATGACAATTTTTTCTTTCAGTTGCAGCTTCTTCATGGCTGTGGTCAGGAAATACGGCAGAATCTGCAATGCCATATCCTTGAATGCACAGGTTGGGCCATGCCACAGTTCGAGCATGTAAGTGCCTTCAAAGAGGTGTGCAATTTCTGCGATATTTTCTGTTTCAAACCGCTTGGTGTTATAAGCACTTTCGGTGCAGTAAACCAATTCTGCTTCGGTGAAATCGGTCAGATAACGGGAAAATACAAATGCTGCCCGCTGTGCATAGGTCTTGTCTGCCAGAGCAGCCAGTTCTTCCTTGGTAATCGACGGAATCTGTTCCGGTACGAACAGACCGCCATCAGCAGAAATCCCCTGCGAAATCGCAACGGCACTTTCTACCCGTACGCTGCTATCTCTTGTACTTTTATAATACATAACAACCACCCTTTTCCTATCTTATCGCATCCAGCCCACTGGCATCGAATGCATTTTCTACGTATTCTATGGAAACAATCTGTCCCCGTTCTGTCACTACGGCTGCGGCATCATAGCGAGGCTGCAACGCCCAGTCTGGATTCTCTGTTGCACAGTATTGCAAAGAGGCTTTCACAATGCGAAGTTGCTGCTGCGGAGAGAGATATTCCAGCGGAAATCCCTCACTCTGTCTGCGACTCTTGACCTCCACAAAAGCGAGAATTTCGCCCTTTTGTGCAATGATGTCAATTTCTCCGCCCCGTATCCGGTAATTACGTTTCCGAATCGTGTAGCCACGCTGAAGCAAATACTGGCAGACGGCAGTTTCCCCACGCCGTCCGGCTTCACTTGGTGTCATGGTCTTGCAACAGCTTTCTCAGGAATGCCTTCCGGTGTACGGGAGAAGCTCCGTACTGCAAAATTGCCGCACAGTGTGCCTTTGTCCCATAGCCTTTGTGCTGGGCAAAGCCATACTGCGGATACTGCCGATCGAGTTCCAACAAATAGTGATCTCTCGCCACCTTTGCCAGAATGGAAGCGGCTGCAATCGTTGCAGAATGGGCATCGCCTTTCACCACAGTTTCTGCGGAAACAGAAAGCTCCGGCATCCGGTTTCCGTCAATCAAGACGTGATTCGGCTGTACCGACAAGCCAGCAACCGCACGCTGCATGGCAAGCATCGTTGCCCCTAAGATGTTATAGGCTTCGATTTCTGCCACGCTTGCGGTAGCGATGCAATAGGCAATTGCCTGCTCCTGAATCTGCGGAAATAACAATTCCCGTTTTTTCTCTGAGAGTTTCTTGCTGTCGTTCAGCCCCTCCGGCAGGTGTTCCGGCGAGAGAATGACCGCTGCTGCATAGACATCCCCAGCGAGTGGGCCTCTTCCGGCTTCGTCCACGCCGCAGAGCAACGGGAATTGCTGCCGTTTTTCGGCATCATAGCCGTATAAATCAAACTGTGGTACTGCTGTTCGAGCCATTGTCACGCCTCCGGTAATTCCAGCGTGAGCCGTCCCAGCGTACCGCTGCGGAATTCATCTAAAACGGTAATGGCTGCCCGTTCATAGTTGACTTCGCCGCCAGAAATCAGCATTCCCCGTTTTCTGCCGAGCTGTTCCAGCAGCTGTAACCCGCTGTCCGCATCGGAAACCTGCATTTTATAACGAGTTTCCAGTGCTTTCGGGTATCGCTCCGCCAAAAATTCCAGCAAGAGCATTGCCAGACTTTCCAAGTCCATAATATCATCTTTAATCGCACCGGTAAAGGCAAGCCGCTTTGCAACTTCCTGGTCATCGAACTTCGGCCAGAGAACCCCTGGCATATCCAGCAATTCCATCTGGTCGCCGATTTTCACCCATTGCTTGGTACGGGTGACACCCGGACGGTCTTCCACTTTTGCCTTTTTGGACTGTGCCATGCGATTGATGAATGAAGATTTTCCCACGTTTGGAATTCCGACAATCATCAGGCGAATCGGTGCACCGACAATGCCGGCTTTTGCCCGTTTTTCCATCAGCGGTTTCAGCAGCTGGTTGCGTACCATCGGGATAAATTGCTTGATGCCCTTTCCGGTCTTGCAGTCCAGCGGCAGGGCAAGCAGGTTTTGCTTTTGGTAGTACTGCACCCAACGGGCTGTGGCGTTCGGGTCTGCCATATCTGCCTTGTTCAGGAGCAGCATGCGAGGTTTTTCCTTCACCAAACGCTGCATTTCCGGATTCTGGCTGCTGCTGGGGATTCTGGCATCCAGAATTTCCACCACGGCATCCACCAAAGACAGATTCGCCGCAATCATCCGGCGTGTTTTTGTCATATGTCCGGGAAACCATTGAATCGTTCCCATCTGAATTTCAGACATACTGCCTCCTGTTCTCAGTCATAAATCCCGCCAAATTTGGAAATCGGTGCAAACCGCAGGATTGCTTTTCCCATAATCTGGTCTTTTGCAACCAGACCGACCATCGGGTAACGGCTATCCGAAGAGTGCTGCCGATTGTCCCCCATGACGAAATAATAGCCGTCCGGAATGGTAATCGGATAGGAAAACGCACCTTCGTCGTTGAGCGTCAGATTGTTGATATACGGTTCATCTAAAACTGTGCCGTCAATGGTAACTGTACCATCATCAAAATTGATGTCGAGCGTTTCGCCGCCCACGGCAATGATTCGCTTGATCAAACGCTTTTCTGTGGTGACTGTGGAAAGTCCCTGTCCCTCAACCAAATTGCCGTTTTCATCGAATGTATGAGAGGCATCGTTGTCAATGATGACAATATCGCCCCGTTCCGGCGTATAGAACAAATCGGTCATAAACAACTTGTCCTGGTCTTGCAGGGTCGATTCCATGGAATGTCCTTCTACGGTAACGGGTCTTAATACATAGGCAAACAGCATAATGACGCAAAAGATGGAAATCAAAACGGCTTCGAGCATGTCTGCGGCATCTTTCCAGAACGTTCCTTTTTCCTCTTTTTTGGTTGTTTCTTCTGTGTTTGGTTCCATTTTTCCGCCCTCATTTCCGTTGCTTGCGTTTCTGGTGCAAGTATTTGCAGTTTCATCTACCTACACATAATAAAAAAAGGGCACATACGTCCCCTTTTTCTTTGTGCAGGAAACAGGCAGACAAAAACGGGAAAAGCCGTCCCTGTCTGGTTTCGCCTGCTCACTGGTTTTTTAGCCGATCTGTTCCTTAACCTTTGCAGCCTTGCCGACACGGTCACGCAGATAGTACAGCTTCGCTCTGCGAACTTTACCTCTCCGGATGACTTCAACCTTGTCTACAACTGGAGAGTGCAGCGGGAAGACACGTTCCATACCGCAGCCATAAGCAACTCTTCTTACAGTAAAGGTTTCGTGGATGCCGCCGTGCTTCTTTGCGATAACGGTTCCTTCAAAAACCTGGATACGGCTCTTGTCGCCTTCCTTAATTCTAACGTGTACCTTTACGGTGTCGCCGACACTAAAAGCCGGAACTTCCTGCTTCAAGCTGGCATTGCTGATCATTTTTAATGCGTCCATGATGGTTCCTCCTATTTTTTCAGACATTCATAACGGTGCCTGTCGGTATTGCGGCAGACTGAACGGGTAAAAAATAAAAAAGTGTCCGGAAACCGTTCCCGTCAGCGGACTGTCCGATTGAATGTCGTTTTTTTGGCATTCACCTCGCCTGTCACTTCCGGAACAGACAGGCGGATTTTTTTCATGCTTGTCTATCATACCACACTTTTTTGAAAAATGCAAGGGTTTTTGCAAAATTTTTTTCCAATCGCATGATTTTTTCTATTTTTGCATCTGGAAACGCTGTTGGCTGCAAAAAATGAGCCATCTATTCGAGATTTTGTTTCCAATTACGAGCCGCAGGCAACTAAAAGTTTTTTGATCCAGCAATTTTTTAAAAATGCTGGCGAGGCGTGGGCGAGCAGCCCACATTTGCGAAGCAAATTTAATTTTGTAGTCTGGTTTTCCTGCTGCAATTGCCTGCGGCTCGAAATTTGCAGCCTATCTCATAAAAATTCCGTTTGTTCTGCTGTACATAGCTGCGTTCGGCAAATCTGTACCTGTTCCGCTGACATGCCTGCAAACGATGTAAACGCTGTTACAATCAAGTTCGGATTGACGCTCTCCGGCTGTCCGACCGACAGCATCCACTCCAGCACCAACGCCCCTGCAATCACCTGCTCCGCCTGACAGTCAATCTGCGGCAGCAAGTCCACCGTCCGCATTCCACGTTTTGACTTCTTTTCCACCAGAACTTCTGGCTGCTGCAAGAACGCATGCCACTGCTCGAAAAGCTGTTCCGGCTGTTCGCTCGGAATGGTCACCCGATAGCGAACATATGCCAGTTCTCCCATTTTATGCACGGGCTGGTAAACTTTCAGGAGTTCCATGCCCTCTGGCAGGGCTGCTTGTAAGCAAGTTCTGGCTGCTTCTGGTTCAACTGGCTCTGCAAAGCGAATTTCTAAGACTTCTCCAATGCTTTCCATGCCCAGCGGCAGGGCTGTAGCAAAAACTGCTTCCATGTGCGGATGAAAGCCGTTGGTGTAGTGTACGGGCAGCCCGGAACGCCGAATGGCACGTTGCACACAGCGGACAAAATCCAGATGGGAAATATATTTTGCTCTTCCGGTTTTGGCGACCCGAAAGCGTAACTTTTCAAATTTTTCGCTCATACAATCTCCTCCTTTCTGCAATATAAAATAAAAATCAAAGTATGTCATAAAATCCGAGCCGCAGGCAACTGAAAGTTTTTCGGTGCAGCAGTTTTTCAAAAATGCTGCCGAGGTGTGGGCGAGCAGCCCACATTTGCGGAGCAAATCAAACTGTACAATCAAATGCAACAAAAATCTAAGAGAGAATCGAAAAGAATCGCAATTGCCTTAAAAATTGAAAGGTTGTAATGAGATACAAGGTTTCAGGGGCAATTGCGATTCCCAAGGCAAGCTGGGGATGTGCCCCAGCCTTGCCGAACCGGATTCAGATGGTTTCTC
>JABLTN010063960.1_pt1 | contig 90143 bp, 60 predicted proteins | sample 7160141 | NCBI WGS metagenome assembly JABLTN01 (sample SAMN14651226, study PRJNA627086) | human gut metagenome | isolation source: feces | host: Homo sapiens | reverse complement strand
CTTGTGTTTATGGATCTGAAGTCTGATGTTTTAACTTTACAGAATCAATGTCCAAAAGTTAACCCCTCTGTGTCCAAAATAAGCTTACCACTTCATCAGGGATGATCCTTCCCCGCTTGTTTCATCCCTGCGGATAAGAATCCTCTCTCAGGGATGATTCTTCCTCGCTGATTTCATCCCTGCGGATAAAAATCCTCTCTCAGGGATGATTCTTCCACGTTTATTTCATCCCTGCGGATAAAAATCCTCTCTCAGGGATGATCCTTCCTCGCTGATTTCATCCCTGCGGATAAAAATTCTCTCCCAAGGATGATTCTTCCTCGCTTGTTTCATCCCTGCGGATAAAAATTCTCTCCCAGGGATGATTCTCCCACGTTTATTTCATCCCTGCCGGCAAAAATTTTCTCTGGTCAATCCTAAAAATTGTGGGATTTTAAAAAAAGCCGGAAGAATGCTGAAACAAATCAGGCATTCTTCCGGCTTTTCAAAACATGGATCCGATAGCTTCTCTGTTATTCCTTTTCAAAGGCACGCTTCTATATCGCTCAACGAATATCCACTTCGCACTCTGCGCACGCATGTCCCGTCAGTTCTTTGCTTCGGGCATCCGGCTGTGAGAAGCCCGCATACACCTTGAACTTGTCCGTACGGATTCTGCGGTCGCCGTTCTCATCGACACTGGCAAGCTCGTGAGGGCGAACCGTCAGAACGATTTCCTTCTCTTCTCCTGCAGCCAGATCAATGCGTTCAAAGGCGGACAGGTGTGCATTGGTGACATCATCTGCATCATTCTCATCCTTGACGTAAACCTGCAGAACCTCCTGCGTGGCAGCCTTTCCGTTGTTGCGAACCCTGACGGTAACCTTGATGCCATCCAATCCGTAAGGCGCACCGAAATCATCACTGCTGCCAAAGGCAGTCTCTCCCGCTTCCACCGTCTCTCCTGCAGGGCGGCAGATCTTCTCTGCTGCCGCGCTCTCTGCCACACAGTCGCCGTAGGTCAGGCCGTAGCCGAACGGATACAGCGGTGTTCCCTCATAGTAACGATAGGTTCTTCCCTTCATGGAGTAGTCCTTGAAATCAGGAAGATCCTTATCATGCTCGTAGAAGGTCACCGGAAGCTTTCCGGAAGGAGAGGTCTCGCCGAACAGAACCGCTGCAACATTCCTGCCGCCGCGTCCGCCCGGATACCAGGCCTGCAGAACCGCTGCCGCATGATCCTCTGCAGTACGCAGATTGACTGCGCTTCCTGTCATATTGACAAGAATGACCGGCTTTCCGGTTGCAAGCATTCCGCGAAGAAGTTCCAGCTGCTGGAACGGAAGCTCCAGGCCGTTCTTGTCGCCGGATGCATAGCGGTTTCCGGTGTCGCCCTCTTCTCCCTCCAGTGTCTCATCAAGACCAAGAACAACGATGACAACCTCAGACAACGCCGCACACTCCTGTGCCTCTGCCAGACGATCGCACATCACAGGATCGGACAGTGCCTCCACATTGTCCTTGAACAGGTGGCAGCCTTCCGAATAATGCACGTTCACATCTTCGCCGAGATAATCCTGGATTCCCTCCAGAACCGTCGTGTAACGCGATGCATCTCCGTGATAGTTGCCCTTCAGTGCAATGCGGCTGTCCGCGTTCGGGCCGACCACCGCAACATCATGGAGCTTATTCTTATCCAGCGGAAGGATTCCGTTGTTCTTAAGAAGGACAAAGCTCTCTCTTGCTGCGCGGTCCTCCAGAGCCAGGTGCTCTCTGCACTCTACCACCGTGTACGGGATCCGGTCATACTCCGTCTCCGTAAACATGCCAAGCAGATATCTTGTCGTGAACAGGCGGATGGCCGATTCAGTGATGTATTTCTCATCCAGCATGCCCTGCTCCACGGCATTCATCACCTTCTGGTAGGTGCAGCCGCAGTTGACATCGGTTCCGTTCTCCAGTGCAAGAACTACGGACTCCTCCGGAGTCTTCGTGATCTTGTGATTCTCGTGGAAGTCACGGATTGCCCAGCAGTCCGACACAAAGTGTCCCTGGAATTTCCATTTATTGCGGAGAATGTCCTGAAGTGCCGGAGAGCCGCAGCAGACCTCACCGTTCGTGCGGTTGTAGGCTCCCATCACTGCCTCTACCTTTCCTTCCTTGACGCAGGCTTCAAAGGCAGGAAGATATGTCTCCTCCATGTCCTTTCTGGAAGCAACCGCGTTGAAGTAATGACGGTCAGCCTCCGGGCCGGAGTGCACGGCAAAGTGCTTCGCGCAGGCTGCAGTCTTCATGTATTCACCATCTCCCTGCATGCCCTCGATGAAGGAAACGCCGAGGCGGGAGGTCAGATACGGATCCTCTCCGTAGGTTTCATGTCCGCGGCCCCATCTCGGATCACGGAAAATATTCACGTTCGGTGCCCAGAAGGTCAGACCCTTGTAGATATCACGGTCTCCGCGGCGTCTCTGCATGTTGTACTTCGCACGGCCTTCCTCTGCCGTCACATCGCCGATTTCCTTCATCATCTCAGGATCAAAGGCGGCTGCCATTCCGATCGCCTGCGGGAACATGGTCGCAACACCGGCGCGTGCAACGCCGTGCAGAGACTCATTCCACCAGTTGTAGGCCGGAATTCCGAGACGCTCAATGGCAGGAGAATCGTATTTCAGCTGGGATGCCTTCTCCTCCAGAGTCATTTTCCCAACCAGCTCCTCTGCAAGTGCTCTTGCTGTCTTTCTGTCCATTTCAATTACCCCTCATTTTTGATTTTTATTACAAAGCTCCGGCCCTGTCAGAAACAGTGCCGGAGACCCTATATCAGCTTGCCGGAGAATCGATTACTTCACCTTCACAACAACCTTCAGCGCATCGGTCTTGTTGTTCAGCGCTTCCTGATAAGCATCCTGAATGTGATCAAAATCAAATTCATGTGTCACCAGAGGCTTCACATCAATCGCGCCCTTGGCAACTGCTGCGATCGCTCTCGGATAAATGTTGCGATAACGGAACACGGACTTGATGGTTGCTTCCTTGTCCATGATCTGAGCGAAGTTGTACTCAATCTCCTGCTTCACGGAAATGCCGACCAGAACGATCGTTCCGCCTCTCTTTACCAGGAACGGAGTCTGTGCGATGGTAACCGCAGAGCCTGCGGTCTCGAATACCTTTTCTGCGCCTTCGCCGTTTGTTGCCGCCTTCACCGCCTCAAAGACATCCTCTCTTCCGCTGTTGATGACAACATCCGCACCGATCTGCTTCGCAATTTCAAGCTTCGCATCGATCAGGTCAGCGACGATGATCTTGCCTGCGCCGTGCGCCTTGCAGGAGAGAAGAGTCGTCATACCGATGGTTCCCGCGCCAAGAATCAGAACGCTCTCACCGACCTGTACATCGCCCTGATTTGCTGCGTGGAAGCCGACGGAAAGGGGCTCGATCAGCGCACCTTCCTTCGTGGAGACATTCTCCGGAAGCTTGAAGCAGTAATCTGCAGGGAACTCGATGAACTCCTCGTTGCAGCCTGCAACCGGAGGGGTTGCAAGGAACTGAACGTCGGGGCAAAGGTTGTACTTGCCTTCCTTGCAGAACTCGCAGGTTCCGTCTGTAATGCCGGGCTCCAGGCAGACACGGTCGCCAACCTTCAGAGTCGTAACGCCTTCGCCAACCTCTACAACGGTTCCTGCAGTCTCGTGGCCAAGCATGTAGTCCTGGCTCATATCCACCTCATAAGCTCCGCACTTGCCGCTGTGATAGTAATGAACGTCCGATCCGCAGATTCCGACATACTCCAGAGAAACCACAACATTTCCCTTTCCTGCTGTCGGCTTCGGAATCTCCTTGATAATCATGTTGTCCAGTCCGTGCATGAAAGCACCCTTCATTGTTGCCATTGTAATATCCTCCTTACGTGTAATATTCGTTATATTTATGATTCGTCTTCCTGTGCCTGCGCCTGTTCATAGCGCTCATCCAGACGCATGTCCTTATCCAGCGTGTTGTACACAATCCGCACCGTCATAAATGCCGGAAACCATACGCCGAGGAAGAACAGGAAAACGAAAGAATACGGATACAGAATCAAAAGCACCCCCCAGTAAGCAAGCTGGAAGGCAACCGCACCGAGCGTAACCACAGGGTGCATCATGATCATCAGCCAGCTGTTCTTAATGATCTGCTTCAGGGAAAGATCGAGCATCAGTCTCTGGATCCACAGATAGGTATAAATTGCAAGTGCAGCCACCGTCACAAGAATGATGGAGGCCAGCATCATATCCGGCAGACGGTTCCCATCGTACAGGTTCGTGAGAATGTTCACAGCCATCGCCGCAATCAGTCCGATCACCATTCCGGGAACAAGACTTCCCTTCCATTCCCTTTTGAAGACCAGCTTGTATCGCTCCCACCATCTTCCGGGATAACCCCGATAGGACATCAGGGCGGCATCGTACATCGCGATATAGGAAGGCGCCGCAAGCGCTCCGCCAAGAACTCCGGCGAGCAGGAGAAGCTGCGGCCGGTTCCAGAGGGAGCCGAGCATAAAGCCCGTCAGCGCCGGTGCCAGAAACAGAACACAGATCAGGTTCGTAACAAACAGGCGGGAGAAATTGTCCACAATCTGATGCCAGGTGTATCCCCTCGATGAGCGATCTCCCTGCTCTGCATCCAGAGTGCCTCCGAGGTCGTTATAATTCAATCCTCCGAAAAGTGACATTTTTCCCCCTTTCCGATCCGGTATCCTTTCCGTTCTGTATTTAAGGATAGTATGGCAAAAAAGCCCAGCTCTGACTATTCAATCCGTGCGTTTTTATCGCCATCTCATGCGCAAAAACGGGCGGGTCCCATTACAGGATCCGCCCGTCTCTTTTCTCATGTCCCGGCACCATGCATCCCTGCCGCCGGTTCATGTTCTGTTTGATTTTTTGTTTCTCTGTCTTGCTCTCTATCAGTTGGTCTTGCTCTTCTGATAGTAGTCGTTGTACATGTCAAGAACGTTCTGAGCGTTCTGGCCTTCGAGCTCTGCTACATAGGTATCCCAGTCCTTCTCAACATCAGCCTGGCCCATAGCGAACTTCAGTGTCCAGGTGTTCTCGGTGCTGAACAGAGGAGTTGCCCACAGATTCATCTGCTCGGAATCATCCTCGGAAAGAGCGATGACCGGATCAAGCGGGCGAAGCTCTCTGTACTCTTCCTGACGCTTGTAGAAGTCCTGCAGATCCTCAGAGAAATTGGAGGTCAGAAGATCAGCGGTTCCGCTGTACATGAAGTTTCCGCATGCAAAGCCATACTTGAGTCTCATGTCTTCCTGATCATCAGCAGTCTGTGCGATGGAGAGGCCGCCGCAATAGTACTGAGGATTCAGAGTGAATTTACCGTCAGCATCAACGGTGTAGGTTCCGTCTTCACCCTCGATGCCCCACTTGGTGAGGGTAAGTCCTTCGTTGCTGTACCACAGCCAGTCAACGAAACGCATCATCTTCTTGAAGCCTTCGTCGCCAAGCTCATCCTTAGCCTTGGAGGAAATCATAATGCCGCACTCAAGACGGGAGTTCTCAGCCTGATAGTTGGTGGTTCCCTTCGGAACAACGCAGCGATAAACCTCGAAGTTGCCTTCGCCGAGCTGAGAGGTCAGTCCCTCAACCTGAGCGGTTGTCTGGGCACGGTTGGTCATAATCAGAGCAGTCTTGCCGGTGTAGAACTTGTTGTCTGCAGTGGAATCCTGCTGAGACCACGTCTCAGGATCCAGGATCTTGTTGTCAACAAGCTTCTTGACAACAGCCATGTACTCCTTGTATGCATCGCTGGTGCCGGAGAGCTTGAACTCATCTGCATCTGCATCGAAATACAGATCAGCTGCATTGGTTCCTGCCGTGCTCCATGTGGTGTAGATTCCATAGCTTCTGGAGATGAGGTTCAAGAGGCATCCGCCGGAGCCGTATCCGGAATCCGCACCGCACCATCTGTCAGACCAGATGTAATCACTGTCGGAGCACATTCCCTCAGAAACCATGTATTTCTTTACGCCGATCAGGACATCTGCGAACTCATCCCAGGTCCAGTCCTTCTCAAGAGAAGCAACATCATAGCCGGCTGCCTTGAAGATATCGTCGCGAAGCAGCAGCGTATAATCCTGCAGAGCGGTCTCCTTCAGACCCGGAAGACGATAGTACTTGCCATCCTCCTGTCTCAGAGTGTTGACATCATCTTCCATATTGTACTCGTTGTAGAAATTGGTGTAGTTCGGCATATACTTCACATAATCGGAAACCGGAACAACACCGCCGCCGTTTACATAGCTGGTCTCGGAATAGATCTTCGGAATGATCATCGGAGCCTCGCCGGAGTTGATGGCAAGAGATACCTTCTGAGCATAGTCCGCATTGTTTACGATGGTGATATCAAGATGAACGTTGGTAGCCTGCTCAATTGCCCAGAAAACACCGCCCTCTTCGCTCCAGGAATCCTGAATCGGATAAGCATCGTTGTCGTTGAAGAACATGGTGTAGGTAACAGGCTCCTCGGAATAGAACTTGCTGCCGTAGGTGTAGCCATCTGCCTGGTAAACACCGTTCTCATCCGGAACAGCTTCCTCTTCCTCGGCTGCGTCGGTGGATTCCTCTGCAGCGTCTGTCTTGGCCTGATCCGCGCCGGAAGAGCTGCTTCCGCAGCCTGCCAGTACAGATGCAGCCATCGCAGCTGCCATTACTGCACTAATGAGTTTCTTTTTCATATTACCTCCTTGTGATATGAATTTCCGGATCATGGCTCATAATCATGATCCGCCCTCTATGTAACATCCCGTCTGCAGAATACCGGCGTCCCGGCTTCTGCCGATCAGGATCATTACCCCTTGAGACGTTTTTCCGTCTTTAGCCCTTGACGCCGCCGAGCATCATGCCGGCAACAAAGTATTTCTGAATGAACGGGTACACACAGATGATCGGTGCAGCCGTCAGAACCATGGCGCAGGATTTGATGTTCGCTGCAATCGTAAGCGCCTCTCCGGCATCCTCTGCGGAGGAGCTGGATGTCGAAATCAGGTTTCTCAGATAATAGGCAACCGGCCACTTGGACTGGGTGTCCAGATACAGGAATGCATCAAACCAGTCGTTCCAGTACTGAACCAGATAAAACAGCGTCATCGTTGCAAGAATCGGCTTGGACATCGGAAGAGCCACATGAATGAAGGCCCCGAACCGGGACAGTCCGTCGATCTCACCCGCTTCCTCAAGCTCCTTCGGAACAGATTCGAAGAAGGAACGCATCAGAATGACGTAATAGGTGGAAATGACACCCGGAAGGATGAAGGCTGCGACGGTATCCTTCAATCCCAGAGATACCATCAGGATGTAGTTCGGGATCATGCCGCCCGCGAAGTACATCGTGAAGATGATAAAGGGTCCGATGAACTTGTTGCAGCGAAGCTCCGGCTTGGACAGCGGATAAGCCAGAAGGCTGGACAGCACCAGTGCGGAAACCGTACCGATCACTGCGTAAATCAGAGTGTTCATGTAATCCGGAAGGAAAACTCCGCTGGAAAGAACATATTTATACGTGTCTACACTGAATCCCACCGGAACAATCCCGACCTTGCCCGCAACAATGGCTTCCGTGGAAGAGAAGGACTGTGCGATCAGATACAGGAAGGGATACAGCATCGCAAGGCAGATGATGCCGATCAGAATATCATTGAAAATCGTGAAGGCCCGGTAACCCGGAGATACGATCATACGGGAAGCTTCCGGCGTATCTTTGACTTTCTTTGCCATCTTTCTTACTCTCCTTTCTCTTCATTAATACAGACCGCTGCCGGTTGTCTTCTTGGAGAAGATGTTGGCTGCTGTCAGGAGAACAATGTTAATGAGACCCTGGAAAAGGCCAACTGCAGTTGCATAGCTGTAGTTTCCGGATCCGAGACCCATACGGTAAACATAGGTTGCAATGATATCTGCCGTCTCATAGGTGGTCGGCTGATACAGAAGGAAGACCTTCTCGAATGCAGCGGAACCGCAGAGGGAACCGATGTTCAGGATCAGGAGTGTCATGATCGTCGGAAGAATTCCGGGAAGCGTAACGTGCCAGATCTGCTTGAGACGGTTTGCGCCGTCAAGGCTCGCTGCTTCATACAGCTCCGGGTTGATGCCGGACATTGCTGCCAGATAAAGGATGGTGCCCCAGCCAAGTCCCTGCCAGATGCCGGAGGTTACGAAGATGGTCGTAAACCACTGCGGAAGAGAAATGAACGGAATCGGCTCACCGCCCATCGAAGCGATCAGGCTGTTGATCGGGCCGCTGGTGGAAACCAGCTCACGGATCATTCCGGCCACGATAACCATCGAAATGAAGTGCGGCAGATAGGAAATTGTCTGCACCAGCTTCTTGTAATGTACGTTCTTGATCTCGTTCAGAAGAACCGCGAAGACGATGGTAATCGGGAAGCTGATCACCAGATACTTGATGTTCAGTGCAAGGGTATTACGGAAGGCTCTCCAGAAATTCGTATCCTTGATGAACTGGTTGAAGTACTTCAGACCGCTCCACTCATCGCCGAAGATGCTGCTTCCAGCCCGGTAACGGCGAAATGCAATGATGTTGCCGACCATCGGCACGTACCGGAAGATCACATAGTAGATCACCGGGATCAGCATCATTACGTACAGCTGCCAGTACTTTTTGAGATGTCTTCCGAGACTTTCCTGCTGGAAAACATCGTTTTTGGCTTTTTTCTTGTTGTTCGCTGCCATCAAACTTTTCCCTCCTCAAAATAGTAATGTGTTTCAGGATGGTCTTACTTTAACATGCCGATATTGCTCCTACTCTTCAGATTTTGCGTGATCTTTGCCATTTTGTGCGTAACTGTTGTGCACTTCGTATACTGGCGGCCGCTTTGCAGTGTACAGAACCGCCAACAGCCCATTTCTTTTTCCGTCACATTGCAATATTTGCTGTTTATATTGTATTTCTTGCCATGCAGATCATAAAAAAGCCCGCAGCTTATACAAAGGCTGCAGGCTCTTCGGATTCCTTCTTATATAATAAGCAGATTTTCCTCAATAAATGGTTCTTCCCTTTTCATCCGGAATTCCGCTCTTGCGGAAGAAGTAGGAATTCACCTGATCACGCCACTCTCTTGCATTCTGAAGCTGCAGCTCGAAGCGTTCCGAAATATTGGAATAAGAATCCTCCGGAATTCTTCCCTTCAGTCCGGCAAAGGCCTTCGCCATACCTTCTGCCTCTTCATAGCCTTCAAAATGAGAATCATAAATATACTGAATCAGGCTCTGTCCGGAAGAAAGCTTCCAGGTATAGGGAATGTGATGGAAGAACAAAAGGAGCTCCTCCGGGCATTTTGCCGGGTCCTCATACTTCTCCGCATTCTCCGGATAATACTGCTGCGCATAGCCGGTTCCATGACTGGAGCGGTCCACTCCGATTCCCAGGTGATCCGCCCGGTGGTAGGTGCCCCAGCGGGAATACTCATAGCCATCCACACTGCAGCCGTAATGGAAGCCCGGTGTCACCATCCAGCCGATTCCGAGAGGACTCGTATATTTCTCATAAACTGCGCGGGATTCCATCAGAATCTTCACAATGGTATCCACCGCCTCCTCGTCGGTATCAAAGGTAAGACGCGCCCACTCTTTTGCAATTTCCTCACTGGAAAGCTCCGTGTCAAACGCAAGGCGTCCGAAGCCGTAAAGGTTTGCGGCTGCCAGATCGTTTCCGGTCCAGTTCGCATCGTTTCCGGTATTTGCTACGGCTGCCATGCCGGCCATGCCGCTCTTCTGATTTCCGAAGGTTCTGCCGCTGACGATATCCTTGACCTGATCGCCGGCACCTGCCTGCTGCCTGTCATCCTCCTCCGGATGATTCGTGCAGTAGGTGTGATACTCCAGAACCTCCTTGAACATCGGCATCAGATAGCAGACATCGATCTGATGACCGGTGTATTCCTGTGCAATCTGCACCTCCAGCATCTGATTGGTCTTCCGAAGGCCTCCCATCAGCGGGTGAATCGGCTCACGAATCTGAAAATCCATCGGGCCATTCTTGATCTGAAGGATCACGTTGTCGTGATAATCGCCGTCCATTGCCTTGAAGTTGTCATAGCCGGATCTTGCGCGGTCTGTCTTATAGTCACGCCAGTCCTGCGTGCAGTTGTAGACGAAGCATCTCCAGATGATGATTCCGCCGTAGGGCTTCACCAGATCTGCCAGCATGTTGGCACCGTCGGCCTGCGTTCTTCCATACGTAAACGGGCCAGGGCGCCCCTCCGAATCCGCCTTTACCAGGAAACCGCCGAAATTCGGAATCCGGTCAAATACCTCGGCAATCTTCTCCTTCCACCATGCAATAACCTCCTCATTCAGAGGATCGCAGTTGTCCAGACCGCCGATTTCAATCGGAGAAGCGAAGTTCAGGCTGAGATACAGGCTGATTCCGTATGCCGCAAAAATCTCCGACATTACTGCCAGCCTGTCAAAATAACGGTCGGTAATGAGATCCGTCGCATCGCCCTTTACGTTGACGTTGTTGATGACAACGGCGTTAATGCCAACGCTCGAGACAAGGCGCGCATAATCCCTGGTTCTTTCATCCACAAGGACCGTGCCGTCCCGGAAGAAGAAGGAATCTCCGGAATATCCTCGCTCAATATCATTGGTCATATTATCCCAGTGATTCAGCATGCGGAGCGGATTGGACGGAACTGCCGTCTCTTCTGCTTCCTCCGGGGATTTTCCGGTTCCGATGGCGCGAAGCAGAGCAAAAACGCCGTAAAGAGCGCCCTTTTCTCCTGCTGCCTCGATCCGGATTTCCTCCGGGGTCACCTGAATGCGATAGCTCTCCGCCTTCTGGTTATCGGAGAGAGCTTCTCCGCTTGCATAATCATTTACAGAATCAAGAAAAGCTTCCTTAATAATCCGGATGCAGGCCCCTTCTGCCTCTTTTGCAAAAACAGGCTCCTTCCCCAGCATGCCGGAAAGTCCCCTTGTCAGCTCTTCCCGTACACTTCCAATGACGCCGGACTCTTCAAAGTCCTCCAGAACAACCTTCTCCGCGTAAGCTGCAAAGCCCTTGTCTGCGACCGGATGATACTGCAGCCACAGCTGTTTCCATTTGCTCATGTGAATGCTCCTCCTTATTGATCTGTTTGCAGGCATATATATTTTTATTGTATAAAAGCTTTCTGCGCTTCTTCCCTTCAGAATGTGCGCTTTTTTTGACTGACTTTGCGAAAAGCAGATTATGCCTTATACTGAAATGAAAGATACGAGGCGCAGGTGATCGCGCCCGCACCGTTTGCAGAAAGGAAACCATGCCATGCATGATCCGAGATTAGACAGCGACAATTCCGCTGCGTTTAATGAGCTTTATCCGCACCTCCACGGAATCCGTGAGGAGGTCGAATATTCCGAAATTCAGGGAATTCGCCTGTATCACAACCGGAATACCATTCATTTTCCATCGCACTGGCACTCTGCCATTGAAATTCTTTATCCCCTTGAGGAAAACTACACGGTAAAGATCGGGACGGAGGAGAGTGTTCTGGTACCGGGCGATATTCTGGTCGTCGCCCCCGGAACCATCCACTCCTATACCCCGCCGGAAAGCGGCGAGCGTATTTTCATACTTTTTGATTACAATCTCCTGAAAACGTTCCGCGGACTCCGGCAGGTGATGCAGGCAATTCAGCCCTATCTTCTGATCACGCAGACCGCGTATCCGCCTCTGAATGAAAAGCTTCAGGAGCTTCTTCGCGATGTCATTCAGGAATACGATAAAGATGCCCCCTACTGTGGGGCCATGATCTGGTCGAGGCTTCTGGAGTTCTTCGCCTATATCGGAAGAACCGATGTTTACCGGGCCTCCCACTCCCGGGAATTCCCGAAGGACAAGCGGCAGGAGTACGTGACGAAATTCATGGAGGTCTGCAACTATATCACCGACCACCTCGATGAGGAAATCAACACCGATTGTCTGGCCGAGATTGCAGGCTTTTCCAAATTTCATTTTTCCCGCCTGTTCAAGGAGTTCACCGGCTATTCCAGCCACGAGTACCTGATTCAGCGTCGTCTGGAGACTGCCGAGCAGCTCCTTGCAAACCCGGATCTGACGATCACGGATGTCGCCATGCAGTCCGGCTTCAATTCCCTCTCCACCTTCACACGCGTGTTCAAGGCAGAGAAGGAAATGACGCCATCCGCTTTCCGGGAAATCAACCAGAAGAACAATCACGAGGGAAAAACCATCTGACTGGGTCAGAACAATTCAAACCACTCGAAATCGAAATGGGAGCCGGGAAGGAAGACAAAGGTCAGGTCCCACTTCCCGGTTCGTTCCTTCAATGCAAACTCCTGCACCTCTCCGCCATCCCTGCGGAATTCAAGAATCTCCTTTTCCTCCGTCGCCCCGTCATAGAACCGCACATGAATCGTATTTCCCTCAAGCGGCGTGCTTCCGCAGATGCGGATTCCATGCAGCGGATGGGAAGAAAACTCCATGTCCTTGAACAGCAGTGATACGTTGTTGCCGATTTCGCGCACCGCATCGCCATCCACGCGGAAGGAATCTCCGTATACGCCGTCCGACTCCGAGGCAGTAAGCTTCGTCCACGCCTTCTCCAGCTTCGTGAAGGAAAAGCCCTTGATGTGGATCTTCTGATGCACGCGGATGCTGAAGCTTGCAAGTCCCTTCAGGCGATGAGACAGGTGATAGGTTGCCGGCTGATATACGTTCCAGATGCTGGGCTTGCAGTAGATTTCTTTTGCAAGAAGCTCTGCTCCTTCTTCGCCGGGAACTCCCTCCCAGATTTCGATCGGATATTCGCTTCCGTCCAGTGCGAAAATCGGGATCGTAATTTCATCGGAGCCAACGGGCCCGAAATCCATCCCGGACCACGTAACCGTCGTCTCCCCGTCGCGGGAGGTTGCGATGCCCTTCTCATTGCCGTTTCCGATCTCTCCGATGACGCCAGTGTACAGACTGGCCGAAATAAATCCGTAAGGATCCAGATAGGCAGGTCCAAGACCTTCCACCTTGTACTCCAGCTGTGAGATCAGACGGACATGCTCCGTCCCGCTCTTCGAGGTTGCCCGAAGGTGGAACGCCCCGTCTCCCAGCGCGGTCATCGTCACCTCATTTCCGTCCTGAGACAGCTGAACGATGTTCGTTGCAACACCGTTGTCATCCACTGCAGAGAAAACAACCTCATGGTCGCAGGCACCTTCCGGAGCGATCTCGGCGCGTGCCCGAAGGACCTTGTGCTCCGGATCAAAGATCTGTCCGTCCTCCGCATGAAGAATCACCTTGCGGACCGGAACCACGGAGGCTCTTTCCACCGTAAGCTCAGGGCCATCTCCTCTCTTCTCATTCTCTTCTGCATTTCCTGCCGCTGCGTCCTCTTCCACAATGGCAAGAAGCTTTCCCGAGAAGAGGTTTCTCTCACAGGACTGGTAGCTGTCATAATCCGTACTGTCTCCGTTGTCGAGTCCGAGAAGTCTTCCACCTCTGACAAAGACCCTGACGCGATCCGACGCATTCTCCACCGGATAGCCGTTTGCGTCCACGGCACTGATTTCGTAGAAATGAAGCGCAGGAAAGCTCTTCTGCACGAGCTCCATTTCCTCCGGCCTCCAGAGCTTCGCATCGCCCGCATTTTCCGGTTCTCTTTTCTCCTCGCGGATCACGAAGCGGTCGGTATCTCCGAAAGAATGCCGCGTCTGACGGGCAATCTCTTTTCCATCCTGCCAGGCAATCGCAGTGATTTCGCCCGGAGCATAGGCGACCTGCCAGTCCGCAATCAGATGCGCACCGCTCCCCTTCGCATGGTCTAGCTTCTGTCTTCCGAGGCTCTCCCCGTTGACGAGAAGCTCCACCTCCTCTGCGTTTGAGCAGACGCGCAGATCGATCTCCTGACCGACATTAAAATCCCAGTAAGGGAAAATATGCACCATCGGATTTGTCCGGACATCGGTCCATGCAGACTGCCAGACATAATAGGCATCCTTCGGGAAGCCGGCTGTATCAATGATTCCGAGGTAGGAATTCTTCGTGTGATAGGGCGTCGGCTCTCCGATGTAATCAAAACCGGTCCAGAGGAACTGTCCCATGGAGAAATCCAGATCCCGATCGATGGAAACACAGGTTTCCATGCTCTTTGCCCCCCAGCTTGTCACCGAATTTCCAAGCGCAGAGCACTGCTCATCCTCATCCGCCAGGATTCCCGCCCTCAGCGGGAAGTGATAAATGCTGCGGCTTGCGCAGATGGAGCTTGTCTCCGATCCGTAAATGACCCAGTCCGGGTGCTTTTTATGATGATCTTTGTAATATTTCTCCGAATAGTTGTATCCGGCAATCTTGTACAACTCTGCGCAGTGCTGCGCATTTTCCCACGGCATGTAGTTGGAGCCGGTTGTGACGCGGGCATTCCTGCAGGGATCCAGCGCCTGCACCTCCTCCATCAGAAGCTTCGACACCTCGTAGCCGCGCTCGCCCGCATGCTGGTCATAAATTTCGTTTCCGATGCTCCAGAGAATCACGCAGGGGTGATTGCGGTCTCTCCGGACAAAGCTCTCCACATCCCTTGCCTGCCACTCATCGAAAAAGCGGGCATAGTCAAACTCCGTCTTGCACCTCTCCCACATATCGAACGCTTCGTCCATGATAAGGAGTCCCATCTCATCCGCAAGATCCAGCGTTTCCGCCGGGAACGGATTGTGAGAAAGACGGATGGCGTTGACACCCATCTCCTTCTGGATCTCGAACTGCCTCCGCAGCGCATCCAGCCGGAAGGCGGTTCCGAGTGCTCCCTGATCCGGGTGCTGGCAGGCTCCGTTGATCTTCACCCTTCTTCCGTTCAGAAGGAATCCCTGCTCCGGGTCAAAGGCCGTTTCGCGAAAGCCGATCCGGAGGTTCTCCTCCTGCAGCAGTGCTCCGTCGGGAACTCTTAATTGAACCTGCAGGCGGTACAGCTTCGGATCCTCGAGATCCCAGACCCTGATCCCGGCCTCCGGGGCAAAATGAAGCACTTTGCAGGCAGCATGTCCCTGCACCGCTGCCAGCGGCTCTGCTTCTTCAGCAGAAGAAGGGAAAACCTCGTTGTCTCCGTCATACAGGTGCAGCTCCGCTTCTGCAGAGATCTCCTCCTCTGCAGGCCCCAGCATCTCCGTCTCCACGCGAAGCTCCCAGCCGCCGTCTGCCGCCTTTCCGGCATGCGTATAAATGCCTCCGTCCGGAATGCAGAGCGCCTTTGCCTCCATCAGCCAGACGTTCCGGTTGATTCCGGCGCCGGAATACCAGCGGGAATTCGGGCTCTGGAAGGTCACGCTGACCATCAGCTCATTCTCCCCTTCCAGAAGCATTCCGGTCAGCTCCAGGGAAAACCGCGTATAGCCGTACTTCCATTCACCGATCTTCGCACCATTCAGATAGACCACGCTGTTCATGTAGATTCCGTCGAAAATCAGGAAGGTTCTGCCCGTGTCATTTTCCTTTGACGAATGCGCAAACGTTTTCCGATACCAGCCGGTTCCGTCGCGGTAAAGATCTCTGCTGTCTCCGATCAGCCAGTCATGCGGAATCTGCACCGGTGCGAAGCGTCCGCTTGCTGCTTCCTTTTGCGCATCGGCCAGTTCTGTTCCCACCGGCAGCTCAAGAAATGTCCAGTTGTCGTTGAATAAAGTACGCATAGAATTGTTCAACCTCTTGTTTTTTCTGTATTGATTGGCGGATTTCATCTGCTCCGGTCACCGGTCCCTGTTGTTTTAACACACCCGCATTGCAAACGGGCTCATCGGAAGTCCGGCTCCATTATAAATCATGGCACCGTGCATGACATTATGGTATGCGTAGCGCACCTCGGCAGGCTTTCCCTTCATCGAGGAGCAGGAGAAAATAAGACAAACCTCGTTTTCCCCGCTGCCTGCTTTTCCTTTCCCGTCCGAAGCACTTACCTCCACGGATACTCTTGCCTGATATACGCTTCCATCCTCTGCCACAAGCTCTGCATCCCGAAGAACGCTTCCCTTTTCCAGAGAAGCCACATACAAACCCTCCGCGTGTGCCAGAGAAATCCGGACGCCTTCGTCCGTCACCTCTGCCCTCACAGGTACCGGCCCCGTACATTCCGCTTCGTTTCCGTAAAGATCATGTGCCGCAAGGAGTGCCAGACGTCTTCCGATTTCCATCTTCCCATGCGGATGAAGATCATTGTCCTCGCCAAGATCCATTGTCACCGCCATTCCGGAATACGGAATCTCCTCCAGTACTCTTCTTTGCTTCTCCCGTAAATCCGGCCACTGCACATCCTGGTTCAGATCCACATCATAATTCGGAAGCTGCACATAGTAAAAAGGCAGCCGCTCTTTTCTCCAGAGCTTCCGGTAACCATCCACATAGCGCTTCATCAGATCCAGATAATCATAGGGCTGATGCGTATTGGCTTCCCCCTGATACCAGACCATGCCCTCTACCGGCACCTGAAAGCACGGGGCCGCCGTTCCATTGAACAGACCGGTTGCCTTCCAGTTCACAAAATCCGTCGGCGGGATGGCCCCGCAGGCTGCGCCCTTCCGGTAAAACCAGGTTCCCTTCAGGTCCGAAACGCCCTGGTCATTAAAGAGAAAATATCCCTTTCCGGGCGTAAACCTGCCTTCCCCGTTCTCCACAACCAGCCGGATTGTAATGGTGTTGCTCCCCGCACGAAGAAGTCTCTCCGGCACCCGGTATTTGCGCGGAGGATACTGGTATGCCGTCTCCCCAACCTTGACGCCGTTGATGTAAACCTCGTCCGAATCCACCATCGTTCCCAGCCAAAGTCCTGCACTTTTTCCGGCCATCTCCGGCGGAAGGACAAATTCCCGGGTCAGCCAGACGCTTCCGATAAAGCCCGATAGCTCCGTATCCCGGAAAAAGCAGGGAAGTAAAACGCGGGTTCCGTTTTTTCGAATTTCCTCCGGATGCTTCTCCCATGCATTCCTTCTGCCCTCATCCGCTGCGGAAAGATTCTCCTTCCACGCCTTTGGGCCCTCGTCATTTTGCCGGATCACTTCCGCAAGAAAAGCATCATCCGCATAACGCTCTGCCTCCTCAAGAAGCGGCCGGTAATCCTCATTTCCCTCCAGCATCTCTCTCGAAAGCCAGGAGGTAATCCGGGAGCCTCCGAGCGATGCCTGAATGAAACCAACCGGAATTCCCGTCATTTCCCGAAGCGCTCTTGCAAAGAAATACCCCGTTGCGGAAAACCCGGGGATCGACTCCGGTCCGGCCTTCTTCCACTCCCCCGTCAAAGGCTCATCGAGCGGCCCGTGGTAATCTGCATGCTCCGTGATGCGGAAGGTTCGAAGTCCATCATCCTGACAGCTTTCGATGATCTCCGGATAGGAGTCCCGGCAGCGTTCCATATCGACATCGATGTTGGACTGCCCCGACACGTACCAGACTGCGCCGATCAGAAGGTCAGAAACCGTAACGGAATTATCTTCTTCGGTCACGCAGAGCTCATACGGGCCTCCCGCAGGAAGCGGATCCAGCTCCAGACAAAATCTGCCGTCTCCGGGAACCACAGTCTCTCCGGAAGCCACGGTCTCTCCCTCAGTGACAGCCTCTCCGGAATTTACGTTCTCCCCGGAATGGAAACCCGCGCGCAACGTCATCGCCGCACTTTTCTTAAGAACCGCCCGGACCCGTTTCCCGGGAGTTCCCATGCCCCGGACCGGGATCCTCTCATCCTTCTGAAGAACGGCTCCGTCCGATAAAAATCCTGATAATTTCAGCTTCATGCTTCGCTTCCTTCCCCAAACAGGAAAACGGCCATCGATCCATCCCGACAGCCGCTTTTCTTTTCGATATCTGCTCAGATTCTGTCACCCTGATAACGGAACCAGTCAAAATCTGCCTTGTTCTCACTTTCTGTGCCGCAGGAGCTTGCATACATGCCAAGATATGCTCCGGTAAAGCCCTCGTTGACATTGGAGCTCAGAAGCCTGGCCGGGAGGTCCGTCTGCACCGGAATGCGCGCGCCTTTCCCATTTTCTTCTGCTGCTTCATACCAGAAATCGTAGACTTCATTGCGGCAGGTGGTTCCAAGAACGATGCCCTTGCTGCAGCCTTCTCCATCGCAGCAAAGCTCCAGCTCTTTCAATACGCTGTGATGTCCATTCTCCGTTCCGGCAAGGCGGATCACCCTCGCTCCGTCCTCGTTCCGGCCCACTGTCAGAAGATAGCTGAAGCGGTCATCCTGAAGAAGCACCAGTCCCGCCTCTTCCTCTTTGCTCTGCGGGTCAAACTCCATCTGCGCCGCTGCTTCAAAGGTGTGGTGCTGCTGGCGGCGTACCACGCAGGATGGCTGCTCCGTGTGCCAGCGATCCGCCGGGTCTTTCTTCCAGAGCGTTGCAGGAAGAAGTGAGAGCCGAAGAAAGCCCGGTCTGTCCTTCAGGGAATAAAAGCTGCTCTCCGGTGCCAGAATGGTATTCCAGCGAAGATCGAGCTCCTCCCCGTCAAACGAATCCATTACCGTCTGCTCCATCGGATTTACGCCGGAGGGAAGAAACTCCGGGAGGTCCGGCTTTCTCTCCGTGCTGTGCACAATGCCGTCCTCCGTATCCAGAAGGGGCCATCCGTCCTTTTCCCAGTGGAAGGGAACCAGGAAGGTCTCACGTCCGGTGTTGAACTGGAAATCTCCGTACGGGCGGACCGCCAGAAGAACCATCCACCACTCGCCGCCGGGCGTCTCTACGATGTCCGCATGTCCGGTCACCGAAATCTCTCTTGCAAGAGGAAGATGCCGGTGCGTCACGATAGGATTTCGCGGGCAGATTTCATAATCGCCGTCCACGCGCTCCGATCTTGCCATCATCACGCAGTGATTGGAGAAGGTGCCTCCCTCTGCGACCATCAGATAATACCAGCCGTTGATAAAATACAGGTGCGGTGCCTCAATCCATTTGCTGGTCGTCCGTGCGCCGTCCCAGATTACCTTTCTCTCGCCGATGAACTGGAAGGTGACAGGATCCAGCTCGCACAGATAAATTCCGTGATGCCCCTCATACTTCGGATGCTTCTCAATGTAATTGCCGGCATACCACATCCGCCCGTCCTTATCGAAAAAGATTGTGGGATCGATGCCGTCCGCGCCCTCTATAAAAACCGGGTCACTCCAGGGGCCTGCCGGATCCTTCGCCGTCAGAATATAGTTGTCGCGATTTACCTCGCGTCCCTCGGACACAAAGGTATTGATCAGATAGAAGGTTCCCTCATGATACCGGATGGTCGGTGCCCACAGGCCAAGGCTTGCCTCACAGTTCTTATAATCCAGCTGCTCCGGGCGGTGAATGCCATGTCCGATCTGCTCCCAGTGAATCAGATCTTTGCTGTGAAAAACAGGAATTCCCGGATAATAGTTGAACGAGGAGGTTGCCATATAGTAATCCTCCCCGACCCTGCAGATGGACGGATCCGGATAAAATCCGGAAAGAATCGGGTTGTGGAAGGTTTCACTTTGATTTGCGATTTGCATGAGTTACCTTTCTGCTGCCGCCGGAAAATCGCCGCAGACTTTTCTGTCGTTTCTCTTATTATGTCTTATGAAAAAAATCTAACACACCGTTTTTCCCAATTCCTGTCATCTGTTGCAAACCTTTTGTGATTTCGTGCGGTTTGGCCCAAGGTACGATTCCGGCATGGGTGCTTTTTCCGGATACACATAGATTCTCTCCGGAATGACGCCGGCCTCTCTTGCAAAAATGGAGAGTTTGTACCGGCCCTCCGGAAGGTGAAACACCGTCTGTGCCATTCTTTCCTGATCCAGTACCGCCCTGCACCACGCTGCATTGGAAGGAGAACCGACCGTTCTCTCCGCACGGACAAGAGTCAGCTCTGCCTGCTGCCGCATCGCCTTCCGGTCTTCTGCGGTCTCTTCCGGCTTCTGCTCCAGCATAAGTCCAAGCGTCAGCGGCTTTACGAATTCCAGCGGATTGGACGGCGCCGCATGGAGCTCCACGACATAGTCTCCCTCCTCGCAGATCTCCAGCTCTCCGAAAAGGGAGGGGGCCGCGGCATCGCCCGCCGCAAAGGCCGCCGTTGTCGGATAAACCTTCCAGCCTCCGCCATATTTTCCATAGGAGGAAAGCGGCTTCCAGGAAGCTTTTCCCGCCGCCTTTCCGGGGATCAGATTCTCTGCCTCCAGAATCAGCACGCCGTTTCGTCCCTGACCGGGAAGTGCCGTCCTTTTCTCTCTTGCCGTCACCGGAATGTCAACGATGGTCTCGTCACTTCCCGCAAGCTCCAGAACAGTGCTCACCTCCTCCGGCCCGTCCGGAATGTTCTCCCAAAGCACGGAAAGAGAAACTCTTGCAAGCTCACCGGTTGAAAGCTGACCGGAGAAAGACTGTGCAGATGAAAGCTCACCGGCTGCATTCTGACGGAATATCAGGCCTGTCTCATTTTCGATTCTCAGCCAGTCCGGAAGATTTCGGATCTCAAAGGAAAGCGCTCCGGTTCCGTTGTTGGAAATTTCAAGAAGAACCTCACGGTTCCCCTCGTACCGGAAATCATCCACAACCAGCTTCTCATGGCTTCCGTAGACACGGACAGCAGTCTCATCCTCATCCGCCCTGGAAACACACAGGATCGGATCCTCTGCCGGCTCCAGCTCCATGAGCACGGGGTACTGCCTTCCGAAGTCGTTCCACTGTGTAAAGCCGATGTGATGAGGCTTTTCCATACCGGACCACTTTCCGCCAAGGAACGCTGCCCACTCCGCGGACAGCTCCTTGTCCCTGCGAAGGCACTCCTTCGCCTTCTGCGCACAGATGCCGGCCGCCGGGCGTCCCTGCTGTGCATAGCGGTGGTTCTTGCCCGCAAACAGATACAGCCGGACCAGATTGCACATCGCAGCGCAGGGCCATCCGATCATGCTGTAATATCCCCGGTAAGCTGCTGCGCTTTCTTCCTTCTCCGAGAGCCTGTGCAGAATCTCATGGTTCCTGGCATCCAGAGAAGCGGTTATCTCCAGCATGCGGTCTGTCTCCAGCTCATGACTTGCATGATAGATTCCCGTGTGAAGAGATTCCGGTCTTCGAAGCTCCGCAAGATGCAGATAATCCGTAAGAACCTTCGTGATCTCCTTCTGAAGCTCCCCGTCCATCCCCGGCAGCTCCTCCGGGAAGTTCTTCCGGATCAGATGCTCCGGGTACCGAAGATAACGCTCCGGCTCCTCTCCGCCGAAGCGCTCATAGTCATACGCAAGATCCATGAAATACTGCAGAAGAACCTCATGGAATTTCACGTCGCCCACGTTGACGATCCAGAGCTTTCGCACGCCGTAGTCCCATGCCTCCGTCATCTGCTCCCAGACCTGTGAAAACGGGGTTGATTCCACCCACTCATAGGAAACCGGACTTCCATGGTAGTCCAGATGGTAATACATTCCGTAGCCGCCCTTGTGCTCCCGCATCTGACTGGTCGGAAGTGTCCGGAGATGTCCGAAATTGTCGTCGCTCAGCATGCAGATAACGCCGTCCAGACCATCCCACTGATACAGTCCGGAGATCTTCTCGTTCCCATAGTAGTACTCCTCGACCTCCTTGTAGACAGCAAGCATCTGCGGCGCATTTTCCCGCACCAGCCCTTCCTGCTCCAGGCTGCAGATCACCCCCCGCTGCGCGGTTATGATCTCCTTCAGAAGAGCCACATTGTCCTCAACAGGGCTTCCCTCTCCAAGAAGCGCCGAATCACGCTCTCCCCGCATGCCGATGGTGATCATGTTCTCATAGCGGCCGCGCTCCTTCAGGGCATCTCCCCAGTAGCGAAGAAGGCCCTCCCGGTTTGTGCGGAAATCCCAGGCGTTTCCATACGGCGAAGCCTCTCCGCGCACCTTGTCCCACTCCTCACTCGCGCGAAGGCAGGGCTCATGGTGAGAGAAGCTCCAGATTACGCCGTACTCATCGGCAAGCTCCATGTCTGCAGGACCGGGACCATCCAGCGGAAATGAACTGGTCCACATCGCAGGCCAGATGTAATTGCCCTTCATACGGAGAAGAAACTCGAACACACAGTCATACAGCGATGCATTGAAGCCGCCGAAGTGCTCCATACACCAGCTTCCGAAGGCGGGCCACTCGTCGTTGATAAAAAAGCCGCGGTACTCCACTGACGGCTCCTTCGACACGGCGTTCACCGCTTCTCCAAGAATCAGTTCCTTCCTGTGCACCAAGGGAGCATCCCCAAAGAAGGTCAGCGGGGTCACACCGATGTATTCCGAGAGGGAAAACAGGCCGTAGATCGTTCCTCTCTTATCGCTTCCGAGAATCAGAACAAGGTCCTTTCCATCCAATGCTTCCGGAAGAAAGACGCGAAGATACACCTCGCGTTTTCCCTGAATCCGGTCAATTTGATTCTCCGAAAGCAGACCGCTCTCCACCAGCTTTTCCACAAGAGGACTGTGCCCGAGGGTTGCCGCAAGAATCACGATTTCCTGTCCCGTTCCGGTTTCTTTGGCTGCTTTCTCCAGGACAGCTGTTTTCTCTTCCGCAGCCTTCCGAAAATCGTCTGCACCGACCTCCGTCCTCAGCTCCGGCCGGGTCCCTGTCACTCTGCGAAAATCCTCCGCAACCTTCTCTGCCGTTCTTTTTACTCCGGAGAAAGCCTCGTTTTCCGTCATCAGAACATAAGAAACACCCATGAAAATCTCCTTTGAAATTTCTTTTGAAATCGCTTTTGAAATCTCCCTTGAAACTCCCGTTTATACCGTGATGCCTTCTCTTGCAAGGATTTTCCGGATTTCCTCTGTCTGCTCTGCCGTCACCTCCGGAATCGGCTTTGTGCAGATGCTGTTTCCGACTACGCCGCGAAGACGGCACCCCTCCTTGATGATCGGAACAAACAATGAGCCCACGGCATAAATGTCAAACAGGCGGTTGATCTGCTGCTGGCCTGCCGCAATGCCCTCCGCATCGTTTTCTCTCATCGCGCGGATCCATGCGCTGCAAAGCTCCGGAACCACGTTGGAAAGACCTCCGATGATGCCGTCACCGCCGGAAAGCACGTTGTGGGCCGCGTTGTCATCAAAGCCGGAGAAGACCTCAAAATCCGGGAATTCGCTCTTGACGGTTTTGATCAGTTCTCTCGTGTGATCCATGCCGCTGATGGTGTCCTTGATGCCCTTCAGGTTGTCATGCTTTCTCCGAAGCTCCAGAACCACCTGCGGAGAAATGGAATAACCGGTGCGGTCCGGGAAATTATAGATATATACCGCGCCATGAATCTGAGAAAAGAGCTCATCGTAAAAGCGGAACAAACTGGCATCGTCAAAGCGGAAATAATACGGCGAGATGATCATCACCGCATCGGCTCCCTGCTCCAGACACCAGTTGGAATACGGAACAATTTCCGATTCCACCATGGAGGCGGTTCCGATAATGCAGCGGACTCTGTGCGCAATGCTGCGGATGGCAAAGCCAGCCAGGTTCTTGCGCATTTCCAGATCCATGGCAAAGAACTCGCCGATGCTTCCCTGCACCAGAATTCCGTCGATCCCGTTTGCAATCAGATGCTCGAACAGCTTCCCCTGGCTCTCCAGATCAAGCGTTCCATCCTCCTGAAACAAGGTTACTGCCGGTGTAATATAATTTGCCTTCATAGTCTCATCCTTTCTTCTGTCCGTTTCTGCCTTTCCTGCAGATTCTGTCCTTTTCTGTTTCCCCTGTCCCTTTATTCGAGCCCGCCGCCCTGCATGGCACTGCGGGCATAGCTCGTGTACATCCGGTAGAAGCCCTTTCTCGGCTCTCTCGGAATGATTCCCTTTGCGGCGCGCTCTGCAAGAGCCGCCTCTGCCTCCTTTGGTGTGCAGGGAACTCCTGCGATTCCGGTCACATTCAACGTGCGCTGTTCGACCGAATAGGAAATCAGATCTCCCTCCTCCACAAAGGCAATCGGGCCGCCGGATGCCGCCTCCGGAGAAACATGTCCGATGGCTGCCCCTCTGGTTGCTCCGGAAAAGCGCCCGTCGGTAATCAGCGCCACATTTCCGTTAATTCTCTCATCGCAGCAGATCGCCTCGGTGGTCGCAACCATCTCCGGCATGCCGCAGCCGCGGGGGCCTTCGTAACGGACAATGATGACCTCTCCCGGGTTGATTTGTTTCCGCACCACTGCGTCATAGGCATCCTCCTCGCAGTTGAATACCCGCGCCTTCGCATTGACCACCTCCCGCTGGTTCTCCGCACAGGCGGCATATTTGATCACCGAGCCCTCCGGCGCAATGTTTCCCTTCAGGATGGCAACCGAGCCCTTTTCTTTTACCTTTTCGACAGGAAAAATGACCTGCTCCCTCTCAAGACCATAATTGTGCAGATATCCAAGATTCCGCTCAAACCAGTTGTCCTTCCAGAGCTCCTCCAGATTTTCTCCGAGCGTCTTTCCCGTCACAGTCAGGACATCCAGATCCAGATAATCGCGCAGCATCCACTCCACCATGGGAACACCGCCCGCAAACCAGAAGCTCTCTGTCAGCTGCGATCCGGACGGATACACATTTCCGATGTGCGGAATCCGGTGATTGATCTCATCGAACAGCTCAATCGGAAGCTCCACACCGGCCTCTCTTGCAATGGAGGGCAGATGGAGCGTTGCGTTGGTGGAGCCGCCGATTGCGGAATGCACCACGATTGCATTTCGGAAGGCACCAGCTGTCAGGATCTTGTCGGGCGTCAGATTTTTCTCCGCAAGCTCCATGATCTTTCTTCCTGCCTGTCTGGAATACTGGAGAAGATCCCGCATCGTCGCAGGCACAAGTGCCGCTCCCGGAAGGGTCAGGCCCAAAGCTTCCGCAAGGCACTGCATCGTGGAGGCTGTCCCAAGGAATGAGCACGCTCCCACAGAGGGGCAGCCCGTCAGCTTGTAATCGCGGATTTCCTGCGGCGTAATGGCCCCGTCCCGTTTTTCGCGAAGAGAGATGTCACCTGCCACAATTGATGTCGTCATATTCGGGCCCGGGCGCATGGAGCCGCCCGGCATGAATATTGCCGGGATGTTCAGGCGCGCGATTGCCTTCAGATGCGCCGGAATCGACTTATCACAGCTCGAGGACATAATCACGCCGTCCCAGGCGACCGTACTTCCGTGAATCTCGACCATGTTGGCAATGGCTTCGCGGGAAGCCAGCACATAATTCATGCCGTCTCCGCCCTGCGTACAGCCGTCGCAGATGTCCGTCGCGTAATATTTTGCCGGCTTTCCGCCCTTTTCATACACGCCGTACACCGCCTGCTCCACCATCTGATTCAGGTGAAAGCTTCCGGGATGAGAATCGCCGTAAACACTTTCGATCATAATCTGCGGCTTTTTGATGTCCTCGTCATCCCAGCCCGTGCCCATATCCAGTGCATCAAACTGAGCCCAGAATTTCCGTCCCTCCGCGCTTTTCTGCTGCATGTTATCCTCCTCTTGTGGTCTTTTTTATCTATAGTTATAGCCCGAATGGCGTTTGGAATATCGGCAGCCCTTGCGGACTTTTTAGCGGAAATTGCGGCGTGAAAAGCCAAATATGATAAACTGAATGGAACGGCTGCCGCAGCAGCGGAATTTCAGCCGGAGCATTTCGACCCGAACTTTTCAGCCGAAACCATGCTGTGTGAAACGATACGGAGATTCTTCATGAGAATAATTGATTACTACAATGCTGCCGCCATTTTGCTTGAAACGGTTCTTGTCTTTACCGCGCTCTTCTGCGCCCGGAAGAACAGAAAGACTCCCCCTTCAGGCACCTCTCCTTCGAAGAATCCCCATTCCTTTTCTCTCCTGCAGCGTATGGATCAGCTCCTGACCGGCAGACTGTTCCGCCCTGCTGCCGCCCTGCTTCTTATCTTCGGTGCGTTTCTCCGGATGTGGAATCTGACCGGTCTTCCGGACGGACTGCAGCAGGACGAGGCCTCGATCGGCTATGAAGCCTTCTGCCTTGCCGGCTACGGCATTGACCGCAACGGCTACCACTGGCCCGTGTACCCCATCACCTGGGGATCCGGCGGCGGAAGCCCCATCATGATTTATCTGAACGTTCTGACCACGAAGCTCTTCGGCTCCCGGATTTTCTCCATCCGCATGGTTCCTGCATTTCTCGGCACGCTGACCCTGCTTTTGTTCTTCCTGCTTCTGAACAAGGCCTTCGGAAGGCGCTGTGCGCTCACAGGACTTGCCGTTCTTGCCCTGACTCCGTGGCACATCATCCTCTCCCGCTGGAGTCTGGATTCCAACACCATGCCCTTCTGGCAGCTTCTCGCATTGTTTGCTCTGGTGCAGGCCATCTGCGCAGGCACTGCGGAGCACAGCCGAAGGCAGACAGGGCTTTATCTCCTTGCAGCCTTTTTCTTCGGCATCTGTCTGTATTCCTACGGCTCCGCGAATGTGGTCATTCCGCTGACGCTTCTTTTGGTCTGCATCCGGCTTCTCCGGACAAAACGCATCCGGATCGGACAGCTTGCGGGATGCTTTGCCGTATTCGTGATCACGTGTCTTCCGCTTGCCCTTTTCTACGCCGTGAATTTCTTCGGCGTTCCGGAGATTGCGGCGAGCTGGATTTCCTTTCCGAAATTTACGTCCAGTCACTTCGGCTCCGTCTTCGTTGCCTTTGACCGGACGCTTCCTTCAACGCTTCTTCACAATCTGAAGGATCTGCTTCTCATGCTCACTGTCGGAATTCCCGGCGAGGTTTCCTGGAACGCGATGCCCGGCTACTGGACACTGTACTGCTTTACCTTCCCGGTGACGTTTGCAGGCATCCTGTTCGGAAGAAGGACTGCAGAAAAGGAAGCTCCCGCCGCGCAGGCTGCAAATGACGTGCTCGGCGCAGCCCTTCTTTCTGCGCTCCTGTTCTCGCTCTTTATTCAGCAGGACATCAACCGTGACGTTCTCCTGTTCCTTCCGCTGGTGTACTGGTATGTCATGGGACTTCGGTTCCTTTATCTCGCCATGACGAAGGGAGCCGCCCTGAAAGAGCCGGAGACCGGTTCCGGAGCTTCTGCCAAAGCTGCTTCTGCCAAAGCTGCTTCTGCCAAAGCCGCTTCTGCCAAAGCTTCTTCCCAGGCTGCAGCTCTCCCCGCCCTGCTCTCCCTTGTCCTTCTCTTTGGAGGCTTTGTCTCGTTTGCCAGGGATTACTATGGAGGAGAATACAACAAGGTTGCTGCCTCTGACTTTATGCCGGGCTACGGAGATGCCATGATTCTTGCCACCGAGCTTGCAGAGAAAAAGGGCGAAGCCTCGACCGTGTATTCGACCTACGATCTTGTGGCTTCTCCCTTTATGCTGACTCTGTATTACAACAAATGCGATCCGTATGAATTCATGGACAGTGTGGTCTATAAGGACCCCGAGGCGGAATTCCGCGTTGCATCCTCCTTCGGGCGCTATGTTTTCGGACTTCCCGGCACGACTTCCTCCGAAGGCAATGATTCGATATCAGCGGATGATGTGCTCTCCGGTCTCCAGACGCCGGAATATGCAAATGACATTTTCGTCCTGACAACTGCGCAGGCGCAGGCCTTTGATGATGCTGTTTATGACAAAGCCGTCTTCAAGGACCGCTTCGTTGTGGTTTCCAGAAAATCCACCGGCTGATTTGCCTCATATGCCTTATGAAGCGTCTCTGCCATCGGATTCTGAGTATGTTTCACCGCATGGGATGCCAGATAAAGAATTTCCGCGCCATTTTCCAGCTTAGCTTTGATGGATACGGTGTCATAATTCTCAATGCGGTTGGCACGGCCGATGCTGATTTCATCCCTGCCGACAAAAATCCTCTCCCAGAGATGATTCTTCCCCGCCGATTTCATCCCTGCGGATAAAAGTTTTCTCTCAGGGATGATTCTTCTCCGCTGATTTCATCCCTGTGGACAAAAAATCTCTCTCAGGGATGATTCTTCCCCGTTGATTTCATCCCTGCAGACAAAAATTCTCTCTCAAGGATGATTCTCCCTCGATGATTCCATCTCTGCGGATAAAAATTCTCTCTCAGGGATGATTCTTCTCCGCTGATTTCATCCCTGCAGACAAAAAATCTCTCTCAGGGATGATTCTTCTCCGCTGATTTCATCCCTGCGGATAAAAATCCTCTCCCAGAGATGATTCTTCCCCGCTGCGCAGGTCATATTTCAGTTTTCCTCCCCTTGTCCGTCGCTTTTCCGGATTCTGTCTGCGATGGCATCCGCAAGGGCCTTCGCTTCCTCTCCGGTCTCTGCCTCTACGCCAACCCGGATCACCGGCTCGGTGCCAGAGGGGCGAACAAGAAGGGAGCCCTTTCCCTCCAGATGGCCCTTCGTCTCGTCAAGAAGAGAGAGGACGTCAGGATCCCGCATCACACGGTCCTTGTCCGCAACGCGGACGGAATACTGAACCTGCGGATAGAGGTGGAGCGGCGCTGCAAGCTCGGAGAGCTTTTTCTTCTTCGCGAGCATCACCTGCATTACCTTAAGGGAGGTCAGGACGCCGTCTCCTGTCGTGGAATACTTGCTGAAAATAATGTGTCCCGTCTGCTCCCCGCCGATGCGGTAGCCATTCTGCTTCATCGCCTCATAGACGTATTTGTCGCCGACCTTCGTCCGGACATAATCAATGCCGGCCTCCTCCAGTGCCTGAAACAGGCCGTAATTCGACTGGGCTGTCGCGACAACGGTGTTCTCCAGAAGCTTTCCCCTCTCCTTCATGTAGCACGCGTACATATAAAGGATATGATCTCCCGTGATCACATCGCCCTTCTCATCCACGGCAAGGCAGCGGTCTGCATCTCCGTCATAGGCAAAGCCCACATCCAGACGATTGTCTCGAACAAAATCCTGCAGCTGCTCAATATGCGTGGAGCCGACATTCCGGTTGATGTTGAGTCCGTTCGGCCGGTCACCGATCAGATAGGTCTCTGCTCCAAGAGCGTTGAAGACAGCCTTGGCAATGGACCAGCTGCCGCCGTTTGCGCAGTCAAGTCCGACCTTCATGCCGCGGAAATCAAAGACGCCGAGAGAAATCAGATAACCGATGTAACGATTCCGGCCCGCGATGTAATCGATGGTCGTTCCGATCTTCTCCCCTTCCGCAAACGGAAGATCCTTCCATTCCCTTCCAAAGCACGAAAAAGCGGGGATCTCTCCGTCTCCCTCGATTCTCTTCAGCACATGATCCAGCCAGTCCTCAATCAGCGCGATGGTCTCATCATCCATCTTCTCGCCCATCCGGTTCACCAGCTTGATGCCGTTGTCATGGAAGGGATTGTGGCTTGCCGTGATCATCACGCCGCAGTCAAAGCGATCCACTCTCGTGATGTAGCTGATCGAGGGGGTTGTCGTCACGTGGAGAAGATACGCATCCGCTCCGCTCGCCACAAGCCCTCCGACCAGTGAATACTCATACATGTAGCTGGATTTCCGGGTGTCCTTGCCGATGACGATTCTCGCCGGCTCATCCTCGCCTCTGCTCTTTTTCAGCTCGCCGTAATACCATCCGAGAAACCGTCCGATTTCAAAGGCGTGCACCGCAGTCAGATCACTGCCTGCTTCCCCGCGAAAACCGTCTGTTCCAAAATATCTTCCCATATATCCAGCCTTTCCCGCAGTCCTTCTGCGGACGTTCGATTATCCGAAATACAGCTCCTTTGTCCGTTCCACAACATCATCCCAGTTGTACTTGCCGCAGATGTAATCGGCAGCGCTCTCCCGGTAATGCTCCACCTCTTCCGGGTGATCCAGAAGCTCCTCCAGGTGCTTTTTCAGATCCGGGACGTCTCCCTTTCGGAATACGGCCGCGTGATCCTCCACCACCTCAGTGCTCTCCTTGATGTCCGAAACCAGACAGCAGTTCCCGTAGCTCATCGCTTCCAGAAGGCTGATGGACATTCCCTCCACGTCAGAAGGAAGCGCAAAGACATACGCATTCGACAGGAGCTCGGAAAGCGTTCTTCCTTCCACAAGCCCTGCCAGAATCACCCGGTCGTCCTGGGCGGCAAGCGCCTTGATCTCTTCATAATACTCCACCGCATTGGACGGGCCTCCCGCAAGAAGAAGCTTCTTGTCCGTCGGGATTTCGCGAAATGCCTCAAGAAGATAGTGGAGCCCCTTCTCCGGAACAATCCGGCAGAGGGTCATGATATAGTCATCCTTCTCAAGCCCCCATCGCTCCGTGATCTCCTTCGCCTCCATCCGCTGCGGCCTTGCAATGCCGTTCGGAATAAAATGCGTTTCTCTTCCATACCTCTCAAGGAAGTACTCCTGAAGATTCTCGGACAGAACAATGACCTCATCGGCGTGCCTCGCCGCCATCTTCTCTCCGGCCTGGAGCATGCGGGAGGCAAAATGCCCCCATTTTGCCCGCTGCCAGTCAAGTCCGTGAATCGTGGCAACCACGCGGATCCCGAAAAGCTTCGGCAGCCAGCACATCAGGCACGGGCCCTCCGCATGAAAATGAATCACATCGTAACGACCGAACAGTGCCCGGACCGTTGCAAAAAATGAATAAATGATCGCATTCAGCTTCCCGTTCGACACAGTCGGCGTAATCAGAATCCGGACTCCGTCACGGTAGTACCCTGGTTTCCCCGGAATCCGGTCATAATCCGAATGCTTCATCCGGTACCCCGCCCGGTTGTAGCACTCCACATCAAAGCCCTGGTCCCGAAGCCTTGTCGCAAGCTCCCAGACCACCACCTCTACACCGCCCTCACGGGACGGCACGCGCTTATGCCCGATCATTGCCACCCGGAACGGCTTATTCTTTTCTTTTTTCTTATTCTCGGAAAATGCCATGTATCTTTCCTGTCTCTTCCTTTTTCCCCGTCTGTAACCTTTTCGCTTCTATTTTCCTTTTCTTCCCCGTCTGTTGCCTTTCAGCCTCCGGTCCCACAGCCCTCGCCGTTTTCCATGGAATACTTCATGGAAGCGATGAGTCTGCGGTACATCTCCTCCAGATCCGCCTCCGGTTCCCAGCCAAGTGCACGGAGCTTCGATGCATCCAGAAACAGCTTCGTGTCAGCCGCATACCCAAAGGCATTGGTCTCCGGGATATCGTAAACCACGCGGATTGCTCCGCCGGCAATCTTCTCCGCCACAAGCTGTGCCATCTTCGCAATGGTCGTGTGTGTTTTCTCATTCGACACATTGTAGGCCTGCCCGGCTTCCCCCCGGACCGCAATCGTCAGAATGCCGCGCACCGAGTCTCTCGTGTAGCAGTAATTTCCCTCCGAAAGGCCCTTCGTATGCAGAACGATGTCCGTACCCTGCATCGCGCTTCTTGCGAACTGAGAGAAAACACGATTCTCCCACGGCAGAATGCCCGCCCCGAAGGTCTGCGACAGCCGCGCAATCATGACAGAAAGGCCATACTCATGACCAAAGCCAATGCACAGATTCTCACACATTCTCTTGCTCTCCGGATAATCCGTGCGCACCTTCGTAAGATCCAGAAAGCCGAGCCGGTCCTCCGTCGCCGGAATGTCCCTGCCGCTCTCATCCGCAAGCGTTCCGTACATTTCCATGCTGGACAGATAGACAAAACGCTGCGCGCCTGCGGCTTTTGCAAGCTCCAGAACGTTTCTTGTCCCCTCGATGGCCGTCATGATCGTCTCAACCGGTTGCTCAACCATCATTTTCGAAGCGGTGACCGCCGCGCCGTGAATGACAAGGTCAAGCTCCCCGCTCTCATTTCGCATCTTCTCTGCAAAATCAGGTGCCGTGATGTTCGCCGTAAGAAAGCGTACATCCTCTCTTGTCCGGAAGGAATCCCCGTAAATCACATCCGCCTTGGCGGCATTTCGGATCACGCCGTATATCTTCATCCCGCTTCCATGCCGCCGGTTCATGCAGGCAAGTGCACGGATCAGCCAGGAGCCGACAAGCCCCGTCGCCCCGGTCACAAGAATCCGCTTTCCTCTCAGCGCCTTCTCAAGAAGCGCATCATCTGCCACGCGGTCAAGATCCTCCTGAAGGATCGGATCCGCCGGCGCCTCCAGCTCCTGTTTTCCTGTTTCTTCCATGTTCCAGTCTTCTCTGTCTTCTGTATGCATATCCCATTCCTTTAAATCATTATCTGTTCTATTATATAATATTGTATATCTTTCGCACACGATAACTTTTAATCCCCGGAGGCTTTTATGCTCTTTCAATCCGCTGATTTTGTGATATTCTTCTTTTTCTCTGTTCTGGTGTTCCGCTTTCTTCCCGGTAAATTTCGCAGAAACTGGCTTTTGCTCTGCAGCCTTTTCTTTTATCTTGGCTTCGACGTGCGTTTTCTTCTCGTACTGGCGCCGGTCATCGGAATCGGCTTTCTGTCCTGCCTTTGGATGGAGCATGCAAAAAAAACGTCCGCCCGCAAGAGATGCTTTGTCGGCTCTGTCGTACTTCTTGTTCTGATCCTTGTTGTCTTCAAATACACAGGCTTCCTTCTTGAGAATGTCAATGCGCTGCTTACCGCATTGGGACAGAGGCCGATTGCCTCCGGCTTTTCCCTAATTCTTCCGATCGGAATCTCCTTTTACCTGTTCCAGACCATCGGCTATCTCGCCGATGTCTTCCATGGGAAAATCTCTGCCGAGCGAAGCCTTCCTGACTATGCACTCTTTATCAGCTTCTTTCCGCAGATCACAGCAGGACCGATTGCAAGAGCAGACCGCCTTCTTCCACAGATCCGAAGACTCCCGGAGGCCGAAAAACCCTCTTATCTTCACATCTCCTCCGGCTTTTCCCTGATGCTGTGGGGCTTTTTTATGAAGATGGTCATCTCCGACCGCGCAGGAATTTTCGTGGACAATATCTGGCAGAATCTTTTTACCTGCGGAACCGTGGAGACCGTCATTGCTGCCCTTGCCTTCTCCCTTCAGATCTATGCGGATTTTGCAGGCTACTCCGCCATCGCGATCGGCGCTGCAAGAATTCTTGGTCTGGAGCTGGATGCCAATTTCCGGACACCGTATTTTGCAGAGAGCATTGCCGGCTTCTGGAGGCGCTGGCATATCTCTCTGAGCACCTGGCTGCGCGATTATATTTACATTCCGCTTGGCGGGAGCAGATGCTCACGCATCCGCAGATACCGCAACGTCATGATCACCTTCCTCGTCAGCGGCATCTGGCACGGAGCCTCCTGGTCCTTTGTCATCTGGGGAGGCCTTCACGGGCTGTATCAGATCCTCGGAGACTTCCTGAAGCCACTTCGCAGAAAGCTCTGCATCCGGACCGGCATCCGGGAGAACACCTTCAGCTTTCGGCTCGGAAGAATTCTGTGGACCTTTCTTCTGACATCGTTTGCCTGGATCTTCTTCCGCGCAGGCTCTCTTTCGAATGCAATCTACTTCCTGAACCGCATGTTCACTCGCTGGGATCCCTGGGTTCTGTTCAATGAAGACATCTATGCCTTCGGCCTTGTTCATCTGGAATTCAACATTCTCACCCTCGGAACACTGCTCCTTCTTGCCTTTGATCTGATTTCGGCAAGAAAAAAACGCGACTTCGGAGAGCTTCTGTCTGCGCAGAGCCTGTGGCTTCGGTGGCTGGTCTGTCTTTTTCTGATTTTGTCGGTTCTTCTTCTCGGAGAATACGGCATTGACTTCAGCTCCGGTCAGTTCATCTATGCCGGCTTCTGACGAAGCTTCTCTCTTGCCGCCGGAAATTTCCCGGTATTTGCCGGGGTTGTACATGATGAAATTCGGAAACAAAGAAATGAGCCTTGATATGAATAAAAACAGCAGATTTGCTTCTTATCGGAATATCATCCTTTTCACTCTTCTGACTGCCCTGATGCTGATGGGCGTTTACCGGGTGATCCGCTGGAAGGATACCACCGGCAACTACATCTCCTCCTATGACGAGCTGTATCACACTCCGGAGAATACCATTGACGTTGCCTTCCTTGGCAGCAGCCACTGCTATGCCGGCATCTATCCCGCCGTCATGTGGGAGGACCGCGGCGTCACCTCCTTTGACATGGCGGTTTCCGGCCAGGACAAGGACTCCTGCTATCATGCTCTGATTGAACTTCTGAAAACGCAGAAGCCGCAGGTCGTATTCGCCGATCTCTATGCGCTCACCTTTGAGGAGCATGCCTTCATCGGAAACGTCTACCGGAACCTGCTCTCCATGCGGACATCCTCCAATTCCGTGCAGCTTGTCACCGCCTATGCGGAGAAAGAAGACCAGAAGGATTTCATTCTTCGCTGGCCCATCGTTCACACACGCTACCGCGAGCTCCAGCCCTACGACTTTCTGAAATATCCGCTGAATGACTTTGGACGGGGCGCGGCCTACGACTGGGAGCACACCGACGTATCCTGGAGCACCCCCTGCACGGATACCGGCCTTTCTGCTCCGCTCTCCGACAGCAACCGCAAATGGCTGGACCAGATGATCCGGCTCTCCGAAAAGAAGGGCTTCCGTCTTGTCTTTACGATTCTCCCCTATGACGTTTCGGAGGACGACCGCGCGGTTTACAACACCGTCACACAATATGCCGGCGATGCCGGAATCGACGTCATTGATTTTTCTCTTCTTGAGAATGAAATTTCCCTTGACCGCAGGGAGGATTTTCGGGATGCGGGACATTTGAACGGCTTCGGCGCCGCCAAAATTACACGATATCTGGAAGCATATCTGGACACACTCCCGCAGGAGCAGTATCTGGAGGTGAATCGCCGGACGGATGCAGCCTGTGCCATCTGGAACCGGGATCTTTCCTGGATGAACCAGACCAAGTTCCGCTATGCACTCGACAATACCGACAATGCTCAGGATTTCTGTGCTCTTCTCGCACAGACAGATGGGATCACCGCGATCCTCTCTCTGGAGGATACCGGGAATGAACGCGCCCTGCCGGAGGGTGCCCTCTCCTTTGAGGAGCTTCTTCCTGCATTAAAGCCGCTTGGCTTCAACACCGAAATTGCTTCTCCCGGAGGAAAATGGCTCTATCACGCAGGAGAGCTCACAAAGCTTCATGACAATGACGACCAGGAGGAAGCCTTCTCCATGGATCTTGGTCCTGTTGACTCCCTTCGCGTTCAGTACAACGGAGACTTCGCCGCAGGAAATCTTATGATCGGACTCACCGACTACTCGCACCGGGACCGGAGACTGCAGATTGTGCTCTATGACAGCATCACCGATGAGGTCATCGGAAGCTACTGCTTCTGAGCCTTCTTCTCTTTCTCCTTCTTCTCGTCCTCCATGAGCTTTTTGCGCCATTTGGCCGCCATCTCATGGATTTCCTTTTCGGACTTCGGAGGCGTTTTCTTCTTCTGAGACAGGAACCACTCGTACGCATCGCACGTCTCCTGCACATCGCCGGAGAAGCACACCTGTTTCCCGTGATCCAGCCACAGGATCTTCGTGCACAGCTCCCGTACCTGGGGCATCACATGCGACACCAGAATGGCCGTCACGCCTCCCTGAATGATCTCCTGCATCTTATCGCCGGATTTCTTCCGGAATGCACCGTCTCCTACCGACAGCACCTCATCCAGAATCAAAATATCCGGGTGCACCAGGCAGGCGATGGAAAAGGCAAGTCTGGATTTCATGCCGGAGGAAAGCTGCTTGAAGCAGTAATCCTGAAACTCCTCGAGCTCCGCAAAACGAATGATCTCATCGTATTTCTCATCCAGAAACTTTCTCGTATAGCCAAGAAGCGCGCCGCGAAGATAGGTATTCTCCCGGACCGTCATGTCGTTGTCAAAGCCGCTCCCAAGCTCCAGAAGAGCTGCAATGGTGCCGTTTACTTGAATCTCACCCTCCGTCGGCAGCATGATGCCGGTGACCGCCTTTAACAGCGTGGACTTTCCCGCACCGTTGGAGCCGATGATGCCGAGCATCTCTCCCTTCTCCAGCTCAAAATTCACATTCCGGTCTGCCCAGAACTCCTTCACCTTATAGTTTCCGGTCAGCTTCCGGATCACATATTCCTTCAGTCCGATGGATTTGAAGTCGCCCGTCACATAACGGATGCTGACATTGCTGCACTCAATTGCAATATTGGACATGGAAAACCTTTCTCTGCCGTACTCTTAAAGATAATAAAGAAACGAGTGATTGCACTTTTTGTAAATCCGCATGCCGATACCGAGATAGAACAGCGCATAAAAAATACACAGCGCGTGATACGCAGGAGAAGGAATGATTCCGTCAATGACAATCAGACGCATGTATTTGATATAGACATACACCGGATTCAGATACAGCAGCTGCTGAAGATTGTGCGGCAGCTTGTCCACCGAATAAAAAACAGCGGACATGTACGTGATCAGAGTAAGGAACACCTCATACAGGTACTGAATGTCACGGAAAAACACAAACAGCGCCGACAGAATGGCTCCGATTCCGATGTCCATAATCAGAAGGCACAGAATCGGAAAAATCAGCAGAAACATCGTCGGCCGGAATGTAATCCCATCGAAGATGCAGAATGTAAAATAAACCAGAAGCGTAAGCCCGAAGTTCACCAGCGCCGACACATTCTTGGACAGAAGAAAGAGGTACTTCGGCACATTGATCTTCGTAAAGATCTTGGCGTTGCTCATCAGCGACTGCATGCCGTTCTTCGTGGATTCCTTGTAATACGACAGCACGATATTACCCGTAAACAGGTAGGTCGTGTAGTGCGGAATGTCCTTTCCGAAGAAATTGGAGAAAATGACATGCATCACCAGCAGCGTCAGAAGCGGCGACAGCACGGACCATGCCATCCCAAGCACGCTTCGCTTGTACTTCTGCTTGAAATCACGTTTGACCAGCTCCTCAAACATGAACTGGTATTTCTTAACATTTGTTAACAATTTGTTCATAGCATCATAACATTCTACACAGATTCCTCAAAAGCGCAAGAGCCTTTTTACTGCTGTACCACTCCCGTCGGAACCGCCTGAACCAGATAGTCATTCCCATCTGAGCCTTCCGCCTGCAGGGTCAGAATGCTCCACGTGTTCAGTGCCTGCTGCTCCAGGTCCGGATCCAGCACCGCCTGCATGTTTCTCTGTCCGTAAATGTCATTGATATACTGATTGTATTCATCGCGATCGAAGCCGTTAACGCTCACCAGAATATCTTCATGTGCTTTCGGATAAGCCGCAAAAATCTGGTATTCCGAAATGGAATCTCTGCTGAACAGGTACAGATATGGATGAGAAGAAAAGAACTCGGAATCCCCGTAATCCTGAAGCCCTGCAAACGTGCTTCCCTCCCCAAGGCTTCCGTGAATGACCGTGTTGGGGTCCGTCAGATCCGTGCTGTTGCCTTCATCCAGCCAGGCACCCTGATCCGTTTCTGCAGCTTTCTGGCTCTCATAGACCGGGCAGACAAGCGCTGCTGCCGAAGAGTCCTGCGCAGAAACAGCAAGAAGATACAGCTCTCCGTCCTTCCACTCCGGCGTGACATCCGGAGCCATTCCCTGAAACGAAATCTCCGCGCCCTCACCTCTTTGGAGCACCTCCTCGCCTTCCTCCAGTTCCTCCGGAAGAAGGGTTTCGTCCTCCTGCGCGGTCTCCGAAGTATCGGAGGTTTCCGAAGCACCGGAAGCCTCCTCCGATGCTGCCTCCTCCCAGCCTCCTGTGCTCTCCGCAGTTTCCGGATTCTCCTCCGCGCCATTCTCTCCGGAGGCGCAGCCGGCCATCAGCCCTGCCGAAAGAACGGCTGTCATGACAAGTGCAGCATATTTCATGTTTCGGTTTCTCATATTTTCTTATACCTCTTCATTCCGAATGATTCTCAGTGCATTCTCTCTGGTGATTTCCCGGACATAATCCGGGTCGCATTTCCGGATAAGATACTGCCAGCATCGAAGCATCTCCGGTGACCGTTCCGTATCCTTATGGGCATCCGTGCCGACAAAGGACACCAGCTCCTCCTTCAAAAGTCCGCTGATCAGCTTTGCAAAAGGGGAGCGGAAATGCGGAAGCACATCGTCTGCGTTGACCTGCAGATAAATCCGGTTCCTCGTAAGCTCCCGCGCAAGCTCAGGATTCTTGCGAATGCAGTCATATCTTTCGCAGTGGGCCAGAATCACTCTCCAGCCATCATAGGAAAGATTCCGAAGTCCTTCCTGGATATAGGAGAATTCTTCCCACGGCTTGAACTCCACAAGAAGATAAGAAGAATCCGCCAGGGAGCAGATGCGGCCGTTTTCGAGGGCTTCCGGTACGGAGCTGTCATACATGATCTCATTTCCCCGATACAAATCCGCTTCTTCCACCTCTTCCTGCGCCATCGCATCCTGCATGCACGCGATCCGCCGGAGCTGGCCCTCCGGAGACACATTTCGGTGCCCGCCCTTATAATGGGGCGTCAGAATCATGGTTCCGATCCGGTTTTTCCTCGCAATCCGCAGCATTTCCATCGTCATTTCCATGCTCTCGGATCCGTCATCCACCTCCGGCATGATATGAATATGCATATCCGCCAGCTCATAATCCGGTATCCTCATGTGCTCACTCCTTATGCCCGGAAAGCCGCTCTGCGATCAGATACCAGATGTACCTGGCATTGGTCACCAGATATCGGTTGGCCAGGCGCTTTGGATCCTGGAAGAGGCGGTACAGCCACTCCAGCCCGATCTTCTGAATCCAGAGAGGCGCACGCTTCACCGTTCCTGCGTAGAAGTTAAACCCGGCCCCCACGCCGAGCATGACGCCGTTCAGCTTCCCCTTATGTGCCGCCATCCACTTCTCCTGCTTCGGCGCGCCAAGTCCGATCCAGATCAGTGCCGCACCGGAAGCATTGATTCTGCGGATGGTCTCCGCATCCTCCTCCTCCGTTTCCGGTCGGAACGGAGGTGACACCATTCCTGCAATGCGAATTCCCGGATATTTCCTCCGGAGCTCCCGTTCCAGCTTCTCAATGGTCTCCGGCGTGGAGCCGTAGAAATAATGTCCGATCCTTCCATCCATCGTGGCACGGAACACCGCATCCATAAAATCCGGTCCCGCCACACGCTCCGCTTTTACAAAGCCGTGACTCTTCTGATATTCTGCGATCGGCTTTCCATCCGGGAACGTATAGGCCGAGCCGTTCAGAATGTCCCGGTACCCCAGATCATCATGTGCCATCACGGTCGTATGGACATTGGAGAAGCACAGGTACTGACCGGCCAGAGCGCCGGCAGGTCGGTTCGCCGTTCCCTTGTCCAGCTCATTCAGGATGGAGAACGCAGCCGTTTCCACATCGGAAACCATGAAGTGAACCCCGAAGACCTCGCATCTTTTCGTCAGCGGCTCATAGGCCGTCGCAGCATAGGGACCGACCGAATCGATCAGCTGAAGGGGCACGCATCTTCCGGACGAAAACAATGCAATCCGGAAAGGAATTCTCCTCTTCTCAAGGGCATCCGCAATGCTCTTTCGGATCTCTTCTCCGGTATCCGGCAGATACAGATAGACCGTGAGCGGTCCCTCCGTCTTCTTCAGGAATGCATCCAGCCTTCCGATCAGCGTCCTTGTCCCGTCATCCGCTCCGTTCCCGTGCACAGGTGCGGGACGGTCCGCATCCGAAGCATCCGGATGCTCCTCATCCACCGGGAAAACACCTGCAATATCCGCATTGCCGGGAAGCCCTGCCAGGAGACGCGTCCTTGCAATGGATTCCTGCGCTCTTGTCGTGACAATCAGATAATGCTCCTCCTTGGCCGCCTTCTGACTGCTCCTCCGAATACTTCTCCGAAGCAAAAGCCGGTTCACGCTGGTGAAAATAACGTCAAAAATCCCGGCATACAGAAGCACCATGCGCGACACCTTCTCAAAGGAATGCGTCGCAGAAAGGATGATGATGAGTGCAGCATACTGAAAGATTCTCTCCCGGAAAACATGAGAAACATTCTCCACCGGATCCAGCTGCGTGATCCGGTCTTCGCGGTGCTTCGCCCGGCGATAGGTATTCCAGAACAGATAAATCAGAACATTCAGCGCATAGATGGTGCTGTACAGCTCCACCTTCCACGGCACAAGCTTGCTCCACATCCGCAGATACAGGGCAAGAAGAAAGGCCGCTGTCGTAGCCAGCGTATCCAGCAATATGATGATTCTTCGAACGTGCTTATGTGAGTAAAAATACATGAAAATCCCCAATGATTCTTTTATAATGTAAAAGCTCTATTCCGCTATTATAACGCATACGCTTTCAACTATGATAAACTAAATCTGTATCGTTTTTATGGAAAACTTCAGGAGAGATTATCATGCAGATCATTACCAGAGAACTGAACGGCTACACATCCGAATACCCGCTTTCCCGTTTTGGAGGAAGAGAGAGTATTCTTGCCGTGGATATTGAAACAACCGGTCTCTCGTCCGCAAAGGACCGCATTTATCTGATTGGCTGCGGCTACTGGGAGGATGACTGCTGGAAGCTGATCCAGTGGTTTGACGATCACGGCGACGGAGAAGCGGATATTCTGACTTCTTTTCTTCTTTTCTCCAAGAAATACAAAACCCTGATGCATTACAACGGCCGCCAGTTCGACCTTCCGTTTCTTGCAAGACGCATCGTCTGGAACGGACTGCAGGGAATTCCGGGCGCCGAGGATTTTCCCGCTGCCATGAAATCCCTCGATCTGTACCGTTATCTGAAGCCTTATCAGAAGCTTCTTGCACTCCCGGATCTGAAGCAGCAGACCGTGGAGCGCTTTCTGAACACCGGACGCATCGAAGACCGCACGGGCCGCGAGCTCGTGGAGCTGTATCATTCCTATCTTGGCAAGGCACTTCCCTCCGCAGAGAAGGTCTCCGATCGGGATCTTACGGCAGAAGCCACGAAACGGATTGATGCCGCCATGATCAACCGTCTGCTCCGGGAGCAGGAACTGGAAAATGCAAGAAAGGCAGCGGGAGCCCTGAATTCCGAAAACGAGCCGTTCTTTTCCTCGAATACGGAAAAGGAAGCCTGCGATTTTTCCGGACCCGCCGGAATCCCGGCGGACCGCTCCGGGATCCGGACCGCGCTTCTTGAGCATAATGCTGCAGATGTTGCAGGTCTGATCGCCCTCACGGACGTATTGTCCTTCCGGGAGCTTTTCGAAGCCCCCCTCTCCGTCTACCGGGCACAGGCGAACACCTATCACGACGCAAACGGCGAACCTCAGCAGGAGCTGATCATGTATGCGCACGCAGAGGGTGTTCCGGAGAATGTCCGCGTTCCGGCCGGCACTGCCTCTCTGGATGGCTGCTATCTGGCGTTTCAGGATGACCGCATTGTTCTGAAGGTTCCGATCTACAGCGGAAAGCTGCACTACTACTACTCCAATTATAAGGATTATTACTATCTGCCGAAGCTCGATCAGGCCGTTCACAAATCCATTGCCTCCTATGTGGATCCCCGGCACCGCGAGCAGGCAAAGGCCGAGAACTGCTACACCGGAAAGGTGGGATCCTTCCTGCCGGAATGGACGAAATTTCAGACGCCCTTCTTTCAGGAGCACTACCGGGACAAAACCGCGTGGTTTGAGTTCAAGCCGGAGATGAAAAAGGACAAGGCCTTTTTTGCCGGGTATGCCACCTACGTATACCGGCACATTCTGGAAGGCTGAGTGTGACGCAGAAAAGGAGAACGCCCTGTTTCTGAGAGCGTTCTCCTTTTTATTGTCCGTGTATTCTTTTATGTCTCTTTACAGACAGGTGATCTCCCGTGGTTCTATCCTTCGCTGCGAACCCACACGCGCATCTCTCCGATTCCGCGGTTTCCCCAGAGATAATAGGGAACAAAGGTCAGCTTCTGCCCCACCGTCTCCGGCTTCTTCTCCGAATACAGGCTTTCTCCATCCGAAGTGTCCCGATAACCGTCCGCAGAAAGCCGGACATAGGTTCCAAGAACCGGATCCGTTGTTTCTTCCATTGCAAACTGTGCGTGCTCCGGAAGGGATAACGCATACAACTCTGCACCGTTGTCCTTCTCCTCCAGTGCGTACACAATCGGTCCTCTCATGACCGCAACAAGTCCTGCATCCTTGCGAACCTTCGGATTCGCATAGATTCTTCTGACCGGCATATCAAACCGGATTTCCACGCGGTCACCGGCATGCGTCAGATCGCTCAGATACAGATAGCCATCCCGCAGGGATTCTTCCACAGAAACACTCCGGGAAATCTCTTCCTCTCCATGTCTGAGACGGAGCGTTGCTGCTGTATTGCGTGCCCAGGCAGGAATGCGGATTGCCAGCGTAAATTCTCTGTTTTCCTTATTCTCTCCAATCGTATAGCACACATTTCCCTTCCAGGGATACTCGGATTCCACATCGATGCTCACCCCGGGAATGCAGGACGAAGCAAAGGATCCGCCGACATAGAGATGTGCATAGATGGTGTGTGCATTCTCTCCCCATGCATACTTGGAAAGCGCTGTAATGCACCTGGACACATTCGGAGGGCAGCAGGCACACGCATACCACTGCGGGCGCTTCGGCAGCACATGCTCGTATCCGGGAACCTTGCCGGACACCGAAGGATCCACCTCCAGCGGATTTACATAAAAGAATCGAGTTCCGTCATGCTGCATCCCGCTTAAAACGGTGTTATACAATTCCTTTTCCATCACATCCGCATACCGTCCGGACGGATTCATCTGCAGCATCTCTCTTGCAAAAAATACCATCGCTACCGATGCACAGGTCTCCGCATATACGGTATCATTCGGAAGATCATAGGGAATGGTAAACGCCTCGCCGTGAACCGTAGATCCGATTCCGCCTGTAACGTACATCTTCTGATTCACAATGTTGTTCCAGAGACGTTCGCAGGCCGCCTGCAGCTCTTCGTCATGAATATCCGCAGCAAGATCTGCCATGGCCGTATAAAGGTACGCTGCACGAACCGCATGCCCGACCGCCTCCGTCAGCTCGCGCACCGGCTTGTTGTTCTGTGCATAGTCACGGTCCTTCGAATCCATGCCAAAGACATTGAGGTCTCTGCATTTTGCCTCCTCTTCGAAATAGTTCGGCTCCGTTCCTCTCTCGTTGATAAAATACTCCGCGCTCTCCAGATACCGTCTTTCCCCGGTTGCATGATACAGACGAAGAAGCGCAATCTCAACTTCGGGATGGCCCGGAATTCCCCTTTTCTTTCCCGCTTCCTTTCCAAATTGCCGTCCGATACAATCTGCCATTTTCTTTCCGATGTTCAGAAAATCATCTTTTCCTGTCGCTTCATAATTGGCAACGGTTGCCTCAATCATATGCCCCATGCAATACAGCTCATGAGCCTCCTGAAGATCGGTCCACTTCTTGTCCGGAGCCTTAATCTGAAAATAAGTATCCAGGTATCCGTCTTCCTCCTGTGCTTTCCCGATCAGTTCGATCATTTCGGCTGCTTTTGTCCGAAACCAGGGATCCTCTGAGATTGCCATTGCATTGGAAACCGCTTCCATCCATTTGGCAAGATCGGAATCCTGAAAAACCATTCCGTAAAAATCACCCTTTTCCAGTCCTGCGGCAATCCGGAAATTCTCAATAACATGACTCTTTTCAATCTCCGGAATCTCATCCCGCAGGATTCTCTCCTGATAGGGAATCACCTGTTCCAGAACAAGCTTCTGAAAGTAACCCCAGAAGCCATCCTTTACTTTCGCCTGCTTCAGTCTGGGCTGAAATTCAATGTTTTCAACCATTATAATATCCTCCTTATCCCCTGGCATTGCATTCATTATTACGGAATTCACTTCTGAATTCATGCTTTCATAATAAATCGGCATGGCCAGGCATGTAACTGACAGGATCAAACATATGGTGGATTATTCAAACCTTCCGTGCTATCGTTGCAGTAAGATTCTGCAAAATCAGGAGGTTCCTTGTGCGATATCTTATCTCTGAAGTAAATGAGCCGCTTACCTACGCTTCATCCGGCATGCTGATTCATTCCGATCAGTTTCTTCACCCCCGCCGCTGCATCGATACCTATGTTCTGCTTCTCATTCAGAAGGGAACCCTTTGCATCACAATGGACGATCAGGAATATGAAGTCGGACCGAACCAGTTTCTTCTCCTTCTCCCCGGAAGACTTCATTTCGGAACCACTCCCTCCAAAGGCATGCTCTCCTACTACTGGATGCACTTCTCCATGAACCGTTCAAGGACACGGCTTTGTGATTCCTGCACTCTGACAGAAACACAGTATTCTCTTCCTGTTTTCGGCGATCTTGGAAAAGATCTGCGGGCCAGTCTTATCTTTCAGAGTCTCCTGGATATGACCAGGCGCTCCCACTATCAGATTGACTGGCGCTGTCATTATCTTTCCAGCTATCTTCTTCTGGAAATCTCTCACGAAGCAGCCGGACAATACAGCTCCTTCCAGCTTCAGCTTCCGGAGCCGGTTACCCGCATTCATGATTTCATTCAGGCGAACTATTCCGGCCCGTTTTCCTCTCGTACGATTGCAGAGCACTTTGGTTATCATCCGGTTTATCTCGAGCGGTATTATCGGAAATACACCGGCACTTCCATCACCTCAGCCATTCATGAAGCGCGAATTGAAGCCTCCAAGAATCTGTTTCTGAACGCAGACTCCGTCCTGTCCCTTGAGGAAATTGCGGCAGCCTGCGGCTTTTCCGATGTCAAATACTACATGCGGATCTTTAAAAAGCGGACCGGAATGACGCCGACTCAGTACAAGAGAAGCCTTTCCCAGCGGAAAATTAACACGCAGTAGCACTCGGCCCCCTCCTCATCTATCATAAAAAAAAGCGGGACAGCCAAAGCTCAATGTCAACTGAATGACATTAAGCCAAAGCTGTCCCGCTCGGAACGCCAGACTCAGTGATCCGATCTCGCGTACTGATTCTTCATATGGTTGGTCGCATCATAAAGGACCTCGTCCAGCGTTTTCCCGGTTTCCTTCCGAAGCATCGCTGCGATTTCCTCATTTGCCGCTTCCCGAAGTGCCGCTCTCTTCGCAGCATCCTCTTCGGCTGCCTGCAGCCGGTCATATTTCGCAATCAGCTCATGACCCTTCGACTGAACCGCCTGCTGATAGTGCTCGATGTGGTTCAGATTCTTGCCGTAGCAGGCATCTGCCAGCGCTTCAATCAGGCGCGCCGACCAGTAGAAGTTCTCCGTGGTTACCTCTTTCGTCGTATTCGCAAGGTATTCCGGTGTCTTCTCCACATTCGCATAGAACGGAACCGCCGTGTTGAACGCATTGGAGCCAAACGCAAGCCACTCTACTGCACGATATTCCTCCGGACGATCTGCGCGAAGCTGAAGGATGGCGACAAAATCCGTGCGGTTTACGCCAATGGAGCGATAAGCGCCGCGCCAGGAAGGATCGCCGTAGCTTCCGTAAGGATCGTAGGGCGTTCCCTGATAGTGGGAGGACAGAACATACTTGATGTCCTCCACGGTCACCTTCTTCTCAGGAACCATGCACCACGGAATGTCATCGGAAAGAGGAGTGTAATCCGCATCCGGTCCGTCCCAGACTGCCGTCTTCGGGTTAAAATAGCGCCCGATAAACCATGCTCTCGGTGTGTTGTAAACATGATCGGCATCATCATGCGTGCCGAACGTATCGCGCGGATTCAGGCAGCCGTTCATGGAAAGATCCAGATGATTTTCCTCAATAAACTCCCGAAGATCTGCAGAGCACATGTACTCCTTCTGTTCTCCGAGCGCATCCTCCAGATCCAGAAAGTCGATGCCAAGCTGATTCGGCATCATGACATAAACATTATCCGGCACCCTTCTTGCCATCCAGTGATGCCCGCCGATGGTTTCCAGCCACCAGATCTCATTCACATCCTGGAACGCAATGCCGTTCATCTCATAGGTTCCGTACTGCTCCAGCAGCGCTCCAAGGCGCTTGACGCCCTCTCTTGCACTGTGAATGTAAGGAAGGACCAGAACCACCAGATCCTCTTCGCCAAGGCCGCCTGCCCGCTCCTCCTGTCCATCCTCTGCGGGAATGTACTCCACGAGTGGATCCGCACCGAGAACTCTTTCATTTGCGGTGATGGTTTCCGTTGCCGTCATTCCGACATTGGCCGCATTCACGCCGCTTGCCGCCCAGGTTCCCTTTCCCGGAACCGCATTGGGAACTGCCGTATAACGCATCGGATTGTCCGGAAGCTCCACCTCCACATGGGAAAGCACGGACTTATAATGTACGGGCTGATCCTCAGGCGAAACGACAACAAACTTCTTCGGAGTAAAATGGCCTGCGCCGGAATCGTCATTGCGGGCGATCATGGTCGAGCCGTCGTAGGAAGCATTCTTTCCTACCAGAATTGTAGTACAAGGCATTGTGATATCCTCCTGCTGATATATGATTCAGATGCTATCTAGCATAGCACATTTTCAGCAGGATGGACTGCCGCAAATGTCTCTACCAGCTTCTGCTCTCCCACAGTCCGTGCAGGTTGCAGTATGCATAGACCGCCACCAGCTCATCATCCGCCTCTAACAGAAACGAAGCCTTCGGCTCATCGGAGGGCGTCAGGTTTCTGCGCTGCGTCCCCTTTTTCGTCTCAATCAGGATCCACTCAATGTAGTGTGCCTCCATCATCGGATGGATTGTCTCTCCGATCTGCACACTCACGCGATTTCCATCCACCGAAACCGCAGGAACGTGCTTCTCCGCCGCGCCGTCGCTTGTCCCCGGAATCATTTCCCGCATATCCGCTCCGCAGCAGATCGGATTCGGTCCCGCATCATGAATCATCTCAATCTGATTCCCGCATCTCATACATCTGTAAAACTTCATGGCCTCTCCTTTCCGGCAGCCGCTCCGGCTGCCCCTTTTGCCCTGTCTTAATAATTCTCCTCCTTAACCTCAAAGAAGCTCTGCGGGTGACTGCAGACCGGACAGATCTCCGGCGCTGCCGTTCCCACCACGATGTGCCCGCAGTTGCGGCACTCCCAGACCTTGACCTCGCTCTTCTCAAAGACCTGCTGCATCTCAATGTTATGCAGCAGTGCGCGGTATCGCTCCTCGTGATGCTTCTCAATAGCGGCCACCATCCGGAATTTCACGGCAAGCTCATGAAAGCCCTCCTTCTCCGCTGTTTCCGCAAACTCCGCGTACATCTGGGTCCACTCGTAGTTCTCACCCTCCGCTGCGTTCTCCAGATTCTCCTTCGTCTCCCCGATTCCGTACAGTTCCTTGAACCAAAGCTTTGCATGCTCCTTCTCATTGTCCGCTGTCTTCTGGAAAATCGCTGCCATCTGTTCGAAGCCGTCCTTCTTCGCCTTTGAGGCAAAATACGTATACTTGTTTCTTGCCTCGGATTCCCCGGCAAAGGCCTTTTCCAGATTCTTCTCTGTCTGTGTTCCTTCGTATGGATTGTTCATTTCCGCCTCCTTCCGTGCAATTCCCACAATGCGGCAGTGTAATTGTCTGTCTCATTGACTATATTGTAGCATTTATCTGATTAATTCTGTGTTAACAAATAAAAAATCTTGCGCAGAATATGCTAAGAAGGGGGCTGCCTCCCGGTAAAAACACCGGGAGGCAGCCCCTTCTTTCCGAAAACCAGATGACGATCTTCCTCTGTGATTCTTATTCTTCCTCGATGTGCTCTCGTCCGACCTGAATGATGGTGTGAACGTGCTCATCGGCAAGCCCGTAGAAAATCTGCTTTCCATCGCGCCTTGCGCCGACAAGCTTCGCCTGACGAAGTATTTTGAGCTGATGCGATACGGCAGATTGCGTCATATTCAGAGATTCTGCAATGTCACTGACGCTTCGCTCCTCGTCATACAGCGCATAGAGGATCCGGATCCTCGTGGAATCTCCGAAGACCTTGAACAGCTCCGCAAGGTCAAACAGCTCGTTTTCATCCGGAATGTTTTTCTTTGAATTCCGGTCTGAATTCCGTTCCGAATGCACGCCTGTATTCATCCCGTTACCTCGCCTTCAGCGCCCGCATGGAATTCAGAACGCAGAGAATCAGAACACCCGTATCCCCAAAGACGGCAAGCCACATCGGTGCAAGACCGAACGCCGCCAGGATCAGAATGCCAACCTTCACAGCGATCGCAAAGACAATATTCTGCTTCGCAATGGCAAGCGTGCTGCGGGAAATCCGGACAGCCTTTGCAATCTTGGAGGGCTGATCATCCATAAGGACCACATCCGCCGCCTCAATGGCCGCATCCGAGCCCATCGCACCCATTGCAACACCGATGTCCGCTCTTGCAAGGACCGGAGCGTCGTTGATGCCGTCTCCGACAAATACAAGGCTCGCGCCTTCCTTTCTGTTCTGAAGGAGCTGCTCGACACCGGAGACCTTATCTGCAGGAAGGAGCTCCGCATGATACTCGTCCAGCCCAAGATCAGAAGCCACACGCTTTGCAACCTCCTCCCGGTCTCCCGTCAGCATCACGGTGTGTCCGACACCAAGTGCCTTCAGCTCCGCAATTGCCTTCTTCGCATCCGGCTTCTCGATATCCGAAATGTGAATATGTCCCGCATACACGCCATCTACCGCCACGTGAATGATGGTGCCCGCCTCATCGCAGCTCTTCCACTTTGCTCCGATGGCATCCATCATTTTGCTGTTGCCGACGCAGACCGTCCTGCCGTTTACGACGGCCCGAATGCCCTGTCCCGCAACTTCCTCCACGCTCTCCACCGCGCAGCCATCCGCTTCGTTTCCAAAGGCCGTGCGAAGCGATACTGCGATCGGATGTGTGGAATAGCGCTCCACATGCGCTGCCAGATGCAGCAGCTCCTTCTCATCCATTTTCTCCGGGTGGAGCGTTGTCACCTCAAAAACACCCTTTGTCAGCGTTCCCGTCTTGTCAAAGACAACCGTATCCGCCTTTGCCAGCGCATCCATGTAGCTGGAGCCCTTGATCAGGATACCTGCCTTCGATGCCGCTCCGATTCCTCCGAAGAACGCAAGAGGTACGGAAACCACCAGTGCGCATGGGCACGATACAATCAGGAAGGTCAGCGCACGCAGAAGCCAGGCTGCAAAGCTTCCTGCAAAATCTCCCGTCAGCATCGGCGGAATGAGCGCCAGTGCAATGGCCGCAAAGACCACAATCGGTGTGTAAATTCCGGCAAATCTGGAGATGAACTTCTCACTTCTGGATTTCTTCGAGCCTGCATGCTGCACAAGCTCCAGGATCTTCGCTGCCGTAGATTCGCCGAACTCCTTTTCCACTCTGACGCGAAGAACGCCGCTCTGATTGACACAGCCGGACAGAATCGGATCTCCCGTCGTGACATCTCTGGGAACACTTTCTCCCGTCAGTGCTACGGTATCAAGACTGGATGTGCCCTCCAGAACAACGCCGTCCATCGGGACCTTCTCGCCGGGCCGGATCACAACGGTTTCCCCGACCGCAACCTCCTCCGGGCTGACGACAAGAACCTCTCCCCCGCGTTCCACATTTGCCGTATCCGGCCGGATGTCCAGAAGCTGGGAAATGGCACGCTCACTGTTGCCCTCTGCAATTCCTTCGAACAGCTCGCCGACCTGGAAGAACAGCATGACAAAAACCGCCTCGGCAAACTGCTCCTTTCCTCCCGGCACAAAGCCGATCAGAAGTGCTCCGATTGTTGCGATGCACATCAGGAAATCTTCATCAAAAACCTCTCCCTCACCGATGTGCTCCATGGCCTCCTTCAGAACGTCGAAGCCCGCTGCCGCATACGGAATCAGGAAAATCAGAAGCTTCTGCCACATGGCAAGCTCCGGAAAGACCTTGGTCACAAGGACAGCCGCAATCAGGAGAAGGGATGCGGCAATGATCTGAATGAGCTTCTGCTTCGGCTCCATCTCATCCTCTTCTTCCTCTTCTCCTTCGTCCTCCTCTTCTTCCTCCTCACGGACCTCGGCCCTGGCCTTTTCGGCTTTCTCCGCCTCGCGAAGCTTCTCTTCCTCCTGCAATGCCCGTTTCTCTTCTCTGCTCATGGGGATCTCCTCCTTAAGTTTCTTCATTTTATCATATGAGCATTTATTCATATGTTTGAATCAAGGATATACCCGGGCCTTTCCTGTGTCAACCGGATTCTTACACGGAAATGAAAAAAGCCAGCCCGAATGATCTTCCTCCATCCGGCTGGCTGAAAAACAAAAAACCGCTGAATCTTCAGCGGTTTTCGTTCGTAGCTCGTACGGGAATCGAACCCATGATTCTGCCGTGAGAGGGCAGCGTCTTAGCCTCTTGACCAACGAGCCATATCTTCCTGCGGAGCTCTGTGTTCCGAAGCGTTTGTGCTTCATGTCTCGCGCAAGTAAGATATTACTATAGGACCCATTTCTGTGCAAGCGTTTTTTAACGAATTTTTAAAGACTTAATATTTTCGTTATTGTCTGACATTACATAAAATCAAACAGGCTGAACTGATTCGATTCCGGCAGCTCGCCGAGAAGCCCGAGCTCACTCATTTTCTCCAGAATCGTCTGCGACACCTTCGCCCTCTCCCGGATGTCCTGCTGGGAAACAAACGGCCCTCCCTTGCAGGCCTCCTCCAGGGCATCGGCTGCATTTGCACCCATGCCGTGGATCGACGTGTAAGCCGGCATGATTTTGCCGTCCACAATCTGGAAGGCGCGTCCATGCGCAACACCCAGCTGAATCGGCGTAAACTCAATTCCCCTCGCGTACATCTCCCGCACAATGAGGGCATCGTCCATCTGCGCTTCCTCCGCCGCGGTCAGCTTGTCGCGGGCCTGGTACTCCTGCATGCACTGAAGAAGATGCTCCTTCCCCTGTGCCATCATCTCGTAGTCAAAGGCCTTTGCACGGATCGTGTAATACGCGCAGTAATAGGCAAGCGGCTGATGCACCTTAAACCAGGCAATGCGGAGTGCCATCATGACATACGCCGCCGCATGTCCCTTCGGGAACATGTATTTGATCTTCAGGCAGGCGTCGTGATACCACTCCGGCACCCCCGCCTCCTTCATTGCCTCCTCCATCTCCGGCTTCAGGCCCTTTCCCTTACGCACGGATTCCATCGTCTTGAAGGCCATGGACGGATCCTCCCCCTTGCCGATGAGGTAAATCATAATGTCATCGCGGCAGCCGATGCAGCTTGCCAGCGTGCAGATGCCCTGTGCAATCAGATCCGACGCGTTGCCAAGCCACACGTCCGTTCCGTGGGAAAGGCCCGAAATCTTGATCAGCTCCGACAGCGTTGTCGGTTTGGTATCCTGCAGCATTCCCATGACAAACTTCGTTCCGAATTCCGGAACACCGAGCGTGCCGACCTTGATGCCGCCGTCCTGCTCCGACGTAATTCCGAGGGATTCCAGGCCGACAAACAGCTTCATGACGCCCTCATCGTCCAGCGGAAGCTGAATCGGATCCACACCCGTGATGTCCTGCAGCATTCGGATCATCGTCGGATCATCGTGTCCCAGAATGTCGAGCTTCAGAAGGTTGTGGTCAATGGAATGATAGTCAAAATGCGTGGTGACAATCGGCGTTGTCATATCATTGGCCGGGTGCTGCACCGGCGTAAACGTATTGATCTCCTCTCCGAGAGGAAGAACCACGATGCCGCCGGGGTGCTGACCGGTCGATCGCCGCACACCGACACACCCTCTGGAAAGCCGCTCGATTTCACTCTTTCGCTTGCTGATGCCTCTGTGCTCGCAATAGCCAAGCGTATAGCCGTAGGCGGTCTTATCGGCGACCGTTGCAATGGTGCCCGCCTTGAAGGTCTGCTCATGGCCGAAAATAACCTTGGTATAGGCATGCGCCTTGGACTGGTACTCTCCCGAGAAGTTCAGGTCGATATCCGGCTCCTTGTCTCCCTTGAAGCCAAGGAAGGTCTCAAACGGAATGTCAAAGCCGGCACGGGTCAGAGGCTTCCCGCAGTTCGGGCAGTTCTTCTCCGGCATATCCACGCCGCATTTTCCCGAATAGGATTTCACCTCCTCGGAATCAAAATCCGAATAATGGCACGACTCGCAGTAGTAATGCGGTGCCAGCGGATTGACCTCCGTAATTCCGGACATCGTCGCAACAAAGGAGGAGCCGACCGATCCTCGGGATCCGACCAGATATCCGTCCTCGTTCGACTTCCACACGAGCTTCTGCGCAATGATGTACATGACGGAATATCCGTTCTTGATGATGGACGTCAGCTCCCGCTCCAGCCGGTCCTGCACCACCTTCGGCAGCGGATCTCCGTACATCTTGTGAGCCTGCCGGTAGCAGATCTCACGCAGCTGTCCGTCCGAGTTCTCAATGACCGGAGGACATTTGTCGGGACGAACCGGCGAAATCGCATCGACCCAGGACGCGATCCGGTTCGGATTGGTGATGACAACCTCCTCACACTTCGCATTTCCCAGATAGGAAAATTCCTCCATCATCTCATCCGTCGTCTTCAGATACAGCGGCGCAGGCTTCTCCTCCTGGTTCATGCCCATGCTGTCCTGAATGATGGAGCGATAGATCTCGTCCTCCGGATCCAGAAAATGCACGTCCCCGGTAGCGACAACCGGCTTTCCGTACTGCTCTCCGAGGCTGACAATCCTCCGGTTGATGTTCAGAATGTCCTCCTCGCTCCGGATACTCTCATAACGGTCCGACTCGATGAGAAATTCGTTGTTGCCTCTTGGCTGAATTTCCAGATAGTCGTAGAAATCCACAATTCCCGCAAGCGTCTCCTCGCTCTTCTGATCAAGAAGCGCCTGATACAGCTCTCCCATCACGCAGGCCGAGCCAACGATAAGGCCCTCCCGGTATTTCATCAGAAGCGTTTTCGGAATTTTCGGCTTCTGATAGAAGTACGTTAAATGCGACTGGCTGATCAGCCGGTACAGATTCGTGCGGCCGGTCACGTTCTTTGCAAGCAGAATGCAGTGGTAGGGACGAAGACGCCGGATTACATCGGGATCCGAATCCGCAAGCGCATTCATGCCGCCAAGCGTTGTCACGCCCTTCTCCGTAAACATGCCAAGAAGCCGGATAAAAATCTCCGCTGTCGTCGCCGCATCGTCCACCGCGCGGTGATGATGCGGATTGACGACATTCAGGAGCTTTCCGACGGCGTCCAGGTTGTAGGATTTATGTCCCGGGAGCATCACTCTTGCCATGCCCACGGTATCGATGGTGGTAAACGGTGCCGGAAGTCCGAGGTCCTTCGCATTTTTCCGGATAAAGCTGATGTCAAACCCGACGTTATGTCCGACCAGAACGCAGCCCTTGCAGAACTCCAGAAATCTTGGCAGCACCTTCTCCACAGGATCTGCGGGAAGCACCATCTCATCCGTAATACTGGTAAGGCGGGTAATCCGGAACGGAATCGGCACCTTCGGATTGATAAATTCCGAGAAGTCTCCTGTTTTGACCCCCTTCTCATAGCGCACCGCGCCGATTTCGATGATCCGGTCATTCTCCGAAGAAAAGCCGGTGGTCTCAATGTCGAAAATGACGTAGTTTCCCGGCTCCGTCCGATACTCCCCGGGTGCCTTGCGGTCATTTGCAAAGGCGGGATCCTCCCCGGTTTTCCCGAAGGTTACCATCTTCTTCAGGTCATCGACAAGGTAGCATTCCACGCCGTAGATCACCTTGAAAAACTCTTGGCGGTCAACCGGCGGGAGTCCTTCTGCCTTCCTTCTCTTGCACTCATCTCCGTAAAGAGCCTCCACGAGGTGATTGGCGTCCGGGAAGGCCTGCACATTTCCGTGGTCTGTGATGGCAACCGCCGGCCACCCCCACTGATACGCCCTTTTGACAAGATCCTTGCACTCCGAAACGCCGTCCATATCGCTCATCTTCGTGTGCATATGAAGCTCCACGCGCTTCTTTTCAAAATTGTCCCTGCGCTTGGTCTCAAAGGACGGAATTTCCATGATGCCGGAGGGGGATGAAACCGTGATCTCATGTTCAAAGGTATCTTCCTTCGTAAATCCCTTCACCTTGACAAAATTTCCGGGTGCGAGACGGTTCATCGTCTGGTCCGCATACATGGTAGGGGCAAAAATTTTCACAATGATCGAATCGGTAAAATCCGTCAGCGTAAACTTCAGAATGGACTTCTCGTTCCGGATGTCCCTTCTCTCGTTCGCCATGATCTTGCCGCGGATCGTGACCTCTCCCATCTCTCCGATGATGTCGGAAATCGGCATCGCATCGTCATCAAACTCACGTCCGCAGATGACTTCAGGCCGGTTCGAGCGGATAAAGCTGCGGATCGCCTTGTTCTCCGCTGCCCCCTTCTTCGCCTGCTTCCCGGCGCCCTTCAGCGACGCACGGTCTGCCGATGCCTGGAGACGATCCATCGGCGAAAGCTTGTCCTCCGCCTTCTCCGCATTTTCCGTCTTTTCCGCAGTCTTATCTGCAGGAAGCTGCGTGGAAGCCTGCGGCCCGGCAGCCGGTGCCGGTTCATCCAGCACGGCCCTTGCGTGGTGACGGACCGGCAAATCATAAACCATCGAAACGCTGCAGTCCATGCCGCACCGTTCCCGGAAAACCTGCTCCAGAATGCTGTGAATCTTTACTCCGCCGTCTCTCGAGAAGCCTGAATTCTCCAGATGGACCTCCACCTTATTTTCTTCCGGATACGCAAAAGAAGCTTCCTTGAAGAAGCTTCCCAGAATCGGACTGTTTTTCCACATCTCAATCACGAGAGAGTCCTTATATTCCCGCATCAGCATTTCCGGATTGTACAGGGCCGAGAGCACAAAATGCTCGATCAGAACCGCCTGCACGCCGGTTCCTCCGCAGACCTCTCCCGTAAGAAGCGTCTCCATCTCATAAATATGCTTCTTGGGAATCAAATGCCCCGAGTCCAAATAGACCCGGAGCCTTGTATGATCCTTATTAAACGCCACGCGGGTGACCTGCACGTCCGCGAACAGATCGTGCAGCTCCCCCTTTACCCGAATGGTCGGGAATACCTCATAAAAAGATTTTGCCATGGTAATCTTCACGCATTCCAGTGATCCAGCTCTTCCTGAAGCGTCGCAAGAAGCCGGTCCTCCGGAACCTTCTTCACAATCTGTCCCTTTTTGATGAGAAGGCCCTCTCCGTCTCCGCCGGCGATTCCGATATCCGCTTCCTTCGCTTCACCGGGTCCGTTTACCGCGCATCCCATCACCGCAACCTTGATGTTGTACGGATACTTCTGAACCATCTGCTCCACTTCGTTTGCAAGACCGATGAGATCAATACGGGTGCGTCCGCAGGTCGGGCAGGAGGTAACCTCCACGCCGCCCTCACGAAGCTTAAGGTCACGGAGAATCCGCTTCGCCGCGCGAACCTCCTCCACAGGATCTCCAGAGAGCGAAACGCGAATCGTATCTCCGATGCCCTCGTACAGAATGATGCCGAGTCCGACCGAGGATTTGATCAGTCCACCGTAGGTGGTGCCGGCTTCCGTAATTCCGATGTGAAGCGGATAATCTGTTTTCTGTGCAAGAAGCTCATGTGCCTTCGCGCAGGTCAGAACATCCGAGGATTTGATGCTGATCACAATCCGGTCATAGCCGCACTTCTCGACCATATCCACCTTGTCAAGTGCGCTCTCCACCAGACCTTCCGGCGTAACGCCGCCGTATTTCTCCACAAGGTCCCGCTCCAGCGAGCCGGAATTGACGCCGACACGAATCGGGATGTTCCGCTCCTTCGCGCAGCTGACAACCGCACGGATCCGGTCCTCCCCGCCGATGTTGCCGGGGTTGATCCGGATCTTGTCCGCACCGTTCTCCATGGCAGCGATCGCCATTTTGTAGTCAAAATGAATGTCGGCGACCAGCGGAATGTGGATTCTCTCCTTGATCCTTGCAATCGCCTTTGCGCATTTTTCATCCGGAACCGTGCAGCGGATGATTTCGCAGCCCGCCTCCTCCAGCCGGAGAATCTGGGCCACCGTTGCCTCCACATCGTCCGTTCTTGTATTCGTCATCGACTGAATGGCAATCGGATTTCCGCCGCCGATGCTGACGTTTCCAATCTGAACCACCTTTGTATTCTGCCGGTATGTATTCCCGCTCATTTTCGCTCCCCTTTCTGTTGTCTATCTGAAAAACTTCGTGACATCATTGAATAAGGCAAACACCATGATTGCCATCAGAATCGCCGCTCCCGCCAGCGTCACATAGCCCTCCTTCTCCGGAGAGAGCTTCTTCCCCCGGATCGCCTCGATCACAAGAAGGAGGAATCTTCCGCCGTCCAGAACCGGAATCGGAAGAAGGTTCATGATCCCGAGGTTAATGGACAAAAGCGTCGTAAGGCTTAAGAAGGACAGCACGGTCGTCGAAATTCCGTAGGCCTTGGTGGTCTCATAGGTGTCATCCACCACCTTCACAATCCCCACAGGTCCCGACAGATCATCCGGCGAAAAATGTCCTCTTACGATCAAGCCCAGGGACTTAAACGTCGCACGCACCCAGTATTCCGCCTCATAAAAGCCATACTGAAAGGTCTGCAGTGGTCCGCATTTCAGATACTGACCGGAGCCCACAAGGCCGATATAATAGCGGCCCGCCTCTTCGTTGTAGCGGGGCGTCAGCGTGACCGTATTCTTCCCGCCATCTCTTTCATAGGTGATCCGCAACGGTTCTCCGTAATTCATCATTGAAAAGAGCTGCACCTCGCGGTAGATATGAATGGGCTCTCCGTTGATTGCCTGAATGGTGTCCCCGGCTTCCAGGCCCGCTTCCTCTGCTGCGGAATTCTCCATAATCTGATAGACCACCGGAAGATCCGTGCCGGTAAACGCCACAATCACGATGGCAAACACAAGCCCGATTACAAAATTGGCGAAGGGCCCTGCCAGCACTGTCGCGATTCTTGCGCCGACGCTTGCATTCGGGTAGGAATGCGGATCCGCATCCTCCCGCTGCTCCTCCGAAAAGGAAGTGTTGTCCGGATCATACAGAGCTTCCATCCCGTCAAACAGGCAGGCCCCGCCAATCGGAAAGGCCCGGATGCAGAAATCGGTTTCCTTTCCCTCTCTGCGGAAAATAACCGGTCCCATGCCGATGTCGAACTCCTTCACCCGGATTCCGCAGCGTCTTGCCACCGCGTAATGACCGAATTCATGTCCGATCACAATTACCGAGAAGATAATCAGAAAAATCAAAATGCTGATAATCATGCTGCCCTTATAACCTGCTTCTTACAAATTCTCTGGCTTCCTGTTCAGTCTCCAGAATCTGATCCAGCGTCGGATTGACAATGACATCATGTGCATCCATGGCACCCTCAATCAGATCATAGATATCCAGGAATTCAATCTCATCCTTCATAAAATGGCTGACCGCCTCTTCATTTGCCGCATTGAAAATGGTCGGCATGGAGCCGCCCGCATGGGCTGCGCGGTACGCTAGAGGAAGCCCCCGGAAGGTTTCCATATCCGGCTTCTCAAAAATAAGACTGCCCAGCTCGAACAGATCCAGCGGCTTGATTTCCAGAGGAAGCCGGTCCGGATAGAAGAATGCATACTGAATCGGAAGTCTCATATCCGGCGATGCCAGATGCGCCATCACCGAGCCATCCACATACTGCACGGCGGAATGCATGATGCTCTGCGGCTGCACCACCACCTGAATGCGATCCGCATCCACGCCGAACAGCCATCTCGCCTCCATGACCTCCAGCCCCTTGTTCACAAGGCTTGCGGAGTCAATGGTAACCTTCGCTCCCATATCCCAGTTCGGATTGTTCAGCGCCTCCGCAACGTGCTTGCCCACAAGATCTGCGCGCTTCTTTCCGCGGAAGGTTCCGCCGGAGCAGGTAAGAAGAATCTTGTCAATCCGCTCATGCGGCTCCCCGTTCAGACACTGGAAAATCGCACTGTGCTCCGAATCCACCGGAAGGAGCTCTACTCCCATGGCTTCCACCGCCGGCATGATGAGATGCCCCGCCGTCACCAGCGTCTCCTTGTTGGCAAGTGCAATCGTCTTCCCGGCGCCGATCGCAGCAATCGTCGGCTGAATGCCGATCATTCCGACCACTGCGTTCAGAAACAGATCGCTGTGCTCCATCACCGCAATCTCGCATAAGCCGTCCATGCCGCAGACAACCCGGACCGGCAGATCCTTCACGCGTCCTGCGAGATCCTTCGCTGCATCCTCGCTCCACATGCACACAAGCTCCGGCTGAAATTCCCGGATCTGCTTCTCCATCTTCTCCACGCTTCTGCCCGCGGCAAGCGCCGTCACCTTCAGACGCTCCGGGTACGTTCTCACAACATCCAGCGCCTGCGTTCCGATGGAACCCGTCGAGCCAATGATGGCGATTTTCTTCTGTTCTGTCATATTGTTCCTTTCCTTTATCCGTTCTTCCGGAAACAAGAGGGAGTGCCGGCCTTCGCCTTCACTCCCCACCCGTTTTACGGGACTTTCCATAAACAGAATGCTTATGCGGTCCGTCCCCTCACATCTGAATCATTACCGAAGCACCGCCAGAAACAGTACTCCCAGCGTATAAATCACCGGTGCCGTAAAAATAATACTGTCAAACCGGTCCATAATGCCGCCGTGCCCCGGGATCACCTTTCCGTAATCCTTGATCCCGTGATTGCGTTTGATCGCAGAGGCTGCAAGATCACCCACCATACCGATGATGCTTCCGACAATACCGATCACAATGAAGCCTCCGTACAGATTCTCTCCCGGAACCAGAACGCTCGCCAGAAACGCCGCAAAGACACACAGGAGCGTTCCGCCAAGGATTCCTCCAATGGCTCCCTCAATGGTCTTGTTCGGAGAAAGAACCGGAGCCATCTTGTGTTTGCCGAAGGCTCGTCCCGCAGCGAAGGCGCAGGTATCACAGATCCATGCACAGAAGAAAATCAGGGCATAGACGAACTTGCCGTACGGCAGAAACTGGGAACGGTAAATGCAGGAAATCATGACCGGTGCGTAAAGAAAAGCGATCACCGAATCCATCACCTGATCCGCATGATACTTCGGAAAGGTAAACACATAAATCGCCATGTTCAGCAGAAACAGTCCCATGATGGCGATAAGCGCAAGCGAATTCGCCCGGTAAATGAACGGCATCGCATCCGTCGATCCCCACGTCAGAAGATTACCTGTCCGCGCCACCATACCTTCCGTCTCTCCGTAGTAAAACAAAGCCAGATAGTACAGGATGCCGATCACAAGCCCTGTCACTTCCAGAATGCTGCATTTCTCTTTGGATGCATCATGAACGCCAAGTGCCCGGGTCAGCTCATAATACCCGATCAGCGCACACACCATCAGGACGATTCCAAGGGGCAGGCCCCCGCAAAGTCCAAGGCCAACCGCCATAACCGCAATGACAATTCCACTGATGACTCTTTTCTTCATAGCTGCTGTTTATGCCTTCCTTAATTCCGGTCTCTCCGGATTCTCGCAGGATCCTCTCCTGATCACGTCAGGATCACTTCCGAATCACGTTCGAATGTTCTCAGCGAAGGATCACTTGATCAGTCCGCCGAAGCGCCGCTCTCTGTGATTGTATGCATCGACTGCCTTTTCCAGCTCTTCCTTCGTAAAATCAGGCCAGGAAGCATCGGTGAAATAAAGCTCTGAATAGGACAGCTGCCACATCAGGAAGTTGGAGAGACGCTCCTCTCCGCAGGTGCGGATCAGAAGATCCGGATCCGGAATTCCTGCCGTGTCCAGCGCATTCGAAATGGCCTCCTCCGTGATATCCTCCGGAGCAAGCTCTCCCCGCTGTACCTTACCTGCAAGCTTCTGCACCGCGCGGCGCATCTCGTCCCTCGCGCCGTAATTGATGGCAATCTGAAATCCGATTCCGGTATTGTCCTTTGTGGACTCCTCCAGATGCGCAATGCTCTTCTGCAGATCCTCGTCCAGTCTGGACTTGTCCCCGATCACGCGGATCCTTACATTGTTCTTCGCGCACTTGGCAAGTGACGTCTTCATGTAGGTCCGGAGAAGATTCATCAGCGCCTTCACCTCGGCGTCCGGTCTTGTCCAGTTCTCCGTTGAAAATGCGTAAACCGTCAGATACCGGATCCCCATATGATCCGCATCCTCCAGGATCTGCTCCACCACACGGGCTCCCTGTGCGTGACCGGCAGTTCTGGGAAGTCCTCTCTTTTTCGCCCAGCGCCCGTTGCCGTCCATGATGATGGCAACGTGTGCCGGAATCTTATACTCTTTGTCCATAGTTTTCCTTTTGCGCCGAGTGCATGTTAAGGAGAATTTCGCGGAGGCGAATTCTCCGAGGCACGAGCAGACGCTCCGCGCCTGCTCGAAGCAGGAGGCGGCGCCATCGGGCACCGCCGAGTGCACTATACCGTCATGATCTCCTTCGTCTTCTTCTCAATGATTCCATCCACCTTTTTCATGAAATCATCGGTCAGCTTCTGCAGCTCATCCTCCAGCTGCGCCTCGACATCCTCGGAGATCTCCGCAGCCTTCTTCTGCTTCTTGAAATCATCCATTCCGTCACGTCTTGCAGCGCGGATCACAACCTTGGCATCCTCGCCCTTCTTCTTGACGTCCTTGGCAAGGTTCTTACGGTTCTCCTCGGTCATCTCAGGGAAAACAAGGCGGACCATCGTTGCATCACTGGTCGGGTTGATTCCGATGTCAGCCATCTGGATGGCGCGGCAGATGTCCTTGATCAGGTTCTTGTCCCAGGGCTGAATCTGAATGATGCGAGCCTCCGGAACGGATACGTTTGCCACCTGCTGCAGCGGAGTCGGAGCTCCGTAATAGTCCACACGGACATGATCCAGAATGTGCGGATTGGCGCGTCCTGCGCGAACGGTCTGAAGGTCTGCCTCCAGGAATTCAATTGCCTTGTTCATCTTGTCTTCGTAACCTTTGATCTTCGGATCACTCATTGCTGTAGCCTCCCTGAATTATAATTGTTCTGTCTTACTCTACCGTAACGGTTGTTCCGTTGAACGCTCCGCTCGCTGCATGGATGATGCTGTCCTCTTCATTCAGATCAAAAATCCGAAGAGGCATGTGGTTGTCTCTTGCCAGAATGGACGCTGTCATGTCGATCACCTGCAGATTCTTGTCGATGATCTCCTGAATCGGCAGTACATCAAAGCGCTTCGCATCCGGATTCTTCGCAGGATCCGAATCATACACACCGTCAATGTTCTTCGCCATAAGGATGCAGTCAGCATCGACCTCAATCGCCCGCAGCACGACGCCGGTATCCGTTGAAAAATACGGATGGCCCGTTCCGCCTGCAAAGAATACAACCATGTGACGGTCAAAATACTTGTTCGCGCGGTCCTTTGAGAACAGCTTCGTCATCCCGGTCACCTCGAAGGGTGTCAGGACGTTGGTCATAAGGCCTGCGCCTCGGAATACCTCCGAAACATAAATGCAGTTCATCACGGTCGCCAGCATTCCGATCTGATCCGACTTTACGCGGTCAATCTCTGTTCCGGTTCTCCCTCTCCAGAAATTGCCTCCTCCGATCACAATGCCGACATCATTTCCGTCATCGACAAGCTTCTTCACCTGTCCTGCAACACGCTCCACAATTTCCAGATCAAATCCGGTCTTCTTCTCTCCTGCCAGCGCTTCTCCGCTGAGTTTAAGGATGATTCTGCTCATACTTCCTCCTGCCTGAACGCTCTGATTCTCCCTCCGGACACCGGTCACGAAGGCGGTCAGAATACGGTTCGTATTCGATTTGGATTTATTCTACCATATCGTTTCCATGCAATCCATGTTGCATGTTCGCTTTTCCAATGCTATAATCGTGCGGTTTGAAACAGAACTGTTTTTGCATATATATAAGGTAGAGGTTTTTATGATCCAGAAAAGAGAAGACGTTCGAAACGTTGCCATCATTGCTCACGTTGACCACGGCAAAACAACTCTGGTTGACGGCCTGCTTCGTCAAAGCGGCGTGTTCCGCGAGAACCAGGCGGTTGCCGACAGAGTCATGGACTCCGGCGCCATCGAACGTGAGCGAGGCATCACCATTACCAGTAAGAATACCGCTGTCAACTACAACGGCGTCAAAATCAACATCCTTGACACTCCCGGCCACGCCGATTTCGGCGGTGAGGTAGAGCGTGTTCTGAAGATGGTGGACGGCGTCATCCTTGTAGTGGATGCATTTGAAGGCCCTATGCCGCAGACTCGCTTTGTTCTGTCCAAGGCAATGGCTCTTGGCCTTTCCGTCATCGTCTGCATCAACAAGATCGACCGTCCCGGAGCTCGTCCGACTCAGGTCATCGATGAGGTTCTGGAGCTTCTCATGGATCTTGGCGCAAACGATGAGCAGCTCGACTGCCCGTTTGTTTTTGCTTCCGCAAAGTCCGGAATCGCAACGCTTGATCTTGGAAGCCCCGGAGTTTCCATGAAGCCTCTGTTCGAAACGATTATCGAGCACATCCCGGCTCCTTCCGGAGATCCGGAGGCCCCCACACAGGTTCTGATCTCTACCATTGACTATAATGACTATGTCGGCCGCATCGGTGTCGGCAAGGTTTCCAACGGCTCCATCCGCGTCGGCCAGGATGTTATCCTCGTCAACCACCACGATGAAGACAAGCGCGTCAAGTGCAAGGTCAACACACTGTATGAGTTCGAGGGTCTGCAGAAGGTTCCCGTACAGGAGGCGAAGATGGGCTCCATCGTTGCCATCTCCGGAATTGAACAGATGCACATCGGTGATACCATCTGCGGTCCCGAGAAGGTAGAAGCCATCCCGTTCCCGAAGATCGAGGATCCCACCATTTCCATGACCTTCAACGTCAACGACTCCCCTCTTGCAGGAAAGGACGGCAAGTATATCACCTCCCGTCACATCCGTGACCGCCTGTACCGTGAGCTGAATACGGACGTATCCCTTCGCGTTGAGGATACCGATACCACCGATTCCTTCAAGGTTTCCGGACGAGGCGAGCTCCATCTGTCCGTCCTCATTGAGACCATGCGCCGCGAGGGCTATGAGTTCGCAGTTTCCAAGGCAGAGGTCATCTACCAGTACGATGAGAACGGCAAGAAGCTGGAGCCGATGGAGCAGTGCATTATCGACGTTCCGGATGAGTTCTCCGGAAACGTCATTCAGGTTCTCGGACAGCGAAAGGGTGAGCTGGTTTCCATGGGACAGGCCAACGGCGGCTACACCCGTCTCGAGTTCAGAATTCCGTCCCGCGGGCTGATCGGCTACCGCGGACAGTTCATGACCGACACCAAGGGCAACGGCATCATGAACACCATTTTTGCCGGCTATGAGCCCTACAAGGGAGACATCACCTACCGCAAGCAGGGCTCTCTGATTGCCTTCGAAAGCGGCCAGGCCGTCACCTACGGTCTGTTCAATGCACAGGAGCGCGGTGTTCTCTTCATCGGTGCAGGTGAAGAGGTGTACTCCGGCATGATCATCGGAGAATCCGGTAAGTCCGAGGACATTGAAGTCAATGTCTGCAAGACGAAGCACCTGACCAACACACGTACCTCCTCGAGCGACGAGGCTCTCCGCCTTGTTCCGCCGAAGATCATGAGTCTGGAGCAGGCAATTGAGTACGTCGATACCGACGAGCTTCTGGAGGTTACTCCGAAGCATCTGCGCCTTCGCAAGAAGATTCTGGATCCCCGCCTCAGAAAGCGCGCTCAGATCTCCGCGAACATGAAGGCTCAGGCCGAGGCTGACAAGTAAAAACGGCAGTGAAGACTGGAAACGTGTGTCCCCAGAGCGCATGATTGACATGTCGAAAAAAGAAACGGCTGCGAAACCGGAATGGTTTCGCAGCCGTTTTGTTAGGTTCTGTTTTACTGCCGTTTGAAAGTGACCTGTCGATGCTGCTTTCAGACTTTACACAGCCAGATGCAGCATATGCGTTGCAATCTGGAAATAGGTCAGAAGTGAGACCGCATCCACAATGGTGGTGATCAGCGGCGATGCCATGACGGCAGGATCCAGATGAATCTTGGCAGCAACAAGCGGCAGGCAGCACCCGATGGTCTTTGCAAAGATCACAACGATCACCAGCGTCAGGCAGACAATCAGCGCAATTTCTACCGGCAGACGATCCAACAGCAGAAGCTTCAGGAAATTCGCCGTTGCCAGAGTCAGACCGCACATCACCGCAACCCGGATCTCCTTCCAGAGAGCACGCGGAAGATCCTTAAACTGAATTTCATCCAGTGACAGGCCTCGAATGACCGAAACCGATGCCTGCGAGCCTGCATTTCCGCCGGTGTCCATCAGCATCGGAATATAAGCGGTCAGAATCACGTACGAAGACAATGCATTCTCGTAGCTGGTAATGATCGCTCCCGTAAAGGTCGCGGAGACCATCAGGATCAGAAGCCAGGGCATACGATTCTTGTAGGTCTGCAGAATCGACGTCTTGAAATACGTCTTGTCCGAAGGCACGATTGCGGCCATCTTCTCGATATCCTCGGTGGCCTCTTCTTCCATGATATCCATGACGTCATCGATGGTAATGATACCGACCATGCGGTTCTCATTGTCCACCACCGGCATCGCCGTGAAGTCGTACCTCTGGAACATGTCCGCGACTTCCTCCTGGTCGAGCATGGTGCCGATGGAGATGACATTCTCGTTCATGATTTCGCCAATGACTTCATCGGGCTTCCGGATCAGAAGATACCGGAGTGCCACCGTTCCGACCAGAACACGCGCCTGATCGAGTACGTAGCAGATGTTGACCGTCTCCGAATCCAGACCGATCTTACGGATCCTGTCGATTGCATCCTGTACGGTCATATCCTCCTTCAGATCCACATACTCGACCGTCATGATCGATCCTGCGGAATCCTCCGGGTAGCGAAGCAGATGGTTGATATCCGCCCGCGTGTCCGGCCTTGCGTTTGCAAGAATCTTCTTAACGACATTGGCCGGCATCTCTTCCAGAAGGTCCGTCGCATCATCGGCCATCAGGTTGTCGACGATGTTCGATGCTTCCTTATCGGAAAGAGATGAAATAATATACTGCTGGTCATCCAGCTCCAGATTTGCAAAAACATCCGCCGCCATGCTCTTGGGCAGGATTCGGAAGATCTTAAGGGAATCTTCGTCCTCCATGTCGTCCATGATGGCCGCAATGTCTGCAGCCTGCATGTCTGCGGCAGCCTGACGAAGCTTCGTGTACTGCTTGGATTCCAGAAGCTCCGTCAGAAGCTTCTCGTTCTGCTGTTCCTCTTCTTCTCTGGGTTCCATGACATGAATCCTCCTTGTGTGATTTTAACGCAACTTCGCCCGGGCGCCGGACTGTCCGATGTACTTCGTTCCATTAAAAACCACCTCCTCTCATGTCATGCCATCTTGCAGACACTGTCTGCCGATGTGTTTTTTTATCCTGTCCCAGTCTAATTCAGGAGATCCCTGCTGTCAAAACCAAAATATCCTTTTTGCAAAGATTTCACCCCGATTTTACCCCCTGACAATTCCCGAATACCGGATTCCAGAGCAGCGACCTTCTCCGAAGGAACAATCACCCTCTGGGTCACCTTCTCCGCATAGTTAATCCCTTCGCTCTGAATTCCTTCTCGATCCAGAAAATACCGCACCGGGTCCAGAAAGGAATACTCCATCGAAATCTCGAGAATCTCTCCTTCCTGCATGCAGACCGGGCCTGCGTCCGCAAGCGCCGCCTTTGCCGCATTGGTGTAGGCACGGACCAGCCCTCCGGTGCCGAGAAGCGTTCCGCCGAAATATCTGGTCACGACAATCAGAATTCCCGTGCAGCCCGCACCCTCAATCACATTCAGAATCGGAAGGCCGGCGCTTCCCTGAGGTTCCCCGTCATCCGATGCCTTCTTCCGGTCCTTTTTCTCGCCGAGCACATAGGCGCTGCAGTGATGTCTTGCATCATAATACTGCTTCCGGATCCTCGTCAGATGCTCCTGCACCTCTTCCTCGGACTGCACCGGTATGGCCTCTCCCAGAAAGTGGGAGCGCTTTTCTTCATACTCGCCATGCCCGGTCTTTTGTATGGTGTAGTACGCCATGCTGCTCCTTCGTTCTGTTCTGCTCTGCTCCGCGCTGCTTAGACTTCTGTGTGCACGGATCGCATTCATTGCCCCGCAGGTGCCTGCGGAACAGCCGCCGGTGCCGCTGCAGGCGCAGAGGTCGTACCGGTCGCTGCTCCTGCTGATGATGCTGTCCCTGCTGCTCCGGTCTGCGTCTGTCCTCCGCTCGCCTGTGCAGCCGTAAGGGCCTGTTGGGCCGCTGCCTGCTGCTGAACCGCCACATTATAATTATTGGCCGCCGTATTCACCGTCTCCTGCGCTGCTGCAATTGCATTTGCATCACCGCTCTGCTGCGCCGCCACAAGATTGTCCTGTGCCGTCTGCAGTACATTGCTTGCTTCCTGCAGGGCCGCATTCGCCGAATTCAGCGCGGCCTGCGCATCACTGGCCGCCGCAGCCGCTGCAGCCTGATCCATTTCTGCCTGTTCCTGTGCAAGAATCTCCGCAATATTCGGCTGTGCCATAAATTCTGCCGTATGTATGCACTTCAGGCCGGATTCATCAAAGGTTGCAACACCGGTTGTCTTGAACGGACACTCGTCCGTTGCCGGAAGTCCGGAGTACGCGCAGATGGTTCCCTGATAGTGAATGTCGCACTGTTCAGTCGGAACATTATCCTGGTCAAAATACTCCATCGTCAGCGAGCCGTCACACAATCCCGCCACCGGAAGCTTTCCGGAAAGGCGGCACACGGTCATCTGCACAATGCCCGCGGGCTTCTGGAAATCAGACGAAGGAAGATTCTCATGAACCTTTTCCATTACACCGCGCCAGATTGTCTTCGCAATACCGGACTCGGAGCCGACAAGGTCCGTGTTCTCATCGTATCCTGCCCAGGTGGTGCAGCAGTAATAATTCGTGTATCCCGAAAACCACACATCGTTCTCATCCGAAGTGGTTCCTGTTTTACCTGCGATCGGTGTCGTGCCAAAGTTTACTCTCGTACCGGTACCCTTGGTTACCACGTCCTCCATCGCGGAGGTCAGAAGCCATGCCGTTGTCTCCTTCAGCACTCTTCTCGTCTGTCGAATCTCATCGGCATCCAGAATGACATTTCCGTCATGATCCGTCACCTTCGTGTACATCTTCGGCTCCAAATATTCGCCGCCGTTGGCAATCGTTGCATAGGAGGCGTTCAGCTCAATGTTCTTGACACCCTTTGTAATACCGCCAAGTGCCAATGTCGGCTGAATATCCGAGAAAACCCTGCCATTGATCTCTTCGTTGTCTACCAAAGTGGTAAAGCCAAAGTCCAGCAGATATTCATAGCCAAGCTGCGGCGTGATGTCCACAAGAGTCTTCACGGCTACGATGTTCATCGAGTTCTGGATACCAAGGCGCAGTGAAGAAAGTCCCCGATAGGCTTCTCCGTACCAGTTGCGAACCGGTGTGCCGTCCGCATACGCATACGGTGCATCGTTCTGCGTGGTCGCCAGTGTCAGGCCGCCTGCATCCAGAGCCGGTGCATAAGTCGATACCACCTTAAAGGTGGATCCGGGCTGACGCACCGTATCCGTCGCGCGGTTCAGTGTCCGGTTTGCCTTTTTCTCCCCTCTTCCGCCGGAAATTGCAAGAATATTTCCCGTGTGCTGATCCTCCAGCGTCAAAGAGACCTGCGGCTGTGCCGTGATATTATCGCGCTCGCCAAGGACCGTATCTCCGGGGCCGACAACCGCATCCTTGTACTCTTCCTCACAGGCCTTCGCGTCTTCCTTTGTATTAAAGATCAGGGTAAAATACGGATTGGACTGGCGGAAGTGACTTTCCATCATCTCCGTACTGTAGTTGGTCACCGTCCCATCCGAGCTCTGCACAGTCAGCTGATACTGCAGGTACCATCTCGTTCCGTTCGGATAATTGGCCTCATCATTGACAACCTCATCCACGATGCTCTGAATTTTCGGATCCTGCGTGGAATAAATATTCAGGCCGCCGCTGTACAGCAGCGTATAAGCCTGCGTCTCCGAATATCCCTTCTTCATCAGATCAGCAAGGATCTCATCGGTCAGCGCATCCACGAAATACGAGTTGACCGCATTGTCATTGGTATTGTTGTCCACAACCTGAATGCGCGAATAGACATCATCCTGCAGGACATTGTCGTACTCGTCCTGCGAAATCCATCCCTGGTCCCTCATATTCTTCAGAACCTGCGCACGGCGCTCCTTATTATGCTCCGGATAAATAATCGGATCATAATACGAAGGATTCTGCGTAATTCCCGCAATGACCGCGCATTCCGACAGATTCAGCTTGCTGACAGACTTGCCAAAATACCGTCTCGATGCCGCTTCTACGCCGAGCGTGCTGTGTCCCAGGTTGATGGTGTTCATATAATTCAGGAGAATGTCATCCTTACTCATGGTCTTTTCCAGCTCCACAGCAAGATACCACTCCTGAATCTTACGCCGCACACTCTCGGAGAAGGATTCATCCGTCCATCCGGTGAACACATTGTTCTTGATCAGCTGCTGCGTAATGGTACTGGCACCCTCGGAAAAATGCCCGCTTGTCACGCCGATCACCATGGCACGCAGGATACCCTGCATATCAATGCCGGGATGCTGGTAAAAACGCTCATCCTCAATTGCAACAAAGGCATGCTGCAGATCCTTCGGCACCATATCCAGTGTCACCGGAATACGGTTGGAATCCGTTGACACAAGCTTCGCCGTCTGATTGCCCTGGCTGTCATAAACAAAGGTTGAATAGCCGGTCGGCGTAACATCAATGTTGCTGATATCCGGCGCCGAATCAATGATTCCGCGAAATGCGCCGAATCCGACACACGCCGCCATCGCACACACGCCAACCACCAGAAGGAACAGAACCATGCCCGCGATCAGTCCGACCTTATTGGCGCGCTTCCTTCTTCTGGAGTTCAGACTCTTCTGTTTCCTGACAAGGCCTCTTCTTCCATAATCCATAAGCAGTTCTTGTCCGTTCCTTTCAGATTCTCAAATTGCAGACTCTCGAAACTCAGATTCCTGAATTTCAGATTCTCAAATACAGGTAAAATCATTCTCATTTATTTCTTCCAACCGGCACCTTCCCTTAGCGCAGAATATGTCTAGTCAATTTATTCTACTGCAAACAAAAAAAGAAGGCAAAACTGTTACATTTTTGTTACAGGTTTGCCTTGTCCTTTTGCCCTGCATTTTGGGCCGTGCATCTTTTACTTTGCACTTTTTTGCCTTGCGCTTTTGGCCGTGCATCTTTTACTTTGCACTTTTTGTCTTGCGCTTTTGGCCGTGTGGTGCTATGGTTACGCATGCATTAATTGATCACCGAGTGTTATACCTTTTCCAGCAGCTGCATGCCTTTGGGCTGCAGGCCGGAACCGGTTCATCCTTCCCACTCGCACAAAACTAAAGGAGATCACATCATGAATCATTCCCGTAACACCCGTCACAGCATTCTGTTCCTTGTTCAGGCAGCCATGATCGCAGCACTTTACATCGTACTGACCGCTCTCGCCGCAGGCTTTGATCTTGCAAGCGGTGCGATTCAGGTCCGCTTCTCCGAAGTACTGACCGTTCTTCCCTTTTTCACTCCGGCTGCTGTTCCCGGTGTCACCATCGGCTGTCTTCTCGCCAACATTCTGACCGGAAGTGCTCTGCCCGATGTTGTATTCGGCACATTTGCAACGCTTCTTGGCGCGGTCGGAACTTATGCACTCCGGAAGCATCGCTTCCTCTGCACACTCTGCCCGGTTGTATCCAACGGCATCATCATTCCGCTGGTTCTGCGCTATGCCTATGCCGTTCCCGGAGCGCTCTGGTTCCTTGCTCTCACCGTTGGTGCCGGCGAAGTCATCTGCTGCGTCATCTTCGGCGGAGTTCTGATTTCCGTTCTTCTTCCCCACAAGGGAAGACTGTTCCCGACATCCATGGAAGAGAAATCTGCATAATCTATCTATGATCTCCCGGCTGGCTTTCAGGAAGGATGCCCGCCGGGGGATTTTCTTTTTACAGAGCATAGCCCGAGGACCCGCCTCATCAGGAGAGCTCTCGCTCTGCAGAATCAGGACGGATTTGCGCCTGCGTCTTCAGAGCTCACGCTTCACGGGTCGCTAATTGGACTCATCGCGTCAGTTTGTGCCTGCGTCCCCGGTGGTTCCGCCATTTTCGGCAGAAGCTGCATAACGGCAGCTCACCCGATACCCAATCACGACCTTCTGTCCGTCTTCCCCGACAGCCGGCTGTCCGCTCTCGTCCAGCTGATAGACAGGTGTATGGAAGCACCCGCCTTCCCTGGCAGCCTGCTCTGCAGTAACTTCATTTCCATCCCAATCAATATGAAGGTGCTTCTTCGGTTCCTCTTCCGGATCCTTTCCCGCATCCCCCGTCAGCTTCCCCAGACTCTTTTCCATCGATTCCAGCTTCTTTCCCATCGACTCCAGACTCTGACCAACGGAATCCAGGTTCTTTCCCGCCGTCTCCTGCCAGCTCTGAAGCTCCTTCGTTTTTGTCAGAATCTCTTTGGTATTCTCACTGTTCTCCTTGCTGCCCTGCTTTTCCTCCTCTGCATGTTCATTCATTCGATCCTTCAGCTTTTCTTCCGTATCTCCGAGCTTCTTCAGTATGCTCTCCTCTGCCTCCTCCATCCGGGTCTTTACTTTGCTCTGTCCATCTGAAAGATTTACGGACAGGCTTTCCAGCGCGCTTTCCTGTGCCTTCGCCTGGGTCTCCATGGAAAGCTTCAGCTCCGACTGCTGCCCCTTCATGTTTTCTACCGATGCCTTCATCTCACCGATGGAGCCCTTGAGCCCTGTGACATTCCCGTTTACATTGCCAAGGCCGTTACTGAGCGCACTCTGCATCTTCTCCTGTGCAGACACAATTTGCTTCTCCAGGGCTTCCAACTCCGAATCGGTTCCATTCAGAACAGCAAGGAGCTCCTTGTACTCCGCCTTGCTCTCACCGGAAGCCTCCTGAATCAGTTTACGAATATCCTCGCGCACAGAGGAAAGCTGTGAATCCACATTGCTCTGCAGCTGCTTCGCGGTCTGCTGATTCCCGGTTGTTCCATCTGCATCTCTCTTTCTGGCTGCTTCCCGCTCTTCCTCGAGATTCTCCTGGATGCTGTCAAGCTGTGCAATGACACTGTCCAGATCCTCGCCGATCGCATCATCTGTGATCGTATTGTTGTCCCGATACTCCGTCAGATTCCGCTGCAGAGTTCCAACCTCCTGTGTCAGCTGTGCATAGCTTCCCTCATCTGAGAGCTGCCCGCCCGCCACCGTTTCATCCAGCGATGCCAGATACAGCTGAATCTCCTCCAGCTGCCTTGCCATCTGCTCATCCTTCCTTTGCTGTTCCTCCTGCTGCCTTCCTGCTCCGTTCACCTGCAGAACCACCAGTGTCAGCGTGCTTCCCGCAAGAAGAAGCATGGCAAGAAGCGCAATCATCACCGGCCCCGGCTTTGGCAGGCTGCGCTTTTCCCCCAGCTTCCTCTTCGCCTTGATCGTTCCGCTGTCCTCATCCAGCCAGTCGATCTCCCCATTCTGGTCCCCCGCCATCCGGCGGTCCTTCCCACGCTCCTCATTTCTTCGGTTTTTTCTGTACTCCATTTGCTTCAATCTTCCTTTCTCTCTGAATGAATGTATTGGGATATGATGCGCTGCTGATTTCTTCTTATTCATTGGGAAAGGCAGATGTGAACTACCGCGCCGGAAGCAAGCTTCCGGACAGCTCAGTCCGTAAGGTGGTTAGTCTGGCGATGCTTAATCCCGGTGATGCTTAATCTCGACGATGCTTAATCTCGGCGATGCGCATTCGCAGACGCTTTGCGTCTCGCTCATGTCGCGCTGGCGCGCTATGTGCTCTCGAGTTGAACGCCCGCCTTGGAAGCAAGCTTCCGGACGGTCGTTCAACTCTCGATCACGCATCGCTTGTAGAACACGCAAAAAGAGATGAGACTGTTTCCAATCTCATCTCCCAAATCAGCTGGCACCGGGAATCGGACCCGGGACCTCCGCACTACCAATGCGACGCTCTACCGACTGAGCCATGCCAGCATATTCTGTTCCGTCCGTTCAGAGTCGCATCAGATGCGTTTCTCTGTCAGACGCAAAAAGAATATTACCATAGCGCCGGGCCCTTGGCAAGTCAGAAACAGAAATTAATCTGTACTTCTTTTTAATAGAAGTGTGTGCTGTTGTCAGATAAATCGGAACAGTTCTGCGACCGCAGAATAAGACGAAGCTTTCTTCCTGTGACATCTTCAAGGAAATGGCAGTCTTTCGAAGAAAGACTTCGATTCAGAAATCAGTTTCCCCAATGGACTCATCCGGCATTCAGCCCCCGGCTCCCACATTGGGGTAAGAAAAGGATACGCTTGAGACCCGTGCCCGGTCAATCCGCAAAAAGTGACAGAAAAGCTGCTTGCTTTCCTGTCACTCTTTCACAACCGATATCCACAATTTATTATCTTGCTTTTGTTTACAGGGGGATGGCTTGTCATGCCGCAGGGTGCCGGTTTCATCCTTATTCGGTGAAACACTCATTCCGAGATTACTTTTGGCCCGAAATTTCATCTCTATTTGCTGTTTTCTCTTCCCAGGGATGATTTCCGGCCACGGATTTCATCCTGATTTGCTAGTTTCTTCTCGTAGGGATGATTCCCAGCCATAGAATTCATCCTGATTTGCTGGTTTCTCCTCCCAAAGATGATTCCCAGCCATAGAATTCATCCTGATTTACTGGTTTCTTCTCCCAGGGATGATTTCCGGCCGCGGATTTCATCCTGATTTGCTGGTTTCTTCTCTCAGGGATGATTCCCAGCCATAGATTTCATCCTGATTTGCAGGTTTCTTCTCCCAGGGATGATTCCCGCCCCGGAATTTCATCTCTATTTGCAGGTTTCCCCTCCCAAGGATGATTTCCATCCATAGAATTCATCCTGATTTGCAGGTTTCTTCTCCTAGGGATGATTCCCAGCCATAGAATTCATCCTGATTTGCAGGTTTCTTCTCCCAAGGATGATTCCCAGCCCGAAATTTCATCTCTATTTGCAGGTTTCTTCTCTCAGGGATGATTCCCAGCCATAGATTTCATCCTGATTTGCTGGTTTCTTCTCGCAGGGATGATTCCCAGCCATAGAATTCATCTCTATTTACAGGTTTCTTCATAACAGGGATAATTCCCAGCCATAGAATTCATCTCTATTTACAGGTTTCTTCATAACAGGGATGATTCCCGGCCATAGAATTCATCCTGCCATCCTGCCTTACCCTCGTACCAGCCCGCCGTCGTGGAAATAGAGGTGTCCGATCTTCTCCCCGCTTGCGGGATCATAGACCAGGATCTGCACATCAATGTTTCCGTTGTTCACGTAGTCCAGCTGGTTTTCGTCGGTATTCTCTCCGACGCTCAGAAGATCATAATTCTCCAATGTCGTGAAATTCACGGTGCCAAAGCTTGTTTTGATGTTCTCCAGCGGCACCGTTCCCTTGGTCTCCTCGTTCGTGTCGGTCACAGGGTCATGGATCAGGCAGTAGCCAAGCTTCGTCCCGGCCATGACATCAATTCCATCCGTGCCGGACAGATTCTTGATCAGCTTCCGCAAGGACTCGTCGTAGAAGGCGACCGAATCATTGTTGATGAAGATAATTGTGCTGACATCATTGAAATTCAGTGTCATCAGCTCCGCGTACAGATCCTCCGGATTCAGGATGTTCGCGACAATCTGCTGGTGATATTTCCGAACCGCGGCCTCCCAGAGCTCATATCCCGCTTCGCCTCTCCGGTCCGGCACACCGACCTCGGAGGAAAGCACCGCACCGAGCCAGGCGGAGGTTTTTGCCGCTCCAAGCGCGTTTAAATGTGTCTGGCTCTGCTGATCCGTTTCCGGGTTGATGATATTTTCCACATAATTCATGTTCAGGAACGGGATGCCGTATTCGTCCGCAATGTCCTGCGCGCTGTTTGCAATCCGCTGCAGATCCTCCTTTTCCGCAAAGGGGGCCTGAACCAGAATGGGAAAAATATCCTTCTCCCTGCACAGATCCAGAATCCTTCGAAGATACGTTTTGCCGACCGTGGCGTCCTCAAACTTCTCCGACGGATCCACCCGCGGATAGAGCGAAACGCCCGGGTCCACCTCATAGCGGAGCTGCGCGCCAAGAATCGACTCTCCGCAGGGCTCTCCGAAGACTCCCTCATAATCCTCCCGTTCCAGAGAGGACCAGCGGCTGTGATAACGGATAAAATCAAAGGCAAACTCCCTTCGAAGGGAGGGATCCGAAATCAGATCTGTCAAAGCAGCCCTCTTGTTTTTCCCGTAAGGAAAAGCATCCATTACCTCGTGAAGCTGATCAATTGCGGCGCTCCTGTCCGCGTCCGATTCCGCGTCCGTCATCACATTCAGATACTGATAGTCCTTCTCCAGAAGATACGTGTCAATCACCACATATTTTGGCGTCCCGTAGTCGAGCGCGTTCACAAATTCCCAGTAGGTCACCGGCAGAACATTCCCATGTCCGCCGAGATTGTAGGAGGCAATCCCAAAGTTCTCGTACAGAACCGCCGGATTGATCCCGTTGATCATGTGCGAGGACCCAAGGAGCAGCACATCCGCCTTCGGAGCCGCGGCAAAATAATCCCCGTTCTTCTCCCTGCTGTCCTTTCTCTCCACCAGGCGGTCTGCCAGATACAGACAGCCTGCGAGAAGAAGCAGAAACAACACTGTAAGAAGCACCTTTTGAATTTTTTGTCCTGTTTTTCGAATTCGCATCACTCTTCGCCCTGTGTCAGAACTGACTGTAAATAAAAGTGGACGCATCATAGCCGGGTCCCCAGATTCCGCAAACGAGAATCAGGAGCACCGCACCGATGTACAGCAACCAGCGAAGCCATATTCCCTGCTTCTGCAGCTGTACCCGAAGGGAAATTCCGCGGCGCACGCAAAGATCGCGCACGAACAGGAAAACAAGTCCCGCCGCAAGAAGCACCCAGTTCATCGTATCCAGTCCAAGTGCGATGAGGCTTCCGTCTGTCAGGCTCCAGATTTCGGCCCCCTTCATGCAGCGGATGATCTGAACGGCCTGGGAAAAGGAATCCGCCCGGAAGAAAATCCACGCAAAGGACACCAGAAGGAAGGTCACCAGAATCTGCAGCGCGCGGTGCGAGCCGCGCGTCCTGTCAATGTGAAGACGCTGTGCAAGGGCGTCGCGGATGGGCTTTTGCAAATATCCGGCCACCTGATAAATTCCGTGGAGAAAGCCCCAGAACAGGAAGGTAAAGCCCGCTCCGTGCCAGAGCCCAGACACCACAAAAACAATCAGAATGTTGAGGTATTTTCGCCCTGTGCCCCTCCGGTTTCCGCCAAGCGGAATATAAAGATAATCCCGGAACCAGGTGGACAGCGAAATATGCCAATGCCGCCAGAATTCCGCAACAGATGCCGACAGATACGGCGCAGTAAAATTCTGCATCACCCGAAAGCCCAGGACCCTTGCAGAGCCGATGGCGATCGCCGAATACCCGGCAAAATCGCAGTAAATCTGAACGGAATAGAGCAGAACCGCAAGCACCACAAGGGTTCCCGGAACGCTCTCCGGATTGGCATACACCCGATTCACCACAATCGCAATCCGGTCCGCCAGAACCATCTTCAGAAAATAGCCCCATGTCATAATCAGAAGGCCGTTTCGCAGATTGTCAAAGGAAAAATTGCAGGGCTTTTCAAACTGCGGCAGCATATTCCGCCCCCGCTCAATCGGACCGGACAAAATCCCCGGAAAAAACGAAACAAACAGCGCATAGGTAAGAAAACGCGGCCCGTCTGCTCCGGATTTTTCCCCTCCATCCCGCACAGACGAATTCTGCCCGGAGGATGCCTGTGCGGAAGCCTTCGCAGTCCTTCCCTCCCGCCAGCAGTCCACCACATAGCCAAGCGCCTGCAGCGTATAGAACGAAATTCCAACCGGAAGAAGTCTTTGCTCAAAGATTCCCGGGAAAAACATGCCCCAGTACTTGCAGAAAAACAGGACGCCGAGATTGGCGGCAATGCACAGAAACAGCGCTGCTCCCACGCTTCCAGCTCCGGCATTACTCCGCGCGTCTCCTGCGCCGATCTCCTGCGCTGCCCGGACACTCCGCCCGCTGACATATCGTCCCGTAAAATACGTGGTCCCCGTCGTAAAAATCAGAAACAGCAGGCACACCGGGTTCCACGCCGCATAGAACAGCCAGCTGAAGGCAAGCAGTACCGCCGTCCTCGCCCTCTCCGGGCAAAGATAGCGCACCAGCGCCGCCGCAAGCAAAAAAGCAAGATATTCCAGGGACAAAAACGAGATTCCCGATCCGATCATACTGCTTACTACATTCATTAGCATCTCTTTCTCACTGTTAAGGATAACTTTTGGTCCGACCTGTTATGGTAACTTATGTTCCTGCAGATCCGCGCACTTTACGGATACAAAATGCGTAGCTTCCCGTCTTTTTCCCACACCGGCTCTCCCAGCAGGATGTTTCTCATGATACCTGCCCGGATTTCCATCTGCATCTTCTCAAAGCCCTTATATGCCTCCTGCGGGAAAACAAACTTCGCATTGTGCCTTGCGTACTGTCGACCGGAAATCACCTGCCGCAGCTGCTGCAGGTAGTCTACCTGTTCCACCCATGCCTGGTCAATCGCATGGAGCGTCATAAGACGGTAATATTTCTCCAGAATGTCGCGGCTCCCAAGCTCCGCACTCTTTCTCTCCAGTGCTTCTTTCGCCTGCTGCATGAGATAATTCACAGCCTTTTCTTTTGTGTTCAGCATCTCCTCCGAAGGAAAGCCGCCGAATTCATAGCTGATATTATCCATGACAAAGCGCACCGCATCATCCGGATCCGGGAGATGTCCCAGGTGGTCCAGATAATGCTCTACCACAAGCCTTTCCATATCCAGATAGTAGGAGGACTCCAACGGGACCTGATTCATCACCCGATTTCTCGTTTCGTAAATAAGATTCCGCTGCTTCTCCATGCTCTCACCGAAATCCCTGGTTGCCTTCCGGCTGGCTCTCGCCATATCGGAAGCAATACGCTGCGCATTGTGCACAGCACGAAGAATCCGCCGGTTTCGTATTGCCTTCGTTCCCTTCCGGCAGGAGCTCAGCCATTTTTTCCCATATTCCAGGACCACCTCATCATCCAGAGAGAGGTAAAATCTCGAAAATCCGGGATCTCCCTGTCTTCCGCTTCGCCCTCTGCCCTGCAGCTCCTGTCTCTTGTTCACCATAAGACCGATCCCGATGACGGCAAGGCCGCCCATCTCCGGAACGCCATCGCCCAGACGAATATCCGTCCCACGGCCCGCGACCGCAGTTGCCACCGTCACGGCGTCCTTTTGCCCGGCCTCCTGAATGATCGCTGCTTCCTTCGGAATGTTGTACGCATTCAGAACGTTATGAGGTATTCCCTGATCCAGAAGCATCTCCGAAAAGAGATCCGACATCTGAATCGAGCTAGCAATGACAAGGACCGGCTGTCCGCTCTCATGAACGTGCAGCACCTCTTGGAGCGCCGCATGCATCTGCGCAGACTGATTCGGATAAACCAGATCCGGATAATCCACACGCTGCACCTTTTTTCTTGTCGGAACAATCACTGTATCCAATCCGTAGATCTGTCGGAATTCATCGGCATCATGCGCGCCGGTTCCCGTCATCCCCGCAAGCTTCCGGTACATATTGAAATAGCTCTGGTAGGTCACCGCTGCAACCGCACGGCTCTCCTCTGTTATGGTCACATGCTCCTTCGCTTCCAGCGCCTGATGCTGACCGCAGCGAAGCTTGGTGCTCGGCTGAACGCGGCCTGTTTTCTCATCCAGAAGACAAACCGACCTGTCACGGACAATATAGCGTTCTTCCTTCTTAAGGATCACATGTGCGCGGAGTGCCAGATTGATATGACGGATGATCGCCTCATGCTCCGGCGTATAAAGCTCATGCCGCTTCACACTGAAAAACCGCTCTGCCTTCCGGATTCCAGGCTGCGTCAGCCAGACATTTTTATCTTCTGTTTTATAATCACGATCCTTCTCGAGCGTCGTGACGAAATAATCCGCAATTTCGAACAGATTGGACTGAACTCTCGGCATCCCCGAAACGATTAAAGGGATCTGTGCACTGTCCAGAAGGACGGAATCCGCTTCATCCACAATGACATAATTCATCCCGCGAAGATAACGGCTCTCCGCCGAGGATTCCAGATTCTCAAACAGGTAATCAAAGGCAAGCGCATCATTTGTCGTATAGACAATGTCAGATGCATAAACTCTCTTTTTCTGCGCATTGGTGAGCTGCCCGCCCTCTTCGGGCGATACTCCAACTGCCTCCGTCATACCCATAAAGCGATACAGCGGCTTCAGCTCCTCTCCGTCACGTGCCGCAAGGTAGCTGTTAGTGGTCACCAGAATGCAGCCCTTTCCCGTAAGCGCATTGAGATACAGCGGCATAGTGGCTACCAGCGTCTTCCCCTCACCCGTCTTCATCTCCGCAATTTTGCCCTGATGCAGTGCAATTCCTCCAAGGACCTGCACATCATAAGGAAATTTTCCAAGGACTCGCTTGGAGGCTTCCCGCATCGCAGCAAAGGCCCGGGGAAGGAGCGAATCGAGCGCTGCGCCGTTTCGAAGCTCTCCCCGAAGTTTCCCGGTCACTGCCTGCAGATCCGCATCCGAGAGTCGTTCCATCTTCTCCGAGAGGGCGTTCACCTTCGCAAGAATCCGGTACATTTTCTTCAGTTGTAATTGATTCTGTACAGGATTCACAGGCGCAGCGTCCTCCTCCGAAGCCTCACTGCGTTCTCCAGAGCAACTCTCTCTCCGCTGGTCTCCGCATGCAGTGCTTTCTGTTCTCTCTCCCAGGTTTCCTCTTCCATCAGTGCAAGATACCGGAAGCGGATCTTCTCTGCTCCTCCCTGCACCAGCTGAACGCTATAGGAAAAAGCCCCCTCCGGATACGTAAAGCTCCCCTCCTCTTCCCGAAGAAGGCAGAAATCCAACAGCTCGCCCTGCCGGTCATAGAAATTCAACCGGAGAAAGGACCCATTTTCCGGCTCATCCATCTTCCTTATCAAAATATGGTAAGCCTTCTTCTCCTCCAGAAGCGGCAGCTGCGGCTCCATTCGTTTTTCCTGATAATCCGTCAGAGAAAACCACTCCCTCACCGAAAATCCGGGAGGCATTTCTCCATTCTCAAACAGAACCGCCCCATCCGGCAGAAAAGAAATGGTACTCCCATAGAGCCATGCGTCCTGGGCATAGTGATCCCAGTACAGCAGCCAGATAACATTTTCCTTATATTCAGCTGTGCCGTTTTTCTGCATCTGTTCAGGATTCATATCTTCCAAACCGTTCCAGCAAAAGCCTCCTGTGACGAAGGCTCAGCCATTCCAGAACCTCATCTCCGCCATCCTCATGCCGTCCCGGAAAGCCCTTTCCGTAAACTCTGGCCTCCTTGCCGCGCAGATGGTGCAGAAGATCAAGATATGCAGACGGATCAAAGTCATCCTCCTGCATATACGCAACTGCCATCTCCGTGCCCGCAAAGGAGCCATTCTCCAGTCGTTCACACATGCGCAGATCCAGCTGCTTTGCAGATTCCCGGCCGGTTCCTTCGGAGAGCTTCTGAAGCAGATCAAGAGACGCAGGATAGCCGCCCGGCCTCCAGATTTTCTCCCGAAGCGCCGTCTCCCCAAGATGAATCAGCGGCTTTCCAAGAAGCATCGCCCGCGGATGAAGCACTGCACCATAGTACAGCGCGCCGACTGCTCCCAGCGAATTCCCGGCAAGAATCAGATGACTGTTGTTAAAGCCAAGTGTTCCCAAGGCTCCGCGAATGCGTTTTGTTATCTTTTCCTCGTACTCCGGAGAGCCAAGATATCCGCAGCCGCCGCCAAGTCTCGGATCCGTAAGAACAAGAAAGGGAGCTCCCACGGAGTACAGATAATCCAGATGATCAAAGCCCTCCTGCGGTCTTCTGTCTGTAAAGAAAACATTCAGCGGCGGCTTCCGGTCCATAGATCCGAACAACGAGAAAAACTCTTCTCCCTTTGCGTCCGCCTCGCGCCTTGTTCCAGGAAAAAAAGCATCCCCGTCCGGCACTGCCTGCCGGATGTGAAGCGCCCCAGCAGAAAGGGTTCCCTCTCCCCTTGCTTCCAGAGAAATTGCAAGACGAAGCCCCTCTCCCGCAGAAACCGCAGCCGGCTGTGTAAGGTTCTCCTCCGTCCACGTACCTGTAATGCCGGAAAAGCCGTTTCTCCGCTCGTAAAACCGAAGCCTTGCCCGCACGCTGTCATCCGCCACAAGCTCCGGCCACACCGTCCACTGTGTTCCTGCAGGAAGAGAAATACTCTGTGTCCATTCCAGAAGCGGACGAAAGCTCTCCCCGAAGTGTCCGGATAAGTGCAGCCCGCCATGCCCGCGGAAGGTCACCGCTCCACGAAAGGATGCGTGCACCGTAAGCTGACTTACCGGAAGCTGAACTGCCGGGCTCTGTATGATTCCCTGCTGCCAGGCTCTCACTGCGTACCTCCTTCCCGGATCAGCTGCTTCCACTGCTTCACCAGCGTACCGCCGGTGTATTTTGAAATCTCCTGTACGCAGTACACAAGCGCTTCATTCCAGCCCGAAAGGCCGTCCAGATAATACTCCAAAGCCCCTGTGATGTAATTGATGTTCTGAATGATGTAGCCATCCTTCTGATGCTTCACATATCTCGTAAAACGGTAATTGACCTGCGGAATGCCCGCACTGATTCCCGCAATCTGCAGGTACAGATCCGGCTGATCACGAACATCAAGAATCAGTCTTGTATCATACAGAATCCGGATCATGTCATTCTCCGAATGATATACGGTGATCTGGATTCTCGCCTTGCCGTCCGCATTCTCTTCCGGCCCGGAGCCCTCCCGTCCGGCTCCATCCGTCTCTCCATCCGGAGCAGCAATTCTCCATCCAGGCTGTCCGAAAAGCCCCATCTCCGCCAGAATTTCCTCCAGCTTCTCCTTTAGCTGATCCAGACCGCTTTGCGAATCCTCACCCGTGGCTGCCAGCAAAACCACATCCGGATTACGCTGCATGTAATCAAAAACCTGCCGCAGCGCCTTTTCCAGAAACACACCCTCCAGTCCATCCATCGGCATAAAAATCTTCAGCTCCCGGATGCGCTGGCTTTTTCCAAGAGACAGTCTCGTGTCAAACGGCGAGATGTCACAGATGTTCTTGTCGCGAATCCCTGCTTCTTCAATCAGCCTCGCCGTATGCTCTGTGTCCGTGACCAGAAGGCAGGCATCGGCCGCATCCTCCTGCAGTACCTTCCGATTCGTCAGATCATATCGGTTTTCAAAAAAAGACAGGACAATCCGCTGTCCGGAAAGTCTGCGAAGTGTCTGCAGGATCAGGCTGTTATGCTGCTGGTTTGCTGCAATGACAACCGCCTCCCGATCCGGATGACGCATCAGAAACGCCTCCAGTTTCTCACGGATCATTTCCTTTGGAAACGGATAAAACTGTCTCTTAAAATCTCCCCGCGCATTCTCCGAAACCTGTACGCCGCCTGTTGTGCAGTTCAGCGTAAATCGTAGTTTTCCCTGTGCATCATAGTATTCCTGACGGAGCTTCTCATGATCCCGGAAGAAAATCGACGAAGAGCAAAATCCCCTGTCATCATAAAGATCTCGCCGGACAGCCTCGCCTTTTCCGTAATATTCTACCCAGCAAAGCGTCCCATCTTCCGTAAACTCCACATCGGCATACGTCTGCTCCTGCCGAATGGCTACCGCACGGGACGGAAGGTACACCCATTCTACGTCCTCCGGCCAGGGAAGCTCCAGATACGAGAATACAGCCGGCGTTCGCAGCTTAATATTCTGCATTTCATCAAAAACCGACCAGTAAGCGATCGGATAGAGATTCTGCCTGTGCAGAAATCTGCGAAGATTCGGAAAAAAAGCAAGACACAACAGCTCCGTCTCCTCGCCCGCATCCCGGAACATCCGAAGCTGATTCACCGTGTCATCAAATTCATACGACTGCGCCTTCTGATACCACGGCGCAATGTGCGCATGCCACTCGCCGGTCCCCTCGTACCATGATGGAATAAAACTGTACATAAACCTGTGGCCTCCCTTTACAAAAACGGCCGGTAGCTCTCCATCGTCCGGTAAACCTTTGCCTCCTCCAGAAGCTCCGCCGCCATTCCCGCTGCCACCATGATGGTCATCGGCGCCATGTAAAGCCCGGATGAGCTCCCCTGCACCGCCCGCGCAAAAAGCGGCGGAATCACAAGAAGCCAGGTCACCACCCCGGAAAAAAGCGCAGCCGTCACCGTCTGCCCGAACAGATGAAGAGCAGTTTCCCTTCCTGGCTCCATGTAATCCAGGTAATCCCCCTGCTGCTCCAGATTCCTTGCAATCTCTCCCGGACCGACCATAATCAGAGACAGCACCACCGTCAGAACGAGAAGAAGACCTCCGAAGATCCAGACTCCCGCAGTCTGATTCAGGTTCAGAACAGAAAGGCCCTCGTCAATCCACTCGCTTCCCGGAAGAAAGATCCGCAGAACAAGCAGCACATAATACGGTAAGGTAAAAAAGGACATGACATACATCACCGGCATCGTTCCTGCAGGCGTCAGACGGATTGCAATGTAATCATCCGCCGCATACAGATTGTTGATTCCGATTCTGCGCACCGTGTTCCGGAATTCACCGCCCTCCAGAAACAGCATGGCAAGAACAATGACAAGCCCTGCTGCCAGAATCAGAAGAAGCCTCACCGGCCTCATCCCTGCTGTCCGAATCACTTCAGCCGCCATCGTCCTCAGATTTCCAAGGATATTCACCAGAATGATCAGCGCCTGTCCTCCGATTCCCCATGCTGTGTTGCGTCCGACAAGCCACCGGATCAGAAACGATCCGCCAACCAGAACCGCAGCGGTAAGAAGCCACAGCTCCGTCACCCGAAGATTTCCATAAGGTCTGTACTGCATCTTCCCCGCCCCGATCAGTGCCTGCACCACGGCAAGAAAAGAAGCCAGGACCAGAATCTTTCGATTCGACTGCCCCGGCGATCTCTTTTGTGTCTTATCCTGCACCGTCTTCTGAAAAACGCTGACCACCACCATGGCCGTCACCCACGGAGTCAGTCCCAGAGAAAACAGCGATGTTGTGCTGATGCTGCTTCCCAGAAAGCTCCCGATCAATGCCTGGATGCCATTCCCCACGTTCTCCGGTTCCTGATATACCACCCAGGGAATCGGAATGCTGCGTCCCAAAAGATATACCAGAACGATCAGCACCGAATATTCAATTCGTCCCCGTAAAATGCTGTGTCCCCGCATCAAATCTCCTGCAGACTTCTTCTCTCCGCTGACAGCCTCTCTGCTGACAATCTGTCTCAGCCTCGATTTATATCATACAACATCCCAAGTACAATCCGGATATTTTTCACTTCCGAGATGCTTTCCTCAGCGTTTCTCACGACAAACAGCAAAGGGATTCCAGCAGATCCCGCGATCACGCAGGCTGCTGAAATCCCCTTGTCTGCTCCTGTTACTGTTCCGTCTTCCCTTTTTCCTTCCGCATCATTCCCCGGTGTTCACCTTCTGTAACCAACTCCCGAAGACGATCTCTCCGGCAAACCTGAAAAATCACTTCCTGCGAAATCACTTTCTGCGATTTCTCCGATTGCGAAGCTTCTTTACAAGACCGATCAGTCCAAGTCCGCCGCCGGATGCTCCCGCCATCATGGCACTCGCCATCATATTGGTCTCATCTCCGGTTGCCACGTGACGGCCGCGGTTTGCACCCAGGACCCTGCCGCCGGACGGCCGGTCTCTGTGAACACCCAGAACCTCTCCCTCGTCCGTGTCTGTGTCGGTATCCGTATCTGTGTCAGTGTCGGTGTCTGTATCCGTGTCGGTGTCGGTATCTGTGTCGGTGTCTGTATCCGTGTCGGTATCCGTGTCGGTGTCTGTATCGGTGTCGGTATCCGTGTCGGTGTCCGTATCCGTGTCAGTGTCTCCCTCTGTTCTGCGGAAGATGTACTGCTTTTCGGATTTCTTCGAGGTTTTTGTCACCTTCTTTTCATATTTTTTTGTTTTATAGTACTGAGCATCAATCTTGGTCTCGTAAATCTCAATCGAGTCTTTGGTTGGCACTATATAATACGTGGTCGATTTTCCCTCTGAAGGCGTCAGGAAATACGAAGTGCTCTTTGTCGGCGCAACAAAGAATCTGCTTTCCCTTGCTTCCGCCGGTGTCAGCGAAGCACTCTTTTTCGGAACAACAAAACAGTTCTCTCTCTTCCCTTCCATCATGCTGATACTGTATTCAACAGAATGCTCTTCTTCCGGGTTATACTCATACCCTGTTCCGGGATATGTTCCTGTAAAATGCCATTCACCGTTGTTCGATTCATATTTTCTTGCAACAATCCTTCCCGATGATGTACTGTTCATTGCAACGGTGGCATTCGGTGCAATCATAAAGCCACAGATAGATCCGTCTGTTCGAATTTTACCGTTGAATTTGCCGAAATTGAATATGATCTGCTGTGCATACCGCAGCATGGCATCGCCAATAGTCTCTCCTAAGTTATGCGGATCTGAAGAAAAGCTTACCGTAGAACCATCTTTCTTCTTCAGATTCACCTCGAATTTATACAGTCCAATCTCGCTGGCATCTCCAGCATCAACATTTATAACAAGGATCTGATCCTCACGCATGGTGATGGTTGTCTGGCTTGCCTGCTGGAATCCATTCACATATCCGGAATCAGTTCCAACAGACACATAAACAACATCCTTATTTTCACCAGCAGAATTTGCAACGCCCGTAATATCAATTTTCTTATTATCATTGACAACTCCTACTGTCTGTTCATGCTCACCAAGTTTTTCCGCATGATTTGCCGTTTCGTCAAGATCCTTCCGGATGCTGTCAGCAATGTTTTCTTTTACCACAACAACTTCAGCGAAATTTTGGATCTCATAATACTCATATGCCCCATCTGCCATTTTCGTCCGGACAAAGCAATATCCGTTTACCTGATCGACTCCTACAGCATTCGCCGTCTGGCTTGTCACAAGATCCTGGTTTTCGCGCAAATTGATGCAAAGCCGTTTCGTAGAATCTCCCGAATTAACGACCTTTTCCTTAACATATCCGATATACGATGTGTCTCCCTTAGTATGACCAGAAGGAAGATAGTCACTCTTTGAACCGCCAAGTGCCCTTCCGTTGCTTTCTCCATAACGATAGTTGGAGTCCATATGACCGTCGCCAATTTTGATGGCTGCTGTTACTCCAAAATCTCCAATGATTCTGGAAATTTCCTTCAGGTTCGGATCATCCGCATAGATACTGCCAGCGATTGTCTGTATTTTATCCACAGCAATCTCTATCGGAGTACTCCCATCTTTCGGAGTAAATCGGACGTAATACCGTCCCTTCCTTTCTTCCACCTTCAGTGCCGCTCCGGACGAAACTTCATATTTTTGTCCATCCGAACCGATCACATAGTATTTCTTCTCTTTAACAGTTTCCGTCAGATTGTTCTTATCAACCTCAAACCGCTCCGGTTCTCCCGTTTCTCCGTTTTTCCTGACCAGCACATAGAATTTGCCACCATCTTCTACAACTTCCAGCCCGGCGTCTTTCGGAATTTCCTTTTTACCGTCAAGGGTATCAATATAGTAATACTGTTCCCTCCCATCATGCTTAACATCATTCTCTTCAAAAATCAGTGAAAATTCTTTTCCGTCTTTTCCTGTGAATGTCCCGATATACTTCCCGGTTTCTTTTCCATCCTTATCCAGTTCTTTTCGGACATTCACCTTTTCCGGGGTATCCCCTGCAAGTTCCTGTCCTTTTATGGTTATCTTTTCCGAAACACTGCTCGAATCAACCGTGTATGTCGTACCCTCCAACGTTATCTGATAAGCCTTTTCTGTTTCATTCCAGACAGGTGTCGGCAGGTTTTTCGGATCTACTCTGACCTGTTTCGTTCCGTTTCCGTCTTTCACACGAATGTAAGTATATGACGCCCCAGTCCCCTGCTCCTCTTTCGCATGATCAAAGAACAATATAACCTTCTGGCCATTCTTGTCCTGAAAGGTTCCCTTATATTTTCCCTTATTGGTATCCCATTCCACCTGAATTTTATCTACGTCATCTGCTACTTCCACCGATCCAGGCGTCCCGTTCTCATCTGTTCCGGAAAGTGTATTCTTTGTTTCTGATTGTATCTGACCTGCCGCCGCTCTGACCTTATAAGATATTCCATCGATGGTTACCTGGTACGTTCCATCATCATTTTGATCTGCAGAAAAAGTACCTGATCCATTCAGACGCACTTCCTCCGTTGATCCATCGTCCTTTACTGTTTCCAGGTAGTAATACGGCTCGCCTTCTCTGGTCTTTACCACCCCATCCGCAAACTTCAGTGTAGCCAGATTTCCATTCACATCAGAAAACGTATAACTTCCATCTTTGTTCGGCGTAACTTCTATTTCCGCCTTCTTATCATCAACCTTAACCGATATATCGTTTTCGGCGTTATCCTTCCCGGATACGGATGCTCCGTTTGGCAGAATGCCTTTTTTTGTGACAGCCGTGGCAGCTAATGTGTAAACCTGTCCACCGTAGTTCACAGAAAATGTGCCGTCTCCGTTCGGCACAGCTTCCAGCTGCACGCCTGCGTCAGATACCGGAACGCGGATTGGCTGTCCATTTTCAATCGCTGTAAAATAATATTCCGTTAAGCCGAGATCTACACCTTCTTCATTTGCACTCTCTGCCTTTGATGTCGTAATCGCCACATAAGTCGTCGTAGTTGTCTCACCCGTCGACTCTGTCTTCTTTTCTTCCCAATCCGTAACTTTTTCGGTGATATTCTTTCCGTTCGCATCCTTCACCGGATTGCCATTCTCATCTACAAGAACAGCATCTTTCTTCATTCCGTCTGAGGGAGAAATGACAGTAGGACTGATTGTTCCCGGTGTTATGGTTTCCGTGATGGTTTCCGTTGTTGTAGATCCATCCGTACCGTCATACTGATTCGTTGTGGTAGTAACAGAGGAGCCATCCGGATTCGTTACCTTTTTTGTTTCCTCTGTCTTCTTATCTCCGAACGTTGATTCATCATAGCCGCCCGGTGCTATCTCAGTCGTTATCTTTGTTTCTGTCTTGGTTTCTGTGCATGTGCTCGGATCGTATGTTGTCTCTGTTTTCGTTACGGTGATTGCTCCCCCCGCATTCTGCTCAGTAGTAGTCGTTGTCACGCTGTTCCCAGTCTCTGGAGTTGTAGTTGATGTGGACTCAGACACAATCGGCGCGGGCACAGTTGTTGCAGGAGCAGTCGCTGCAGGGGCCGGCGCAGCCGCCACAGGTGCAGGTTCTGATGCAGCAGGGGCAGCCGCTGCAGGAGCGGGTTCTGATGCAGCAGGTGCAGGTGTAGCCGCCACAGGGGCAGGTGTAGCCACTGCAGGGGTCGGTTCTGATGCAGCCGGTGCAGGGGCGGGTGCAGACACAGTTGTGGTCACTTCTGACGAAACGCTGACCGCACCTGTCGGGATTTCCACAGAATGCTGCTCAACGTCACTCTGTGCATTTGTATCGACAGTGACACCCGGATCTCCGCCGTCCTCGTTCTCCGCAGCAAATACGCTCATATCGCCAAATGCAGTGGCTCCGCCGACGGCAAGTCCTGCTGCCATGACGCTTTTCGCAAGTCTGGACATTTTCCCGGTGTTTTCTCTGTTATCCTGATTGTTTTCTTCACGACGTCTCATGCAATGCCTCCCATCGTACAATCTCCAAAGTCAACGGATACACAACCTGTTATACCGAAACATATTCATGCCATTTGCACATACGGCAAGCCTCGGCTAATATTAGAGTTGTTCATTTATTACAGCTATCATTATAAAAATCATCAATCATAAATTCCATTAGATTTTTGATAACATCTCATATTTTCCAATTATTTTCTTCAGGGTGGCTATTGTAATGAGAGAATTTTCCTTATCTGCATCGTTTTCGTCCTCCTCTTTCTCGCAGGCATCCTTTCGCGGCGCCTGCCGGGAGCTTTTGCCGGCCATGCAGACTTCCGGCGTCTATGTCCCGGAAAATGGCTTTCTTGTTTTTCTTTCCGTTAGTGACGGAAGTGCGCGGGCGGACGTCGTTCATGGGAGCGGCGCGGATATCGCGGAGGCGTTTGCTGATGCGCAGCAGAAGGCCTGGACAATCATTCAGAAGAAGCGTCAGCGGTTCCGCTGGCTGAAGGCGGACGTCGTGACGGAATATGCCCCCACGGATGCAAAAACGCTCGCATACATGATCAAAGAACCCGGCTGGAACGAATTTTTCCGCTTCGGACTTACTTTTGACCGGAGCTTCCGGACGGCGCTTCTTGAGGAAGAATTAAACGGTGCGAAAATACTGGATTATGCAAGCGGCAGCATCTCTCTGGCGGATCTCAATCGCTATCTGAAGAAAGCAGGACGGCCGGCTCTTCCAAAGCTCCCGGAGTTCTTCCTTCTGTTTCAGACCGCAGGATTTTTCTACGACTCCGATTCTGCCGCCAATGCCGCTGCCGCGACTGACGCCGATTCTGCCGCCAGTACGGATGCCGATTCTGCCTCTGCAACAGGATGTGTCATCCCTCTCATTCCCGACGGCCTCTCCCGCGGGCGCCGCGAAATTCAAAATCTTGATGCCGCTGCCGCACGAAGCTTCGTCACCGCTGCCGCTTCCTTTCTGGAAAAACAAGTGCAGCAGGACGGCTCCTTCCGATATGGGTACTACCCGCGTTTTGACCGCGTGATCCCCGGTTACAACTGCATGCGCCACGCGAGCACAATCTGGAGCCTTCTGTGTCAGTACCGCATGACAAAAAAGGTTTCCGTTCTCTCCCTCGCCGCGCGCTCCATTGAGTACCTGCTCTCTCACGCCCTGGTTTACAGGGATCCGGATACCGCCTATCTTTCCGAACCGTTGAAAAACGAAATCAAGCTCGGCGGAGGGGGCGTCCTGATCCTCGCCATCACAGAGTACCTGGATCTGTGCTCCGAGGAGCCTCGTTCTGCAATTCTGCGTTCCGGGGAGCCTCTCACAAAGGCTCCGAATGCGGAGATTTTGCACGAAAAGGATGTGCTCCCGGAGCAGGAAGCTTTGCGACGCCGCTATACCGAAATTGCCTGCGCTCTCGGAAACGGAATTCTCTCCCTGCTGAATCCGGAAACCGGCGAATTTTCACATGTTCTGAACATGGACTTTTCCCTGAAGGAGCTCTATCGCACGGTGTACTACGACGGAGAAGCTGCCTATGCGCTCTGCAGGCTGTACCGGCTGACCAAAGAGGAAAAATGGTTATTTTACGCCGAAAAAGCAGTGAACCACTTCCTGGCGGCCGACTATACGCGTTACCGCGATCACTGGGTCGCGTACGCCATGAACGAAATCACCCGGTACATCCATCGGGACGATTACGATACCTTCGCCCTCCGGAATGCCCGGGTGAATCTTGATTTTCTTTATAAACGGGAGACCACCTACCACACCTTTCTGGAGCTTTTGATGGTCACCTTTGAAACGTACGAAAGGATCCTGGCGGAAAATCCCGGTCTTCCTTATCTGAAGGAATTCGATCTTCCGTACTTCCTGCGCACGATTCGCGTGCGGGCGGACCGGATGCTGAACGGCTTTTTCTTCCCGGAATATGCCATGTACATGCGCTGCCCGGACAAAATTCTGGGCTCCTTCATGGTGCGGCACGATGGCTTCCGCGTGCGGATCGACGACGTACAGCACAACATCGGCGGCTTCTATCTGTACTATAAAAATTACAGCCGTCTCCTCGCACTTGGCATGCCAAAGGACATTCCCTGCGATGAAAACTGAACCTGCTCCGCTCGGGGTGCCTTGCTGCAATATTCACGCCGCTCCGCCTGTTTTGCCTCGCTGTGGTTTTACGACGCTTGAACGTAAAAAAACCTGTCAATAACACGGAAAGGCTTTGTCAAATAAGGCTTTGTCAAATAAGGCTTTGTCGAATAAGCCTTTCCCGAAATCACTTCATAAGCTTGCGGAGGATTTCCTGAATCTGGTCAACCGGAGCTCCCAGTTTCTCAGCAATCTGATCTGTAGAATAATGCAGTTCCTTATAATAGACCTGTATCATCCCTTCCAGTTTTCCCTGTACAAGGCCTTCCAGTTTTCCCTGCGCAAGACCTTCTTCTCTGCCCTTATTCTCAACCTTGTCTAACACTGTGCACATACTGGTACCTCCCTTTCCCGGCAGTTCCTCTATGACCTCTTCAAATCTCCGGTCATCCGTCAG